>Ga0075418_10001061_pt1 | contig 30537 bp, 22 predicted proteins | sample SoiMetdeltSBSDD2_FD_81776 | JGI IMG/M metagenome (GOLD analysis project Ga0075418, IMG submission 81776) | Bulk soil microbial communities from a Populus tree surrounding site in Tennessee, USA - Soil MetaG P. deltoides SBSDD2 | ecosystem: Environmental > Terrestrial > Soil > Tree plantation... | reverse complement strand
CGCCGGGCACCACCCGCAGCGGGTACGACCAGGCGAAGTCGCCGGTCTGCTGGGAGACCTGCCAGGTGCCGGCCGGTGACAGCGAGGTGGCGGTGTAGTCGCCGTTGTCGCCGGCGGGCTCCGCGGAGACCGCCAGGGTGGTGGCCGAACCGTCGCCGGCCACCGGCACCGTCGCGGTGAGGGTGCCGGCGCGGATCCGGTTGCGGGTCGGCAGCGGGCGCACCGCACCGCGTCTACCCTCGGGCAGCATCGCGACGCGGAGCCGGGATGCCCAGTCGCCGCCGTAGGCACGCCGGAATGCCGAGTAGTCCACGTCGAGAGTGACCTCAGTGGACGGTGCGGGCCCGCCCGATGCGTTGTCCCGCGCGAGCCGCAGCAGCACGCCGGTGATCCCGGCCGCTGCGGTGGCCGCCCGGTCCGCCACGGTCAGCCGTACCGGGACGGGCTCGCCGGTGCTGGCCGGCAGTACCAGTCGGGTGGTGCCGGCCACCGGCCAGGTCACCCTCGTCTCGCCGCGCACCGCGGCGTGCTCGGCCCGCCAGGGCGGCGCCGGCCGGGCAGCGGTGTCCCGAACCGGGACCCGGGGCGCGTCCGCCGGGGGCGGCGGTACCCAGCCTCGCTCCCGCTCGGTCACGGTCGGGACACCGCCGGCCAGGGTGAGGGTCAGCGCGGCGACCACGACCGCCGCGCACCACACGCGGAGCTTGCTCACCGCGATTCCAGTTCGCTTCGCTGCGCGCCTCATCCCCTGCCCTCCCTGGTCGCTGCGCTCCTCAGTCCAGGCCGGGCGACGCTGCGCTGCGCTCATGAACGACTCCTCAGGTCTGGGGCGGGCAGGTCGCGTGCATGCACTCGAGGAAGAGGAACCGGACCTCGGACTCCAGCAGTGGGCGCTGGTACGCGCGCACCTCGTCCACGCGCCCGGCGAAGTAGCTGGTCGGCTGGTTGTCCGCGCTGGTCTTGCCGCGGCCCACCTGGAACGAGCCGGTCGCCGCCCACGGAACCGGTGCGGTGGTCTCCCCGACCCAGCCCGGCGGCCACTCCCCGTTGTCGGGGCCGCCGTCGACGTACAGCCGCAGCTTGCCGGCCGGGCGGTCGTAGACCCCGACCAGGAAGGTCCACGTGGTGAGCCGGAGCTGGTCGGCGGGTGAGCATACCGCCGACAGGGCCGCCTCCGAGGAGTCGCCGGCACGCATGCTGAAACACCAGGCGCCGGCACCGTTGTTGCGGTCGGGGCTGTAGTACAGCCGGAACATCGCCTGGTTGACCCCGTCCTGCACGAGCACGGTCCGGTAGGCGGTCAGCGTGGTCAGGTTCACCCACGCCGAGACGGTGAATCCCGCGGCGTGCGCGGTGTCCAGGACCGCCGGCATCTGGACGTACCCGGTGCTGCCGTTGAGCGACACGGCGGTACCGGATGCCGCCGGGTTGATCGGGCTGATGCCCGACGTGGCCCAGGTGGCGCCACCCGTGAGGGTTCCGCTGTACGCCGGCCCGCCGGTCCCGGTGGTGGCCGCGCTGCCGACGCCCTCGTCGAACTTCCAGTACGCCTTGTCCACCGGCTCGGGTCGCACGTAGAACGGGTACGGCTGCCATGCCGACGTCCAGCCCGCCCGGTCGACGCTGCGGAGCTCCAGCAGCTGCTCGAGGTCGCCCGGTGGGGCCAGCCACCGGATGACGCCGTGCGCGGACCCCGCCCCGACGTCGTACGAGGAGATCGCACCCTGGTTGAACCGCCACTGGTAGGTCACCACGTCGGTCGACCCGTTCGGGTCGAACGCGAACGTGCCCGCCTGTCCGATCCCGCCGTTCCAGGTGCCGGTGTCCTTGTGCGGATAGTCCACAGAGGAGACTGTCGGGACGGCCGGCGCCTGCGTGTCGATGACCATCGTGAAATACCCCGACCACGGGCCCCACTTGTACGTGTCCTTGGCCCGCACCCGGAAGTGCAGCCGTGACTCCTGCGGCAACGTCGGCGTCTTCCAGGTCGCGGTCGCGTCGTCCGACACGCTCGTGATGTCGTCGGTGCCGGCGACCACTGTGGACTTGTCGTCGTTGCGCACCTCGAACTGGACGGTCATCTTGTCCTGGTTCGGGTCGGAGACCGTGGCCTTCAGCGTCGGCGTGCGGGTACGCATGACCGCCGGCGAGCCGCACGACAGGTAGCACTCGGTGGTCACGTGCAGCCCGAGGCTGGTCGGCGCGGTCGGCGGCAGGTTGTAGTTCGCGGTCAGCTTCGCCGTTCCGCGGGCGAAGCGCTTCCACTGGAAGTCGTCCGACTCGCTGCGCGCCCGCAGCCCCACGGTGAACGTGTCGTACGCGTTGTCCATCGCGCCCTGCAGCTCGTCGCGCAGGTTGTCGCTGGAGAACTCCATCGTGACGTCGGGCTGGATCGATCCGCACCCGCCGCCTTCGTTGGCGTTGGCCGAGCGCTCCTGGATCAGCCCCAGCCACCGCTCCTCCACCATGGCGTTCCAGGTGATGCTGTCGGCGGCGATGTTGTTGGTACGCCAGAGTTGCACCGGCGTCGGGCCGCACGAGGCCGAGTGGTCCAGCTTGATGAAGAACTTCGGGTTGGCGGTGAGTTGCTGGTTCTCCATCGCGTGGATGTTGAACATGAAGTGGGCCCGCCACACGTCCGACTCCTGGTACACCTTCCCCACCCGCACGTAGTCGCGCGGCCAGTCGCTACCGCTGTCGTACGAGGTGTTCGGGTGCGACCTGCTGATCAGGGCCCATTTCATCGGCTCCTTCTCGAACGGCGGATCGATCATCACCGGGTAGCTGGTGGCCGGGTCGTCGAGCACCGCGAGGTCCGGGCGCACCGCGATGTCGGTCGCGGTCAGCTCGACCGGCAACCGGACGTGCGACCGCGGCGCCGGCTCGTGGTTCGGGTCGGCCGGGTCGGCACCGGACGGCGTGTCCCACATGTGCGATGCCGGCGATCGGAACACCACGTGCGCGCCGACCGTGCTGACCGCCTCGAGCACCCCGCTCGGAGTCAGCCGCAGCGTCAGCCCGGTGGTGGCGAACCGCCAGGCGATCCGGGACAGCGCCGGGTTCGACGCCGCGGCACGCGTCCTGACCACCAGCACCTGCGAGAACGATTCGGGCTCGGCGCGCACCTTGAGGTCCACTCCCGGCCACACGTTGGGGTACACGGCGGTGTCGCCGGACAACAGCGGTGCCGGCAGCGGGTTCGGCCAGGTGAGCGTGAGCCGGTAGGGACCGGCGTCGAGGATCAGCAGCGGGCCGGATCCGCCCGCCGAGAACGACATGTCCAGCAGCGTCGCCCCGGGGGCCAGCCGGCCACCGAGCGGCTGGACTCTCAGCGTGGTGTCCACGGGCCACCACTGCTTGTCCCGCAGCACCCGCTCCGCGACCTCGGACGCCTCGTAGGTCACGGTGCGGTCGGGGTTGGCCAGGTGCCTGGTCCACGGGTCGGTCAAGCCTCCGACCACGACCCGCTGCCCGGTGGAGACGGCGAGGTCGACCGCGGCGTCGGTGTCCGCGGCCACCAACATCCCGTCGGCCGTCCGCTCCAGCCGGGGCAGGTCCGGTCCTGGGCCGACCGCCGGCCGGACGGCGGTCACGCCGGCCGTTCCAGCCAAGCCGGCCAGCAACAATATCGACAGCAGCGCAGCCCGGATCCTGTGCGACACCGCGACTCCTCATGGGTGTGAAAGGACGCGGCTACACTCTCGACGGCCGCCAGCAGCCCAACCAGACAGCTGACCGTCAATTCACCGTCAACTTCGCGTGCCCGGCCGACCGGCCAATCTCCGGCGGCCGAGCTACCATCCGCGCTATAAGGGCTCGATCGCTCTCACTACCCGCGGGAGCAAACCATGATTATCGGCCTTCTCCTCACCGCGCTCGGCCTTGCGGCAGCCGCCCTGCTGTCCGGAGTGCGGATCATCCAGCAGTACGAGCGGGGCGTGGTCTTCCGGTTCGGCCGGGTACTCGACACGGTCCGCGGCCCGGGGCTCGCGATGATCATCCCGGGCGTCGACCGGCTCCGGAAAGTGAACATGCAGATCGTCACGATGCCGGTACCCGCGCAGGACGGCATCACCCGGGACAACGTCACGGTCAAGGTCGACGCGGTCGTCTACTTCAGCGTCGCGGATCCGGTCCGTGCCATCGTGAACGTCCAGGACTACCTGTTCGCGGTGTTGCAGGTGGCGCAGACCTCGCTCCGATCGGTGATCGGCAAGAGCGAGCTGGACGACCTGCTGTCCAACCGGGAACGGCTCAACCAGGGCCTGGAGATGATGATCGACAACCCGGCGTTGGGCTGGGGCATCCACATCGACCGGGTCGAGATCAAGGACGTGGCGCTGCCGGACTCGATGAAGCGGTCGATGTCGCGCCAGGCCGAGGCGGAACGCGAGCGGCGGGCCCGGGTCATCACCGCCGACGGGGAGCTGCAGGCTTCGGAGAAGCTGGCCCAGGCCGCGGCCGCGATGGCCGACACCCCGACCGCGCTGCAACTGCGGCTGCTGCAGACCGTGGTGGAGGTGGCCGCGGAGAAGAACTCGACCGTGGTGCTGCCGTTCCCGGTCGAGCTGCTGCGGTTCCTGGAGAAGGCGACCGCCGCGGTCGAGCCGGCGGCCGAACCCGCCCCGGAGCGTGAGTTCCTCCGCGGCATCGGCGCGACCCAGCCCCGCGCGACCGTCCCGGCCCATCCCGACACGGCGCCGTAGGACCGCGGGATCACCCGGCGCGCTGGGCGGCGCAGGGCCGGTCAGCCGCCGCGGTCGAGCGTCCGGGTCGCGTGCGCGACCAGCCGGGCGGCGTCCTCGAGGCTCCCGGTCGTGGCCGTGACCGCACGGTACGGCGACGCGACGGTCACCGGAACCGCACGGTACGGCCCGCCGTGCCCGTCCGGTAGCCCGATGTCCCCGGCCGGCACGAGGACGAGATCCGCGTCCAGGCGCAGCAGCCGGATGCCGAACAGGCGGGCGAGGACCGAGGCCCGGACCACCCACCCGTCGGCGCGCCGGTGCGGCGTCGTCACGGGCTCATCCGGCGTCGCATGGCCGAGACGGCAGCACTGACCGCGGTGGCCGCGGCGACGCCCGCGACCGCGACCGCACCGGTCCGGACGGCCGGTTTCTTGGCCGCCCCGGGCACGACCTTGTCGGACAACCGTTGCCACCTGCTCTTGCGCTGGAAGATGTGCACGCCAACCTCCTGGTCAGGAACGCCGATTCGCCCGGGACGCGGTCCGCAGGGCCCGGATCAACTGGTCCTTGGTCATGGACGAGGCACCCCGGATGTCCAGTGGCTGGGCGATCACGAGGAGCTCCGCCTTGGTGTAGTCGCTGAGCCGCCGGCCCTGCTCGGCCCGTACGGCCTTGGCCGCCTCGTCGACGAGGGCGCTCTCGGTCCGGCGGGCCTCGACCACGACGCGATCGGCGGATCCGGCCCGCTCCTCCGCCTTCTCCGCGACCGCCTGCGCCTGTTCGCGCGCCTGCGCCGCGGCCTCCTCGGCCGCGGCCGTCGCCTCGGCGGCCAGCGACCTGGCCGCGGCCATCTGTTCGTGCGCGTCCTCGATGAGCGACCGGGCCTGCTCCGCGACGCGCTTCGCCTCCTCGCGCGCCTGCTCCGCTTCCGCCTCGACCTCGTGGCTGATGCGCTCGACCCGCTCGGCCACCTCCTGGCTCGCGGTCTCGCGCTCCTGCTCGACCAGGCGGTTGTAGTGCTCGCGCGCCTCCCGGGTGCGCCGTTCGATCTCCTGCTTGCCTTCCTGGGTCGCCTCGCGGACGCGCTGCTTGCCCGCCTCGCTCACGGATCTGGCTGCGGCGGCCCGCTCGTCGGCGGCCTGCGCCTCGGCCATCGCGCGGTTCTCGGCCTCCTTGGCCCGGCCGACTGCGTTCTCGGCCACCTTGATCTTCAAGGTCACCGAGTCGGGCGCGCCCGGAACCCGGTCGGCGACCGCGATCGTCATGCGCCGTACGGTGTCCGCGGTGTCCTGCGCGGCAGATCCCGTCGCGGCGACCGGAGACTTCAGCGCCTTGGACAGCAGCCAGGTGCTGTTGCGCGGAAGGTCCCGCAGTCCGATCGCCGCCTGGTTCGCCGCCCACCTCACGGGTCGAAACCTGACCATTGGCGGTGTCCTTTCTTGTGACCCGTCCATCTCCGGCGCGGAGCTAACCACCCGTACCGAATGAAGCAGACTAATTGGACTGATCACAGAGCCTTCCCTGTCTGCCCGCGGGCAAACGCCGGCCCGGGCCCGGGTTTCCGACACAGACCACGCACCCGGCGCAGGACGGGACGTACCACCGGTGCGTAGCTCCCCACCGGCTGGGTATCCGCGGTCATGCGCATCGGAAACACGGAGATCCGACCGCTCGGCGGACCGGTCGGCTGCCTCGTCATGATCCTCGCTTCGATCCTGCTCTCCGTGCTCTGCACGGTCGGCGCAAACGTGCTCATCCGGTAGGCGTAGGTGGATTTCCGGTGGGTATTGGCGGCGATACGTGCGGCAGTACGTGCGGTAGTACGGAGGTATTGAGGTGGAGGACCGAACATTGCAGGATTCGCCGGGCGAGCGGACGCGCGGCGCGGAGTTGACGGAGACCGCCGGCGAGACCGCCGGATCGGTCCGACGGGCCGCGTCGAATCTGGCCGAGACGGCCAAGCAGCAGGCCGGCGACGTGGTGGGCGAGGCGGCGGCGCAGACCCGCGGCGTCGTCGCGGATGCCCGGCACCGGTTGACCGATGAGGTGCACAGTCAGAACGAGCGGTTGGCGGGTGGCATCCGGCAGGTGGCCGACCAGTTGACCGAGATGGCCGGCGGCCAGGGCGACTCGACGGCCCGCATGCTCGTGCAGCGGCTGGGCGAGGGCGGCCGGCAGGTGGCCGACTACCTGGAGCGCAACGGACCGGAAGGGGTGCTCACCGAGGTCCAGGAGTTCGCCCGCCGGCGGCCGGGCGTCTTCCTGCTGGGGGCGGCACTGACCGGTTTCGTGGTCGGCCGTCTGGGCAAGGGCGTGCTCGGCGCCCCGGCCGGTGGGACCGGCGCCCAGGCCGTGGCGACGGCGACCGGGAACGGGCGTACCCGTCCGGTACCGGTGGACAGCGGCACCATCGCAGGCACCGTCTACGCGGGCAGCGCGGCGGTGGACCAGGCCGCGGCCCAGCCCGGTGGCTCGCCCCCGGCGCCGATGGATCGGGGTAGCCGGCCATGACCACGGAGTCACCGCGGACCAGCACCGCGGACGACCGGCCGATCGGCCAGCTCATCGGGGACATCGCCGATGACATGTCCCGGCTGTTCCGCCAGGAGGTCGCGCTGGCCAAGGCGGAGGCCAAGCAGGAGGCCGGCAAGGCCGGTCGGGCCGCCGGCATGTTCGCCGGCGCCGGTGTGGCCGGTCTGATGGTGGTCACGCTGGTCAGCCTCGCGCTGATGTTCGCGCTGGCCGAGCTCATGCCCATCGGCTGGGCCGCGTTCCTGGTGGCGGTGGTCTGGGCCGCCGCGGGTGCGGCCCTGTACGCCACCGGCCGGCGGCGGCTGCGCGAGGTGGCGCCGCTCCCCCAGACGACCGAGACGCTCAAGGAGAACGCGGAATGGCTACGGAACCCGACCGGATAAGGACAGAGATCGAGGCGACGCGGGCGGAGCTGGCCACCGACGTGGACCGCCTCGCGGACCGGACCAGCCCCGGCCGGATCGCCCACCGCAACTGGGAGCGCTTCACCGACCGGATCCACAACCTGCGGGAGAGGGTGATGGGTACGCCATCCAACGGCATGGACACGGTACGGCGCACCGCCGACCGCACGGGCGGGAGCCTGGACAGCGCGGCACACTCGGCCGCGGATACGGTCCGGGACGCGGCGCACAGCACCGCCGAGGCGGTCCGGGAAGCCCCCCGGACGGCGGCCGAGCAGACCCGCGGCAACCCGCTCGCGGCCGGGCTCATCGCCTTCGGGGCCGGGCTGCTCGCGGCCGCCCTGATCCCGGCGTCCGACGCGGAGCGGCGCGCCGCGCACCGTCTGGCCGAGAGCACCGAGGGTCTACGGGAGGAGCTGCGCGAGCCGCTCGCCGAGTCCGCGGCCCGGGTGAAGGAGGACGTCACGCAGAGCGTGCGCGAGTCGGTCGACGAGGTGACGCAGACCGCCAAGGACGCCGCGCAGACGACCACCGACGAGGCACAGCGGGCGGCGCAACGGGTCAAGGAGGACACCACGTCAGCGACCGGACGGAGCTGATCTACCCCGCGCCGGAAGACGGCGTGAACCGGGCCGCCACGGGTACCACCCCGGGGCGGCCCGGCCCGTGCCGGTCCCGGGCCGCTCGGGGGTACGGATCAACGGTCGCCAGCGGATGCGGCACCTCCGTCATCGGTCAGCATCGCCACGGTCAGTTCGAGCTGGGCCACGGCAGCGCCGAGCGCGGTGAGCCAGTCGTCCGCCTCGGCCCGGCGCCCGGCCTCGGGTGCCTCGGCCGCCAGCACCACGCTGACCGCGGTGGCGACCGCCGCGTCGACCGCCTGCGCCAGCGCGACCAGGGCCAGGTGTACCTGGTGCAGGTGCCGCGAGCGCCGGGCCGGCCGCTGCCGCCGGGTCAGCCCGCGGCGCCGGGTCGAACGGGGCGGCTGGCGGATCGCGGTGAGGCACGAGCGGCCCACCGCCTCCAGCACGATGCGCACGGTCGGCCAGGCGGCGGCGAGCTGGTCCCGCGCGGGGTGCCCGGCCACCAGCGCGACCGCCGCGGCGTACCGGCGGGCCATCTGCTCGGCGGCCGCGTACCTCGGCCCGAACTCGGCGAGGTCCCAGCTCGGCGCGGCGGGCAGGTCGAGGTCCGCGGGTCCGGTCACAGCTCGTCCTCCAGGTGGCAGGGTCCCGGTACGCCGGCCGCCAGCGCGGTCGCCACCCCACCGGCGAGCCCGGTCAGCCAGGCGGGCACGTCGGTGGCGGTCGGGTTCTCCCACACCCGGACCGCGAGCCGCGCCGCGTCCTCGGCCACCCGCCACAGCTCCTCCCGGGCCGTCAGTAGCGCCTCGCGCAGGCCCGGATCCGGCGGTACCGGGCTGAGCCGCCTGGAGAGGTCGTCCAGTGGATCGTCGGCGAGCAGGGCCAGCAGCGCCGGCTCGCGCGCCGGCCCGGCCGGGAACAGCAGCGCGGCCACCTCGGCGAGGCGGGCCGCCCGGGCCAGCCGGGCGGGCAGCTCGGGTCGCAGCTCGACCAGCTTGCCGCGCAACGGTCCGGGCGGCATCGTGGCCGTGATCCGGTCGTACGCGAGCAACGCGTCGCAGCACCCGCCGTAGACCGCGCGCCAGTAACCGAAGCCGACCGCCGGCGCCCAGGCGTCGGCACGGTCGAAGGGGTCCGCCGGTTCCGGGTCCGGCGCAACGGTCCGGCTCCGCCTGGTCATGGCGCCGCCGGTACGCCCACCAGCCGGCCCACGGCGGAGACCACCTCGTCCGGTGCCCGGTAGCCGGCGTCGGTCACCACGATCTGCTCGATGGCCGCCGCCACGGCCGAGAGGTGGGCCGACGCGGCGCGCAGCCGCAGGTCGATCTCCAGCGCCGCGCCGTCGAGGTAGGGCGCCATGCCCGGCGCGGTGCCGTCGAGGTCGGTCGTTTCGTCGTCCGGCAGCAGGGCCTGGCCGATCTCGGCGATCCGCAGGTACCGGTCGAGCCGGCGGCGCAGCACGGCCAGCACCCCGTCGAGCTGGTCCCGGACCGCGCCGGGCGGCACCTGCGCCACCGTGACCGTGGCGCGGTCGACCGCCGCCGACATCAGCGCCGCGTGGCGGCGCCAATGCCCGGTGCCGAGACCGCTCTGCGGCGCGTCCGGCGGCTCGCGCAGGCTGACCGGGACACCGGCGAGGCCCACCCGGGCGGCTACCCGCCGGGCCGCCTCGCGGTCGGCACGGACCCCATAGACATCGTCGGCCATAACTTTATGGTGCCCCCATCCGTCAACCGGCCCGGCACCGTTGTCATCATGGGCGGCATGGCGGTGGACAGCGGCGTCGAGGTGTGGCGGTCGCCGGCCTGGCGGCGCCGTGCCGTGTCCTGGTTGGACAGTTGTCTCGCCACCGCGGGCGCGGCCCGTACCGGCGCTGTCGAGCAACCGCACCTGCGACCGTGGGCGACGGCGCTGCGGGCACCGACCACCCGTGGACCGGTCTGGCTCAAGGCGGCCGGGCCCGGGACCGCGTACGAGGTACGGCTCTACGAGCTGCTGGCCTCGGTCGTGCCGGACCAGGTGCTGGCGCCGCTCGCGATCGACGTCCGGCAGGGCTGGATCGTGCTGCCCGATGGCGGGCCGACCCTCGGCGACCGCCCCAGCGGCAAGGATCTCGTCGACGCGCTCGTGGAGATCGTCCCGCGGTACGGCCGGCTGCAGCGCGCGCTCGCCCCGTACGCCGACGACATCGTCGCGCTGGGCGCGCCGGACATGCGCCCGGCCGTCCTGCCGGCCCGCTTCGACGAGGCGCTGGACGCCGTCGCGCGGTACGTGTCCCGGCGGGGCACGCCGGCCGAGCGGGACCGGTACCAGCGGATCGCGGCGCTGCGCCCGGCGGTCGTGGCGTGGTGCGCGCGGCTGGACGGCCCGACCAGCCTCGACCACAACGACCTGCACCCATGGAACATCTTCCCGGCCGACGGGGACGGCGGGACCGGCGCGGCCCGGTTCTACGACTGGGGTGACAGCGTCGTGGCGCACCCGTTCGCCAGCATGCTGGTGACGTTGCGGGTACTCCGCCAGCTCCTCGGCGTCCGCGACGACGACCCGAGCCTGCTGCGGGTCCGGGACGCGTACCTGGCCGCCTTCGCCGACCTCGCGCCGCCGGCGGTGCTGGTCGCGACGATGGAGGTCGCCTGCCGGGTCGGCATGGTGGCCCGCGCGCTGTCCTGGCACCGGGTCGTCCGGCAGTTGCCGGACGAGGAGGCCGGGGAGTTCGCCGGCGCGCCGCTGGACTGGCTGGCCTCGCTGCTCGACGACTCGTACCTCGGGGAGGACCGGTGACCGGACGCGCGGTGCGGATGCCCACAGTGGACGATCTCGCCCCGGCCCTGGCCGTGGTGCGGGCGAACCTGCCCGCCACTCCGGTCGTGCCGACCGAGAACGCCCTGCTGAAGCTGGAGTCCGCGCAGCCGACCGGGTCGTTCAAGGTACGCGGTGCGCTGGCCGCACTGGCCGCGCTGCCGCCGGAGACGGCCGGCGTGGTCACCGCGTCCGCGGGCAACCACGCGCTCGGGGTGGCCTATGCGGCCGGCCGGCTGGGCGTACCGGCCACCGTGGTGGTGCCGGCGACGGCGTCGGCGGCGAAGATCGAGGCGCTGGGCCGGTTCCCGGTCGAGGTCCACCAGCACGGCGGCGGCTACTCCGAGGCCGAAGAGTACGCGCTCGAGCTGGCCGCGCGCGGCGGCACCTTCGTCTCGGCGTACAACGACCCGCACGTCATCGCCGGGCAGGGCAGCATCGGCGCGGAACTGCGCGAGCAGGTGGACGGTCCACTCACGATAGTCGCGCCGCTCGGCGGCGGCGGCCTCCTCGCCGGGTTGAGCCTGTGGGCCGCCACCCAGCCGGACGTCCGCGTGGTCGGGGTCGAGGCGGCCGCCTCCCGCGCGGTCTCCGCCGCGGTCGACGCCGGCCGGATCGTGGCGGTCGCGGTGGGACCCACGCTCGCCGACGGGCTGGCCGGCAACCTCGAACCCGGCAGCATCACGCCGGCCGTCATCGCCGAGCACACCGCGGCCCTCACCGTGGTCTCCGAGCCGGAGATCCGGCAGGCGATCCGGTTCCTCGCCGCCCGGCACGGCGTCGTGGCGGAGGGAGCCGGTGCGGTGGCGGTCGCCGCGGTCCTGGCCGGCCGGGTCGACGCGACGGGCACCGTGGTCGCGGTGGTCACCGGACGCAACATCGCGCTGCCGGTGCTCGCCGAGGTGCTCGCCGGCGAGGTCGACTGAGCTGCCGGGCTCCGGCTCGCGTGGCGGGATGCCGGCCCGGTCGGCACAATGGCGTGGTCAGCCGACCTGGGGCGAGGTGGAGGGCCACGGATGCGGGCGTTGGAGACGAGGACGGACCCGGACGGCAGCCTGGTGGTGACGCTCCGAGGCGAGATCGACTTCACCAACGCGACCGAGATCGGCGAGGGCATCAGCGCCACGGTGAACGCCGACCGGCCCACCGCGGTCCGGGTCGACCTCGACGAGGTGACGTTCCTGGACTCCTCCGGCATCGGTGTGCTCGTCGCGGCGATGCGACTCGCCGAGGACGCTGGTGCGACGTACCGCGTGGTTCGTCCCAATCCCAAGGTCCTCGACCAGCTCCGGACAACCGGTCTGACCAAGGTGTTCGGCCTGGCAGACCCGCGGCGCGATGAGTGAACAAGCCTGGAATGGACCGACAGGATTACCCGCAGCGCCTCGCGGCCATCGACGCCGCGGTCGCGGCGGCGCGGCGCCCGCCCGACGTGGTGGTGGCGCAGGCGGCCGGGCTGCTCGCCGGTCGGGTCGGCTGCCCGGTCAGCGAGGCGCACGGGTTCCTGGCCCGGCTCGCCTCCGACGAGCGCCGCGCCCCGCACGAGGTCGCCGCCGATCTGCTGACCGCGCTGGACAGCCAGGCCGACGCGAGCCCGGACGAGCTCCGCGCCGCGGTGGACCGGGCGCTGCGCCACGGCCGGCCGGGCGAGCCGGGTGAATCGACCGAGCCGGGCGACCCGGCCTGGGCCCGCACGATGCAGCAGGTGCTCGACGCGCTGCCGGGCCGGCACACCGTCATGACGCCGCTGCGGGACGCCTCGGGCGAGGTGCACGACTACGTGTTCGCCGCGGTGAGCCCGTCGATCGTGGACCGGTCCGGCCGCCGGGGCGAGCAGATCGTCGGGCACCGGCTGAGCGAGGCCTATCCCGCCATCGTGGACGGGCCGATCTGGCACGCCTGGCGCGAGACGCTCGACGACGGCCTGGCCCGGGAGGTCGGGCCGATCCCGTACGCCGGCGACGTCGACACCACACCGGCGGCGATGCGGATCACGGTACGGGTCCATCCGGTCGGCCCCGGCCTGCTGAACAGCTGGATCCGCCACGACGAGCAGGAGCGGCTGGCCGACCGGATCGCGCAGACCGAACGCCTGGGCCACCTCGGCTGGGGCGAGGCCGACCTGGTCACCGGCGAGGTGGAGTGGTCGGAGGAGCTGTACCGCATCTTCGACCGGGATCCAGCCATGGGCCCGCTCTCCCGTGCAGAGCAGGACGCGCTGACCGTGCCGGAGGACCAGCCGGTCCGGCGGCGGGCGGCCGAGGCGTTCGGGCGCGGCGAGACGGTCGACATCACGTACCGGATCCGCGTCGGTGGGCGGACCAAGTACATCCGGACCGTGATCGACGCGGTCCGGGACGTCCACGGCCGGCCGCTGCGGCTGTACGGGATCGTGCAGGACGTCACGGGCCGCGAGATCAGCCGGGCCAGGCTCGCCCGGGTCGAGCAGCAACTGCGGAAACACCAGCAGGATCTGGCGACCGAGCACCAGTTCGCGGTCGAGCTGCAGCAGATCGTGCTGCCGATCCCGGCCGAGCCGATCGACCTGCCGGGCCTGCGGGTCGCCGTCCGGTACCTGCCCGCGGAGCAGGCCAGCCGGGTCGGTGGCGACTGGTACCACGCGACCGCCACCGACGACGGCCAGGTCATGATGGCGATCGGCGACGTGGCCGGACACGGGATCCGCGCCGCGTCGGTGATGGCCCAGCTCCGGTACGTCCTCGACGGCCTGATCGTCACCACGACCACCGAGCCCGCGGACCTGCTGGCGCACCTGAACCGGTTGCTCTACGCCGGCGGTACCGCGGTCAACACGGCCACCGCGATCGTGGCCCGGTACGACCCGGCCACCCGCACGGTGACCTGGGCCCAGGCCGGGCACCCGCCGCCGCTGCGCACCCGGGCCGGGGTCACCACCGAACTGCGCCGACCGGCCGGCCAGCTGCTCGGCGCGACGCCGACCGCCAGGTACGACACCGCGACCCTCACCCTCGACCTCGGCGACCTCCTGCTCCTGTACACCGACGGGCTCATCGAACACCGGGACCGCACGCTCGACGAGGGGCTCGCGCCGGTCATCGCGACGCTCAACCGGATCTCCGCCGCGGGCAGCCAGCAACCGCTGGCCGACCTGCTGGCCCGGATGCGCCGCGCGAACCCGAACGACGACACCTGCATCGTCGCGGTTCGGTCGCTAGCCGCGAGCGACGGCCATGGCTGACGTCGTCCGCGATGTCGACCGCGCCACCCTGGTGCAGGTCCGTCACCTGGTCTCCCGGTACGCGGCCGCACACGGCCTGTCGAACGTGGCGCTGTACCGCTTCGTCGTCGCGGTCAACGAGATCCTCGCCAACGCCGTGCAGCACGGTGGCGGATCGGGCCGGGTCGAGCTGTGGACCAGCGACACGCGGCTGTACTGCCGGGTCACCGACCACGGTCCGGGCCTGCCGGCCGATCTGGTAGCCGACGACCAGCCGCGGCCGCCGGTGCGCGCGGTCGCCGGACGGGGGCTGTGGCTGGCCCGGCAGTCCTGCCCCGGCCTGGTCGTGCTGAGTACGTCGGACGGGACCACGGTCACCCTCCACGCCGACGTGCCGTACCGGCCCGCGACAACACCCGGCGGGGCGGGAGATCGAAACGGCGGACGGTCCGGAACAGGCCCGGCGGGACGGGCGTAGCCGCCCGCCCCGCCGGAAACCGCTCGCTACCAGTCCACCGGTCCCGGACCGTGCCCGCCGTCGGAGACGAATGTCCCCTCCGGACCGGCCGGCGCGGGCAGGTTCACCGGCGGGCCGGGCACCCGCATGCCCCGGACGCCGTTGACGGACTCGGTCGAGTACGCGAAGGTCAACTGCGCGAACGCGACCAGGTCGCTGTTCACCTCGAGCGCGTGCAGGTTGATGTTGTCGAAGTCGTCGCACGCGGCGTGGTAGCAGGGGTCGAACTGCGCCCCCGTCGTGCCGCCCCAGATCGCCTGCTGCTCGGCGGTCTTGGGCACCTCGGCTCCGGTGAACAGGCCGCCGGACGGGATGCCCGCCTCGATGAATGCCTGGTAGTCGCTGCGCCCGGAGAACGCCGTGTCGTCGTACGGCTCGCCGATCAACGTGTAGTACGACTCGTACAGGTCCTCGATCGCCGGCGAGCCCGGGGGCACCGGGACCGGCGCCACGAAGCTCGACTGGTCGGCGTCGTACACCATGAAGATGTAGTTCGGTGAGCCGATCATGTCGTAGTTCAGGTAGAGCGCGATCCGGTCGCGCTCGGCCTGCGACAGCCCCTCGACGTAGGCGGCGGACCCGAGCAGGCCCTCCTCCTCCGCGCCCCACCAGGCGAACCGGACCGTGTTCTCCGGCTTCACCGTGGCCATCATCAGCGCGGTCTCGAGGATCGCCGCGGAGCCGGAGCCGTTGTCCTGGATGCCCGGCCCGTCGGTCACGCCGTCCAGGTGCGCGCCGGCGATCACGATGTTGTCCGGGTTCCGGCCGGGCAGCTCGGCGATGACGTTCACGTCGGTCCGGGTCTCGGTCGGGCGTACCCGTATACGCGCCGTCGATCCGGGCTGGGCCAGCGCGGCGCCGTCGGCGAAGCTGGCTCCGACGACCGGGATGGTGACGACGGCCGGCACCAGCGTGCCGACGATCAGGCCCAGGCGGGTCGGGTCGTTGCCCTGGTTGAAGATGACGACCGCCTCCGCCCCCGCGGCCTGGGCGTTGGTCGCTTTCAACCCGAACGTACACACCGGTGCCGGAGCCGGCGGTCCACCGCGCTGGATCAGCGCGATGTCGTTGGGACCGCTGAAGTCCAGCCCGGTGAAGTCGGACGCCTCGCAGCCGCTGGTCGTGGCCCGGTTGCCGGTCAGGTTGATGTCGACCGGGATCACCCGGCCGGTGACGTCCCCGGTACCGCTGGCGGTGAAGGCGCCGGTCGGGTAGCTCGCGTTGACCGGAGTGAGCTGCTGAAGCACCGCGGGGAAGGAGAACTGGAACTGGAACGGGTCGAGCGTGACGTCGTACCCGGCGGCCTCGAGCAGGCGGGTCACGTAGGCGACGCTGTTCGCGTACCCTTCGGTGCCGGCGGCCCGGGTGCCCGGGTAGAACGGATCGTCGTTGTTGTCCGCGATCTTCTGGAACTGCGCCTGGTGCTCCCGGACCCCGGCGAGGGTCACGCACTCGAGCAGCTTGGCATAGGTGTTGTTGGTGCGGTTCGCGCAGGCGTTGCCCGGCTGCGCCAGCGCCGCGGGCGCGGGCATCACCGCAAGCAGCAGCGCGGACCCGGCCAGCGCGGCCGAGATCCGCAACCGCCTTCGACGTCCCACCACCTGATCAGTCATCTCCGACTCCTTTGTCGCACGCGAGCATGCATCCGTGGAGCCTCCCCTGACCTCACGACGGTAATCGACAATCACTCTCCGTGCCCGTCGATCACACCCAACGCGCGGGTCACGGCGAGGGGGTACGCCCGCCGTCTCCACTGTGGAGGGCCGAGCCGGCCTCGTCGGCATGGGCGATATGGGTCAACTCACGCCAGAGCAGGACGAGAAAGGCGGCCGAGCCGAGGAAGGCGAACCAGAACGGGGCGGTCACGCCGTACCGGGTGGCCAGGACGCCGCCGACGGCCGAGCCGACGACCAGGCCACCGAAGACGCAGATGGTGTGGACGCTGCTGACCCGGCCCTGCAGGTGGGCCGGCACGGCCCGCTGCCGGACCGTGATCGACGTGGTGCCCCAGATGAACGCGTGGGCGCCGAAGATGAAGAAGATCGCCGAGGCGAACCAGGGCGACGTGGTGACCGCGAGAGCCAGGTGGGTGAGCGTCTCGATGATCAGCCCGACCCGCATGATGTTGCCCAGGCTGACCCGACGGGTGATCCCCCCGTACAGGCCGGTGCCGAGCAGGCCGCCGACGGCCGTGACGGTGCTGATCAGGCCGAACCCGACGGCGCCCAGGCCGAGCCGCTCGCCGGCGTAGAGCACGAGCACCGACCAGGCCGCGCCGAACGTGATGTTGAAGATCAGGATCGTCAGCACCAGCGTGCGTACCGCCGGGTGGCGCACCGTCCACCGCACGCCGTCGGCCATGTCCCGCAGCACGCTGCGACCGGCGTCGGCCGGATCGCGGCCGTGGGCCGGCAGCACGAGCCGGGACACCAGCAGCACGCCCGCGACGAGCAGCACCACCTCGGCCAGGAACGGCCAGGCCGTGCCCGCGGCGAACAGGGCCGCCCCGATCGGTGGGCCGGCGAGCTGGTTGAGGGTGATCGCGCCGGCCTGGATCCGCGAGTTGGCCAGCGCGAGGTCCTCCCGGTGGACCAGCATCGGGGCGAGCGTGGTCGCGGTGTTGTCGGCGAAGACCTCGGCGGTCGCGAGCAGCCCCAGCGCCAGCAGGGCCACCGCGACGGTGACCGTACTGGTGACCATCGTCGCGACCAGGACGGCCAGCACTACGGCCCGGACGGCGTTCGCGACCATGATGATCCGGCGCCGGTCGAGCCGGTCCGAGAGCACCCCGGCGTATAGGCCGAAGACCAACGGCGGCGTCCACCGCAGCAGCGCGGCGAGCGCGACCAGGAACGGGTCGCCGGTCAGCGACGCGACGAGTAGTGGTCCGGCCGCGACCGCGATGCCGTCACCGAGGTTGGTCGCCCACGACGAGCCGAGCAACCACCGGTACCCGGGCCCGAGCCGGGATGGTACGACCGCCTCGATGACCCTGCTCACAAGGTCAGCACCCTACGGGGAACGCCGGGCCGTTCGCACGCCGATTACCGGCGCCTCGCGACCGCACGACCGAGCCGGGCGCCGGCCCGTCGAAGGCGCGCAGGCAGGTCGGGCACCGTCTGGTTCCGGTCGTTGTACGGGGCCCATCCCGAGTAGAAGGTCCCGCCCGGCCCGGGCGTCACGCCGCCGCCGCTGACCGCCGCGGTCAGCGCGGCGTCGAGGTCGGCGTCGGAGTCGAGCAGATCGCGGGAGACGAAGACCTCTGAGGCCAGCGATGCTGTCCCGGCCCGGAGTTCCGCCGGGGTCGGCAGGCTGAACTCGACTCCGATCCCACCGTACGGCGCCTCGCACCGCGCGACCGCCCGCGCCAGCGCGTCCGTCGTCCAGCGCGCCAACCGGGCTGCCGCGGACCGGTCCCGGCCGCTCCACAGCTCCATCGGGATGCCCAGCGCCCCGGCGTGCATCGACGCCATGATCGGATGGGCATCGCCCGAGGGCGCCGGTCCGTACCCGATGACCACCACACCGGCGAGCTTGCTCGAGTAGCCCGCACGCACGGGCCGGCCGGGCCCGGTCCGGCCGGCCACGATCTGGCGGAAGCGGTCCGGGGTGACCTCCATGGTGGAGGCCACCCCGGCCAGGTCGGACCGGAACTCAAAGCTCGCGTCCCATGGTGCGACCTCGACAACTCCCTGGAACCCGCAATCCAGCTCCTCCATGACCTCGCACATGCCGGCGAAGCAGCGCTCTTCGGTGCGGTCCGGGTAGACCGCGACGGTGAGGTGTGGCGGCTCCGGATAGAGCGGATCCATATACCTACTTTCCTAGTTTGCGGAGCATCGAGGAGAGCTGGTCGTTACTCGGTACGAAAGCGGTCACCAAGTTACCGGAGGACCGGTCGAACTGTGCGACGAACCACTTCCCTTCGATCCGGGCCAGGCGGGCGTGGGTGAGCGTCGTGCCGCTGCTCCACTCGAAGGCCTGCTTGCTCCTCGACGCCCGTTCGATCAGGGCCTGCCACTCGCCCAGCTTGTCGGTCTTGGTCACGGGGCGCCCGAACCACTGCTCGGCGTGCCGGTCGAAGGAGTGTTCGAGTCCGTGCTGCGTGATGTTCGGCTTCGGGATCGTGCAGGCCGGTCCCGCGTTGTGCACCAGAACCGACGTCCCGCCGGCCACCACGTAGTACGTGTGGATGTCGTCGACCGTGATGTTGTACGCCAGTGCCGAGTGGGTCGTCGCGGGCCGGATGCCGTGAACCCGGACGCGCCGGCCGTCGGCGGTGCTGACGGTCTCGCCGCCGCCCAGTTCATCGGCCCGTTGCCACTGCCGGTCGGTGTCGTTCCAGAACGGGTGGTCCTCCGTGGTGGTGACGACCTGACCGTCGAGCTCCAGCGTGACCAGCTCGTCCCGGTGCGCCCATACCTGGGTGACCGTGCGGGTGCCCCGCTCGCCGGTCTCCGGGTCGGCGGCCACGACCTCGTCGCCGACCTTGATCTCCTCGATGGGCTTGGTCGTGCCGTCGGCCATCAGGACGAGGGTCGCGCCGGAGAAGCTGCACGCGGCGCCGGCGAGCTCGTCCCCGCCCCGGCCGGCGTCGGCGGCCTCGTCGCCCCACTTGAACAGCTTTCCGAGCTTGCCGAACGGGATGAAATTGATCGCACCCCAGCCGCAGCTACCCTTGTCCCCGTCGGTGAGGCACTTGTTGATGTCGGTGATTCCGATGAGGTCCTCGGCGCCGGTCTCCAGCTTCTCGCAACCGGTCATGTTGCCGGTGACGCAGTCCTTGGCGTTGGTTGCCGTGTCGATGATGCCCTGCTCGATCTTCGCCTCGATGGCGGTGGACGTCTGGTAGGCGGTGTGCCACGGCGAATCCGGGTTGTAGATGGTCTTCCGGTCGAGGTCGTCCAGCCAGCCGCCGACCTTCTCGCCCGGGCCGCCGAAGATGCCGCCGAGGAGGCTCTCCGCCTTGCCCGGCGGCGGAGGGGGCGGAGGTGGCGGGCTGGCACTGACGGATCCGCCGCCACCGCCGTCCGCGACGGCCATGTGGCCGTCGAACTCGATGTAGCCGATCGGGTTGCCGCCGGCCAGGGAGTACCGGTTCTGGGTCAGCGGGTCCAGGGACAGACCGAGCTCGGAGAGGGCACCGCCGAACATGTCCTGCTGCAGGAAGCGGCCGAGGTCCGGCCCGTACCGGCGGGCACCCATGTCGTAGCCGGCCGCGGAGCTGGCCGAGGTGGCCTGGCCGGAGTCGATGCGCTTGCCGGTGTAGCGGAACGGGTTCAGCGGGGCCTGGGCGTCGGTGTCCCCGGCGGTCAGCGATTGGGCGTCTCCGCCCGGGGCGTCGGTGCCGCCGTACGCGTCGTAGCCGTAGGAGGCCTTCACCGCACCCGCGTCGGTGATCAGCTGGGATACCGACCCGTGCACGTCATGCCCGTAGGTGTAGGTGTTGGTGGTTCCGCCCGCGTTGGTGTCGCTCATCGCGATCCGGTGCCCGTAGGCGTCGTACGCGTAGGTCTTGGTCTTCGGGTCGGTGCCCCCGGTCTGCTTCTCCTCGGTCAGCAGCCCGGTCATGCCCTGGTACGCGAATGCGGTCTCCCGGTCCTTCCCGGTGCCGAGGTGGTCCTCCTTCTCGGTGACGGTGCGGTCCAGCGGGTCGTACACGTAGGTGGCTTCGTCGGTCTGGGTGCCGCCGCCGGAGTACTGGCGGGTGCCGATCAGCCGGCTGAGGTAGTCGTAGGTGTGGTCCGCGATCAGGTTCGACGGTGTCGTCCCCTCGGGCGGCGAGCAGTTGGCCTGGCTGCCGGCCGAGGTGGTGATGCAGTCGAGGTCGCCGAGCGGGGTGTACCAGTACTTCGCGGTGACCCCGGCGGTGGTCGCCTCGGTGAGCTGGTTGGCCTGGTAGCGGCGGGTGGTCGTGACGCCGTTCTTGCTCTCGGTCGTGACGTTCCCGGCCCGGATCGTGGTGTCGCCGATGAGCTGGGCCGGCTGGTCCAACGTGTACGTGGTGGTGACACCGGCCCGCTGCTGGTGGTTGACCAGCCGGTCGCGGGCGTCGTACGTGTAGGTCGCCAGACACGCGGTCGCCGGGGTCAGGCAGGTGGTCGCGGTGCTGCCCTCGCCCCGCGCGAGCACGTACGTGTCCCGGGTCCGGTTGCCGTTGACGTAGCTGCCGGCACTGTCGACGTAGCCGACGTCGTGCGACTCCAGCACGGTCCCGGACGGGTTGACCGTGTCCAGCTTGCGCAGCAGGCCGTTGTCGAAATGCGTCCAGGTCGTGGTCTGCTTCTTCGGCCAGGTGGCCGGGTCGGCGACGCAGCCGGTGCCGGCCCGGTAGATGTCGCGCTGCTTCTCCCAGCCGGTCGACCAGAACGTGTTGACGACGCGCTGGTCGTCCTTGCACGCGCTGTCGGTGCCCAGGTCCAGCTGGGTGGTGAGCCAGTCCGCCGCGTCGTACGTCATCTCGTACCGGCGCGGTGCCTTGGACTGCACGCCGGCGGTGCTCTCCTGGCCGTTCTCCCGGCGGATCGTGGTGTTGCCGTTGGCGTCGTAGGTGTAGTCGGAGAACGTCCACCCGGTCTCGCCGTCCCGGCGGAACCGGGTCTTGGCCGTCTCGTCGAAGCCGGTGTAGCTGGCCTCGATGTCGACCGGCTTCTGGCTGGGGTCGCCGACGCCGTCGGCGTCGTTGGCGATGGTCAGGTTGTTGTGCGCGTCGTACCGGTAGGTGCTGGACTGCCCACCGCGGTCGCTTCGGGTGGCGGTGATGCCGTCCTCGTAGTACGTCCAGAGCATCCGCAGGCTGAGGTCCAGCTGGCCGGGTGCGCCGACCTTCTCCGGGGTACGGCTGGCCTGCAACCCGAACGCGGTGTGGTCGAAGTGGACCTTCGGGTTGGCCGGATCGTCGGAGGTGCGGATCCAACCTGGATCGAAGTACGTCATCACGGTACGGGCCGAGTCGGCGACCGACGTCGCGAGGGACGTGGTGACCGGCAAGCTGCTCCACACCAGGTTGCCGTTGGCGTCGTAGCTGTGATGCACGTACTGCCGCTCGGTGCCGTCGGCGCCGTTGAACGGCAGCGTCACCATGGTCAGCCGGTTGAGCGGGTCGTAGCCGAGTTCGGTGACGTAGTGGGCCGGCTGCCCGGCATCCGCCGCCTCGACCGCCCGCGGCGTGCGGATCTTCTTGCGGTTGCCGTTCGGGTCGTACTCGATCTTCGTGACGACCTCCCGGGAGACCGTGCCGTCGAATCGTTCGCGGATCAGCTCGGGCACGTCCCGCTGGTTGAATTCGGTCTGGATCCGGGCCAGCCGGCCGGCTGCGATGTCGCTCTCCTCGCTGGTCACGTTGCCGTTCGGGTCGTACCCGATCCGGGTCTCGTGGCCCAGCGGGTCCTTCTGCGAGGTCTGCCGGTGCGCCAGGTCGTAGCCGAACGTGGACGTGAACGGCGTGGTCGCCGGGCCGTCACCGGGGCAGGTGACCGAGGTCAGGCCGGCCCGCGGGCTGGTCACCGAGCGCAGGTCGCCGGCGAGGTCGTAGCAGGCGTGCGAGTGGCGGGTCTGCGCGGCGGTGCTGTCGAGACCCTGGTCGGCGATGTGCCGTAGCCGGTCGAGGGCGTCGTACCCGTAGCGCGTGGTGAAGTCGCCGGCCACCGTGGTCGACTGCATGCCACGCGGCTTGACCAGTGTCTCCAGCCGGCCGGCGTCGTCGTAGTCGAACAGGGTCCGTTCCCCGGCCGGGTCCGCGCTGCGGTCCGGTCCGGTCATCAGCACCGGCCGGTCCATGACGTCGTACGTACCGGTCGTGACCGGCCCGTCCTCCGGGTCACCGCTGCTCTCGCCGAAGTGTGCCCCGATCGTCTTCACGTTGTTGTCGTTGGCGTCGTACTCCACACTGGACCACAACAGCTTGCCGCGCTCGAACGCGGTGGACTTGGGCGCGCTCTGCCGGCCCAACCGGCCGAACTCGTCGTAGTCGAAGAACGACTTGTAGTCCCGCTCGTTGCCGCCGGTGTACCCGGCGTGGTTCGGGTCCTGGATCCACCGGACTTGACCGTCCAATGTGTACCCGATCTGGGTCACCTTGCCGAGCGGGTCCTTGATCCGGGTCGGTTGCCCGGACGGGTCGTACGCCTCGTACAGGGTCGGCGGGTTGCCGTTCGCGTCGCGCACCGCGGCCAGCGTGCCGGAGTTCGCCGAGCCGGCGAGGTTGAAGTCGTAGTCCGTGGCCGCCCCGGTCGGGTCGATCACCTTGTCCACGTTCCCGGCGGTGTCGTACGTGTACCGCCAGCGGTAGTCGTTCGGGTCGGTCGTCGTCAGGACACCGCGCGGCCGGGTGACCGTGTCCAGCTGGCTGAGGTGGTTGCCCACGTCGTTGCCGTCCACCGGTGAGTTGACGTACGTGAGCACGGTCTGCTCGCCGAGCTGGTTCACGCTCAACGTCAGGTATCCGTTGGCGTTGTAGTCGTACCGGGTGAACCGGCCGGTCGGCTCGATCACCTTGGTCACCTTGAAGTCCGGCGACCACTCCACATCGGTGTTCTGGTTGAGCGGGTTCACCGTGCGGGTGACCTTCCCGGTCACGTCGTAGGTGTACCGGGTGGTCCGCGACAGCGGCGCGGCCACGGTCGTCACCCGGTTGGTCAGGTCGTACGACAGCGTGGTCGTCTTGCCGTCCCGGTTGGTCCGGGTCTTGAGCTTCCAGCGCAGGTGCTGTCCCTCGTTCGCCTGGTAGTACGCGAACCTGGTCTCCGCGCCCCGCGGGTCGCGGACGGAGAAGAGCCGGGTGGACTGGTTCGGCACCTTCTCGGCCGGGTCGACGCGGTCGGCGGCGTTCGGGATCGCCGGGCCGGCGCCGTTGGAGGTGGTGTAGGTGAAGACGAACGACCGGTCCGCCAGCGGTGTGCCGTTCGCGTTCGCCCCGCCCCGCTGCACGATCTTCCGCAGGTTGCCGTCCTCGTAGTAGAGGAAGTCCAGGCGGCTGCCCGAGTGGTCCCTGATCTGCTGGATCTTCCCGCGCACGTGGGCCTTCTTGATCTCGTCCTTGGACCAGTAGTCGATGACGAACGAGCGGCTCCCGGACGGGTCGGTCACCCGGGTGATGCGCTTCTTCGGCCCGCCCGGGTCCTCCCCCGGCGGGGTGTCCTCGAGCACGAACGTGATCCGGTTGCCGTTGCGGTCCTCCACCAGGGTCGGGAAGCCGTCCACGTCGAAGTAGAACGTCACCTTGTCCGGCCGGGTCAGCGCCCACCGGCCCTTCGGGTCCCCGGCGGGCAGGCTGCGCAGGTACAGGTTGACCCCGGGCGGTTCGGTCCACCGGGTGATCCCGTCGGTGCCGGTGGTACCGATGAACCGGTGCGTCGAGCCGTCCCCGTCGGTGAACTCCACCCACTTGTTCGACTGCCCCGAGATCTCGTCCGCCTTGTTCGGGTGGATGTCCATCGGCTCGCCGAGCCGGATCAGCCCGCTGAGGGAGAGCGAGACGTTGTTGCCGGCCGGGCTCTTCGAGTGGTCCTCCAGCGAGTTGTAGGTCAGGTCCACCATCGTGGCCAGGCCGCGGCCCGGGGAGAAGAACGGCGACCAGCGCCACAACATGTTGCCGTTGGCCACGTTCGTCATCGTGGACATGCCGGCGCCCAGCGGCTCGCCCTCGTACTGGTGGAAGCGCTCGAAGCCCAGCTTCGTCGAGAGCGCCTTCGCCACGATGATCGGGTTGTCCAGCGGCGGGTTGCCCTTGGCGGCGAACCAGGTCGCGGCGGCCGGGTCGTAGATGTCCACGCGCAGCCGGTACGCGCCCTGCTGCACGCCCGGGGGCAGGGCCGGCGGGTAGATGGTCACCGGGAACGGCTGCGTCGCGCCGTCGGCGAACGTCGCCGGGAACGCCGCCGGGGAGCGGCCCTCGAACAGGATCGCCCCGTTCGGCGCGTACCAGCGGTACCACACCTGGGCGGTGCTCGACGTCCAGGTCACGCCGGACCGGTTGGTCACCCGGATGGTCGGGCAGTAGGCGGTGGCCGGGCAGGTCCCCGGCGGCGTGCCGCCGTCGTTGACCGGGGCGTTGGCCAGGGCCCGGTTCAGGCTGCCGCCGCTGGTGCCGTCCGGGTTCAACGACACCGACGCGTACGGATCCTGCACCACCGAGGTGGCCGTGTTCTCCGCCATCACCGGCGGGAACACGTCATCCACGGTGGACACCGGGTCGTTGAGCACCCAGTCCACCTTGGCCACGCTCGTGCCGCGGTTGTTCACCGTGACCGCCTGGGCCGGCGTGGTCACCTGCTGCCCGGACGTGTCGGTCGCCATCGCGGTGACCTGGTGGACGCCGTTGAACACGGTGGCCAGCGGGTCGAGGGTCCGCCAGGTCAGGGAGTACGGCGAGGTGACGTCCTCGCCGACCTTCACCCCGTCGACCAGGAAGGCCACGGAGGAGACCCCGACGTCGTCGGCGGCGGTCGCGGTCAGCGTGACGTCACCGGTCGCGCTCGCCGGCGCGGTGAGCGTGACGGTCGGCGCCAGCGTGTTGTCGACCACCACGTCCACCGGCGGCGACACCGTGATGTTGCCCGCGTCGTCGGTCGCCTGCACCGTGACGGTCCGGGTGCCGTTGCCGCCGGGCACGGTGTTCCAGGTGCCCTCGAACGGGGGCGCGATGTCGCTGGCGACCGTGTTCCCGTTGACCTTGAAGTCGACCCGGTCGACCCGGCGGTCGTCCTCGGCCGCCGCGGTGAACAGGACGGAGCCGGAGACCCGGCTGCCCGCGGCGGGCGAGCCCAGCGCGACCCGGGCGCCCTCCGCCGCCGACCCGTCCTGGTAGAGCACGGTCAGCTTGGGCCGCAGCGACGGCAAACTGTAGTCGTCGGCGGCGTAGCTTGCCTGGGCGACGAGGGACTCGTCCTGGACCCGCAGCACCAGACCGTGGTTGGGCGCGTTGCCGCTGACCCAGTCCTGCACCGCGGCGGTGATGCCGAACTGGTCCCAGCCGGCGTCGGCGCCGGGCACGGTGGCGCTGCCCACCACGGCCGTGTCGTGGTCGCCGCCCACGCTGGTCCAGTTCTGCCCGGGTTCGCTCTCCGCCCAGGTCGCGCCGGGCACTCCGCACTCACCCGGCGAGGTGCCCTCGAGCCACGGCCGGGTCGCCCGGTGGGCGCGGACCTGCAGCCCGGGGGCACCGTTGGCGAGGCGCCACAGCGACAGGGTCGCGCCGCTGACGGTCGCGCCGGCCGGGATGTCCCGCAGGTCGAAGCGGAGCAGCCCGCGGTTGAAGAAGTACTCCGAGTCCCAGGTCCGGGAGCCGACCGTGAACGCCGGCCGGGCGCCGCCGTTGGGCGGGCAGTAGCCGTCGAACTCCCAGATGCCCGTCACCTGCCCGTCGGCCGGCCCCGGCTGGAGCACCTTGGCCGAGAAGCCGCCGCCCGGCAGGGTGACCGTCCGGGCCACCGAGACGGTGCTGTCGGCCAGGTCCTTCACCTTGTAGCTGAACGTCCCGCCGGCCGCCGCGGTGGTGTCCCGGTAGCTGGTCACGCTGCGGTCCCCGACGCTCGCGATCAGCGTCGCCGGCCCCGGGGTGAAGGTCGGCACGCCGGCCCGGTGCACCTCGTACCCGGCCGTCCCGGTGCCGGTGGCCGACGGCGTCCAGGACAGCTCGGCGCCGTCGGCGTGCAGCGTGCTCGGCTCGTTCAGGTACGGGCCGGTGAGCGTGTACGTGACCTCGAGCCTCGTCCGGTCGCCGCTGAGCTGGGTGCTGGGTCCGTTGCTGCCCAGCGACTCGGTGCGCCGCTTGATCAGCACGCCGTAGTTGGGCTGGGTGCCGTCGAGCCATGCCGACACGAGCCCGGTCACCGGCCAGGTCATCCAGCCGTACGGGGCTCCCCGGACCAGCGTGTACGACCCCGAAGCCGTGCTGTCCCAGGTGAGCTGCCCGAACGTGCTCGTCTCGGTCCACGCCGAGGTCATCCGGTGCACGTCCATCAGGTGGTCGGCCGCGCACGGCGTGGCGTTCCAGATGAGGCAGGACTGGGCGAAGTACAGGCCCATCGAGGCCGCGCTGACCTGGGCGCCGACCGGCACGGCGCTGAGGTCGAACAGCACGCCGGCGCGGTACGTCGAGGTGTTGTCCGAGCCGACCTGCAGCCAGAGCGGGTTGCCCGGGGCGGACGCCACGGTCTTGAACGTCGCCGCGCGCAGGTGCGGCTGCACGGTGATCGTCGGATCCAGGTGTACGGGGAAGCGCCGGCCCGGCGCTCGCAGCCAGTCCCGGTCCAGGCTCAGCGTCGCGACCAGCCCGTCGCCGTCCTGCTCGACGGTGAGCGCCGGCTTCGCGCCGGCCGCCGCGGTCAGGTCGTCGCCCTCCCAGACCACCGGCGCGTCCAGCGTGAACCCGCTGCTCGCGCCGGACACGACCTGGTACGACCCGTCCCGGCCGCGACGCGCCTCCAGCGGACCCGCACCGTCGACAGGGGACAGCCGGAAGGCGTAGCTCGCCGGGGAGTCCGGGCCGGAGATGTCGATCACCTTCCGTACCCCGGTCGCGCCGACCTGGTAGCGCAGGTCCGCGCCGGCGAACGCGCCGGGGTAGGTGATCTGCGCACCGTCCACTGTGGCCGCGCCACCGTCCCGGGCACCGACCGCGTCGAACCGGAGCGTCCGCCCGCCCAACCGGAACTCCGCGAACTCGTCTCCCGCCACCGGCGTGAACGACATCTCGTACGCGTTCGCGCCGCTGCGCCACGCGTACCGGCCCCCGCCGCTCGCGTGCAGGGTCGCGTCGATCGGCTGCCACGACCCGTCCGGGGCGCGGTAGTGCACCGGCGTGCTCGACGCCGTCGTCGTCATCGACCCGTCCCGGTTGCGGCGGGTCGCCGATGTCGCCGTCCGGCGCTCCGGGAGTTCGCCGATCACCGGCGGCGCGGCCGTCGACGGCGCGGCCTGCTCCCCCCGGGGCAGCTCGATCGAGCCGGCCAGGCCGAGCACCAGAATGCCGGCCGTGACGCCCGCGGTCACCCGCCGGGCCTTGGCGGAGAGCACTCCGCGGGTACGGATTGTGGAATGACGGGAGCCGAGACGGATGGACATTGGCGCACCCCCAGGTCGACGACCGCGTGCGGTCGGGCACCACGAAGGGCACAGGACGCCATACGCCCCGCCGCGCCCCCGTGATTACGCGGCTGGATCGTTCTCCGGCTATCGGCCTTATCCACATCTGTGGATCGCCGTTGAGGCAACCCTGCGATGCATCTAGATCCATCGGCAAGTCGCACGAACGGACGGCTGTCCGCGTCGTTCGACGGGCGTGACGTCACGTCCGGTCGACGTACCGGTCGACACGCCCTGCCTCCGGGAGACGCGGCGCGGCCGGGCCCCGGTCGGGGCCCGGCCGCGTAGGACGAGGGGTGGAATCAGGCGTCGACGAGCACGACCTCGTACTGGTCGGCCGTCGGCGGGAGGCCGGTGTCGAACTTGGCGTTGACAACCGCGAGCGTGTCGCCGAACAGGGCGGCCGTGGTCGGGATCTGGAACAGGTCGGAGGTGATGACCCGCTCGAGCGTCGCGCTCGTCAGGTGGCCGTCGAGGCGGAACCGGCTGACCTGGTTGCTGAAGTTCTGCACCGCCCATAGCCGGTGCCCGCGCAGCACGATGCCGTCGACGTTCGGCACGTCGGCGCCCGCGATCGCCGCGCTGGCGCCGGTACGGGGGTCGACCGTGTACAGCGCGCCGTTCCCCGAGTGCGCCACGATCAGGGTCCGGCCGTTGGGAGTCGCCTGGATGCCGTTGAGGTTGAAGTCCCCGGAGAGGTCGGCCGCGGGACCGGACAGCGCGAGGGTGCGGAACGGCCCGGGATCGCCGTTCCGGTCGATCGGCACGAAGTACAGCCGGGCCTGCTGGCTGTCGGTGAACCAGGCACCGCCGCGGGTTACCACGACGTCGTTGATGAACGACGAGCCCGCAGTGCCGAACTGGTAGCTCGCTACCGCCTCGCGGGTGCGGGTGTTGTAGACGTAGCCCTGCGCGGTGCCACCGCCGGCGACGAACAGCAGGTCGTGCCGGACGCTGGTGGACATGCCCACCGCCATGCGGCCGGCCGGCGCGTCGATGAAGGGTTCGGCGGTACCCCGGCGGACGTCGCCCCGGAAGATGTCCCCGGCGAACAGGTCACCGGCGTAGAACGTCGAGCCCTTGCCGGCGGCGATACCCTCCGCCGAGGTTGCCCCCGGCAGCACGATCACGCTCGGCTCGGGGCTGCGGAACTGGAGGGCGCTGGCCTGCGGCGCCAGCATGACCGCACCGGCGACCGCCAGCAGCGGCAGCACGGCCCATCGGGTCCTTCTTCGGTTGACCATGGGTGTCCTTCGTTAGCTCGGAGTCCTCCCCTGAGTGTCAACCTAACGCCCCGCCGCCGCATTGACAGGTAACGACGCGCGGCGGGTGTACCGGCCGCGGGCGGCCGGTACACCCGCCGGGAAGGCTCAGAGGTCCGGCGGCGCGGTCACCGGTCGGGCGGTGGCGAGCGACCGGAGCGCCCAGCCGATGAGGATCAGCGTGACTCCGAGGCCCGCGGCCATCGCCGCGACACCGAACGCGACGACCGAGGTGTACAGCGAGGCCCGCAGGAACGACGCGGTCATCGCCGTCTGCCGGGCCGGGTCCTCCCGGCCGATCTCGGCGTAGGTCTTGCCGCCGGTCGACTCGAGCGCGTGCTTCTCGATGGTGTTGGCCTCGACGTACGCGGTGAACGGGCCGTCCACCTTGTCCCCGGCGAAGTAGTCAGCGTCCTCGGATACGGTGATGTTCTCGTCCGAGAGCTGGGTCTGCACGGCGACCCAGGTGACGATGCCGCCGACCACGAGGATGGCACCCAGGACGATCACGAGCGTCGCGAGGATCCGGACGCTGCGCAGGTTTCCGTTCGGCATGGCTGGCACGCTAGCCCTCCGCACCGTCGAAGGTAAGAGCTTTGCGGAAAATACGTGGCCGTAGACCAGTTAGGAAGATTTACTCATTGGTTTCGATATGGCGACGCTCCGCGCCCGGTGCGCCGCCGACCTGCTCGTCGGAAGTTCAGCCGCGTCTTCGCCGCGTACCCGGCTGACGCCGATCGATCCGGGAGCGGGCTCAGGGGAAAGTCAGGGTGTTCCCCGGCCCGCTCCCCCATGCGCGCGCCGGGCCCACACTCCTACGGTCAGCGCATGACTCGCGTGGTCCGGGCGGTGCTCCTGGTGGCGGCGCTGCTGGTGGTACCGGCGCTCGCGGCGTGCGAGTTCGAGCCGCGACCGAACCGGTTCGAGGACGACCGCACCCTACGGGACCGGGTGACCGAGGTACGCATCGCCGGCGGGAACGGGTCGGTCTCGGTCCGGCGCGGCACCGGCGGCGAGGTGACCGTGCACCGGCGCGTCACCTACCGCGGGGAGAACCCGACCGGCCGGTTCGACCGGGTCGACGGCACGACGTTGCGGCTCGACACCAGCTGCGGCCGGCGGTGCAGCATCGGCTACGTCGTCATGGTGCCCGGCGCGGTGAAGGTGACCGGTCACCTGGGCGCCGGCCCGATCGACCTGCGCGAGGTGACCGAGGTGTCGGTGAGCACCGACGACGGCGCGATCGTCGTGCACGAGGCGTCCGGCCCGGTCAGCGCGCTGGCCGGCTCCGGGCCGATCGACCCGGCGGCGGTCCGGAAGGTCACCGCCCGCACCGCGGGCGGGGCGATCACGGTACGGGACGCCGCCGGCGACGCGGTCGTGCGTACCGGCTCGGGGCCGGTGCACATCACGGACGTGACCGGCGCGGTCGAGGCGCGCACCGACGACGGCGCGATCACCCT
>Ga0075418_10001058_pt1 | contig 30589 bp, 26 predicted proteins | sample SoiMetdeltSBSDD2_FD_81776 | JGI IMG/M metagenome (GOLD analysis project Ga0075418, IMG submission 81776) | Bulk soil microbial communities from a Populus tree surrounding site in Tennessee, USA - Soil MetaG P. deltoides SBSDD2 | ecosystem: Environmental > Terrestrial > Soil > Tree plantation... | reverse complement strand
GGCGAAGCCACAAGGGTAGCCGGCGCGATGCCCGGCGCGATACCCGGCGCGATGCCCGGCGCGATGCCCGGCGCGATGCCCGGCGCGACGGGAGTAGGCCGGGACGCCGAGATGGGTGTGGAGCTTGCGCCCGGCGCCCCTGGCTTGCCCATGAGTTCCGCACGCATGGCCGGATAGCGGTCGTGATCCGTTTCGCCCTGGTCCCGGCCGAAACCCAGTAGCGCCCCGTTCGCCAGGGCAACGCGCGCCCCTCGATGAACGCGCTCGCCATCGACCCACGTGCCGTTCGTGGAGTGGTCCGTTATCCACAGGTTCTGTCCGTCACTATGCAGCGTGCAGTGCCTGGCGGATACGTAGTAGCCGCTCAACTCGACGTCCGCGTGGACGGAGGAACCCACCACCGCCGGGAACTGCTCGATTTCGGTAATGCGCGCCTCATTCCCGGCGCCCGGTGATTTGGCGTCCCGGACCGACAGCTGAAGGCAGGGACCGGCGAGGCGCGCCGGTTCCTGCGGCGCAGACGGCTGCGCGGCGCTCGTGGACTGCTGCTCCCCGGCCTGTCCGCTTTCCCAGCGGCCGTGCAGGATAACTCGATAGAGCGGTGTCACGGCCTGATTGAGCCTGTCCTCGAACGGGTCGGTCTCTGCGAGCTGCTCGGCGGTGAATTCCTTGTCCAGTCCGAGGAACTGGTCGACGCTTACATGCCGCCCCACCGCTCCCCCGAGAAGCTTCCTGATCCACAGAACGCGCGCTTCCGGCGAAAACTCATGGAGAAACTGGGTGAGCTCGGCCGCGCCCTGGCTGTCCGCGACGATCTCGATGTAGTGAAGCAGAAATGTCTCGTTGAAGCCGATCTCCAGGTGCGAGACGAGGTCCTCGCGCAGGAATGCATTGATCCGGCGCTCGACGGCGTCCCTGATGGGCGCGTAGCGGGTCGCGGTCGGCCTGATCATGTCCTCGTCGCCGGCCGCATCGTCGCGCGCTGCGCCCGCGGCGCCGATGTCCGAGCGCTCGAACGCCGCGCTCAACCAGCTCCAAAGTCCGCCTGTGCCGTTCACCATGGCCATGGGTCATCTCCTGTATTCGATTTCGATCCTGTGCGCCGGCTCTTCAGTACCTTTCAACTCGATGCGGCAGGCGCTACGCGAGACGGCCGCCTTGAACTCGCGCGCATGGGGCTGCAACTTCGCCTGAGACACCAGTGACTTGGAAATGAAGATCCGCAGCGCCGCCGCCTGCCGTTTCCCGCTGCTCGCGAGAAACCACAGATCGATGAAGTCCTTCATCTCCACCAGAACCCCGGGCCACGGCGCCGCGAACGTTTCGATGTCCGTCGTCGTGTTTGCGTCCGGTGCCGACACCTCGTCGGCGCCGCGCGCCTGCTCCCCGATCCTTGCGATGCCGGTTTTCATGATTTCCCCCGTACCGGCGCCTGAGCTTCGACCATGCCCGTCCTCATCCGGGCCATGATCCGGAACGCCAGCTCGGCGCTGATGTTCAACTGGTCGTGGTCTCCCGGGGATTGCACCTTGCCGGCCTGGGGACCGGAGCGGTACCAGTTGCGCTCGGTCAGCACCGCGAGCGCCTTGTTGAAGCCGTTCTGCCCGTCGTCGGTCCTGAATACCGCCACGTACCACTTGTAGGGCACCTCGCGGCTGCACGCGGCCCACCATTCCTGCTGCTCGCCGAAGCCCGCGTTCCCCGGCGGCGCAAGCCGGCACTTCTGCCCGATCTCCTTCAGGGTCAGGCGATCGTTGCCGTAGGGGGGCGTGCCGGTCTTGCCCGCGATCCAGTCGATGCGGTTGCAGGTCGCTGCGTCGAACACCGCGGCGCAGGCGGCGTGGGCCGTACCCGAGCGCGTGCCCGCGGGCGTGCCGCGCGACTTGTGGCTGATCATCCCCTGGACGATGAGCGCCGCGTCTTCCTGCGGAATCTCGATCCCCACCGGGTCGGCGAGACGGAACTGATGCGCGGCAAGTTCGAACGTCCGGGCATTGGCATCGCTGATTCGATCGACGAGGTACGGCAGCCGCTGGCTGGCCTGTCCGTTGGCGGCAGCCGCAAGGCGCGCCATCATCCCCGCCGCACCCACGGCTGTCGTGCGGGCGTTGCCCTGGCCCCATCCCTCCGACTCGAGATAGACGAGCCGACCGTGCCTGCACTTGCGCCATCCGCGGTTGAGCCCGGCGCCCGAGTAGTAGTCCCCGCGGCTGCAGGCCGCGGCGTGCCCCGGCTCGAACGCCAGGTTGCGCATCATCTGGAGGTCGGCGGTCCGCTTCGCCGATGCGGGCTCGACGAGCAGCCGGCCGTAGACGATGGAAGCCCCGAGCGGCATGCGCGCGACATCGCTGCGTATGCGCGCCGTCGCCGGGTAGCCGAACAGCACGTTCAGCCGGCCGCAGCGGAAGGAAGGGTCGAGACAGCCCAGGTCCCAGCCCAGCAGCACGGCCGCCTGCTGGATGCTCCGGGGTCGATCGCAGTTCGTCCACCCTTTGTCGGAGCAGAACATGCGGTTCAGGAACGCCACCGAGTCCGAGCCTTTCAACTCGTCCTGGAGGCGGGTGAAATCGGCCGCCACGCGCTCCGCGACGATTTTCCTGCGGTAACCCGGATCGCGTAGAAAGCCCGCCGCCAGGATGGGCTTGATGATCGAGCCCGGCAGCGCATCCGCGAAGAGCGCGTGATTCAGCAGGCGGTCCGGCTCGTAGTGCGGCGTCGTCGGGAGATCGGGGCATTCGCGCGCCCTGCGCGCGGTCCCGTCGAATTCCTGGCGAAAGCAGTCGGTGTGCGCGCTGCCCAGCGCCTCGATTCTTCCGGTCGGAATATCGACGAGCGCAACGGCCGCCATGCGTACTGCCGCCTTCTCGTGCATCTGCTTGATAAGGTCCGCGAACCGCGCATCGCTTGCGAGTCCAATGCGCTGGCAGCTCGCGGCATCGCCGGTATAGCACCTGCTCGCGAGCTGCACGACGTGCTGCGCGTCCGGATCGATCGTGAGATGAACGTTGAAGCCGGCATCCACCTTGTGCTTCAGGCGATCCAGCTGGTTGGGACCATGAGACCGGGCGACCGGACGGCCCTCATCGTTCGCGCCGCCCGTCGCTTCTCCCGCAGACGCCTCGGCCGTATACGCGCGGTAAAGATCGTTCCATGGCAGCCGGATGTGATCCAGCTCCCCAAGAACAACGTCCAGCGATTCGGGCGGCGCGTGGAGCGCGGCGTTCTCGGGCTTGTCGCCGGGCGTTCCCGGAGAGACTGCCGCCATATCCTTCTCCGCGGTGCCCGCCGGGCGCATCGCGAGGCAGGCGTTACGATTGCTCTGGCGCCGGTCGGTCACGAACATGACCTTGCCGTGCCTGCCGGGGTCGCCGTAATAGATGCACCCGGGCACGCCGCTCCACGGATTGCGCTGCTCGATGATCCGGCCGGGAACCCTGACTGCCTGGCCGGGAGCAAACTGGCGGGCCGCCACGCTCTTCGGGGACAGCTCGCGCCAGGCGATGAGGCCGAGCAGCCTGCCATCACCTGCGGCAACCTGCCGGGCCGCGTTCAAGGCGTCGCGGCACGCCACGCCCTGGTACTTTGCCTCCCGGCGGCGCTCCGTGGCGGATTGCGCGCCCGGCTGCTCCTGCGTCGTCCGGATCGACTCTATCCAGCGATCGACATTCACTACGTAACGCTCGGTGAGCGGCAGCTCGCGGTGCGGCCGTCGATCGCCGCTCATTTCATGCAGCCGGGAATTGATTCTTCCGAGATGGCAGGCGAGCTCTTCCGCGGCTGCCGTGCTCGCGCAGGGATTGGTCCTCCGGTTGCGCGCAGACAGCGCCCGCTGGTCCTGCTCCTTCAGCGGATCGGGGCAAAAAGCGAACTGCCTGCGTATCAGGTCGGCAGTGGGCGTCTGGTAGTCGCGCAGTGACTTGAGCGGCACGATCGCGCGCTCGAAGGTCCGCAACGCCGCCAGGCGGCGCGCGTCGAGATAGATGTTGTCGACGGGGCGCTCCACCAGCGACCGGCCGGCCCACAGAAACAAGGGCAGCAGGAGCGCCAGAACGACGAACACGCCGAGCGTGCGCTGCAGCAGAGACGGTGGCTGTGCAGGCTGCATGGTCCTTACGCCTTCCTCGGCAAGCCGATGGCGAGGCTCAGGAACAACGTGTTCGCGAGCAGCGACCATGCACCGAAGCTGGCGAAGGGAAAGGTGATTCCCGTGAGCGGCAGCCAGCCCACGTTTCCCGCGACCGTGATGGCGAGCTGCGCCAGCGTGAGCCCGACCCAGCACACCGCGATCCAGCTCAACCAGGCCTGCTGCGTGGCGGCGGGCGAGTCGAGGGCGACGGTCCCGCGCGTTGCGCGACTGTGGTGAATGACGACTCGCACGAGCCAGAACCCCAGCAGGGCGACGAGCGCTATTGCCGCGGCCTTGCCGTAAACCCCGACGAACGCGGTGAATATGTAGTCGCTCTGGATCTGCCTGGGGACACCGCGGCAGCCGGCGCCCCCGATCTCGCCGCACCACGGGACGGCGCCCAGGCCGTACCCGCCCGACGGCGCCGATTCCTGAAACCACGTGATAACCGCCATCTGGTCGTTCGTCGCCGTGAACGGGCTGCGCACGCTTTCCAGCCGTTCGGCGACCCGGGCGAGAGGCGCGGGCAGCGAATACAGCGCGAAGGTGAGGAGATAGACCCAGGCGCCGGCGACGAGAACGCCGGCCGCGCCTCCCATCCATTGGCGGTAGCCCGCCCTGTCAAAGAACGCAAACGCGAACGCCGCGCCGAGGAAGATCGACGCGGCGTACAACATGACGAAAAGCGGGCCGAGATCGTCGGTCAGAACCAGGCCGAGGAGGGGAACACACAGGACGAAAACGAGCGGCCCCGTGAAGACCAGGCCATGCAGCCCGCCTTTCGCGCTGCCGGTGGAGAGCGACAGCGCGGATTCCCCCCGCACGAAGAAGAACCACGAAACGCCGAGGACCAGCCAGAGACGGAAAATCTCCGAGGTGAGCTGCGTCTGGTGCTTGTGGGAGGCGCCGGCTGCAACCAGCACCGCGGCCGCGGCCGCGGCGTAGATAACCCATGGCAGGTAGCGGCGCAGTCCCGCGCCGCGGGGCCTCGCGAAGAGGAGAAAGCGCCCCAGCCAGCGCCCCAGCCGGTCCGCGAGCAGCAGCCGCAGCGGCGCGAGCATCGTCAGGAGGACAAAGGCGGCGTAGACGTACACCTGCTGGTACAGCGCATGGAAGCGATTCGCGTAATGCCCCGTGGCCGACAGATCCAGCAACAGCCACCACCCGAGCCCGACGAAAAGCACGAAACCCGCGTAGCCGATGCGAGAGGACGGCGTTTGCCGGACGGGCGCTGTGGTCGAAGTCCCGCGCGCCGGCGGGAACACCATTCCGAGCAGGAACACGACGGCGGCGGTTGCGAGCGCGAGCTGGAAGAAATCCGGGAACTTGATGCCCCAGCCCGACAGCCACGCCGTATGCGCGCTGCGGTCACTCAGCCACTCCACGTGGACGTGCGTAATCCATCCCAGCACTGCCCACACCGCCGCGGCCAGAGGCAGGAAGCGGCGGGCTTGCAGCGGCTGGCGCCCGATCTGCAGGAGCGCGAGACCCGCTACCGCCCACAGCATGAAGTACCAGTGCGCGTTGAAGAACAGCTCCCGCGCTGCGGTCGATTTCGCCGCATTGCTCTCGCTCGCTCGTGCCTTCGCGACTATCTCGGCCGCTGCGGGCAGGACCTGCCGTGGCGAGCCCGCGGCGGCGCAGCCGGCGTTACGCTCCGCCTTGGACCACGTTTCGCGTTTGGCTTCCCCGGGAGGGAAAGCGGCCGCTGCCGTCCGGCTCGAATCACCGTCGAGGAGCGCGGCCAGGGCGAGCAGCGCCAGCACGCGCTCCACCTCGGAGGCGTTGCGGGCGCCTGCACGGTACTTCGCCTCCAGATAGCTCCAGGCGCATTCCAGGGGAGTCGAGCGCGCTCCGGCAGCCGCAATGCCGTAGGCGTCGCGATAGAGGCGTGTCTCGCCCGCCAGACTTTCGATTGCGCCTTGCACGTCGGTTTCCGCGCGCGCTTCGCGCGCGCGGTTCTCGAACTCGTCCAGCCGCGAGAGCCGGGACTTGACCGGCTCCGCGAGGCTTTGCGCGGCCGCGTCGTAGGCTCTGGTGAGAGCGTCGATCTCGGCCGGATCGATCGCGCCGGTGGCCGTGGCGGGGATGGGGTGCCGGGAATCCGAATAGCAGACACCCGTCCGTCCTGCCGAAATTTCACGTTCCGAGGGCGGCAGCCAGCCACCGAGCCGCGTGCAGAGATCCACGATGCGCCCGGTGCCTGCGGCGCGCGGCAGAATCGGCGCTTTCAATTCCACCGCCTGCTCGTAGCGGTCGCCTGCGCCGCGGGCGAAGGCAGCCTCGCGAAATGGCGCGGATTGCCAGAAGAGGAATGCGATGACCGCAAGCGTAGTAAGCCACTCCAGCGCTTCCGGCGCGAAGCGGCCCGCTACGCTCGTCTTGACACCCCCGTCCCTCTTTTCCATGCTCCATCGGCAGCGCCGCTCTTCGTCCCGCACCTGCGGGGAAAATGCGGCAGGACGCTGCCAACCTGCGGGCCAATTGGGCCCGCGCCTTCCTCCGAGAAAATCGTAGCCAACGAAGGTAACTTTCGCCCCGATAGTTACAATTTTTTACATGAATGTCGCTTGAACCCGACAGTCAACCAGCGGACCATGGAGCGGCACTATACGTCGCCGCGGGAGGCGGGGAAGCCTCGCCGCGAGCAGAGCATAGATCTCGCTGTCGAACTCGGGCAGCCGGCGCTGCAACAGCGAATCGACTTCATTTATCCCCTGCGCAGTCCCCAGATACCGCCATCGATCGATCACGTGGAGGTCGGCCCGCTCGCGTATCGCGATGGGACCGCTGTAGGCCCAGGGCTCGATCTTCCATGGCAGGAGGGCCTGGTACGCCCGCGTGAGATGCGCGAGCCGTTCCCGCTTTCCGTGGTTCGCCTGCGGGCAACAGGCATCGCAGGCATGGGCCGGGCCTGCATGAACGCCGAGCAACGGGCGGCATAGTCCGTGACGCTCCGCGAGGCGGGTGAGCGCGTTCCGCGCCTTGCGCTCGGATTGGAAAATGCCGAACGTGTATCCGGCGCGGCTCTCTGCACTCAAGAGCGAGGTGAGCGCGAGCGCGGGGCGCGCCGCGGGATCGAACGACCAGGAAAAAGCGCCGCCGGTCGCGTGCCGGCTCTTCGGCGGCAGGACCGCTTTCGACAGGGTGGCGTGCTGCAGCTTCGCGCCCAGCTCTCCCGCGGTGCTCTTCCAGGTGATGTCGTCGACCGAATGGGCGAGGCGCAGGGACCTCCTGGAAATCCGGTCGAGGCGGAAGTAGTTCTGCAGGTGCAGCCTGAGGTTGCTCGCGCGGCCGACGTGCAGCGCCCGGCCGTTTCCGTGCAGCGCGTAAACGCCGGGCTTCTCCGGCAATCGGTCGATCAAGGCGGGGTCGAGAGCCGCAGGCAGCACTGGCCCGGCAAGCAGCTCACGGATGGCCTTCTCTATGCGCTCCGCGGGATGGTCGCGGTGAAACGCCTGCCAGAGCTGGCAGAGCGCCTGCGCGTCCGGCAGGGCGCGATGCCGTACCGCGGAATCGAGCTCGTGGCGCTCCACGAGGGTCGCGAGATCGTGCCTGCCGTGCGCTTCGTAAAGCCGCCGCGAGAGCATCAGCGAGCACACGACTTCCGCTTCGAACTGAATTCCCACCCGCTCGAACTCGGCCCTGAGAAAGGCATAGTCGAAACGGGCGTTGTGCGCGATGAACAGACGATTCTGGAGCAGGCTGCGAAGCGTGCCCGCCACCTCCCCGAAACGGGGCAATCCATCGGCGCGATCTTCGCCGATTTCCTGCAGCAGCCGGGATGACCGGGTGCCAGCCGTGCGCGGATTGATCAGGGCCGACCATTCCTCGATCCTGTCTTCGTCCACCGTCACCACCCCGACCTCGATGATCCGGTCGGCGGCGGGATCGAGTCCCGTTGTTTCGGTGTCGACGAAAACGAGGCGTTGCGTCGTCACGGTGCTGCTCGGCGCCATACTGGTAATATATACAGGCAACCGGATGCGCGCAACGTGCCGGGCTAAAAAGGGGCGCCCGCCGGTGGCCGCGGGTGTCCGGTGTCATCGGGCACGGTTTTCGCAGCCCGGGCGAGTTGCGGAGGTCCGACAGCGGCGGCCTACAGCGCGCAGGTGAATTGCCTACAGAAGCGACGTCGGCACTTTTGCACACTGGCCGCGTTGTCGCTCGGAACCAGACCAAGGAGGCCGGAATAATGAAGCAAGACCAGTTGCACGAATTGCTGCTGCAATCGCTGGAGCACGAGAAGGGCGGCGTGATGATCTACCAGACCGCGCTCGAGTGCGCGGTAAACGATGACCTGCGCGAGGAGTGGAAGAAGTACCTTGGCGAGACGCAGAACCACGTGCATCTCCTGATCGACGTTTTCGAGGCGTTCGGGCTGGATCCCGGGCAGCAGAGCCCGGGGCGGAAGATCGTGCGCGAGATGGGTGCGGCGCTGGTCGATGCGATGAGAACCGCCATCGCCGGTGGTGACATGACGGCGGCCCAGCTCGTGGCGTGCGAATGCGTCGTGCTTGCCGAGACCAAGGATCATCTGAACTGGCACCTCATCGGGATGTGCGCGGAGAAGCTGACCGGAGAGAAGAAGAAGGCTCTCCGCGATGCCTTCGAGGAAGTCGAGGAGCAGGAAGACGAGCATCTCTATCACACCAAGGGCTGGGCCCGCGAGCTGTGGGTCGAGTCGCTCGGAATGAAGGCCGTCCTGCCGCCGCCCGAAGAGCGCCAGGAAGTGAAGAGCGCAATCGGCGCGGCCAGAGCCGAATCCGCTCGCGCCAAGATGCGCTGACTGGCAGGCCGGGAACGCCGCTCGAGCCGCGTCAGATATCGGGCCGGCGTACTTTGCCGCCGGTGCCCAGGATCATGCGCTCGAGGCGCGCCGAGCGGGGCAGCACAAACCATAGAAGGACGAAGACCGCAAACATCCCGGACGCGAGCAACGGCGCCCAGAGGCCCCCGACGATGAGGCTCGCGATGACGTAGAAGTCCAGGATGATCGCAATCGAGAGCGGCAGCATGCTCCACAGGAGCAACCGCCCGGAGACGTTCATGAACTTGCCGGTGATCTCGAATGGATGCTTCTGCCGGTGATACGCCGCCGGCGTCATGATGATCGCGATTGCAAGCGCGGCGAGACCGATCGCGGCCAGGTGAAGCCCGCGTTGAAATGGCGACAGGGCTTCCTCGAAACCGGGGCTGAATACGGCGATCAACTGGAATCCGAAGAGCGCCTGAATTCCCGGGAGCACGGTCCGGCACTCCTCGAGGAGGCACTGGGCAGCCTGGTACGGCGACAGCGGTTCCTTGATCTCCAATCCTGCAGGGGCCCGGTCCATGAAATGCGCTCTTCCAGGGAGTTGGAACACCCCACCGGTAACCCGGTTCCGCGGGCGAGCGGATTTGAACTCGAAGCAGCGCATGATTTCTATATATAAGGTGGGAATCCCCGGGGGGGTAACCGCAACCGACACAGGAGTTCTATGAAATCAGCCACTAAGGAACGTCCCGTCAAGACGCCGCATTTCGAGCTGCCGCCATTGCCCTATGCCCGCGACGCGCTCGCGCCGGTGATCTCGCAGGAAACGCTGGAGTTGCATCACGACAAGCATCACAGGAAATACGTCGAGACGATGAATCAGCTGCTGGCGGAGGAAGGCAGCGGCGGCGCTGCGACGCTGGAGGAAATCGTGCGGTCCAGCAAAGGCAAGCTCTTCAACAACGCCGCGCAATCGTGGAACCACGACTTCTACTGGCACTCTCTAGCGCCGAAGGGAAGCAAGCCGTCGGCCGCCTTAATGAAGAAACTGCAGAGCGATTTCGGCGGCTGGGACAAGTTCGCCACGAAATTCGCCGAAGCGGCAAACGGTCAATTCGGCAGCGGCTGGGCATGGCTGGTATCCGGGGCCGGCAAGCTCGAGATCGTCACCACCTCGAATGCGGACACTCCCATGGCCCACCGCATGAAGTGCCTGCTGACCATCGATGTATGGGAGCACGCGTACTACGTGGATTACCGCAACGACCGCGAGCGTTACCTGGAGGCCGTAATCAACGAGCTGCTCAACTGGGAATTCGCCGAGCGCAATCTGGGTTAGCCGGCGTCTGCGTTCGGGCGGTCCACACCGTTCCAGGTTGCGGAATGGTGTGGACACGCACGCCCCCTTCTGATAACAAGAACGGCGAGGAGAGGGCAATGACCGGGAATCCTGCCGCCGTACAGTGGGACGCAACGACCGAGGGCCTCGTGCAATTCGCCGAGCGCGCACGCTACGACGCGCTGCCGCCGGAGGTCGTGCGCGCGTGCAAGGTGCGCTTGATCGACACGTTTGCGAGCGCTCTCGGGGCCTGGCAGGAGCCGTTGAGCGCAGCCGCACGCAAGGTTGCGGAACGCACGCGCGGCGTGGAAGGCGTGGAGGCCAGCGTCTGGGGCAGCGCCATCCGCACAACCCCGGAAGCAGCGGCGTTCACGAACGGCGTGATGGTGCGCCTGCTCGATATCAGCGATACGTATATGGGGAGGAGCAGGGGCCATCCGAGCGACATGACGTCCGGGCTCGTCGCCGTTGCCGAAGCCGCCGGCGCGGACGGCAAGTCGCTCATCACGGCGATCGTGCTTGCCTACGACGTCTATTGCAGCTTCTGCGAGACGGTCGATTTCAATTCCAGGGGCTGGGACCAGCCGGCCTATAACGCGCTCGGATGCGTGCTCGGGGCCGGGAAGCTGCTCGGCCTTACGCGCAGCCAGATGGGCAACGCGGCCTCGCTCGCGCTCGCCCCGAACCTGGGACTTGCCCAGGCCCGCCGCGGGGTGCTATCGAGCTGGAAAGGCTGTGCCGGCCCCAACGCCTCGCGCAACGCCGTGTTTGCGGCGCTCCTGGCGCAGGATGGCTTCACCGGCCCGACGGCGGTGTTCGAAGGCGATGGCGGCCTGTGGCAGGCGACGGGCGCGCGCCCGGAATGGCTGCTTCCCGAAGGCCGCCACTTCATCGGGGAAACGCACATCAAGGGCCTGCCGATCTGCTATCACGGACAATCGTCGGCCTGGGCGGCGCTGGAGCTGCGCGAGCGCATCGACCCGGCGCAGATCGCCGGCATCGAGATCGATACCTACAAGGCCGCGGTCATGATGATGGGCGCGGATCCCTCGCGCTGGGCGCCGGATACGCACGAGACGGCCGATCACAGCCTGCCGTACTGCATCTCCATCGCTCTCCTCGACGGGAGGATTACGGGCGAGTCGTTTGCCGATGCCCGTCTGCGCGATCCGGTCGTGGGAGAACTCATGCGCAAGGTCAAGGTGCGGGAGGAAAAGCGCCTGTCGGATGCGTACCCGGAAGGTGCGCCCGGACGCGTTACCATCAGGATGGCGTCGGGGGAGACGCACACGCGCGAAGTCCTGTACCCGAGAGGGCACGCGAAAAGCCCGATGAGCGAGGCGGACGTGGAGCGGAAGTTCCACGAGATGGCCGCGGTGCGGCTTGCGCCCGGGCGATGCAACGAAGTGCTCGCGGCGATCGCGAACCTGGAGCAGTCCGGCGATGTGGGCCGCGACCTGGTGCGGCTTGTTTCGCAATGAAACCGCAGATGAACGCAGATAGCGCAAATGAGTTTTAGCCACGGATACACACGGAAACACACGGAAAGTTGACTAGCGTCATCAACATCGGCAGGTGCGATCCCGGGAGTCTGCCCTGATTCGCGTCAGTCATTCTGTGCTGTTGATGTTGTCCGTGTACGTCCGTGTGATTCCGTGGCAAATGTTCTGCAGAGGGGGGCCGGGATGGTCGAATTCAAGACGCTTTCGTACGAGAAGGTGACGGTAGGGGAGGAATTCCGCTCCGACGACTTTCTCATCAAGCCCGAGGACGTCGATACCTACGCCTTTGCCGTGGACGATCACCACCCCTGGTACTTCGAGGATTCGCCGCTCGGCGGGAAGATCGCGCACCCGACGCTCATGGCAAACCAGGCCCTGCTCATGCGGCATTCCCGTTACATCGTGCCTGCGGGCCTGCACGCCAAGATGCAATTCGAGTTCCTCGAGCCGCTGCGCGCCGGCATGCGCGTGCGCACGCACGGCAGGATCATCGACAAGTACGAGCGGCGCTACCGCCACTACATGGTCACGCAGTTCGAGACCCGTGACGAGGAGACCGGCGCGGTCCTGGTCCGCGGGCAGTTCACGCAGATGATTTTCCCCGAGTCGGGAGTGCATCGTGAAACAGCAAACCGCTAACCGCCTGGAAATCGGCGCGGAGCTGCCGCCGCTCACCAAGACCATCCAGCAGCGCCAGATCGACTGCTATTCCGGTGTGCGCCCGAACTCGATACACACCGACCCGGAATGGGCGCGCAGGAAAGGCTTCCGGGCGCCGCTCGCGCAGGCGATGATGTCGACCGCGTACGTGTCGCAGTTGATGACGCAGTTCGCGGGGCAGGGCTTCGTCAAGGGCGGGAAGATGTCCGTGTCCTTCATCAAGCCCGTCATCGTGGGCGACACGTTGACGGTGCGCGGCCGCGTGAAGAGCCGGGAATCCGAAGGCGACAGGGTGCGCGTCACGGTCGAGGTCTGGTGCGAGAACCAGGACGGCGTGAAGACCATGGTCGGCACCGCGAGCGGGCTGGAAACTGAATAGCGTCCCAGCCAGCCCGCAGCATCGCCTTTCATGATACCCCGGCGTTCCGGGAAAAGATCCGCGCCCGCAGTGCGTCCACGAGTTCCGTCGCGACGTCTACCTGCTCCCGGAGCCATCTCTGCCGGTTCCGATCGGCCGCTGCCACCCGCGTGCGCTCGGCGACCTGGGGGGCGTTGAGCCCGCTCCCGTTGCGGGCGGCGGGATCGGCGCCGCAATCGAGCAGCATGCGCACAATGGCGATGCGCTCTTCCGTCAATGCATTGCACGCCAACGTGAGCGCGGTGTCGTGGTCGGTGGGCAGGTACCCATAGTGGTACACGTAGCGTCGCTCCGGCTCTCGCGTATTGGCGTCGGCGCCAAGCGCGAGGAGGGCGCGCACGCGCTCGACGTCCTGCAGGCGGATCGCTTCGAGCAATTGCACGTCCAGGGTTCCCTGATTGCTGTCCCGGTTCATGAGCCACTCCATTTCCAGAGAGTGCTCGATGGACGGGGCGAGGGAAATCAGGCGCGTGGCCTAGGCCACCGGTATGTCTCTAGTCCTTAGTCCGCGGCGGCCATGAGTAGAAACGCAATGGCGGTGCCGATGGCGGCGGGAACGCCGTAGCGCTCGACCGGCGATATCGCGTCGCCGACGATGACTTCCACCGGCACGTTCGTGTGCTCGAGCACCTTGCTGGTGATCGAATCATCGATCAAGCGCGTGAGCGAATTCTTGCGCGCCGTGCCCATCACGATCTGGTCGCAGCGCAGCCGGCGCGCCACCGTGCTGATCACCGCAGCCTTGTCGCCGACTTCCATGTGGCACGCGTAGGGCACGCCGAAGCGCCCGAGCAGGTCGCGCGCCGGCCGGGTGGCTTTCTCGGCCTCGTCCCGGTGATAGCTCGCGCGGTTCCTGCCGCTCACGAAGCGCGCGATGTACTGCGGAAACGGTGTCCTGACGTGCAGCAGGTGGACCTCCAGCGCCGAGTCGCTCATGAACCGGGTGATGACGCGGCGCAGAGCGTGCTCGGAGTTGGGCGAGCCGTCGACGGGAACGAGTACTCTCTTCATCGTCGTGGACCCGGTTGCGCCTGGCGCATGGCCGATCAATGAACGAGACGCGCCTGCGTCGCGCCGGTTCCTAACGTCCTTCTCCTGAAGTAGACCTTCAGCAGCTCCATCGCGATCGGCGAGGCGAAGAAGAAGGGGAACATGAACAGCCAGTCGTTCACCGTCAGCGGCACCGTGTCGAAGAAAGGCTGCAGGAACGGCACGTATACGACCGCGAGCACGAGCAGGAACGAAGCCAGGACTGCCCAGTTCATCCACTTGTTGGAAAACACGCCGATGGCGAACAGGCTGAGGTACTCGGAGCGCGCGGTATAGGCCCGGATCAGCTCGGAGGTGCAGAGCGTGACGAAGGCAATGGTCTGCGCCGCCTCGAGGTGCCCGGGATACCGCTGCAGGCCGAAGTAGAACGCCAGCAGGATGGCGATCGCGTCGACCACTGCAATGACGCCGATACCGATCGCCATGTCCCGATTGATGACGGGCTCCTTCGGGGGGCGCGGCGGGTGCTTCATGATGTCGGGGTCGCCCTTTTCCATCCCCAGAGCAAGGGCAGGGGCGCCGTCGCTCACGAGGTTCAACCACAGGAGCTGAACCGGCCGCAAGGGGATCGGCAGCCCGAAGAGCATCGAGCCGAAGATGATGAGGATTTCGCCGGCATTGCAGGCGAGCAGGAAGTACACGAACTTGCGGATGTTGGAGTAGATGATCCGCCCCTGCTCGATGGCCGCCACGATGCTGGCGTAATTGTCGTCCGTGAGCACCATGTCCGCCGTCTGCTTGGCGACGTCCGTTCCGGTTATGCCCATGGAGACGCCGATGTTCGCCCGCTTGAGAGCCGGGGCATCGTTCACGCCGTCACCCGTCATCGCCACCACGTGGTCGCGCGCTTTGAAGGCGTCGACGATCCTGGTCTTGTGTGTTGGCGAGACCCGGCAGCACACCTCCAGCTTGTCAGCCCTGGCCGCCAGTTCGGCGTCGGTCAGCTTTTCGATCTCCGGCCCGGTCAGGACCAGACCGCCCTTGCTGAGCAGGCCGATATCCCGGGCGATCGCCTCGGCGGTTTCCTTGTGATCGCCGGTGACCATCACGCTCCGCAACCCGGCGCCCTTCGCCACCTTCACCGCATCCATGACCTCCGGGCGCGCCGGGTCGATCATGCCGAGCAGCCCGACAAAGGTGAGATTCTTCTCGACGTTCTCGGGCGTGCAGTTGGCGGGGACCTCCTCGAGGGGGCGATACGCGACCCCCAGCACCCGCAGCGCGCTGCGCGCCATGTCGAGGTTGTAGTCGAGCACTTCCTTGCGCTTTGCATCCGTCAGCGGTACGGCTCGCCCGGACTCGTGGATATGGCTGCACAGGTCCAGTAGTACATCCGGCGCCCCCTTGACGAAGGCGACAAACGACGGGTAACGGAAGCCTGCTGCTGAAGCCTGACCGCCAGCGCTGTGGATCGTCGTCATTCGTTTTCTGTCCGAATCGAACGGAATTTCCTGGACCCGGGGCAGGACGTTGTCCAGGTCGCTGCGTTGCAAGCCGCTCTTCGCGGATACCACGACCATGGCGCCCTCCGTCGGATCGCCGATGATCCGCCACGACCGCTTGCCGGCTTCGTCGCTCGCTTCCTCGAGCTTCGCGTCGTTGCAGACCATGGCGCCGTGCAGAAGCACGGCGGCGTCAGCGTCGGAGCGCGGATCGAAGGGCTTACCGTCCACGGAAAATTGCCCGGCCGGGTTGTATCCTTCTCCGGTAACGCGCAGCCGCCGGTTGCCGACCCACCCCTGTACGACGGTCATTGCGTTCTGCGTCAGCGTTCCCGTCTTATCGGAGCAGATGACGGTCGCGCAGCCCAGCGTTTCCACCGCGGGCAACTTCCGGATCAGGGCATTGCGCTTGACCATCTGCTGCATCCCCAGCGCGAGACAGATGGTCACGATGGCCGGAAGCCCTTCGGGCACGGCCGCGATGGCGAGACTTACGGCAGTCATGAACAGATTGATGATGTCTTTCTGCTCGCCCTGCAGGTAGTTCAGGAATCCGATCGTGAAGATATCGGTCAGCTTGGTATCGCGGAAGAGGCCGTAGATGAAAACGAACGCGCAGATCCCGATGCAGATCGTGCCGAGCACCTTGCCGAGATGCTCCAGCTTCTGCTGCAGAGGCGTATCTTCGTCCTCGTACGACTGAATCATCTCCGCGATGAGCCCGATCTGCGTGCGCATCCCCGTTCCGGTGACGAGGCCCGTGCCCCGGCCGTACGTGACTACCGTGCTCATGAAAGCGGAGTTCCTGCGATCTCCCAGCGGGATTTCCCTGTCCAGCACGGCAGCCGCATTTTTCTCCGAGGGCACGGATTCACCCGTCAGCGAAGCCTCCTCGACCTTGAGATTGACGCTCGTGACGAGGCGCATGTCGGCGGGTATGTAGTTGCCCGCCTCCAGAACGACGATATCGCCTGGAACGAGCTCCCGGCCCGGAACGGTGACCTGGTGTCCGTCGCGAATGACCTGCGCGTTCGGGGCGGACATTTTCTTCAAGGCCGCGAGTGCCTGTTCCGCCTTCGACTCCTGTATCACGCCCACGACGGCGTTCAGCACGACGATGATCATGATCGCTATCGAATCGACCCATTCCCCGAGCGCGAGCGCAATCAATGCCGCGACGATCAGGATGATCACCAGGTAGTTGTTGAACTGGTCCCACAGAAGGGAGAGAAAACCCGGCCGGGGCTTCTCCATGAGCTCGTTGGGACCGAACTTCCGAAGACGGTCCTGCGCCTCCTGCCGGGTCAGGCCGTGATCGACGTGGGTCTGAAAGCCGCTGACGACCTCGTTGATCGGCTTCGCATGGGATTCCTTGTCTTCCATTTCGGTGCTCCTCCACTCTGTTTGAATGGAGTATGGGCAGCGGAAGATGAGCCCGGGGTGAAGTTTGGCAATGCCAACCATACGATCCGCATATGGGAATCCCGTACGTGTAATCCATATCATTACTAAACGTAATACATGGACAATTCTCTTGCCCCGCGATAGGAGGACGATATAATCCCCATTACCCGATGCAATGGAGTGGGAGCATCGGAATCCCTCCAAAGGGGAGTAGCTTTAAGTAGCGCAGTGTTCACGCTTCACGCGTTACTTATGGCATGGTCGTCAACACGGGACTGAAAGTCCCCGGCCATGCCGGCAACAGCAGCGACTGTTGCAGCGAGACCTTTGCCAGAACGGCAAGGGTCTTTTTTTTGGGCCTTTGCCGATTCGAGGTAAAGGCCGTCGCCCCGCCGGGGCGCGGCAGTGTTTCAGCTCTTCAGAAGGAGAGTCGACATGCCGCAAGCGAAGATCCGCCGCTACTTCAAGCACGGCACCATGCACCAGTTGAGCGTCTTCGAGGCCGTCGCGCGGCTGGGCAGCTACACGCGCGCTGCGGAGGAGCTGCACATCGCGCAGCCCACCGCGTCGGTGCAGATCCGGAAGCTCACCGAAACGATAGGCCTGCCCCTCCTCGAGCAGGTCGGCAATCGTACCCACCTGACCGAGGCCGGGCGCGAGCTGCAGGCGGCGTGCCGGGAGATTTTCCAGGAGCTCGTCCGGATCGAGGACAGGCTCTCCAGCATACGCGGCCTCGACTCGGGACGCCTGTGGCTCGCCGCCAGCACCACGAGCAGGTATTTTGCGCCGCGCATCCTCGCCGCGTTCGTGCAGCAGCACCCCGGCATCAACGTCTCGCTGCAGATCCACAATCGCGAGATGCTGCTGAAGCGGCTCGTCGACGACGTGGACGACCTCTACATATTCGTCGATCCGCCCCGGGGCGTGGAAGTGGTCGTGCAGCAGATTCTGCCCAATCCGATGGTAGTGCTCGCGCGCGCCGATCATGCGCTCGCCGCGCAGAAACGTATCGCGTTCGCGCGCCTGGCGGAGGAGCCATTCCTCATGCGCGAGTCCGGTTCCGGCACCCGCGCGGCTGTCCTGGAAATCTTCGCCCGCTACGGCTCGCAGCCGCGGGTCAGAATGGAGCTCTCGACCAACGAGGCGATCCGGGAAGCCATACGCGCCGGCCTGGGCGTGTCGATCCTGCCGCGTTACACGTTCGGTCTGGAGGGCGAGCAGGACGAGCTCGTGGCGCTCGACGTCGAAGGGCTACCGTTGGAGCGACACCTGCATTTCGTGTACCCGATCGGCAAGCAGCTGCCCTCGGCCGCACGCGCTTTCATGGAGTTCACGCGCGAGCACGTGCAGCGGCATTTCGCGCGCAACACGCCTCACACTGCGACGCGCACGTCCACCAGCTTGTCGTAGGTGCTCTCGGGGTTGATGAGGCCCCAGGACACCATGAAGTCGTAGGTGCGCTTGAATTCGGCGGGCGAGTAGGGTTCCGGATAGTTGTAGCGCAGGCGCGGCAGGTGCAGGTCCGAGGGCTCGAGCGTGACGATATCGGCCGGCACCTCGTCCGTGAGGTGCCTGAGCCAGGGCCGTATGTCCTGGTTGATCCTGTCCACGGCCCGGATGTGCGCGCGATGGAGCCCGCTGAAGATTTCCCCGTCGACCGAGGTGTCGGCGACTTCCAGGCCGTTGTAGAACGCCTCGCAGATCACCTTGCAGCCGAGCTTTTCGCCCGCCGAAATCCACGGCTCCATGACGGCCGCAGCCTGGATGGTGCCGTCCAGCAGCGCCTTGAAGCGCTGGTTCGGGATTCCCACGTGCACGGTCTTCACTTCGTCGCGGCTCAGGTAGCCGGAGAGCATGCCGAGCGTAATGTAGTGCGAGCCGGCATGAAAGTTGACGGCGACCTCGACGTTCGCAAGGTCCTGTGGCACGTTCCACGGCGAGTCTCCGCGCACGATGATGGCCTGCGTCGAGACCGCGGCGCGCTTGGTGATCACTTTCGCGCCGGTGCACGTGTCCTGCGTGCGCCGCATCTGTCCCCACTCGCACGCATGGTAAACGGAGAATTCGCCCTTCTCTATGCCTTCGTGCCAGAGAAAGGATTGTATGGCCGCGTGCTCGCTCGCCCTCGCTCCCGCCGCGGCCAGCATCGCTTTGCGCATCGAAGGCAGGACGAGCTCCACGTCGAGGCCCTCCTGCTCGAAATAGCCCTCGGCCCGGGCGACGATATCGGGCAGCGAGAAAACGGCGTTATTCAGCTCGATGCGGGTTTTCTTGAGTTGCCTGCTCATCGTCTGGCTCCTGCGGAGTATCGTTCAGCGCACGACGTGCGTTTCACAAAAGTGTACAACCGGTCACTGGTCACTGGTCACTGGTCTCAATCCAGCTTGAGCCCGATGCTCTTGACGAGCCCGCGGTTCACATCCATTTCGGCGCGCACCGCCTTATCGAGCTCGGCCGGCGAGGTGGCGGCCGCGGTCAGATCGAGCGCGGCGAGGCGCGTCGTCACGTCGGGAGCCGCCAGGGCCCTGGCGATCGCCGCGTTCAGCCTGGCTACGACGTCCCGGGGCGTGCCTTTCGGCGCGAATATGCCCTGCCAGGGAATGTACTCCGCGTCCGGATAGGTGGCGGTCAGGGGCGGAACGTCCGGCAGCGCGTCCTTCGAGGGGAAGCCCGTCCGTGCCAGCGCGCGCACCTTGCCGCTCGTGATGTGCGGGCGGGCGAGCCCGATGCCGATGTTGAAGGCGGCGACTTCTCCGCTGACGAGCGCCTGCATACCGGGACTCGTGCCCTTGTACGGCACGTGTACGAGCGTGATTCCGGCCTTGCGCTGGAAGAGCTCCATCATCAGGTGCGTGGGGTGGCCATTGCCGCCGCTCGCATAGACGATCTGCTTCGGGCGCGCCTTGGCGAGCGCCACGAACTCGGGGACGGTCTTCACGCCCAGCGAGGGATGCACGACCAGCACCTCGCTTATCTTGACCATCATGGAGACCGCGTCGAAATCCCGCTGCGGGTCGTAGCCGACCTTCGAGTACAGGAACGGGTTGACGACCATGATGGTGTTGACGGCGTTGATCAGCGTGTAGCCATCGGGCGCGGACTTGGCGACTGCCTCGGCTCCGATGTTCCCGCCCGCGCCGGGACGGTTGTCGACGATGAATTGCTGGCCCAGGATTTCCCCGACCCTGGAAAAGACAATGCGGGAAACGCTGTCGTTCAAGGAGCCCGGCGCATTGGCTACGACCACGCGCACGGTTTTTGCCGGGTATTCCTGCGCGAAGGAAGCGGGATGGAGGCCTGGCAGCAGACCCGCAGCCAATAGCCAGGGCAGGGTCCTGCTGAGACTCCGTTTGCCGTCCATGGCTTTTCCTTCCGCCAACCGGATCAGAACCGCCCCGTCAGCACGTGGCGCGCAACGAGCATGCGATGGACTTCCGTCGGGCCCTCGTAAATCCGCATGACCCGGAGCTGGGCGGCCATCAGGTGGAAGGGCATTTCCCGCGTCATTCCCATTGCGCCGAAGGACTGCTGGGCGTGATCGATGATCTCGGTCGCCATCTCCGTTGCGAATATTTTCAGCATGGAGGCCTCGGTCCGCGCTTCCTCGCCGCGCGAGACTTTTTCGGCCGCGTCGTAAGTCATGAGCCGTGTCGCGTGTATCTTCGTCGCGGCGTCCGCAATCCACCACTGGACGGCCTGCCGCTCCGAGAGCGGCACGCCGAAGGTTTTGCGCTGCGGCACGTACTCGACCATCATGTCCAGGGCCCGCTTTGCGCGGCCGGCGCAGATGGCGCCGATCTGCACGCGGCGCGTCGAGAGGCGCAGCTGCATCGGGCCGTAGCCCTTGCCTTCCTCGCCCAGCAGCCTGGATTCCGGCACCCAGCAGTCGTCGAACGCCAGCTCGTAGGTCGTCCGGCCGCCGATCATCGCGATCTTGCGCATGATCGTGAACCCGGGCGTGTCCTTGTCCACGATGAAAGCCGAGATGCCGCCGCGCGCGCGCTTCTCGGGATCGGTCACGGCCATGACGATCACGAAGTCCGCGCTGGACACACCGCTCACCCAGATCTTGCGGCCGTTGATGATCCAGCCGCCGCGCGCCCGCTCGGCACGCGTTTTCATGCTGGCCGGATCGCCGCCGCCGCTCGGCTCGGAGATCGCGATGGCGGACCGGGCGTCGCCGCGGGCGTAGGGCGCGAGGTATCGCTGGCGCTGCTCCTCGTTGCAGACTTTCATCAGCATGTGGAGGTTGGGGGAATCGGGCGGAAACCGGTACTGCAGGGCGCAGCGGCCGAGCTCCTCGTTCACCCCTATCATCGAGGTGACCGGCAGATCCGACCCGCCGAATTCCGCGGGCGCGTCGAGTCCCCACAGGCCCAGCTCCTTCGCCCGTGCGTCGAGCTTGTCCGTCTCTTCCCTGGTGATGGTGAGCGGGCCGGTGCCTGCCGCATCCCGGGCCAGCACCTTCTGCTCCAGCGGCATCAACTCATCCTTGACGAACCTCGCGACGAGGTCCTTCAGCATCTGGTCTTCCTGCGACAGGGTGAACAACACGGCACTCTCCTATGTTCCGGTGAACTGCGGCTGGCGCCGCTCGTTGCTCGCTTTTACGCCTTCCTTGAAATCGTTGGTCCCGCGCAGGACCTGCTGCTCCAATGCCTCGCGTTCCGTGGCGGCGCGGAAAGCGGGCACCAGGTCGAGACGCACCGTCTGGCGCGCGGCCTGCAGCGCCAGCGGGGCGATCTGCGCGAGCTCAGCGGCCATCTCGTGCGCCGCCGCGCGGACGTTGTCCTGCTCGACCAGCCGGTCGGCGAGTCCCAGCGCGAAGGCTTCGTCGCCCGGGATGCGGCGGCCGGTGTAGAAAAGCCACTGCGCCTTCTGGTAGCCGATCAGCCGCGGCAGCGTCGCGGTCAGCCCGAAGCCGGGGTGATAGCCGAGCGCCGTGAAATTCGCGGCGAGGCGCGCTTCCTTGCAGGTTACGCGGAAATCGGCGACCAGCGCGAGACCGAGACCCGCGCCGATCGCGCTGCCGTGGACCGCGGCGACGATCGGCTTCCTGGTCTGCACCAGGCGCTGGGCTTCGTGATACAGGTGCTTCGTCTCTGACTGGGCCGCGGGGTCCGCGTTCAACCGCCGCATCAGGTTGGCGCCTGCGCAGAAATGCTTGCCCTCCGCGGCGAGGACGATGCTGCGGCACGCGGGCTCCCGGTCGAGCGCCTCCAGGGCCGATGCCAGGGCTTCGATGAGGTCGACGTCGAGAAAATTATTCGGCGGGCGCTTCAGCTCGACCGTGGCCACGTGGCCATCCATGCTCACGCCGACCTCTTTGCTGCCCATTACGGTATCCATCTGGTGTCCTCCGGGTTCTGTCGTCGGTGATGATAGTCGAAGTAACTGGGCCGATATGGCCAGGTCCCGTGGGGCCTGATCCCGTCGTCCTCAGTGTCACTTTATGACTGAGAAAGGTGTAGATCAGGCTGTACATACCATGAATCCGGTTTGCCCCAAAGGCCGGGTACAATCCGGCCTCGCGGACGGGCCCGCGGCGGGACCTCGTATGACGGTGCATGCGCTGACGAAGCCGGAGATCATGCGATTCGCGCTCGCGAAGCGCGCCGCGGGCGAGTACTACGATCTCCGGACGCCCCAGCTGGAGGACGTCTTCCGCGGGTCCATCGACCGGTTCTGCGATATCGCGCTCGCCTTCAGGCAATCGCGCCGGGTGCTCGACGTCGGCTCGGGAAACGGCCTCCTGCCGGCCCTCCTCAAGATGCTGGGCCACGAGGTATGCGCGGTAGACCTCTTCGACCGGCGTGCCGACGATCTCTATGCGCGGCACGGCATACCCTTCGCCGTCTGCAACATCGAGGCGGATCCGCTGCCGCACGAGTCGGGCGCCCTCGATGCCGTGAGCTGCTGCCAGGCGCTGGAGCACTTCACCCATTCGCACCTGCCCGCGGTCGTGGAAATGAAGCGCGTGCTCCGGGCCGGCGGCGTGATCGAGGTGGACGTGCCCAACGCCGCGAGCTTCCGCAACCGCAGCCGCATGCTGCGCGGCAAGCACATCACGTTCGACTACCGCGAGCATTACCTGCACGCGAAACCGGTCGTGTACAAGGGCCGCGAGTACTATCCCGACCGGCACAATCGCGAATTTACGAAGGCGGAGCTCGAGGTGCTGCTCGCCGAGGCGGGATTCCGCGACATCGAAGTTCGCTACCTCAAGTCGCGGCGCTACCGGACCGGCGCGGAACGGTTGAAGTCCGTGGGCACTGCGCTGAAGGATGCCGTGGCGCCGCTCAGGAAGTCGCTGATCGCCTTTGCGCGGAAGTAGCCGTCAGGGGTCATGGGTCAGGGGTCATGCAACGGCGGGCATGACGTCCTTCGAGAACCGCTCCATCGAGCGCAGCACGCGCTTCTGATCGAGATCCCCGAACCAGAAGCTGCAGTTGAAGTGCGTGATCCCCACCAGTTCCTTCAGGCGCTTGATCTGGCGTGTGCAGGTGTCGGCCGTCCCTATGACCAGGAAGCGGTCGAGGAGGTCGTCCATGGTGGGCTCGCTCTTCGCCGGGGTCGCAATGGCGTTGCCGTTTTCGACCTTCTCGTAGTGATTGCGCAGGCTCAGGGTGACGCGCATGTTCCAGCGCGCATGCTCGGCGGCGTCGCGCGCGTCGGCTTCGCTCTCCGCGACATAGACGGCGCGCTGTACACCAACACGCGGCTGCTCTTTCGGCTTGACCTCGGCGACCACCTTGTTGAAGAGCTTGCCGAACTCGGCAAGCTGATCGATGGACACTCCGAAGCCGCCGGAGAGCACGTTGAAGCCGCGGCGCACGGTGGCCTCCAGCGCATAGGGGCTTTGCGCCACGATCCACACCGGCGGGTGCGGCTTCTGCAGCGGCTGGGGAAAGAGCGAGGTTTCAGGAATTTTGTAGAGCTTGCCGTCGTAGGTGAACGGCTTTCCCTCGAACGACTTCACGATGATGTCGACCGCCTCGTCGAAGCGGGAGCGGCCGGCGTCGAGCTCCAGGCCGAAGCGCTCGAACTCGTAGTGCTGGTAGCCGCGGCCCAGCCCGATATCGAACCGGCCGCCGGAGAGGATGTCGACCGTCGCAATCTCCTCGGCGACGACCAGCGGATGATGCAGCGGCACGACGATGACGGCGGTGCCCACGCGCAGCTTCGTCGTCCTCCCCGCGACGTAGGTCGCGAGCTGCAGGGGGCGGGACAGGTAGCCGTAAGTCGAGAAGTGGTGCTCGGCCATCCAGACGTTGCGAAAGCCGAGCTGTTCGGCGGCCAGGGAGAGCTCGACGCCGCGATCGAAGATCTCCTTCGAGGAGCGGCCCGAGGGCGATTGCATGAGGAGGAAGGTTCCGATATCCATGGTCATCCTTGTTGTTACTCGGGTTGGATTCCAGCATCGCGCACGACCTTCGCCCATTTCGCCATGTCGCTCTTTATGAGCGCCGCGAACTCGTCGGTGGTAGTGGAGCGGGGGGTGATGCCCTGCTTGACGATGGTTTCACGCGTCGCCGGTTCGGCGAGCACGTGGCCCAGCTCGGCGCTCAGGCGGTTCACGATCGCGCGCGGGGTCTTGCCCGTCGTCAGAATGCCGTACCATGCGTCGATCTCGACCCCCGCGATGCCGGACTCGGCGAGCGTCGGCACTTCGGGCATGAACGGAGATCGCTTGGCAGTCGTCACGCCCAGCGGGCGGAGCTTGCCTGCCTGGACGTGCACTTGCGAGGTGGTGATCGAGGAGAAAAATGCGGTCACCCGCCCCGCGAGCAAATCGGGCAACACGGCATTGCCGCCCTTGTACGGGACATGCTGCATATCGGTGCCGGTCGCGCTCTTGAACAATTCCCCTGCCAGGTGCGTGGGGTTGCCTACCCCCGCGGATGCATAGCTGGCCTTTCCCGGGCGCGCTTTCAGCCAGGCGACGAACTCCTTCGGCGTCTGCGCCGCAACCGACGGGTGGATGACCAGCAGGTACGGGCCGCCCCCGACCAGGCTCACCGGGGCGAAATCGCGCTCCGTGTCGTAGGGCAGCGTTTTCTGCAGGCTGGGGTTGATCGCATGGCCCGCTCCCATGATGAGCAGCGTGCGCCCGTCGGGCACCGCGCGCGCGACGATTGCCGAGCCGATCTGGCTGTTGCCGCCGGGCCGGTTGTCGACCACGATCTGCTGGCCGAGTCGCTCGGCGAGTGGCCCGGCAACGATGCGGCCCAGCGTATCGTTGGTCCCGCCGGGCGCCAGCGGCACCACCAATCGCATCGGACGGCTGGGCTGGGTCTGCGCGGACGCAGCGCCGACCACCGCGGTGAGCGCTGTCGCAGCCAGCAATGCCGGCAGCAATCGCATCATTCAGTCCTTGTTTTCAACTGCGTCGAGGATAGCGTACCGGACGAGGAGTACAGTAGAACGGCCGCATCGTGAAACTCCGTCCCCAGGCTTGCGCGCGGGCCCGGGTGTGTGTTCGACTCGCGAGTATGCGATTCGGTCTATTCGGCGGCGCGCAGGCAAACAGCAGCGCTCCGGGCGCTCTCCCCGGTCAGGGATTCAAGGATTTTGTCGACCTCAACGTCGAGGCGGAAGCGCTCGGCTATTGCAGCAGCTTCCAGGTCGAGCATCACTTCACGGGCTGGAACCAGATCTCGGCCACGATGAACCTCCTCACGTGGGTTGCGGCGAAGACCACGACGCTGCGGGTCGGGACGGCGGTGATGGTGCTGCCCTGGCACAACCCCGTCCTGCTCGCGGAGCAGGCAGCCACGCTCGATCTATTATCCGGCGGACGCCTCGATTTCGGCATCGGCAAGGGTTATCGCTACAACGAGTTCAAGGGCTTCGGCGTCCCGATGGAGGAGGCCGAAGCGCGTTTCGAGGAGACCCTGGCCGTGATCATCCGGGCGTGGACCGCGGCCGGACGCTTCTCGCACCAGGGGCGCTACTGGCAGTTCGAGGATATCGTGGTCGAGCCGCCCGTCGCCCAGAAGCCGCATCCACCGATCTGGATGGCGGCGGGCAGTCCGGCTTCGATCCGGCGCGTGGCCGAACGCGGCTGCAACCTGATGCTGGACCAGTTCGCGGCGCCGCACGTGCTCGGCGAGCGAATCGCGCTCTTCAAGGCCGAAGTGGAAGCGCGCGGCCGCGTGTTCCGGCCGACGGACGTGGTCGTCGCGCGGGACGTGCATATCGCGAAAGACAAGGCCGACAAGCTGGCGGCGCTGGAGCGCAACGTCAAATCGCGCCAGCGCATACTCGCGGTGGCCCGCGATCCGTCGCGGCCGGGCGGCTCGCACCAGCTCGCCTATCAGCACACGCCCGAGGCCACCGAGGCCGTTGCCCTTTACGGCAGTCCCGACGAGGTGATGGAGAGGATCGAGGCCCTGCGCGCGGTGGGCGTGCACTACGTGCTTGCCAGCTTCGGCGCCAGCTCGCGCGAGAGCCTGAGGCGCTTCGCCCGGGAGGTCGCGCCGGCATTCGCCGACGGTGAGACGGAAGCAGCCGCAAGCCCGCGCTAGAATCCCCCGGCTTTCGGCCTGCACCCTTTGTTAAAGGGGCGGCGAGCGCAGGGACGAAGCGAGCGGGGATTCTATTCCGGCCGCAGCTTGCCGAGTTCTATGAGCCGCGCCACTTTGGCGATCTCGCGCTTTACGTGTTGCGCGGCCGCTTCGGGCGTCCCGCCCAGCACTTCCAGGCCGAGGTCCTGCAGCCGCCGCAGCGCGTCCGCCTGCTTGAGGAGCCGGTTCACTTCCGTGTTGAGCTTCTGCACGATCGCGCGCGGTGTTCCCGGGGGTGCCGCCATGCCGAAAAATACGGATGCCTCCGCGTCGACTATGCCGTGCTCCGCGAGCGTGGGCACATCGGGCAGCGCGGCTAGCCGCTTCGTGCCGGCCACGCCTATCGCCTTCACCCGCTTGCTGCTCAGGTACGCCTCCGAGGAGACGGCCGACGTGTGCATCGCTTGTACCTGGCCGGACGCAATATCGATCAACGCCGGGGCGGCGCCTTTGTACGGCACGTGCGTCACCTCCATGCCGGTCGCCGCCTGCAGCACCAGCAATGCAAAGTGCGGCGTGCTGCCCTGGCCGGCCGAGGCCCAGTTGATCCTGCCGGGATTGGCCTTCGCGTAGTCCACGAGTTCGCGCGGATTGCGAGGCGGAAACGCCGGATGCGCGGCGATGAGCAACGGCGTATGGCCGAACATCACGACGAACGCGAAATCGTCCGCCCGGTACGGAGCGCGCTTCGTCAGCATGGGGCCGAACACGTTCGGTCCGCCGGTTGCGAAGAGGAGGGTGTGGCCGTCCGGGAGGGCCTTGGAGACGATTTCCCCCGCGATCATGCCGCTCGCGCCGGTGCGATTGTCCACGATCACCTGCTGTCCCAGCCCTTCGGAGAGCCGGGGAGCGATGATGCGCGCGATGATGTCGTTCGACGCGCCCGGCGCGAATCCTATCAGCCAGCGTACCGGCCGCGCGGGATACGTACCCGCGGCTGCGCCCGTTTGCGCCTGGGCGTGGCCGAAGACGGCCGTGGCAGCCAATGCCAGGCCCCATCGCGCGACGCTTTCACGCATGGTCAGGGGATCTCGATATCGAGCAGCGGGCCGTACTGCTGGCAGCCGAGGATGTCCCAGTCGCCGGGGCTGCCGTTGGGACGGGCGCGGTAGATCGTGAACTTGATCGCGTTGGCGGGATCGAATTCAACGAAGTCCGAGATCCGCTCCCGCGGGATCCGGAAGAACTGCGCCACCGTGTCGCGCGTGATTACGCCGCTCCTGCGCACGCGTTCGTAGTCCTCCGCGTTCTTGAAGATGATGTCGAAGGTCACCTGGTTGACCCCGGCGTTCTTGCTGCGGATGGTGTTCGCCAATTCACTCAACTTGATAGCCATCGTCAGTCCTTGCGCGTAACGCGGTTCACGGGTCACGGGTCACGGGTCACCGGTCACCGGTCACCGGTCACTGGTCACCGGTCAGTGTCGTTAGACGCCCGCTTCGGTCATGTGCACCGGAAACAGCTCCATCGGGTCGTCGATGGCGACGGTGTGATTGACGTTCCACATGTAGCCGGGAGACGAGCGCATCGTCTGCTTGGTGGTCGCCGCGGCGCCGGCGGTGCCTTTTACTCCGGGTATCCGCACGAGGAAGAACATCCGCACGGCGAAATCGGTGATCTTCTCAGCCAGCGCGGCGGTGTCGGCCAGTCCTTCCACGACTATCCCCAGCTCGTGCGCGCGGGTCTCGCGTACCGGCTCCAGCTCCTTCAGCACGCCGTCCCGGCCGAATACGTGGAAGAACAGCTCGTAGCGGTCGTTCCCGAACCGCTTCGCGACGGCCGTGCGGCACCACTCGATCGCCTGGTCCACGTGCCCCACCACGTGGGGATCCCGGAGGCCGACGAAGCCCATGTAGCGCTCGCCCACCTTCTTCGCCCCTTCGAGCTTGACGCGCAGCTCCTGCGACGGCACCCACGCAGCGCCGGTGATGCGGCAGGTGCGTTCGTCGAACTGCTCGTAGCGGCAGTGGCGCATGTCGAGCATGCCGCCCAGCGTGTGCTCGTAGTACGGGTTCTCACGCTCGTACATGGAATGGCCCGCGGCGGAAGCGACCGTGCAGCGCTGGTCCGGGTGGTAGGGCGTGAGCTTGATATCGTCGTGCGAGATCGTGCCGATCACGGTCTCCTTGCCCATGAACGGCTCGGCGACGAGCGAGGCGCACTCGATCATCTTGCCCATGTGATAGGAGAGCGCCTCCGGGAAGCCTGCGTGTATGCACGGCGCGGCGGTGAAATTGATGTCCCCGCAGCGCCCGGCGATGATCACGTCCGCACCCATGTCGAGGAGCTTCAGGAAAGGGTGCACGCCGGCGACCGCGACGATGCGCGTGGCCTTGTCTATCTCCTCCGGCTCGAGATCCGGGAAGCCGCCGAGCCCGGTTACCCTCTGCCGCGCGGCCATCTTGCGCTTCACGTAGTCCTTGCCGACCTCGGAATAGAAGTAGCCGATCTTGAATTTCGGTATGCGGTGCTGCGCCGCCAGCTCCTTGATGATGCCCACGAACTCGTTCACCCCGCGGTTGCTGCCCGTGTCCCCGGCCGAGCCGATGATGAGCGGAATCCCGCGCTTGCGCGAAGCTGTCAGGAACAGTTCCAGCTCCTCGCGCGCGAAGTGTCCCAGGGTGATGTCCTCGCCCAGGTAGACCGGGCCCGGATCCGAGCTGCCGCCGTCGGCGACGACATAATCGGGTCCGGATTCCATGCCGAGGTGGAAGCTCTCCGGGCTGGAGGGCGCCGTACCGAGGTGCCCGGTCGAGATGAGCACGCGCAGAGTGCTCTTGCGAGGTGCGATTGACATGATATATCCCTTGGCGACTAAGGATTATCCTCCACCAGCGCTTCGCCGTGGGCTACGAGCCGCCAGCTAAGTTTGCAGCGACTGCCTGCGCGCCAGGTCCGGGAACCAGCGCATCCAGAGCGCCACGATCGCCAGGGTCCCGATGCCGCCGATGACGACCGCGGGCACGACGCCGAACCAGTCGGCGGTGAGGCCGGATCTGAACTGACCGACGTGGTTGGAGGTGCCGGTGCACAGGGAATTGACCGCGCTGACGCGGCCCCGCATCTCGTCCGGAGTGTCGAGCTGCACCAGGGACAGGCGGATCACGACGCTGACCATGTCGGCGGCGCCCATCACTACGAGCGCAGCAAGGGACAATGGCAGGGAGCGGGACAGGCCGAATACGATCGTGGCGGCGCCGAATATCGCGACCGACACGAACATGATGCGTCCGACCTTGTGCCTGAACGGCGATCGCAGCAGGTACGCGGAAACGAGCACGGCCCCGACCGCCGGCGCGGCGCGCAACAGGCCGAGCCCCCATGGCCCGGTATCGAGGATGTCCTTCGCGTAGATCGGCAGGAGCGCGGTGGCTCCGCCGAGGAGCGTGGCGAAAAGGTCGAGGGTGATCGCGCCGAGAATGACCGGATGGCGGCGTATGTAGGCTATGCCGCCGAACAGGGACTTGAGCGTCACCGGTTCCGGGTCCGGCTCCCGGTACGGCACGAGTATGCTCGCGAGCAAGGCTCCCGCCAGCGCAAAGGATATTGCGCTTGCACCGTAGGCCACGCTGGCATCGATCAGGTAGATCACACCACCCAGGGCGGGGCCGGCGATCACCGCGGCCTTCTTGACCGCCGAGGTCCACGCGATGCTTCTCGCCAGCACCTCGCGCGCCACGAGCCCCGGCAAGAGCGCACGCAGCGTCGGTGACTGGAACGCCTGGGCCGTGCCGAGCAGGAACGCGCAGCCGTAGAGAAAGCCGCTGCTTACCCAGCCGCCGTAGCTGGCGGACGCCAGCGCTACCGCCAGCGCGCACTGGACGAGCTGGCAGGCGAGGGCGATGTAGCGCCGGTCGTAGCGGTCTGCCGCGTAGCCGGCCGCCAGCGTGAAGAGCAGCTGCGACAGGAACTGGACCAGGCCGATCAGGCCGAGGTTGAGCGCGCTGTCCGTCAGCTCGTACATCTGCCAGCCGACGGCGACGACCAGCATCTGCCAGGCGAGGGTGGACGCGGTTTCTCCCAGCCAGTAGCGCCGGAACGCAGTGCCCCGCACGCTGGTGAATCGTGAATCGCTCAATGTGGCTGGAACTTCAGATGACTCTCCCGATCCACGATTCACGAAGATTCACGAAGATTCACGATTTACGAACGTTCCGATCGAGGAACCGGTCGACGATCGCCAGAAATCCCGGCGGATCCTCATCGCTGGGATAGTGTCCCAGCCCGGGCATCGTGACGATCTCGACCTGCGGCAGCACCTGCTTCAGGCGCGCTTGCGTTTCCGGCGGCACGATGTTGCTCGCGCCGCCGAGGATGTAGATGATG
>Ga0075418_10001053_pt1 | contig 30620 bp, 31 predicted proteins | sample SoiMetdeltSBSDD2_FD_81776 | JGI IMG/M metagenome (GOLD analysis project Ga0075418, IMG submission 81776) | Bulk soil microbial communities from a Populus tree surrounding site in Tennessee, USA - Soil MetaG P. deltoides SBSDD2 | ecosystem: Environmental > Terrestrial > Soil > Tree plantation... | reverse complement strand
CCGAAACTGGTCGGACTGCAGCAGGCCAAACGCCTTGTGCTGCTCGCCGAGACGATCGACGCCGACGAGGCGCGGTCGCTGGGGTTGGTCACGTGGGTGAAGCCGGCCGACGAGATAGACGGGTTCGTCTCCGACTTGGCGAAGCGGCTCGCGGCCGGCCCACCTGTCGCACTGGCTCAGAGCAAGGGCCTGCTCAACGACGGCGCTGACGCAACGCTGCGCGAGGCGCTGGCCAACGAGGCCCGCGCACAACCCGCCAACTTCGCCACCGCAGACTCAATAGAGGCGTACGCGGCGTTCGCCGAGAAGCGCGAACCAGCGTTCACTGGACGATGGGCAGTACCACCCAGATCGGAGTGAGATAGATGCGTGAAACCGTAATCGTCGAGGCGGTGCGCACGCCGGTCGGCAAGCGCAATGGCGGACTGTCCGACATGCATGCCGCCGACCTGTCGGCGATCGTGCTCGATGCGCTGGCCGAACGCGCAGGCATCGACCCCGACATCGTCGACGACGTGGTGTGGGGTTGCGTCTCGCAGGTCGGCGACCAGTCGAGCAACATCGGCCGCTACTCGGTGCTGGCCGCCGGCTGGCCCGAGAGCATTCCCGGTACGACCATCAACCGCGCCTGCGGGTCGAGCCAGCAGGCGCTGGACTTCGCGGTGCAGGCCGTGATGTCCGGCCAGCAGGACGTTGTCGTGGCGGGCGGCGTCGAGGTAATGAGCCGGGTGCCGCTCGGTTCGGCGCGGGCCACTGGCATGCCGTATGGGCCGAAAGTGCTTGCCCGCTATGGGGATTTTTCATTCAATCAGGGCATCTCTGCAGAGCTGATCGCGCAGAAGTGGGGGTTTTCGCGGACCCGCCTCGATGAGTACTCGGCGCGCTCTCATGAACTGGCCGCCAAGGCGCAGGACGACGGCGCGTTCGAGACGCAGATCATGCCGGTGTTCACCGGCGGCGAGCCGGTGGTGGCCGACGAGGGCATCCGCCGGGGGACGACCGTCGAGAAGCTCGCGGGCCTGAAGCCGGCGTTCAAGGAGGACGGCGTCATTCACGCGGGAAACTCGTCGCAGATCTCGGATGGCGCGGCGGCACTCCTGGTGACGACGGCAGAGAATGCGATCACGATGGGACTGACGCCGATCGTCCGTTACCGCGCCGGTGCCGTGACCGGAGCCGATCCGGTGTTGATGCTGACAGGTCCGATCCCGGCCACCGAGAAGGTGTTGCACAAGGCCGGCGTGGGGTTGGACGAGGTCGGCGTGTTCGAGGTCAACGAGGCGTTCGCGCCGGTGCCGCTGGCTTGGCTGGCCGAAACCGGCGCCGACGAAGACAAGCTCAACCCGCTGGGCGGGGCGATCGCACTCGGGCATCCGCTCGGCGCGTCGGGTGCGGTCCTGATGACGCGGATGATCAATCACATGCGCGACAACGGGATTCGCTACGGCCTGCAGACCATGTGCGAGGGCGGCGGCACGGCCAACGCCACACTGGTCGAACTCATTTCGTAATAAAGGAGTTTGGATGCGCCGCGATCTGTTCACCGAGGACCACGAAGCGTTTCGCGAACTCGCCCGCGACTTCGTCGAGAAGGAGGTGGTTCCGCACTATCCCGAGTGGGAGAAGGGCGGACGGATGCCCCGCGACGTCTTCAAGCAGATGGGCGCGCTCGGCATGCTCGGGATGGCCATTCCAGAGGAGTACGGCGGCGGGGGCGCACCGGACTACCGCTTCAACGTCGTGCTGCAGGAGGAGGCGGCGCGGGCGCTCGTCACGCTGTCGACCGTGCGCACCCAACTCGAAGTGATCCTGCCGTACTTCCTGCACTACGCCAACGAGGAGCAGCGCAAGCGCTGGTTCCCCGGCCTCGCGGCTGGCACGCTGCTGACCGCGATCGCGATGACCGAGCCGGGCACCGGCTCTGATCTGGCGGGCATGCGCACCACCGCAGTGCGCGACGGCGACGACTGGATTCTCAACGGCGCCAAGACATTCATCACCGGCGGCATGCAGGCCGACCTGGTGATCGTGGTGGCCCGCACGGCGACCGATCCGGACAACCGTCGCAAGGGCCTCACCCTGTTCGTCGTCGAAGACGGCATGGAGGGCTTCACCCGAGGCCGCGAGCTGGAGAAGATGGGCTGCAAGGTGCAGGACACCGCCGAGCTGTCGTTCGTCGATGTCCGCGTCCCCGCAGCCAACGTGTTGGGGGAGGAGGGCGAGGCGTTCGGCTACCTCGGTCACAACCTCCCGCAGGAACGGCTCACCGTCGCGGTCGGGTCGGTGTCGCAGGCCCGCTCGGCGATCGCCGCAGCGATCGACTACACGAAGAACCGCAAGGCGTTTGGCACGCCGGTCGCGTCGTTCCAGAACACCAAGTTTGAGCTCGCCGCGTGTTCGACGGAGGTCGAGGCCGCGCAGGCGATGGTGGACCGCGCCGTCGCCCTACACGTCGAGAGTGAGCTGTCAGCGGCCGACGCCGCCCGAGTGAAGCTCTTCTGCACCGAGATGCAGCAGCGCGTGGTGGACCGGTGTCTGCAGCTGTTCGGCGGCTACGGCTACATGATGGAATACCCGATCGCCCGGCTGTACACGGACGCCCGGGTGGCCCGCATCTATGCGGGTACCAGTGAGGTGATGAAGGTGATCATCGCCAAATCGCTGGGCCTTTAATGCCTTTCGTCGTCAGGCGCGGGCGATGTTCTCGACGATGATATCGCACGCCGCCTCGTAGAACGCACTGATCAGGGTCGAGAAGGACAGTTCGAACGGATAGATCATGTGCACCTCCAACGGATCCGGTTTCCATTGTGGGAGCACGGGCACGATGCTGCCGTCACGCAGCTCGTCAGTGCAGATGATCTCAGTGGGCATCTCGCCGATACCGAGCCCTTGCAGGATGTACTGCTTGCACACCTGAAAGTTGTTGGCGCGTGCCCGTATCTGCGGAGCCAGCTCGTATCGCCGCTTGTGGTTGACCACCGTGAGCTTGTGCGGCCCGCGGAAGCCGAATTCGATGAAGGGCAAGCCGTTCAACTGCACCGGATCGGTGATCGGCTCCGTCAGCTGCTGGACGAAATGAGGTGACGCGCAAAGGAAGAGCTCGAGGTCGAACACTTTGCGAGCGATCAACGTCGAATCCTGCAACGGCCCGGTACCGAACACCACGTCGAAACCGTCCTTGATTGGATCGACCATGTTGTCCACCAGCCGGATGTCCAACCGCGAGTGGGGGTAACGCTGCAGAAACGTGGCACCGACCCTGGACGCGTAGTCGACACCGACGAAGACCGGAATGGCGACCCGCAATTCGCCCTGCGGTTCCTGCCTGCTGCCTTCCACCAGCGCGCGAACACCGTTCGCTTCGGCCAGGATGTTCACGGCGTGGTCGTACACCTTCTCACCGAGGTCCGTGACGGTGAGCTGATGGGTGTTCTTGCGTAGCAGCTTGATGCCGAGGTCGGCTTCGAGCTTCGTGAGCTTGCGGCTGACCGTCGACTTGGGCATTCCGAGTAACGCCGCCGCCTTCGACAGGCTGCGGCTCTCCACCACCTTGCCGAAGACCAGCAGGGCGTCGACGTCGAAGGGCAGGTTCTGTTCCATGGTCTCTGTTCCAAATATGCAACAGCGTGTTGCGGTTTTGCGTCTGTTTTGACGATTTTCACGCTGTTAGCGTCGGCGCGGAGGAGGGCCCCATGAGTCACAACAGCCTGGTGACCAAGCCCGCGAGTGGACACTGGTCGGATGCGTATCCCGAACTCGGGCGCGGTCCGGTCTCGCTCGAGGACTGCGTATCGCCGGAGTTCTACGAGAAGGAACGTGAGCACGTCTTCGAGAAGACCTGGCTCTACGTCGGGCGGGTCGAGCGGGTGCCGAAGTCCGGAAGTTACTTCACGCGCGAGCTGAGATTCCTCAACACCTCGGTCATCATCGTGCGGGGCAAGGACGGCGTGATCCGCGCCTTCCACAACATCTGCCCGCACCGCGGCAACAAGATGCTCTGGGAGGACGACCCCTTCCAGGAGGTGTCCGGCCGCGCACCGTTGCTGTACTGCCGCTTCCACGGCTGGCGCTACAAGCTCGACGGCTCACTGCACTCGGCCACCCGCAAGGACCTGCTGCTCGACTTCGATGCCGACAGCTGCCGGGTGCCGGCGATTCAATGTGAAGTCTGGGAAGGCTTCATTTTCATCAACCTCAACCCGCACAACACCGAGCCGCTGCGTTCCTTCCTCGGCGAGCTGGCCTACGGCATCGAGGGTTATCCCTTCGAGGGACCACATCAGGTCTATCGGTTCAACACCGAATTGCAGTGCAACTGGAAGATTTTCGTCGATAGCTTCGCCGAGAGCTACCACGGGCCGTATCTGCATGCGTCCTCCTTCGGCGCTCTCACTGCAGAGGCCAGAGATGCTTTCGATCAACCGAACCCGTTCACCGATGCGTTGGCCTACCAGCTCAACGGGCCGCATCGGATGTTCTCGTTCTCCGGAGAGCCGTCGCAGAAGACGCCGTACTCCAAGCCGATCGAGTGCGTGATGGAGGCCAGCGCTGCCGGACCCTGGAACAAGCGCACCGATCGCGGACCGATGCCGCCCGGGCTCAATCCCACGCGCTCAGAGAAATACGGTTTCGACTCCTACCAGTTCTTCCCCAATTTCGTGCTGATCTTCGGCGCGTCAGGCTTCAGCACTCACGTCCACTGGCCGACCGGGCCGCACTCCCACATCTTCGAAGTCGAGATGTTCTATCAGCCCCCGAAGTCGCACAAGGAACGTCTCGGACAGGAGCTGACGGTCACGTTCCTCAACGACATCATCCTGGAGGACGCCAGCCCGTCAGAAGGCTTGCAGGCGATGCTGAACAGCGGTGCGCTCACGCATTTCACAATGAACGACGAGGAGATCCTGCTGCGTCACCTGCACAAGACGGTGGCCGACTATGTCCAAGCAGGCGAGGCCGCACGATGAGCGCCCTTCTGCCGCCGGAGTTTTCGCAACTCGACCACTTGGTCGGTGAATGGGCCATCGAGGATGGGCACGCACGTTACGTGAAGCGCGTGAACAGTTCCATGGAACAGATCCAGGCGTTCTACGACGAGGTGTTTCCGGTGGCCGAGGAAGCGGTCGCCTACATCGACAAGTTCGACTACTCCGAACCGCTGCCCGACGACGTCGCCAACCTGCGCAACCTGCTCTACTCGCTGATCACCGTCTCGTTAGCGGTGGAACTATGGAAACAACCGCGGGTAAAGCATTCGGCCAACACCATTCTTACGAGAGTGAGCTGATCTGCCATGGCACTGACCTCTGCACAATTCGACATCGTCGACCGCGCCCCGCGGATCGGCAGCGAGATCAGGACCGACCTCGAAACGCTGCTCAGCGGTCGGGAAGCCGCGAACATCCGCGAGACGCTCGAACAGCGGGGCGTGGTGTTCTTCCGCGGGCTGGACATCAGCGACGAGCAGCAAGTCGCCATCGCCAAAACCCTCGGCAATATCGTGCGGAACGAGGGCGACAGCGGCATCTACAAGATCTCACTCGACAAGAACGTCAACCAGCGCGCCGAGTACCTGAAGGGCTCGATGTTCTGGCATTTCGACGGATCGCTGCAGCCGTACCCGAATCTCGCGACCCTGTTGCGGGCGATCAAGCTTTCCGAAACCGGCGGCGATACCGAGTTCTGCAACACCTATGCGGCATACGACGACCTCCCGCAGGCCGACAAGGATCTCATCGCGGACCTTCGAGTCGTCCACAGTGCTGAGCGCTCGCAGTACTACGTCCGTCCTGAGATGAGCTACGACGAGATCACCTTCTGGCAGAAGTCACCGACGAAGGCATGCCCGATGGTGTGGACGCACCAGTCCGGGCGCAAGTCACTGCTCCTCGGCGCGACGGCCGATTACGTCATCGGGCTACCGGTGGAGGAGAGCCGGGCATTGCTTGCCCGCCTTCGCGATTGGGCCACCCAGCCGCAGTACGTCTACCGCCACGAGTGGCAACCCGGCGACCTGCTCGTGTGGGACAACACCGGCACGATGCATCGGGTGCTCGAGTATCCGGTGGACAGCGGCCGTCTTATGCACCGCACGATCCTCGCGGGCGAAGAGCCGCTGCAATGAAACTCGGCATTGCCACGCCCGTCGTCACCAACGTCGGAGGCGCCGCGCTGACGTGGGAGAAGGACGCGACGATCGAGGACATCGGCCGGGTCGCCGAGACCGCGGATCAACTTGGCTACCACCATATGACGTGCAGCGAGCACATCGGCCTGCCGTCGTCTGAAACCGCGCGTCGCGGTGCCCGGTATTGGGATCCGCTGGCCACGTTCGGTTTTGCGTCGGCTCGTACGAAGCAGATCCGGTTCGCCACGATGACGCTGGTGCTCGGGTATCACCATCCGCTGGCCATCGTAAAGCGCTATGGCACATTGGATCACGTCAGCAACGGGCGGGTGATCCTCGGCCTTGGCGTCGGCTCTCTGAAGGAGGAGTTCGACCTTCTCGGCGCGCCGTTTGACGATCGTGGTGCCCGCGGCGACGACGCGTTGCGGGCGCTGCGGGCAGCGTTGCCGAGTAACAAACCGACCTACGAGGGCGAGTTTTATTCGTTCGGCGGGCTCACCGTCGATCCGTGCGCCTTGCAGCCTCACATGCCGTTCTGGATCGGCGGCCGCACCAAGCGGTCGTTGCGGCGGGCGGTAACGCTCGCCGACGGCTGGTGCCCGTTCTACGTCTCGATCGACACGGCCGCGGAGTGGCTGAAAACCTTTGACGTGCCGCCCGGTTTCGAGGTGGTCATGCCCGCCGACCAGCCGCTGGACCCGATGGGCGAACCAGGGGCGACCAAGGAGACGTTGGAAACGATGGCCGCGGGCGGCACCACGACGCTGTCCGCCCGCTTCGTCCATCATTCGCTCGAGCACTACCTCGAGCAGATCCACGCCCTTGCTGAAATGCACGATCCTGCCGGAGGGCGGTGCACATGACGGGTCCGCTCCTGTCGCCGCTGTCCGCGGATGAATGGACAGATGACGCGTACGCCGCAGTCGGGGCGCTGTTCGGCGTACCGGGTGAGGCCATCCCTCGGGCCGGCTCGGGGGAGGCGCGGGACCCGCTCAACTTCGACATCCTAGGCGTGCTGGCCCGTCATCCGGATCTGGCCCGAGTTTTTCTGAGCTACAACGCCTTTCTGTTGCAGCGCGGCGAGTTGCCTCTGCGCCTGCGGGAGTTGGCGATACTGCGCCTGGCTCACGTTCGACGCTCGGCGTTCTTCTGGGGTGAACACGTCAGGGTCGCGACGGCGGGCGGGCTGTCTGAAGACGACATCGCCGGCCTTGCCCGCGGCAACGTTGAGTTCGACGGTACGGACCGGCTGGTGCTCGAGGCGACGGACGAGATGCTCGCCGACGGGCGGGCTCGGCCCGCGATGTGGAAACGCCTCGTCGAAGAGCTTGGCACGCATCAGGCGATGGAACTCATCTTCGCCGTCGGCACCTACGGAATGTTGGCGATGGCGTGCGACACCTGGCAGCTCGTTCCGCCACCGGGCAGCGCGAAACTTCCCGCGGAAACAGCACGCGATGACGACTAGCCGGCTGAAGAGGACGGTCGCTCGGCCGCACTGATCTAGGTGCTGTTGGCCGAACAAATCCGCTGACCTGCGGTGTGACGACGGTCCAATCCTTTTTTCGCTGAGACCCTTGTCACAGGCCGCAAACCTACCTACTGTGTGTTCACTAGGTTGGTTGACCGAAGGGGTTCAGTGACGTCGGCATCGGGTTCGAGGCCTTACGCGACGCTCCTCGCCAAGGGCGAGGACCGCAGGCAGCGGATACTTTCCGTGGCCGAACGGCTGCTTGCCCGCAACGGCTGGCGCAACACGTCGCTGGCCCTGATCGCCAAGGAAGCCGGGGTGACGCCCGCCGGACTGCTGCACCACTTCGAGTCCAAGGAGCAGCTGCTCAACGCGGTGCTCGACGCCCGTGACGCGGATGACGATGCCCATGCCGACTACCGCCGCGGCGACCTCATCACCGAGCTCAGCCGGGTACCCGAGCGGTTCGAACGCGCCCCGGAGCTGATCGGCACGTTCACGGTGCTGTTGGTGGAGAACATCGCGCCGGACGCCCCGCTGCACGACCGCATTCATAAGCGGTACCGCGATGCAATCGACATCATCAGCGACATCATCACGCGGGGTCAGCGAGACGGGCTGTACCGCACAGACTTCGACGCGGCCAGCAAGGCCGTGGAAATACTCGCCTTCATCACCGGAATGGAGACCCTATGGTTACTCGATCCTTCAATACCGCTGACCGAGGTTTTCAAGGGGTACGCGGAGTCGCTGGGACGCGAGATCGAGCCAAGGAGCTCGACATGAGGTATCGGCTTGACGTTGTCGCACCCACCGTGCTCGACGCGGTGCGGTTCGCCGGCGGCTGGGTCTACGACCGCGTGATGGCGGGTTGGGACGTCACCGTTCTGATCGGTGGAGATGACGACGTGCGGCCGTTGGAGATTCTCGGCACTGAGGTGCGCGACCTGGAGTCGGTGCTGGAGTCGTGGGAGGACCGTCCCCATCCGCAGACCGTTGCGGTCGCAGGGGATCTGTTCGCGGTGGACGCTCGTGTCCGCGGACACGTGTTGAATGCGCTCGATCAGGGCGCAACCGAAGTGACGCTGTGGGGCGACAGCCTACCCGCCGAGCTCGATGACAGTGTCGACTCGGTGCAGCACCGATTGAGTGCGGCCGCACGGGCTTTCAAGGCGCAGGCGCTCGCGGCGGCGAATGGTCCGGCGGGGGATGTCGGTCAGACCGAAACGTTCCGATGCGGAAGGATGGCCTCGGTCGCCGCGGATCTGATCCCGGCAAGTTAGCGCTCGCATATTAGGTGAGGTCGATCAAGACCTTGCCGATGGCGCGGCCGTCGGCGACATGGCGTAGCGCCGCTGCGGTTTCGGCCAGCGGGTAGACGGCACAGACGTGTGGCAGTACGCGGCCGCTGACGAGGAGTTCGCGTAATTCGTTGTCGTTGCGGGCGAATTCATCCGGCGGGACGTCCTGGAACTGGAACCCGAGGACGTGGATGCCCTTCACCAGCACCAGGTTCAACGGGATGCGGGGGATGACGCCGGAGGCGAAGCCGACGGTGACGAATCGCCCGCCGCGGCCCAGCGACCGCAACGCGGGTTCTGACAGCTCACCGCCGACGGGATCGACGACCACATCGGCACCGCCGGGCACGGCCTCCTTCAACGCGGCGCGTACGTCGGCTGCTTTGTGGTTGATGACGTGCTTGGCACCGTAACCCGCTGCCACATCGAGCTTTTCGGCCGACGATGCGACGGCTGTCACCGAAGCACCGAGTTGCACTCCGAGCTGGACTGCCGCCAGGCCGACGCCGCCGCCTGCGCCCAGCACAACTAACTCGTCGCCCTCCTGCACCCGGGCCATCGACCGCAGCGTGTGGTACGCCGTGCGATACGCGACGCCAAACGCCGCCGCAGTGCGATCATCGACGCCGTCCGGTATCCGGGACAGCCCAGCGGCGGGCACCGCCACCTCTTCGGCGAACGCGCCGAACAACCCGGTCCCGGTGACCCGGTCGCCGACCGCGAATCCCACTGCACCTTGGCCGGTTTCGACGATCGCGCCTGCGAACTCGCTGCCCGGCACGAACGGCGGCGGCACGCTGATCTGGTACTCGTTGGCGATCAGCAGCACGTCGGGGAAGTTCACGGCCGCCGCACCGACCTTCACCCGGACGTGACCAGACTCGATCGCCGGCGACGGCTGCTCCTCGATACGGACGACGTCGGGTGGCCCGTAGGCCGGGCAGACGGCTGCTCTCACTGGTAGTCGGTGGACTCGGCGAGGTCGGCCGCCGAGCGCATCAGTGTCGTGATGACGGGACCGTAGGCGAGCAACTTTTCGTTGTCGCCCGCCCGTTGGAACCCCTGCTCCAACACGATCGCGAGCTTCCACTTGGCGAGCACCAGGTAGTAGTCGAGGTCATCGACCTGACGCCCCGACACCTCGGCATAGTGGTCGACCACCTGTGTGCGCGAAGGCATTCCGCGCATGTCGACATAGCTCATCGCCGATGGTGCATCGGTGTCTTCCGGCCAGCTCTGCACCATCCAAGCGAGATCGAGCTTCGGATCGCCCACGGTGCCCATCTCCCAGTCGACGATCGCTGCCATCTGCGCGGGCGCGCCGTGTCTGTACATGACGTTGGCGAACTGATAGTCGCCGTGCATCAGACCAGGGATGAAGTCGATCGGCCGATGGGCGCGCAGCCATTCGGTGGCGACATCCAGTCCGTCGATCTCGCGTCCCTTGATCCGCTCGAAGAAGGCGATCCACCGGTCGACTTGGCGCTCATGGAAGCCGTCGGGCCTGCCGAGGTCCTGCAGCCCTTTTCCTTTCCAGTCCACCTTGGACAACAGCGCGATGCCCTCCGCCAGCTGGTAAGACAGTCCGGCGCGCGCCTCCATGTCGCTATCGAACGGCTCGGGCCAGCGGGCGTGGGTGTCCATCGGCGACCAGCCGTCAACGAAGCCCATGAGGTAGAACGGACGCCCGAGCACTGCGGCGTCCGAGCACACCCCAACCGCCTTGGTGTGTGGCACGTCGGTGCCGTCGAGCGCCTCGATGATGCGCCACTCACGCAGGATGCCCTTGTCGCGGTCGGGCGGGGCATCCGGCGGCGGCATGCGAAGCACGCACTCGTGCTCGCCGCGGTTGACCTTGTAGATCACGTTCTGCGTGCCGCCGGAGAGGAACTGCGCGTCGAGCGGCTCGCCCTTGCCCGGCAGCGCCTCGCCGTCCATCCAATCGGCAAGGCGCGCAACGTCGATATCGCTCACAGATTCCCCACTTCGTTCTCCAGGTAGACGGCGTATTTGGCCCGCGCGGCTTCCCGCTTGCGCGGGGTCCACTCGGTCGGCCACGTGTCGTCGGTGGCCTGGTAGCCGCGAAGCACCTGCTTGGCGACCGTCGTCTTGTGCACCTCGGTGGGACCGTCGGCCAGCCCCATCACCGCGGCGCCGGTGACCATGCCCATGAAGGGCATTTCGTTGGTGACGCCGAGCGCACCGTGCACTTGCATTGCCCGCCAGGCGATGTCGTGGAGCACAGTCGGCATCACGACCTTGACGGCGGCGATGTCCTTGCGCACCTTCTTGTAGTCGTTGTATTTGTCGATCTCCCAAGCGGTGTAGAGCACCATGAGCCGGAACTGCAGCAGTTGCGCGTACGAGTCGGCGATGTAGCCCTGCACGAACTGCTTGTCCGACAGCAGGCTGCCCTGAGTCTGGCGGCTCAACGCGCGTTCGCACATCATGTCCAGCGCCTTGTGCGACAGGCCGATGGTGCGCATCGCGTGGTGAATTCGCCCGCCGCCCAACCGGGTCTGGGCGATCACGAATGCCTGCCCCTCGCCGCCAAGCAGCGCCTCGGCTGGCACCCGCACGTTGTCGTAGTGGATCAGCGCGTGTGAACCCTCGTCGTCGGGCTCGCCGTGCAGGCCGACGTTGCGGACGATGTTGACACCCGGCGTGTTGGCGGGCACCAGGAACATCGACATGCCCTGGTAGGCGCTGACGTCAGGTTTGGTCACGACCATCACTATTAGAAACGACGCGGTTTTGGCGTTGGAGGAGAAGAACTTCCAACCGTTGATCACCCAGTCGTCGCCGTCGCGGACGGCGCGCGTCGTGAACAGCGTCGGGTCCGCACCGGCGTGTGGCTCGGTCATCGAGTAGCAGGAGAACAACTCGCCGTCCAGCAGTGGTCGCAGATACTTCTCTTTCTGCTCGTCGGTGCCGTAATGGGCGATGATCTCGGCGTTGCCGGTGTCGGGCGCCTGACAACCGAATACGATCGGAGCCCACTGCGAGCGGCCGAGGATCTCATTGAGCAGCGCGAGCTTGAGCTGGCCGTAGCCTTGGCCGCCCAGCTCGGGTCCAAGGTGGGTGGCCCACAAGCCTTTTCGGCGGACTTCTTCCTTCAGCGGATCGATGACCTTGCGCCGACTGTCATCCAGCGGCACGAATTGCAGGTGCGGAAACGCCAGATCGAGTGGTTCGCACTCCTCGCGGACGAACTCGTCGGCCCAGTCCAGCAGCTTCTGGTACTCGGGGTCGGTTTCGAAGTCCCACGCCATTGCGGGCTCCTCTCAGTTGAAGGTGACGACGACCTTGTCGGCCGCGCCGGGCGTCGTGGCGGTCTTGAGTGCGTCGTTGACGTCATCGAACGGGATTGTGTGGCTGATGATCACGGCGTACTTCTCCCAATTGGCGATCAGATCCTTGGTGACCTCAAAGATCTCGTTGGGATAGCCCATTGACCCGACGATGGTGATCTCGTTGCTCATCAGGTTGAGGAAATCCACCGACACCGGCTGCTTGTGCACCGCGACGATCCCGAGCCGGGCCCCTGTCTTGGCGGCGGCGAAGGCCGTCTCGATGACCGCTGGCACCCCGGCGGCGTCGAAATAGATGTCCGTACCGGCCTTTCCGCCGAACATCGAGGCGCCTTCACCGTGGAGTTCAAGAAGATGCTTGGCGACGTCGTCCGCGGCGGAGTTGATCACCGCGTCGGCACCCACTTTGAGGGCCTTCTCAAGGCGAGCGGGAATCAGGTCGGCCACCACGACGTGGCTGACGCCAAGCGATTTGAACGCAATCGTGGCGCCCAGCCCTATCGGCCCCGCGCCGAAGATCATCACCTTGTCGCCGGGCTTGGGCCGGCATTGATTGACGCCGTGGCGCGCCACGGCCATCGGCTCGTTGAGCGCCGCGACTTCGAACGGGATGTGGTCAGGCACGACTTCGAGGCTGGTGCCGCGTACCGCGTTTTCGATCAACAGGTATTCGGACGGCGCGCCGGCGGTTGCGCCGTTGCCGATGATCTCGCCCGCCTTGGCCATCGGGTTGATCACGACATGGTCGCCCACGGCGATGCCGGTGACGTCGCTGCCAACCTCCGCGACCTCGCCCGCGGGTTCGTGGCCTATGGGCATGCCGTCGTCATGGCCGGGGATGCCGCCCATCGAGATGAAAAGCGCGTCGGTACCGCAGATTCCGCATGCCCGGATCTTGACGAGCACATCGGCGGGCCCGGCCGTGGGCTTCGGCGCGTCGATCACCTGTGTCGCACCAGGCGCTGTCACCACCGACACCTTCATCTGCACGCTCCTCTACGCGGGGAGTTGGTTGTAGCCGGCGATCAAGGCGCTGATGTCGCGGCCGACGACGTCCGCGAACGAGCGGTCGCCGTAAGTGCCTGCGGCCCAATGCCGTACACCTTCGCTGACGTGCATCCCGGCGAGATGGGACAGATGACGCACATCGACATGCGCCGCCAGCTTGCCGTCCCGCTGTGCCATCGCGAGCAGATCGCCGAACATGTCGGCGTCAGCGTCTTCGAGTGGCTCACCGGCGAGGATGCGGTGCTCATGGCGGTAGCCCTCGAGGATTGTCTCGATGATCAGCTCGCGCGGGTTGCGCGCCATCGAGCGTTCTAGGCTGCGCAGCGCCTCGGCGATCACAGCGTCGACCTCATAGTCCGTCTGCAGCAGCGAGCGCACCTTCTTCTGCGCGGCGCGGGTCGACAGCAGGCCGACCTCGAACAGCACGTCCTCCTTGGCCGGGAAATAGAAGTAGAACAACGCGCGCGAGACGCCTGCGGCGCGGCAGATGTCGGCGACGGTGGTCTTCGCGTAGCCGTTTGTGCGCCACAGCGCTATCGCCGCCTGCACCAGGGCGCGCTTGGTCTCATGCGACCGGGCCCGCTGAAAGGACGCACGGCGCTGACTACCGTCAGCAGCTGTAACGGCACCATTCCTGGCCATGAACGGACTGTAACAGCCATATTCGCTCTTGCATATAGTTGACGGTTGTCCAACCATCTTTGAGTGAATGAGCACGGCATGATCGATGGCCGAGGTAGACCGATCGCACCCTCCGAGAGCTGCTGGACCAAGTTCGGACACTCCGTGGCTCTGCAGGCGGGCGACGACGTCTGACAGGTTGTAGCCGTCTCGACGGCGTGCTGCTCGACGTTCGCATCGAGGATCAGGCCTGCGTGAGGGGGTGGTGATGGGGGCGGTGACGGCCGAGCGTCAACCGGTGTCCTGGTGTCGGGTGCAGCCGCTCGGCGCCATGCGCTACGTGCCTGTCGCCAGTCCGGCCTACCTCAAGCGTTACCGGACGAATTCATCGCACACGCACGGTGGCTTCGGGCCGTCGCTGGTGCATCTCGCATGCTGGGACTATTCGTTGTAGCCGAAGATGCCATTCCACGTCTTCTGATCTTCGGCGGCGTTGGCGATGGCTTGCGTGGGCGTAATGCGGTGTACGCGAGGGTCATCGAAGTCGGGCAGTTGAACACCTCTCACGAACGGCGCGGGTATGTCGGATCGTACGGAGTATTCACCGATGTCGTGAAGCACCCGCTGGCCCCGTTTGGACAGGTTCCAGTTCATGAATACCCTTGCGGCAGCGGTGTGCTTGGCCGTCGCTGCAACTCCGGTGTAGTAGTCGTAGGCGGTGACACCCTCGGTGGGCACAACGAAGGTGACAGGAGCGTTCTCGTTGATGGCTATGTTGACGCTGCTAACCACGACGGTGCCTGCATAGATTTCACCACGGGCTAGGGCATCGAGTTCGGCGCCCAACGAGTCGAAAACACGTGTGCCGCTGGAGTACTCATGTAGGTAGCCGTCGCCGAGGACTTCACGCTGGAACCGGGTCAGCGCCAAGGCGCTCCCGCCGGCGCCCGCCTGGGCGATGCCAAGCTTGTCGTGCCAACGAGAGCTGAGCAGGTCCTTCCACGTTTTTGGCGCTTCGTTGGCGTCGACGACAGCGGTGTTGTAGCCGAAGGTGTAGATGGGATCGAAGGTTCGGTAATAGTTGCCGCCGTCGAACACGACATCGTCGCGGAGGCTGGTGGCGGTGGGTGGATGGTAGGGCTGGAATACACCCCGCTTGCTCAATCCGCTGACGAAGCCGGCATCTGAGATACGGATGACGTCAGCGGGCAACTTGCCCGCGCCGAACTCGGCCACGATGCGCTCATAGAGCCGGTTGGGGGTCAGCCGAATGAGTTTCACTTTGAGACCGGTGTCGGACTCGAACTGGTCGAGCACGGTGGCTTCGCTGTCCTGTGTGTAACCGCTATACAGGGTCAGCTGGCCTTCGTCTTTGGCGTGAGCCCACAGCGCGGGGTCGGCGATCTGTTCGCCGTCGACCACCAGCGCATGATCTCGCTGGATTGACTCCGCAGGCCGGGCCAACGGCGGCGCCTCGGGAGGCGGTGAGCAAGCCGCCAGCGCGGCGGTGATCGCTGCGACGACAGCGAAGACGAAGCTTTTCATGAGATCTCCTTGGATCCAAAGCGCCGGGCCAGGACGGCGAGCACACCGATGACGGCGCAGTACAGCAAGCTCAGCTCGGCCGCGGACTGCAACGACCCGTTGTCGTAGGCGTCGAAGATAGCGATCGACAGCAGCCGGGTGTCAGATGTGAAGAGGAAGAGCGCGGCGGTCAGTTCGCGCATCGACAACATCAGCAGCAGCAGGAACGTCGAGGACAATCCGACTCGCAGCAGCGGGGCTGTGATAGAGGCGATCGCTCGGTGTCGGCGTGCGCCAAGCATCACCGCACTGTCCTCAAGGTCCTTGTCCAACTGGATGATTGAGGCTGACACGCCGCGGTAGCCCTGCGGCAGGAAGACCGCTACGAACGCGATCACCAGAACGGCCAGCGTTCCGTAGACCGGGACCGGCAACGCCAGCCACGTCCACAGCAAGCCCAAGCCCAACACGATGGCCGGAACCGCCAGCGGCAGCATCGCGACGTACTCCAGCAGTTTTCGTCCGGGCGCCTTCGTACGATAGCGGGTGTAGGCCAGGGCAAAGCAAAACGCCGTGCCGATGGCAGCCGTAGCGACACCCACGACGACGCTGTTGAGTACGACCTGGTGGAAGTCCGAACTCTGGATCGTTTGGCCCATACCCCATAGCGACAACGCACCGGGTTGCGTCAGCTGGCCGAGGTTGGCGACGTAGGGGCTCGTCTGCATCGCGGCAATGATGAGCGCCCCAACGGGCAGCAGAACGGCCAGCAAGAAATACGACCACGCGAATGCGGCAGCCGGTAGCCGCCAGGCCCGCAGCGGAATGCGCCGTGCGCGAACTCCTTTGCCGCTGACCGTTGTGAATTCCTTGCCGCCCATGGCTTTTTGCTGACCGGCCACGACCGCGATCAACAGGACGGTCAGGACCACCGCGACGGCGGCGGCATCGTTGGAGCGCGCCGGGGAGGCGTTCATCAGCCGGTAGATCAGCGTCGGCAGGGTGTCCACCCCGCCGGGGACGCCGATGACTTGGGCGACCGGGAAGTTCTCCACGGTGAGCGCGAACACCAGGATCGCCGAGCCCAGTAGGGCGGGCATCACGAGGGGGAAGGTGACCTTGCGCAGCATCTGGCTGATCTTTGCGCCGTGCAGGCTGGCTGCGTCTTCAAGGTCGGGGTTCATCAAGGACAACGCGGAGTGCACCATGAGGAACGGATATGGCGCGTAGTACAGCCCCAGCACAAACACCATGCCGCTGAAGCTGTACACGTTGATCAGATGGGGGAGGCCAACGGCGTTGAGCGCTAAGTTGAGATATCCGGTGGCGGGGCCGGCCAGCAGCGCCCACGCCAAGGCACCCACAAGGGCGGGCAAGAACAGCGGCGTGATCGCGATCCCGTAGATGGCTTTGCGCCCGGGGATGTCGGTGCGTGCGGCCAGGAAAGCGAGCAGGCAGCCCACAGTGAGAGCAACGATCGAGGAACCGATGCCGACGGCCGCCGAATTGAGCAACGCATTCCTGCCGGTACTTGAACCAATGACATTGAAGTTGTCGAGGGTGAAATGACCGAAGTCGAACAGCGATTCCCGTTCGGCCTTGTCCGTGAACGCCCCCATGACGATAAAGAACATCGGGAGCAGCACCAGGACGGCCAACACTGCCAGCTGCAGCAGGACCGGCAGCCAGCGCTTCCCGTGAGGTCGACGAGGAGCCACTGCGGCGCGTTCTGTTGGCGGCTTTCCGGTGGTAGCTGCCGGCGGGTTAACGGCGGGGGCGCTCATGCTGTCACCGACGCCGGGGCTTCGGCACGGTCGTCGAGCAGCACCTGCGCCGCGCCGGGCCTGGCGGTGACGTAGGCCTGCTCACCGATGCCGAGCACCGGACTTCCATGGCCGGTGGCGACCGCCTCGATCTCCGGCCCATTGTCCAGCGTCACGCGGTAGCGGATGGATGCACCTTGGTAACTCGCGACTTCGACGCGGCCGGTCCAGCACTGTCCTAGTGGGCGCTCTTCCGTCGCACCGGTGACGAGCAAGTCCTCAGGGCGCAGACACACGATGGAAGGTCCGGTGTCGTCGATGGTGTTGTCGACCGCAACGGTGATGGCGGGATAGTCGCTTAGCTCGACGCTTCCGGGCCCGGTTCCCTTGGTGCATCTGAAGATATTGCCGATTCCCAGGAACTCTGCGACCGATGCGCACACCGGATTGGTGTAGATCTGTTGAGGAGTGCCGATCTGGACAATGCAGCCCTTCTGCATCAGCGCGATCCTGTCGGCGAGTGCGAATGCCTCGGCTTGGTCATGAGTCACGTAGACGGTGGTCAGTCCGAGCCGAAGCTGCAGTTCACGTAGTTCCATGCGCAGCCGCTCGCGTAGCCGGGCATCCAGATTGGACAGCGGTTCGTCGAGCAGGAGCACACTCGGCCGCATCACCAGGCTGCGCGCCAGCGCGACGCGTTGCATCTGCCCTCCGCTGAGCAGGCTGGCCCCTCGCTCGGCGAGTTCGCCGAGACCGACAAGGTCGAGGGCCTCGCCTACACGCTGCCTGAGCTCGGACTTGCCGACTTTCTGCATGCGCAACGAGAACGCGACGTTTTCGAACACCGTCTTGTGCGGCCACACCGCATAGGACTGGAACACCATGCCGACATTGCGCTTATGCGGGGGCATGCTGCGACCACTGGCTGAATCGTGTACCACCCGGTCGCCGATGGTGATCCGCCCGACGCTGGGCGTTTCCAGTCCGGCGACGCATCGCATGGTGCTGGTCTTGCCGCAGCCGGACTGACCGAGCAGCACAAGCGATTCGCCGTCGGCGATCTCCAGGTCGAGATCACGCACCACGATGTTGCCTTGGTAGGGCAAGGTCAGGTTCTCGATCGTGACTTTCATGATTTCCTCTGCTTTCTCAGACGGCGGCGTCCGAGTCGCCGATCAGGTCGGGATGACTGTCTTCGGTTATCGATGTGACGGTCGGTGTGATCGGCGTCACCATCAGTATCGCGGGCGTACCCGCCGGGGTCAGGTGGTGGCGGGAATCACCGCGAACCGGCGAGGCTGGGGGTTGATTCGGCGATGAACAGTTCGGCGGTCGCGATCCGTCGCGCCGCGCGATGCAAAGTGACGGTCAGGGGGATGCCGTCCGCCGACGTTGTGATGGTGGTGCCGATGACACCGGCGGCAGTTCCGATCCGCAATTCACCGGGCAACCCCGCCCGGGTCCGCTCGGCGACGGTGGTGTGTGGCACTGCAGCTGCCGCTGCCACGGCAACCGCCGACGTCAGGCCGATCGCGGGGTGCGGGGCCAGCATCGACACCATGCGCACGGACACGTCGTAGTCCTCGGCACCGACAACCGCGCCTGTCGATGTTCGGTATTCCGTTGGCGCGCCGACAATTCCGACTTTGGGCACCGCATGGACGACAGGGTCCTCGGGTCGCGACAATCCCATTGCCAGGGCCGCTTGCCGACGCAGTTCGACAAGCACCGGCAGCCGTTCGGTTATCGCCTCGTTGCCTTCGGCACCGGTCATGCCGAAATCTTCGGCATAGAAAAGCGCCGCCGGCGCGCCTGCGGCGACGAGAGTTCCGCGGTACTCCCGGCCTTGCGCGACCAGCAGATCCTGGGTGTTGCCGGTGGGCAACAGCAGGGCGGACGAGGACACTACTCCGGCGAACGTCAACGACACCGGCACGCCAAGCGCGCTCGTACCGGGGACCGCAGCGATGCCGTCGGTAGGGATGCTGGCGTTCGGGGTGTCTATCTCGGCCGCGAGCACCGAGCCGGTGTTTTGGTTGCGCATGCGCACCGTGGTACGGCCGCGATCCACGGCCACCATCCCGGCTTGCAGGGCGTAGAGCGCGATCGCCGTCGCGCAGTTTCCGCAGTTGCTGCCCCACTCGACCTGCCGCTGGCCCACCGCGACCTGGGCGAATAGATAGTCGACGTCGATGTCCGGCTCGGCGGACCGGCGCACGATCGCGGCCTTGGACGTGGTGGAACTGCCCCCGCCGACGCCGTTGAGCTGCAGCGGATCGCCCGAACCGAACGCCGAGGTCAACAGCCCGTCGAGGTCGCCGGTCCGCTGCACGAGCGGATCCACGTCGACGGCGTTGAACAACCAGCACTTACTGGTACCGCCACGCATCCAGGTGCCACGCAGTATGAGCACGCACGCACTCCTTTCGGTATCTGTCCGCCCCGTTCGCTGCCGTTGTGCTCTCGGTCACGACGGGCGATGTCTTCGAGCGTGCATCACACAAGCCTCTAGAACAATCTCGAAAATCTCGACGTCCATTAAGTTTTGCTTTAATCTCTTGGCATGCACTCGCTTGATCCGCGCAGGGTGCTGCTGCTCGTCGACGTCGTTCGAGCCGGCTCTCTGACAGCGGCGGCCGCCCGGCTCGACTACACCACCTCGGCTATCTCCCAGCAGATCGCGAAGTTGGAAGCCGAAGCGGGACAACCACTTCTGGAACGCCACGCGCGTGGTGTGCGGCTGACCGAAGCCGGTTCGGCGCTGGTGCGACGGGCCGAAAAGATCGAGACGCACCTGCAGGCGGCGCGCAACGAGCTCGACGACATCGCCGGATTACGTTCGGGGACCGTCCGAATCGGCACGTTTCCGACGGCGGGAGCCAGCCTGCTGCCGCGAGTGGTCAAGCTCTTCAAGTCCCGCCACCCGGCCGTCGCCCTGACCGTGCGCAGTTCCCGATTCGCGGCGCTGCGCGCGATGCTCGACTCCCGCGAGATTGAACTGTCACTGTTGTGGGACTACGAGTGGAATCCAGTCACTGACCCCGAACTGACGGTCCGTCAACTGCTGATCGACCCGCCCGCGCTGCTGGTGTCGGCGAATCACCGCTTCGCGAAACGACGCTCGATCAACATGACCGAGCTGGCCGGCGAGCAGTGGATCACCCGCGAGGACAGCCATCCGGTCGGAGCCGCGCTCGAACGAGCTTGCAGCGCAGCAGGATTCAGTCCAACCGTGGCGTTCGCTGCCAACGATTACCAAGAAGCCCAGGCGATGGTGGCCGTCGATCTCGGGGTGTCGATGGCACCACGACTGGCCCTATCCAACTTGCGCGACGACGTCCGCGTCATCCCACTACGGGGGGCGCCCTCCCGCAGGATCCTGCTAGTGCACCTGGCCGAGCACCGACTGACACCCGCAGAAGCACAACTATCCGGCATCTTTGCCGACGTCGCGCGCAACTGGCGCAGGTAGGCAGACGTCACCAGCCAGTCGTGAGGACCCGTTCGAGGGAGTCGGCGAAGTAGTCCACCGATTCGCGCGAGACGCACAGGGGCGGCTTGATTTTGAGCACGTTCTGGAAGTCGCCGGTGGGCTGCATGATGACCCCCAGTTCGAGTAGACGGTCGCAGATCGCGGCTGTCTCTTCGGTGGCCGGCTCGAGGGTGGCGCGGTCACGAACGAACTCCAGGCCCAGGTAAAGACCGGAGCCGTGAACGGCGCCCACGATCGGATGCATCTCGGCGAGCGCGAAAAGGCGATCCTTCAGATGCGCCCCGACGATGCGCACGTTTTCCTGCAGACCCTCCTGCTGGATGACGTCGAGCACGGCGATGCCGATCGCAGACGAGACCGGTGAGCCGCCAGTGGAGGAGAAGAAGTACCCCTGTGTGCGGTAGCGCTCGGCTCGCTTCATCACTGGACAGCTAATCGCCGTCGACGGCGGCCTAGTGATGCTGGGCGCCTAGATTCGCGTTGACTCTGCGCTAAGGGCGACAAAGTGCGAGTAGGCGACGCCGTGTGCGCAGAGTCAACGGCAACGGGATCCGCTAACGCGACGCTTCGTAGCCTGCGGTCAGGTAGTGCACCGTGCGGTCGAGGCTGGGCAGGATCGCGGTGATGTCGATCTCGCCGGCGGCGAAGCGACCCATCAGGCCGTACACAGCGCTGGAGACGATGTCGTCGACGTCCTTGACGAATGCGGGGTCGGCGTCGGCAAGCACCTCCATCGCCGCGGGCACGACCGCGTCGAAGCCACGCCGAACCAGCTTCTGGCCGCCGGGGGCCGAGCGGGCGCGGAAGTACGCGTTGAGCATCGCGGGGTGACGCTCCCACGGCTCGAAGATGGTGCGCAGCACGCGCATCAATCCGGCATACAGCGACTCGTCGGCGTCATGGGGCTTGGTCAATCCGGAGTACCGGTTCTCTTCCATCCAGGAGTTGAGCGCGGCCAAGATCAACTCGTCGCGCGTGCCGTAGCGCTTATAGATGGTGGCCAGTGAGGTGCGGGCGCGACGGGCGACCTCGCGCAGTTGCACGGCGTCGTAGCCCTCGGTTTCGAGCAGTTCGACGACGATGTCGAGGATCCGGTCCTGACCCTTGCCGTCCATGAGTAACCAGGTTACCGTATCGAGGGTAACGCGGTTACTCAACGCAACGAAGCGAGGATCGATGGGTTCTTTGGACGGCAAGGTCGCCTTCATCACGGGCGTCGCCCGCGGGCAGGGCAGAAGCCACGCGGTGCGGCTGGCCGCCGACGGCGCCGCCATCATCGGCGTGGACATCTGCGCTGACATCGCATCAAACGGATACCCGATGGCGTCCCGCGAAGAGCTCGACGAGACGGTGGCATTGGTGGAGGCCGCGGGCGGCAAGATGGTCGCCTCGGTCGCCGACGTCCGTGACTTTCACGCGCTGAAGGCGGCGCTGGATGCTGGGGTGGAACAGTTCGGCCGGCTGGACATCGTGTTGGCCAACGCGGGCATTGCGACGATGGCGTTTCGCGAGGTGACCGACGACGAGGATCTCGAAATGTGGACGGACGTCCTCAACGTGAACCTCGTCGGCGCCTACCACACCGCGAAGGCCGCGATACCGCACCTGATCGCCGGGGGACACGGCGGTGCAATCGTCTTCACCAGCTCTACCGCCGGGTTGCGGGGTTTCGGCGGGCTGCAGGGCGGCGGCTTGGGCTACGCGGCCTCCAAGCACGGCATCGTCGGGCTGATGCGCACGCTCGCCAATGCGCTTGCACCGCACAGCATTCGGGTGAATACCGTGCATCCGACAGCCGTTAACACCATGATGGCCGTCAATCCGGCCATGGTCTCGTTCCTGGAAAACTATCCTGACGGCGGTCCGCATCTTCAGAATCCGATGCCGGTCGAACTGCTGGAGCCCGAGGACATCAGCGCCGCGATCGCGTACCTCGTCTCCGATGCGGCCAAGTACGTCACCGGTGTGACCTTCCCCGTCGACGCCGGCTTCTGCAACAAGTTATGAGCGGCCGGGTTGAAGGCAAGCGCGTCCTAATCACCGGGGCGGCAAGGGGAATGGGCCGCAGCCACGCTGTGCGCCTGGCTGAGGAGGGTGCGGACCTGATCCTCGTCGACATTTGCGAGTCGATACCTGAGTTGGAATACCCGCTGTCGACGCGCGAAGATCTGGACGAGACGGCGCGGCTGGCTGAAAAGCACGGTGGCCGGGTTGTCACAGGCGTTGTGGACGTGCGGGACGCGGACGCGTTGGCCGCGGTCGTCAACGACGGTGTCGCCGAGTTGGGCGGGCTGGACGCTGCGGTCGCCAACGCAGGCGTGCTCACGGTCGGTACCTGGGATCAGACCACACAGCAGCACTGGCGAACGGTGTTGGATGTCAACCTCATCGGCACGTGGAACACCTGCGCGGCGGCGCTGCCGCATCTGGTCGACCGCGGCGGCAGCCTGGTCAACATCAGCTCGGCGGCAGGGTTGAAGGGCACCCCATTGCATCTGCCGTACACGGCGTCCAAGCACGGCGTGGTCGGCCTCAGCCGCGCATTGGCCAACGAGCTTGCCGCGCAGAACATTCGGGTCAACACCGTCCACCCGACAGGTGTGGAAACTGGTATGCGGCCGGAGAACCTGCAACAGATCCTCGGCGAAGGGCGCCCGGATCTGATCCCGATCTTCCTCAACGCCCTGCCCGCCGTCATGGCAGAAGCGATCGATATCAGCAACGCCGTGCTGTTCCTGGTGTCCGACGAGTCGCGCATGGTGACCGGGTTGGAGTTCAAGGTCGACGCGGGAGTGACCATTCGATGACAACTGTTGATATCGACCGCTCGGAGCGTGGCCGACGCGAGTTCGCGGAAGTCATGACCTTCGATCCCCCAGACGATTCCAGTCCGTCGACGACGAACGGCTTGATCGACTTCGTCTTCGGGGAAGTCTGGTCGCGGCCCGGATTGAGCAGACGGAATCGGCGGTTCATCACGCTTCCCTGCGTGGCGGCGGCCGATGCCGAAGGCCCTCTCAAGGAGCATGTGTATGCCGCCTTGAACAGCGGAGATCTGTCGATCACCGAAATGCGGGAAACGGTACTGCATTTCGCGGTCTACAGCGGCTGGCCGAAGGCGTCGCGCTTCAACATGGTGGTCGACGAGCAATGGGAGCGAATCCACCGCGAGCGCGGGCACACCGTGCCGCCACCCGATCCGCTGCTACCGCTGGTTACGCCGAGCGACCCAGAGGAACGCCTGCTGACCGGAGAACAATCGTTCAAGGACATCAACTGCCTACCGTTCGCGCCGCAACGCGATAACCCGTATCAAGGGGCAGGCATTCTGAACTTCGTGTTCGGCGAGATGTGGCTGCGGCCGGGATTGGGCATGAAGGAACGGCGACTGGTGACAGTAGCGTGTGTGGCCTTCCAGGACGCGCCGTATCCGATCCTGAGCCACGTCTACGCCGCGCTGAAGAGCCGAGACGTGTCCTTCGATGAAATGGATGAGCTGGCCTTGCATTTCGGCGCCTACTACGGCTGGGCGAAGGCGTCGCATCTGAATCAGGTGATCGGCGAGCAGAAGCAACGCGTGCTCGACGAGTGGCGCCAGGAGGCGCAGTGACAGCGACATTGGCCGGGGGACTGCTCATCGGCGGTGACCGACTCACCGAAACGTCCGGCGGGACATACGCCCACATCTACCCGGCGACAGGCCAACCGAACGCGCACATCCCGCTGGCAGGGGCCGACGAGATCGACCGTGCGGTCGCGTCTGCGTGGGACGCGCACCGCGAATGGATGGCGTTGACCGTCGACCGGCGCCGCGATCTGCTCATCGACCTCGCGGATGCGGTGCACGAGAACCTTGACGAATTGTCACGCCTCAACGTGCATGACTACGCGGTGCCAATCTCCTTCGCAAGCAACGCGATTATGCTGGAGCGGTTCTTGCGTCACTTCGCCGGTTACGTCGACAAGCCGCACGGGAGCTCGACGCCGGTCACTGGCTCGTTCGACGTCAACCTGATCGAACGCGAGCCGTACGGTGTCGTCGGCGTCCTCACCCCGTGGAACGGATCGCTGGTGGTGACCGGATCGTGCGTCGCGCCGGCGCTGGCGGCGGGAAATGCGGTAGTGCTGAAGCCATCAGAGGTCGCGCCGCTCGCCGCATTGCGCTTCGGGGAATTGTGCCTCGAGGTTGGGCTGCCTGCCGGACTGGTCAATGTCGTCCCCGCCGGACCGGAGGGCGGCGACGCCTTGGTGCGGCATCCGGGCATCCGCAAGATCCACTTCACTGGCGGAGATGCGACCGCACGCAACGTTCTTCAATCCGCGGCGGTCAATCTGACGCCGGTGGTGACCGAACTGGGCGGCAAGTCGGCGAACATCGTCTTCGACGACGCCGACCTCGACGCCGCGGCGATGCTGTCGGCACACCAGGGTCCACTCATGCAATCAGGACAGAGCTGCGCATGCGCCAGTCGCGTGCTGGTTCAGGAGTCGGCGTACGACGCGTTCCTCGAAAAGTTCGTGGCTGTCATCGAAGGCTCGACGGTCGGCGACCCGCTCAACCCGGAGGTCGTATTCGGCCCGGTGGTCAGCCAGCCCGCGGCCGACCGCATCCTCGGCGTGATCGAGCAGGCAGTCAGCGAGCGTTCGGGGGAGTTGCTCGTCGGAGGCACGCGCCTCGGCGGTGAACTCGCCGACGGCTACTACATTCAGCCGACCGTGTTCGGTGATGTCGACAACCGCTCCGCGCTGGCCCAAAACGAGACGTTCGGGCCGGTCGTATCGGTGATGAAGTTCAGCGACGAGGCCGAGGCGGTGCGCATCGCCAACGACTCCCGATATGGCTTGAACGCATTTGTCCAGACCAACGATCTGCGCCGGGCGCACCGCGTCGCGCGCCAGCTGGAGGCTGGTTCGGTGTGGGTCAACACGTTCAGCGACATCTCCCCGCAAGGACCGTACGGCGGCTATAAGCAGAGCGGATTCGGCCGTACCGGCGGCCATGAAGGGCTGCACGAATTCCTCCAAGTGAAGAACATTCGCATCGGCATGCAGTGAGGACGAGCAGTCCGGCACGAATTTGTGCAAGTGCACAGCATCGCCATACGCGCCGGGTGAAGATGATGGGCGACGTCATCGAGGAGGGTTTATGGCCGGGCGGGTAGAAGGCAAGGTCGCATTCATCACCGGTGCCGCGCGCGGCCAGGGCCGGAGTCACGCGGTACGGTTGGCGCAGGAAGGCGCCAACATCATCGCCGTCGACATCTGCCAGCCTTTCGCCGACTCGCCGGCCCCAGCGGCGACCCCTGAAGACCTCGCGGAGACAGCGGACCTGGTCAAGGCGCTGGACAGGCGAATCGTGACCGCCGAGGTCGACGTCCGGGATTACGACGCGCTCAAGGCCGCGGTCGACAGCGGCGTCGAGCAACTCGGCGGGCTAGACATCATCGTCGCCAACGCAGGCATCGGCACAGTCGGAACACGGCTCGAGCGGATGAAGGAAGACATCTGGCAGGAGATGATCGACGTCAACCTCACCGGGGTGTGGAAGTCGGTGAAGGCTGGTGTCCCGCACATGTTGGCAGGCGGACGCGGTGGCTCGATCATCTTGACCAGTTCGGTCGCGGGCCTGAAGACATACCCGCACACCGGCCACTACGTCGCAGCCAAACATGGCGTGGTCGGTTTGATGCGGACATTCGCCGTTGAGCTTGGCGCGCAGTCGATCCGGGTCAACTCGGTGCATCCGACCCATGTGAACACGCCATTGCTGCACAACGAGCAGACGTACCGGATGTTCCGTCCCGATCTGGAAAACCCGGGCCCCGACGATATGGCCCCGGTCTGTCAGAGCTTCCATATGCTGCCCATCCCGTGGGTGACCGCCGAAGACATCAGCAACGCGGTGTTGTTCCTGGCCTCCGACGAGGCCCGGTACATCACAGGCGTTGCGCTACCGGTTGACGCTGGCAGTTGCCTGAAGTAGCGCGAAAGGACCACCCCGGCATGACAATTGCGCACGACACCGACGTCTATTACGACCCCTACGACATCGACATCGTCAATGATCCGTACCCGGTCTATGCCCGGCTGCGGGAGGAAGCGCCGATCTATTACAACGAGCGCTTCAACTTCTGGGCGATCTCGCGGTACGCCGACGTGGAGAAGGCGCTGGCCGATTGGGAGACCTTCTCCAACAGCCGCGGCGACATCTTGGAGCTGATCCAGTCGAACTTCGACATGCCCAAGGGCGTGATGATGATGGAGGATCCGCCCGTGCACACGATGCTGCGCGGGCTGATGTCTCGGGTGTTCACGCCGCGGCGGATGGCCGAGATCGAAGACCAGATCCGGCGGTATTGCGTCAACTGCCTTGACCCGCATGTGGGCTCGGATGGCTTCGACATCATCGCGGAGCTTGCGTCGATGATGCCGATGCGCGTGATCGGCATGTTGTTGGGTATCCCTGAGTCGGAGCAGATCAACGTCCGCGACGCCAATGACGCGAACCTGCGCACTAAGCCGGGCGCACCGATGAAGGTCGTCACCGCCGACAAGATCGCGGACGGCCGCATCTACGCGGATTACATCGATTGGCGTGCAAAGAATCCCTCCGACGATTTGATGACGGCCTTGCTCAACGTCGAGTTCGAAGACGAGAACGGCGTGACGCGCAAGCTCACCCGCGACGAGATCCTGCGCTACACCCAGGTGGTCGCCGGTGCCGGGAACGAGACGACCGGACGGCTGATCGGCTGGCTGGCCAAGGTGCTTGCCGAGCATCCCGATCAGCGCCGTGAGATCGAGCAGGACCGGTCGCTGCTGAACCGCGCCGTTGACGAGACGCTGCGGTTCGAGCCGACCGGTCCGCACGTAGCGCGGTGGATGGCAAGGGATTTCGAGTGCTACGGCACCACCGTGCCGGCCGGCAGCGCGATGCTGCTGTTGTTCGGAGCGGCTAATCGTGACTCGCGCCGCTACAAGGACGCCGAGACGTTCAACATCCACCGAGACAACATCTCGCACCTGACCTTTGGCAAGGGTGTGCACTACTGCCTCGGCGCGAACCTTGCGCGGCTGGAAGGCCGCGTTGCTCTCGATGAACTACTCAACCGGTGGCCCGAATGGGACATCGACTACGAGACAGCGCAATTGGCGCCGACGTCGACCGTGCGCGGCTGGGAACGGCTGCGGCTGGTCCTGCCCTGAGGCACCCGCTATTCGACGAATGCGCCGGCGGCACACGTTCAAGCGATTTCGGCGGCGGCGGGTGGTGCCGGTGTGGCCAGCCCGTCGAATCGCTGTATCCTGCGGCGAAGTCGAGTCGTCGGATCGACCGTCACCAACGACGCGAGTTCGCGGCGGATGGCTGCGGCAACACGGCGAGAGAACTGCTCCGGTTCCGCTCGTGCATCGGGATATTCAGGAATGACGCTGTCGAGCGCACCGCTGGCCAGCAAGTCGGCCGCGCGAACGCCTTGCCGGGCCGCTACTTCTGGAGCACGGTCGGTGCTGTGATGCAGAATCGCGCTGGCGCCCTCGGGTGGCAGCGGCGATAACCATCCGTTTGCCGCGCCCATCGTGCGATCGGCCGGAAACAGCGCCAGCGCCGCCCCGCCCGTGCCCTGGCCCAGCAGCAGCGAAACAGTGGGCACCTCGAGGGCGAGCATGTCGGCGATACAACGGGCGATCTCGCCTGCGATCCCGCCTTCTTCTGCAGCCCTGGATAATTCGCCACCCGGTGTGTCGATGACGGACACCAGCGGTAACCCCAAGTCGACGGCCACCCGCATTCCGCGCCGCGCCTGACGTAACGCCGCGGGACCGATCGGTGCGTTCGCCGGTGCGCGGCGGTCCTGGCCCAACAGGACGCATGACACATCGGAAAATCGGACCAGTGCGACGATCAGCGCGGGATCGGCTTCCCCTTGGCCGGTTCCGCGAAGCGGAACGACATTCGTGGCGGTGGAAAGTATCTCCTGGACGCCTGGGCGGTCCGGTTGTCGCGATGCTACGACCGATGTCCAGGCAGGAAAACTGCGGGCGCCTCGGTAGCAGATGGAAGCGACGCCGCCACCATTCGACGATCCTGAGACGATGTTCAGTGTCCGGGCCACGACTTCGGCGAGCTCGTTGGGCGGGCACACCGCGTCGACAAGTCCACAGCGGAACAGGTTTTCCGCTGTTTGCACGCCGGTCGGGAATGGATCGCCGTAGAGCGCTTCGTACACGCGAGGACCGAGAAAACCAACCAATGCGCCGGGTTCGGCGAAGGTGACGTGTCCAAGCGAACCCCAGGAGGCAAACACGCCGCCGGTGGTCGGGTGCCGCAAGTAGACGAGATACGGCAGGCGAGCTGCCTTGTGGTCGGTCACGGCCGCCGTGATCCGCACCATCTGCAGGAACGCTGTCGTGCCCTCCTGCATGCGCGTGCCGCCCGACGTTGGCAGGGCAAGTAGAGGCAGGCGTTCGGCGGTGGCGCGGCGGATCGCCGTGGTGAGTCGATGACCGGCGGCCACGCCGATTGAGCCGCCGAGAAATCCGAACTCGCACACCAACATCGCCACTCGGTGGCCTCGGATGGTCGCGGAGCCGGTGAGCACCGATTCGTCGAGCCCGGTCTTTCTTCGGGCACAAGCCAGCTCGTCACCGTACTCGGCGTCCGCCGGCGTTTCTCGAAGGGCGCCATCCCACGAGATCCATGAGCCCGCGTCGATCAGGGCATCTATCACCTCACGGGCGCTGAGCCGAGTCATCGGTGGTCCGCCAGGATGGTCGCTTCGATGAGATCGTTGTCGGCGCCAAGCACTGGGGGAGCGGTGTGGTGCTTGCGTGTCAGTTCCGCGCCCTCGGCGTCGAAGAACCGCAGCGGCGGCCCAGGCAGCGTGATGCTTCCCAACGTTGCGTGATCGACGTCGATGAGTAGCCCCTGCGATTTGGTCTGTTCCCATTCGTAGACCTCGCGAATGGTGCGAATGCGCCCGGCGGGCACACCGATTCGATCCAGTTTTGCGAGCAACTCGTCGGTGTTGTAGAACGCGAACCGTGCCTGCACCATCTCTCTGACCCGCTTGCTGTTGGCCACCCGCTCCGGGTTTGTTGCCATCCCTGCAGCGTCGGCATCGAAGCCGAATCCTTCGCAGAGCCGTTTCCAGAGTCCTTCGCTGCCGACCGAAATCTGCACGGCGCCATCGGCCGTGTCGAACAGACCATATGGGCAAATCGATGGATGGTGGTTGCCGGTGGCCTCGCCGACCTGGCCTGCGACCGTCCACTTGGTGCCTTGAAAGGCGTGCACTCCGACGACCGCGGCGAGCAGCGACGCCCGCACTACTTGGCCCCGGCCGGTGCGTTCCCGTTCCTGTAGTGCCGCAAGGACTCCGAACGCGCCGTACATCCCGGCCAGCAGATCGGCGATCGGCACTCCGACGCGCTGCACGTCGGTGGGTTCGGAACCGGTCACCGACATCAGGCCGGCTTCGCCCTGCGCGATTTGGTCGTAGCCCGCGCGCCCGGCCTCGGGGCCGTCGTGGCCGAATCCACTGATCGACAAGACGACCAGGCGCGGATTGATCTCGGCGAGCTGCTGCTGGGAAAACCCAAGGCGGTCAAGGACTCCGGGGCGGAAGTTCTCCATCAGCACATCGGCCCGGCGGACGAGTGCCCGCAGAGCGGCGCGGCCGGTTTCCTCTTTGAGGTCCAGCGTCACTGACTTCTTGTTCCGGTTTGCGCACAAGAAGTACGTCGACTCTCGCTCGCCGTGCGCCGGGTCGACGAACGGCGGTCCCCAGCCGCGGGTGTCGTCGCCACCGATTGGGTTCTCGACCTTGACCACTTCGGCGCCTAGATCGCCGAGCATCATCGCCGCGTGCGGCCCCGCCAGGGCGCGGGTGAGGTCGACGACGACGAGCCCGGCGAGGGGGCCGGCGGGTCGCGTCGAGGAGGGGATTGTCGATGTCATGGAGGACCACCTTCGGCCTAGTGACTCAGTGAGCTAGTGG
>Ga0075418_10001049_pt1 | contig 30644 bp, 31 predicted proteins | sample SoiMetdeltSBSDD2_FD_81776 | JGI IMG/M metagenome (GOLD analysis project Ga0075418, IMG submission 81776) | Bulk soil microbial communities from a Populus tree surrounding site in Tennessee, USA - Soil MetaG P. deltoides SBSDD2 | ecosystem: Environmental > Terrestrial > Soil > Tree plantation... | reverse complement strand
GTTCGGACCATCGTTCCCGACGCGGTCGTCGACCTGCGGTATGCGACGCCGAACAACTTCGTCGGTGTGCCGCTGTATCCGACCGACGCCCGCTGCCTCGTACACGAATCGATGGCGCCAGGCTTGACGAGCGCAGCAGCAGTCCTGCGGCAACAGGGGGAGGCGCTTGTCTTCTGGGATTGCTATCGACCGCACGACGTCCAGGTCCGGATGTTCGAGGCCGTCCCGAACCCAGCCTGGGTCGCTCGGCCGGGCAGCTACGCACGCAGCCACGAGGCCGGCCGCTCGGTCGACGTGACAATTGCGCGCGCGCAACAGGATTGCCCGCCACCGCGGCAAGTGGGGAAATTCTGTCTCGTCGAGATGGGTACCGACTTCGATGACTTCTCGCCCAGCGCAACCGCATTCGCAACCGACGGCGTCAGCGCCGAAGCACAGGCGAACCGCGCCCGTCTACGCGACGCCATGGGGTCCGGCGGGTTGACGGTATACACGGGCGAGTGGTGGCATTTCGACGGTCCGGGCGCCGACGTCGAACGTCCGATTCTGGACGTCCCGGTCAATTAGTCAGCTGCGCCGCATGGTCGCGTGAATCGTAAAGTCGCGCTGCTGTGACGCCGAAAAGTAGACAGATTTGTACAGCACCGTGCCGTCGTCCTGCGGCGTGAGTGTGACCTCCGCTGGTACACACGTACCTTGGGTGATCTTCTCCGTGATGAACCGCACGCCATTCCCTGCGGGACCGTTTTCCTGCCACGTACCCGCGCAGTTGAGTTGAGGATAGGTGACATTCGCGGTCAGGGGTTTATCAGCGGTGATGTCGGCGACCACGTCGAAGCCGGATTGGTCTCCGCTGACGGGCCCCGACCACTTGCCCACCAACGACGTCGGGAACGCACTAATGGTCCTCGTTGGTGTGCCCGGCAGCGTCGACGGCGTCATCAGCGGCTCGTCTGCAATAGGGACACTTGTCGCCCGGCTTGATGTCCGCGTGGATTCAGTCGTGTCACCGCCGTCGCTGGTGCTTCGCACGAAGGCACCGACCATGACGGCCACCACCGCGAGTGCGAGAACAGCCGCAAGGCCGAGTGCGACCTTGGCGGCTCGGCCCGTTCCATGCCTCGCCCCCTTCGCAGGAGGTGACGGCGCAGGTGGCGGCGGCGGGGGCGGAACGACGGGTGCTGCCGACGGCGGGTACGCCGACGTCACGGTCGCCGGGGCGGGGCGCTCGGGGGGTGGCCGGGGAGGCTGCGGCATCGGTGCGGTGACGGCAGAGCGGGCGGCTTTGGCCAACTCCAACGTGGTGCGATACCGCTCGTTGGGATCCTTCGCCATGCCCTTGGCTATCACCGCATCAAAGTTCGCGGGTACGCCGCGCCGGGCGGTCGACGGTCGCGGAGGCGGCCTCAACATGTGGCCGGCAATTTGGCTCGGCACACTGTCACCGGGATACGGCTGCGCGCCCGTCAAGCACTCGTACAGCACGCAAGCCAGCGCATAGATGTCGGCTCGCGCGTCTACGTCGCCGCCGTCGATCCGCTCGGGAGCCATGTACTGATAGGTCCCGATCATCGCGGCAGTGTTCGTCAACCGCGTCTCGTCAGCACCGCGGGCAATCCCGAAATCAATCAAGTAGGCGAAGTCGAATTCGTTCACCAAGATGTTGGACGGCTTCACATCCCGGTGCACCAATCTCACCCTGTGCGCCGCGTGCAACGCCTGTGCTATCTGCTCGACGATCGTCACCGCCCGTGCGGGCGCCAGGGGTCCCGCACGGAGGATGGTTTCCAGATCGCGGCCCTCGATCAGGCGCATCTCCACATAGAGGCGACCATCGATTTCGCCGTAGCCATGGATCGGAATCACATGCGGCTCGTTGAGCTGCGCCGCCGCGCGGGCCTCGCGCCGGAACCGCTGCTGAAATACAGCGTCGTTGGCCAATTCCGGTGGCAAGACTTTGATCGCGACGATTCGGTCGGTGGCTGTGTCGTGCGCTCGCCACACTTCGCCCATCCCGCCGCGGCCCAGCAATTCGACGAACTCGTAGCGCCCGAACGGAGTCCCGTCCACCATGTCCACCCCCGTGGCCAGATAGCAAATCCACCATAATTCTTGGCGCAGCGCGGGTGACGGCATTCGCAAAGGCCGTGCGCGGGCGCGATCGACTGCCGTGCACCTGCCTTGGTGCGCCCGAAGCGCTAGGACGAGAATGTCCCCGAGTTCACAAGTAGACGCACCGAGGAGGGCCGAATCCCATGGCGGATTCATCGTTCGATGTCGTGAGCAAGGTCGACCGCCAGGAGGTCGACAACGCGCTGAACCAGGCCGCCAAGGAGCTGGCCACCCGCTTCGACTTCCGCGGCACCGACACGTCGATCGCGTGGCAGGGCGAGGAGACCGTCGTGATCACCTCGTCCACCGAGGAGCGCATCAAGGCGGCCATCGACGTGTTCAAGGAAAAGCTCATCCGCCGCGACATCTCCATGAAGGCCTTCGACGTCGGCGATCCCCAGGCCAGCGGCAAGACCTTTAAGGTCAGCGGCGCCATCAAGCAGGGCATCAGCAGCGAGGACGCCAAGAAGATCACCAAGCTGATTCGCGATGACGGCCCCAAGGGCGTCAAGACTCAGATCCAGGGCGACGAGGTCCGCGTCAGCTCCAAGAAGCGCGACGACCTTCAGGCCGTCATCGCCATGCTCAAGAAGGCCGACCTCGACGTGGCGCTGCAGTTCGTCAACTACCGGTGAGCTGCGCCGTGATCTCGACCCCGACGGTCTTGCCGTCGGCGCGGTGGTCCGTGATGTTGCCGCACTGCCCGCACAGCTGGACGGACCCCCGCATGTCGGCCGCTGATGCCCTGGCGATGATCGCCATGACCGTCTCTGTGTGAATGACCACACCGATCGGACACTTCCCCGGCGGAGGTCCGTCGATCCACCCCTGCGTCAGCATCACCGCTGCAATCTGCTGAAAGTACGCATCGGGCTCGGCGCCGGCGGGCATCGCGAAGCTCATCTCTACGCGCCCGCGATACGGCGGGTCACCCTGGTCGTTGCACGACTCGAATAAGAAGCCCCCGCTCACGTCCTGCAGGCCCGCAAGCCGGATGATCTGCCTGGCCGGCTCGACCACTTGCGCCATTGCCTCTTCGTCAGACAGCCGAGGCAGTGCGTCCTCAGTCACGTTGACTCCAATCCGCGAACGGCTTCCGGGTCGATCGAGGCGGGCGTGCCCGGTATGCGAGTGTCAATGTGTGGCAAGCTGATTCGGCCCAGCCCGGGAATATTGATCTCGCGAGGCGTGGTCGCATGCGGCTGCCGCCTTCCCTCCGCCACCAAGTCGTCCCGTGCCAGCGCACCGCCATTGCCGGTGACGATGTGGACGATGCTGCGCAGCGCTTCGCCGCCGACGTCGTAGTAATGCGAATGGTCACCCATGTCCAGCCTGTCGCGCCCCATCACCTCCGCCTCGAAGCGAACAGAGCCAAAACCATCACCGGCCGGGTCGGCGCCCAGCCCAACGTCGGGGCCGAATGGATGGCCAAACACGTCGTTCAGTATGTCCGGCACGCTTCCCGATACTCCGATCCAGCTGACGGGGTCCGTCGACGCGGCGCCGACATACACCTCGCCGGAGTCGACGTGGAAGTCTGCGGCACTCTTGGCTAGGTCTGTCCCCGGGCTGCCCAGCAGGATCGCATCGTTCGCACGCATGCCGCTGCCGGCGAAGGCATCCGCGACCGTCGTCGCCCCATAGGAATGCCCGAGCACGCTCACGTGGGGTGGGTTCGATTCCGCGTGCGTCACCCACAGGCCGTTGACGTCCTGGGCCAACAGCTCACCCCCGGCTCGGGCCAACAACGGCGCCGCGATTCCCAGATCGCTGAAATTGTCTGGCGCGTCGTAACCCATCCACGCGATCACCGACATGTCTTCGTCTGGATACGCGGCAATCGACCGGTCATAGACGTTGATGGCAGCGTTGTGCCCTCCGGACAACCATCCGCCCGCGACGCTGCTACCCGCTCCCGGCACGATGACCGCGATGTCGCCCGCTTCGTCCGGGTCACCGATCGCGATCGCTGCACTGCCCTGCCCGTGAAATGCCGACGGGTGATAAGCCCACAGCATCACCGGTCGCGGGTTGCCCGGGTCGGATCCCCGGTCGTGGTCGAGGCCCCGCCTGGTTTGGACGGCGTTCCGATACCGCACGGCGTCATCGTTCGAAAGGCCATAGCGCGCAGGACTTGCCAACACATCGTCGACCGATACGGCGTGCCCGGCGGCCGCGTCCGCGATGCGGGATAGGTCGTCGTTCATCACCGCGTTATTGATCTGGTCTCGGATGCCGGCCGGGATGCCATTGAGATTCCCCAGCCCCGACGGGTGCTCGGCGAGCAGTCGGTCTCGGTCCGCCTGGCCGAGCGAACCCCACCACGCATTGACCTCTTCGGCGCTGCCACCGGTTGGGGTCACGGCGGCCGCCGGCTTTTGAGGATCGACGCGAGTCGGGTCTGACATGGGTACGCCTATGCGCGCTGCGGACGCTTTGAACGTACCCGTCCACCACGGCAGCAGCGCACAAGTCAGTCGGATTCGCACTGCTAAACCGCCCCGGCCTGCCAGCCGACAGACCTACGCTGATCGGCATGGCACCTGCGCAACGCGAACCCAATGTCGTCGTCCTCGGCGGAGGATCCTGGGGCACCACTGTGGCGTCCATCTGCGCCAGGCGCGGGCCAACGTTGCAGTGGGTGCGCTCGGAGGAGACCGCCGAGGACATCAACAAGAATCACCGCAACACGAAGTATCTCGGCGATGACGTCGAGCTGTCGCCAACGCTGCAAGCCACCAACGACTTCTCCGAAGCGGCCAATGCCGCCGACGTCGTCGTGATGGGCGTGCCGTCGCACGGCTTCCGTGGCGTGCTCGAACAGCTGGCCAAGGAGCTGCGGCCGTGGGTGCCGGTGGTGTCCCTGGTCAAAGGCCTTGAGCAGGGCACGAACTACCGGATGAGCCAGATCGTCGATGAGGTGCTGCCCGGCCATCCGGCGGGCATACTGGCCGGGCCGAACATCGCGCGCGAGGTCGGAGAGGGATACGCCGCTGCCGCGGTGCTGGCGATGCCGGATCAGCACCTGGCCGCCAAATTGGCGGAACTGTTCCGCACCAAGCGATTCCGCACCTATACGACCGACGACGTCGTCGGTGTTGAGATGGCAGGCGCGCTGAAGAACGTCTACGCGATCGCGGTCGGCATGGGCTACTCGCTGGGCATCGGCGAAAACACGCGCGCGATGGTGATCACGCGCGCGGTGCGCGAAATGTCGAAGCTAGGCGAGGCGGTCGGTGGGCACCGCGACACGTTCGCAGGCCTGGCCGGGACCGGCGATCTGATCGTGACGTGCACCAGCCAGCGCAGCCGCAACCGTCACGTCGGCGAACAGCTGGGCGCCGGTAAGCCGATCGACGAGATCATCGCGTCGATGAATCAGGTCGCCGAGGGCGTCAAGGCCTCCAGCGTCATCATGGAATTCGCCGACAAATACGGCATCAACATGCCGATCGCCCGCGAGGTCGACGGCGTCATCAACCACGGCAGCACGGTCGAAGACGCGTACCGCGGGCTCGTCGCGGAGAAGCCGGGCCACGAGGTGCACGGCTCGGGGTTCTGAGGAGCACTAGCCGGTTGGCGGCCGTCAACAAATGATGGCGGCCCGCAGACCGAACTAGCTGGACTTCTTCCCGCTCTTTTTGCCGCCCTTCTTTGAAGCTCCAGGCGTATTGGCGATCTTCGCGGCCCGCGCCTTGCTCATGCCCTTCTTGCGCAGGCCCTCGTACTGCTTGTCGTTCTTGACGCTTGGGCCATGATCCTTCGCCATTCGTGCCTCCCCGGTCTCGTTCCCTTCGAGTACCCGGTTTCGCGGCACGAAAGCTCAGTTAGCGAACGGACCCCTGTTATCGGGTCGGTACAGCAGCGGAGGTGTCTCGTTGAGAATGAAGCTGCCCGCCGGGCTGATCACAAATCCCGACTGGCTGCGACCGTCGACGCACGTCGTTGTCGCGCCGTCGTTGCCGCAACTGACGGTCTGATAGCTGATCCGCGAACCAGCCGGCAGCGGTTTGACCGCACCGGCCGCGGCGAACACGTCGCCGGGTGAGATCGCGAAGCCCGGCACCCCGCCATAGGAGCCGCTGACGAGGTTCGCCCCCTCGGGGGCGCCGGGAATTGGACCACTGCACCCATAGCTGCCCGCGCGCTGCAGCACGCAGGTGACTCCGCCCGACGTGAACGCGTACCAGGTGTCGTTCATGGTCGCGTAATCGGACAGCTTCACCGGCGCCAAGGCGTTGACGTTGGGTGGTGGAGGCGGCTGTGGCGGTGGATCTGGCGGCGGCTCAGCCCCCGCAATGCCAGGCACGCCGAGGACGGCCACTGCTCCCAAAACGCCTGCCAGAACTCTGCTCAGCACTGCCATAGCCTATGTGTCGCAGAAATGACCAGCAGTGTTTCTAGCCGAACGTGTAGCTGCCGTCGGGGCTGAGCACAAAACCCGACTGGTCGATGCTGTTCAGGCACGTCGTGACGAACCCGTCCGTCCCACAGCTGACCGTGCGGAAGCTGAGCCGCGTATTCGGCGGCAGCGCCTTCGCATCCTCGACCACGCCGTACACGGGGCGGTCAGCGTTGGCGAATCCAGGCTTACCCGACGCACGTGCACTGACCAGATTCGCGCCGCCCGGCGCAGCGGGAATCGGCCCGCTGCAGCCATAACTGCCCGACTGCTTGTCCAGGACGCACGTAACGCCGTCGAGCACGCCGAAGGCGTACCGGGCGCCGTCGTTCACCGAGTACTCCGACGGCTTCGCCGACGGAAACGCATTGATGTTCGGCAGCGGTGGCGGGTCAGCCGCCGCGATGCCCGGCACGCCAACCAGGGCCGCCCCCGCGATCCCCGCAACGCCGATCAGAATTCTGCGCAGCACGGACCACACCCTAGGGGGCGCGGCCAAAGGGCGCACGCCGACCTCAGTACAACCCAGGTCCGCGGCCTGGCATCGCTTCCAGCCTGCGGATCCGGTCCTCCATCGGCGGGTGCGTCGAGAACAGCTTGCCGATGCGCTCACCGGAGCGGAACGGGTTGGCGATCATCAGGTGCGCCTGATCTGCCAGCTGGGGCTCCGGCGGCAGAGGCGCCTGCTGCACACCTGCGCTGATCTTCCGCAATGCTGAAGCCAACGCCAGCGGATCGCCCGTCAGCTCCGCGCCCGATTGGTCAGCCTGGTACTCACGCGACCGCGACACCGCCAGCCGGATCACCGTTGCGGCGATCGGACCCAACAGCGCAATCAGCAACAGCGCGAAGGGATTCGAGCCACCGTCGCGGCTCCCGCCGAACATTCCCGCGAAGTGCGCGACGAAGGCCAGCGCCGTGATCACTGAAGCCATCGCACCGGCCACACACGAGATGAGAATGTCGCGGTTGTACACGTGGGAAAGCTCATGGCCCAGCACCGCACGAAGCTCGCGCTCGTTGAGGATCTGCAGGATTCCTGTCGTGCAGCACACCGCCGCATTGCGCGGGTTGCGGCCCGTCGCGAACGCGTTCGGTGCCGCGGTATCGCTGATGTACAGCCGCGGCATTGGCTGTCGTGCCGTCGTCGCCAGCTCCCGCACGATGCGGTACATCACCGGCGCCTGCATCTCGTTCACCGGCTGGGCATGCATCGCCCGCAGCGCCAGCTTGTCGCTGTTGAAGTAGACATAGACGTTCATGCCGACGGCGAACAGCACCGCCAGGCCCAGAATCGCCCTGCTATTGAACAGCGCGCCGATGAACACGATCAGCGCCGACATACCCACCAGCAACAGGAACGTCTTGGCCCTGTTGGCGTGCGGATGCCAGGTCATCAGCTACCTCCTACGAAGTCTTCGCTGAATCAACGCTTAGCCAGCCTCCGCGGGTTCCTGTCGCGTCAGCCGTGCCTGTTCACCGTGTAGTCCACCAGCGTGGCCAGCGCTTGGCGACCAGGGCCTTCAGGAAGGTTGGCCAGCTCGTCGCGGGCTTGTTTGGCGTACCGCGCCACGGTGTCCTTGGCCTGCGCCATTCCCGGCGACTTGCGGAGCAGCCGCAGCGCCTCGGCCAGGTCGTCATCGTTTTCGACCGGACCTTTGAGCAGCTGCCGAAGCCGGTCCCCGTCCGGGCCCGTCTCACGCAGCGCGTACAGCACCGGCAGTGTGTGCACGCCCTCGCGCAGGTCGGTGCCCGGCACCTTGCCCGATTCGTCGGGGTCGCTGTCGATGTCGATGATGTCGTCGGAGATCTGGAACGCCGTGCCGACGATGCCGCCGAGCCGGCTCAGCCGCTCGATCTGCTCCTCGCCGGCTCCGGAGAACGTCGCGCCGAACCGGCCCGACGCCGCGATCAGGCACGCCGTCTTTTCGTACACCACCTTCAGGTAGTGCTCGACCTCGTCGACACCCTCGGCCACGCCGCGGGTCTCACGCATCTGCCCCGTCACCAGTTGCGCGAAGGTATCGGCGATGACGCGCACGGCCTCCGGACCCAGTCGGGAGACGAGGCGGGAGGCCGTCGCGAACAAATAGTCGCCGGCCAGGATCGCAATGTTGTTGCTCCAGCGGGCGTTGGCGCTGGGGGCGCCGCGGCGCACCTGCGCCTCGTCCATTACGTCGTCGTGGTAGAGCGTTGCCAAGTGCACCAGCTCGATGACGGCCCCCGCGACGGAGACCTGCCATGCATCGGGTTCTGGCCCCAGCCGCGCCGAAAGGACGGTGAACAGCGGGCGGAACCGTTTTCCGCCTGCCTGGAACAGGTGCTGGACGGCCTCGGACATCAGCTCGTCGGCTTTGCCCAGCTCAGTGGCCATCAGGTCCTCGATGCGCGCCACACCATCGCGGACCTCCTGCGCGAAGACGGGGTCGGCGAAATCCACCCCCGCCACCACACTCGCTGGTGTCCTCACCCTGCCAACATACTGGGAAGCGTGGATACACGAGCCGACGTGGTGGTCGTCGGGGCTGGGCCTGCCGGCTCGGCCGCGGCGGCGTGGGCGTGTCGCGCCGGACACGACGTGCTCGTGATCGACTCGGCGCAGTTCCCGCGCGATAAGGCCTGCGGCGACGGCCTGACCCCGCGCGCCGTCTTGGAGTTGCAGCGGCTGGGGCTCGGGCCGTGGCTCGAGGGCCGGGTACAGCACCGCGGCTTGCGGCTTGTCGGGTTCGGCGGTGACGTAGAGGTCGACTGGCCGGGCCCGTCGTTCCCGGCGGTCAGCAGCGCGGTGCCACGTACAGAGCTCGACGACCGCATCCGGATGGTCGCCGTCGACGACGGCGCCAAGATGCTGCTGGGCGTGAAAGCCGTTGATGTGCGCCATGATTCGAGCGGACGCGTGTCGTCGCTGTTGTTGGACTCCGGCTCGGAGATCGGGTGCAGGTCGCTGATCGTCGCCGACGGGGCACGCTCGCCGTTGGGCCGGGTGTTGGGCCGGCAGTGGCATCAGCAGACGGTGTACGGCGTGGCGGTCCGCGGGTACATCGCGACGCCTCGCGCCGACGAGCCGTGGATTACGTCGCACTTGGAACTGCGCTCACCCGAGGGGCGGGTGCTGCCCGGATATGGGTGGATCTTCCCGCTCGGCAATGGCGAGGTGAATATCGGCGTCGGCGCGCTGGCGACGTCGAAACGCCCCGCCGATGCCGCTTTGCGGCCGCTGATGTCGTACTACACGTCACTGAGGCGTAAGGAATGGGGCTTCGAGGGCGAGCCGCGGTTGGCGTTGTCAGCGTTGTTGCCGATGGGCGGCGCGGTCTCCGGCGTGGCCGGGCCGAACTGGATGCTGATCGGCGATGCCGCGGCCTGCGTCAACCCGCTGAACGGCGAGGGCATCGACTACGGGCTGGAGACCGGCCGGCTGGCGGCCGAGATGCTGGGCGTCGGCGACGTGTCGTCGGCATGGCCTGAGGTGCTGTCGTCGCATTACGCGCGGGCGTTCTCAGTCGCGCGCCGGCTGGGGCTGCTGCTGACGATTCCGCGGTTCCTGCCGGCGACGGGTCCTGTTGCGATGCGATCGGCGTTCCTGATGAACATCGCGGTGCGGGTGATGGGGAATTTGGTGACCGACGAGGACGTCGACTGGATCGCGCGGGTGTGGCGGTCGGCGGGTTTGGCGTCGCGCCGGATCGACAGGCGGCCACCCTTCAGCTGATCTGGACTTGCAAGTCGATTCCGAATTCTCAACGATCTGACGGTGATCACACGACGCGACTTCGCGCGCACCGTCGGATTCGCGGTCGCCGCTACCTCAGTGGCCAGTTCTGCAATCGCTTCGGCTTCACCGGCGCAGTCGCACACGTCGTTCGCGTCGCTCAAACAGGTTGACGCCGCAGTGCTCAACGTCGGCTATGCCGAGGACGGCCCAGCTGACGGCCCACCCGTCATCCTGTTGCACGGTTGGCCGTACGACATCTACAGCTACGTCGACGTCGCGCCGATTCTCGCCGCCCGCGGATACCGGGTGCTCATTCCCTTTTTGCGCGGCTACGGGAGCACTCGATTCCTCTCGTCGGACACCGTTCGTAATGGACAGCAGGCGGCACTAGCGCAGGACGTCGTCGCGCTCATGGATGCGCTGAACATCGACCGGGCGGTGCTCGGTGGATTCGACTGGGGCGCACGGACCGCCGACATTGTCGCCGCGATCTGGCCGGAGAGAGTCAAGGCGCTGGTGTCGGTGAGTGGCTACCTGATCGTGAATCTCGTTGCCAATCAACAGCCTTTGTCGCCGCAGGCCGAACACGGCTGGTGGTACCAGTACTATTTCGCGACCGATCGTGGAGTTCGCGGGTACCGCCAGAACACACACGACTTCAACAAACTCATCTGGCAGGAGGCGTCGCCGACGTGGAAGTTCGACGACGCCACCTACGACCGCAGCGCCGCGGCGTTCACCAACCCGGATCATGTCGCCATCGTCATCGACAACTACCGCTGGCGACTCGGGTTGTCGGCCGGCGAAACGCAGTACGACGACATTGACGGCAAGCTGGCCGATAGCCCACCGATCGCCGTGCCGACCGTCACGATCGGCAGCGACTTCGATGGCGCCAACAAGGACGGTGCCGCCTACCGCAAGATGTTCACGGGCCCCTATTCACACCGCATCCTCCACGGCATCGGACACAACGTGCCGCAGGAGGCGCCGCAGGCTTTCGCCGATGCCATCATCGCGGCGGACAAGATGTAGCGACGGCTAGTCGCTCGACGACGACGATCCGGAATCACTGGATGAAGATCCGGAATCACCCGAGGAGTAATCACTCGAGGACGAGGAGTAGTCGCTCGGCGACGAGCCAGAGTCAGTCGAGAAGCTGAAGGCCGTCGACGAAAACGGGTCGTAGGTGCTCGACGAGCTCGATTGATCGCTGCTGCTGGATTGTCGGCGCTTGGCCACGGCCAACGCGATGCGGGCATCGGCAGGCGCCCTTTTCGGGTCGCTGGCGTTGGTGAGGCCCAACGCGATGAGCACGTCGGCCGCGGTGATGAACAGTCCGGCCCAATACGCCCATTTCATGGCCGGATCCGGTTGCGTAGCAAAGTAAATGCCCAAGAAGATCGGCCCGACGCACCCGAAAACGAACACCACCAGCTGGATGCGGACGTAGCGCCAAAATGTGGCCACGGGCCGCAGCATATCGCGGGCAATATCTCGAGTAGTCGAGTACCCACGACGCTGTCGCGGATTCGCGTCAGGATGACACCGCGGAAGTCATTCCACTACGAGGGGGTCATCGATGAACCGCAAGGAATTCAGCGTTGCGAGGTTCAACCTGTTCAACCTGCAAGAGCCTGGCAAGCCGATGAACAGGGGGCAAACACCTTGGACGCCAGAACAATTCAGGATGAAGATTCAGTGGATCGTCTGGCAGTTGACGATCCTCGCCCCCGACATCGTCGGGCTGCAGGAGCTGTGGAGCAAGGAGGCACTAGACGCTGTCCTCGACTTCAACTACGGCACCCCGGGAGATCCGCCAAAGCGACTGAAGGACGAGTACCAACAGCTTGCCACGCCTGCGACTGGCGACAAGATCGTCTGTGGGGCGCTGGTGCGCAAAGAACTTCTAGTCGGTGAACCGAAGTGGGTGGACAAGTTTCCCGAGGCGACGCGGCTGGACTTGAAAGAGGATCCCGACGACCCTCAGTCCCCGGAGATCAAGGTCACTATCAATGCGTTCTCTCGCCCCGTTCTGCGTTTCCAGGTCAAACTACGAGACGACCAACCGGTAACCGAGGTGTTCGTGACGCACCTCAAGTCCAAGCTTCCGACCGACGTCAGCGAGGAAGCCTGGTTCGAAAACAATCCGGCGACGTTCAAACCGCATCAGAAAGCGCTCGGCGCAGGCATCTCGACGATCCGGCGAACGGCGGAGGCCGTCGCACTTCGAGTCATGCTCACCGGCGTTATGAAGGGCACCACAACGCCGGTCATTGTGTTGGGGGATTTGAACGACGGGCAGACCAGCAACACTGCGAACATCCTCACCGAGCAGCCACAGATCCTTGTGGGCGGCGCGCAAGGAGGAAGCGATGTGGGCCTCTATACGGCTCAGACGCTGCAGGAGTACCGGGACACACGCGACGTGTACTACACGCACGTGCATCAGGATCTCCGCGAGTCGCTGGACCACGTGCTCGTCAGCGAGCAGTTCTACGACAACAGCAGGAAGCGCGTGTGGTTGTTCGACGGTTTGGTCATCAACAACGACCATCTCAACTTCGAGGACCACAAAGGGACCGGCACCGGTGACCATGGTGTGGTGAAAGTGGGCTTCAAGTTCAACCCGGCTTGATCCGCCCGCGGCCGGCTTTGCTAACGATCGGTTATCAGAACCGCACCGTCGACGACCTCATCGCCGCGCTGCGAGCCGCAAGAGTGAAAGTCCTTGTGGACGTGCGGCTTACACCGATGTCGCGCAAAGCCGGCCTGTCGAAGAACGGTCTCGCGGCGCGGCTGCACGAGGCGGGAATCGACTATGTACATCTGCCGGCGCTCGGCAACCCGCGTGACAACCGTGACGCTTATCGGCGCGGCGACGAGGCGGCCGTCGCGAAATACCGCGATGTCTTGAGAACACCGGAAGGCCAAGCGGCCCTTGATCAATTGGTTCGTATGGCTAGACATCGGTGCGTGGCGTTGATGTGTTTTGAACACGATGCGGCCGAGTGCCATCGGTCGTTGGTCGCCGATGCGTTGGTGAGGGCCGGGACCATATCGCAAGTTGTCCACCTTTGAGCGACAGCGGCGTACGCTGAATGCAGACGAGTCGTCGGAAGGATCCACGATGACCGTACGCAATTTGATAATTCGGGCGCTTGCCGCGATTGCATGCGCAACTGTCCCCCTCGGCTTGATTCCCATTGCAAACGCGACGCCTATCGGCCCGTGCGCAGACGTGCCGTTCGTTGGTGTGTGCGTTCCGGCGAGCGAGCAGCCGACTCCGCCGCAACAGAGCAGCGGAGAAACGGCGTTCATCCCTGACAGCACCAGCGGTTTTCACGTCGTCAGCTAGCCGGTTCAGGACAACGACGCCAGTCCGGACCTCACGAGATTGAGGGCAGCCGCGGTGATCTCGCCAAGATCGTCCGCGCAGCCGTTGCGGCCCCAATTCTCCACTGCCACAACAAGAGCAGCGGCGAGACAGGCGCCCGCGACTTCGGCCACGAGGTCGATGTCGGGAGTGTCGCGGTACCGGTTCTTCACGAAGTCGGTGATGACGCCGGCGAATGACGACTGCACCACGCGCAGGTGGCTGGCGATGCGGTCGGCACTGATCAGCTCGGTTCGGGCGGTCGCCGCCTGACGCACCACCTCGAGGTCGTACGGGAAGCTCGCGACGCTCGCCAGGACGCCGTCGAACAGCGACTCCGATGCCGGCCGCTGCGCCAAGGCTTCTGACAGCCACTCCACCTGTGTCTCGTAGTCCTGAAAGAGCACCGCTTCCTTGGTCGGGAAGTGCCGAAAGAAGGTGCGCTCGGTGACCCCGGCCTCCCGCGCAAGCTCGGTCACCGTCACGTTGGCGAAGCCTTTGCGCGCGAAACTCGCCAGTGCGGCGCGCCGAAGCGCTTCATGCGTCGATCGTCGGCGCTGCTCATGAAGGTTCGGAGCGGAAGTCATCGTTCGGCGATGGTATCGAACCCTTGCCAAATTATGTCAGTACTGACATATTTTGGGGATGAGCGATTACGACGCGATCGTTGTCGGCGCGGGTCACAACGGGCTGACGGCGGCGGCCATCCTGCAGCAGGCGGGTCTGCGCACGGTCTGCCTGGAGGCGAACACGTACACCGGTGGGATGGCGGCCACCGTCCAGCTGATCGATGGCTTTCGGTACGAGATCGCTGGGTCGGTGCAGTTCCCCATGCCCAGCCAGATCGCCAAGGAGCTCGGGCTCGACACGCTGCCTACGGTCGACGCGGAGGTGATGTCGGTCAACCTCGGTGACGAAGACGAAGAACCGATGATCTTCTATCGGGATCCGATGCAATTCATGACCCACCTCGCCGGCAAGCACGGCACCGACGCCGTCACAGGGATGGCCGGGCTGATCGGCTGGAGCCAGGGACCGGCAAAGGCACTGGGCCGCTTCGATGTTCGCACGCCACCCAAGACGCTCGACGAAATGTATGCGTGCGCCGCCAACGAAGCCGAGCGCACCGCGATTCACGATGTGATCTTCGGATCGGCGATGGATGCCATCGACCGCTACCTGCCCGACAAGCACAAGCACGCCGTGCTGCGCAGCATGCTCGCCTTCCTTGCCATCAACTCCACCTACCGCGGTCCCTACACCCCAGGCAGCGCAACGTGTTTGGCGTTCGCGCTGGCGGTGCCCGACGACACCACCGCGATGATGACGAAACTGGAAGGCGGCATCGGCGCGCTCAGCGAGCACCTGCACCAGCTGTTTGTCTCCAATGGCGGTGAAGTCAGGTATCGCGCCAAGGTCGACAAGATCCTCGTCAAGGACGATCGCGTCACCGGTGTGCGTCTGCACGACGGATCGGAAATCAGTGCACCGCTGGTGGTTTCCAACCTGTCACCGGATCACACGTTGATCGAACTGGTCGGCGCCGAGCACCTGCCGGCCGACCTCGCGACGCGGTTGCGCGGCCGCGATCACCGGGCGTCCTTTGTGCAGATCCACTTCGCGCTCGACGGTCTGCCCGAGTTCGCACCGCCCTACGACTTCCTCAACGAGCCGGGCATGCAGGGATCCATCGGGATCTTCAATTCGCCTGAAGAACAACAGCGTCAATGGGAGGAATGTAGGCGGGGCATCGTCCCGGACAACCCGTCGATGGGCATGCAGATCCCGTCCGTGCACGATCCCGGCATGGCACCGCCGGGCAAGCACGCGGCGAGTGCCTTCGCATATGCGTTGCCTGTGGAGAACAGTCGCGACACGCGCAAACTCAAGAACGCCATGGCCGAGAAGGTGATCGACAAGATCACCCGGTTTGCGCCGAACTTCCGCGACATCCAGATCCGCCACATCACGTTCGCGCCGTATCACATGCAGACAATGTTCGCCGCGCCGTCCGGCGACTTCTGCCACGGTCTGCTGCACCCGGATCTGATGGGCCCCAATCGTCCTGGCCCAAAAGGATTCCTCGATATGCCTGTGCCAATCGACGGGCTCTACCTCGGCGGCGCGGGATGCCACGGGGGCCCGGGGATTACGTTCATCCCCGGGTACAACGCCGCATACGCTGTGCTCGAGGACGCGTCGAACTAGAGCGACTTCGCGAACCCGCTGACGTCGCGCATACTCGCGGCGAACACCTCGGGCATGGCACCCGCGAACAGCAAGTCGCCGCCATGGCACGTGCCTGCCACCACGCGTCCCACTGCGGGAACTCCGGCGTGCACCAATCGCCGGTAGTACTGCAGGCCCTCATCGCGCAGCGGGTCGAGTTCGTTGACGGAGATGACATGCGGCGGCAGCCCGGTCAGTTCTTCGTCGGTGGCCATGCTCGCCCAACAGGTGGCGTCGCTGGCGTACGAATTGGTGGGATCGTAGAGCGAGCCCATCACCGCAAGGCCCTGGCAGTCCATGAAGTATCCGTCGCACTCCTGCAGTGACGGCAGGTCATCGCACCGCTCGAGCCAGCGATTCGAGATGTACGGGCACTGCGCGTAGAAACCGGCGATCTCGTGTATCCAACCTTCCCGCTTGGCCTTGTGTGCGACCGTGAGAGTCAGGTTGCCGCCGCCGGATTCGCCGGACACGATCAGGTGAGTCACACCGAGGTCGCCGCGATGCGCTGCCACCCATCGAATTGCGGCCGCACAGTCGTTCAGCCCGGCCGGATACGGGTAGGGGCCGAGCTTTCCGCTGGAGTTGCGAAATTCAACGCCAACAACGACAAGTCCTGTGGCAGCAAGGTATTCGCGCATATGCATATAGCCGGGGTCGGCGGCGCTGAGGATCGCCATGCCTCCACCATGGAGGTGCACTATGCACGGCAATGCTCCCTCGACGTCGGTGGGGCGGCTGATGAACAGGGTGATGTCATTGCCGTCCTCGCCAGTGATCGTCGTTGTCGTTGTCGTGACGCCCTCGATGGCCGGGATGCCCTGCACAAGAGCGTCGAAGACCGCGGTTATGGCCTCCTCTTGCGCAGCGGCGAAGGCATGCCGGTCCTCGATCGGAGAGTCGGCAGTCACCGGCGACGGCGGCGGGTGGCCGTCCAGACCGAACTGCGCGAACAGCTTGACCATGCGCGGGTCGGAGCGGGTATCGGTGCCGAGCGTGGAATCGGGATCTGCGAGGCGGCCGTAGGACATGGCGCGACCGTACCTCCGGACTCGCTTGCTCTGAGGTGCTTTAGCCCAACGGTTTCGTCGCCGCGTGCAGCGCGACGATGCCGCCGGTCAGGTTGCGCCATCGCACCGCCGACCACCCGGCGTCGGCAATCCGGTGCGCGAGTTCCGCCTGATCGGGCCACGCGCGAATCGACTCGGCCAGATAGACGTAGGCGTCCGGATTCGACGACACCGTGCGGGCGATCCGGGGCAACGCCTGCATCAGGTATTCCTTGTAGGCAGTCGCGAACAATCGGTTCGTCGGCGTCGAGAACTCGCACACCACCAACCGCCCGCCCGGGCGCGTCACCCGTGCCATCTCTCGCAGTCCCGCCGCGTAGTCGACCACGTTGCGCAGCCCGAAGCTGATCGTCACCGCATCGAATACGCCGTCGTCGAAGGGCAATTTGGTGGCGTCGGCGCCGACCTTGGGTACATCGCGCTGCGCTCCTGCCGCCAGCATGCCGACCGAGAAGTCCGCCGCGACACACCACGCCCCCGACGCCCCCAGCTCGACCGTCGATACCGCTGTGCCCGCCGCGAGGTCGAGAACCTTGTCCCCCGGCCCGATCCGGAGCGCCGACCGGGTCGCGCGCCGCCAGAACCGGTCCTGGCCAAGGGAGAGCACGGTGTTGGTCAGGTCGTAGCGGCGCGCGACGGCGTCGAACATCGACGCCACTTCATGTGGGTCCTTGTCCAGCGACGCGCGGCTCACGGCCCCGACGGTACCTGTGAACATGCTTAATCCGGGAATGAGGACCGCCATAGCGGGCATTAATCGAGCGTGACTGAAAAAGTTTGGTTCATTACCGGGACATCACGCGGATTCGGCAGGGAGTGGGCGATCGCGGCCCTAGAGCGCGGCGACAAGGTCGCGGCCACCGCCCGCGACACCGCGACACTCGACGACCTAGCCGAGAAGTACGGGGACGCGCTGCTGCCGATCCGGCTCGATGTGACCGACCGCGACGCCGACTTCGCGGCGGTCGAGCAGGCGCACGACCACTTCGGCCGCCTGGACATCGTCGTCAACAACGCCGGCTACGGCCATTTCGGCTTCATCGAGGAGCTGACCGAGGCCGAGGCGCGCGCCCAGATCGAGACCAACGTGTTCGGTGCGCTGTGGGTGACGCAGGCCGCGCTGCCGTTCCTGCGGGCACAGCGCAGCGGCCACATCATCCAGGTGTCGTCGATCGGCGGCATCGTCGCGTTCCAGAACCTGGGCGCCTACCACGCGTCGAAGTGGGCGCTCGAGGGCTTCTCTCAGGCGCTGGCCCAAGAAGTCGCGCCGTTCGGCGTTCACGTGACGCTGATCGAGCCCGGCGGGTTCGGCACCGACTGGGCTGGGGCGTCGTCTAAGCGCTCTACCCCTCTGCCCGACTACAAAGAGGTGCACGAGGAGGCAGACCGACTGCGCGCCCAGCGCAGCGACCAGCCTGGTGATCCGCAGGCGTCGGCCCGCGCAGTGCTCAAGATCGTCGACGCGCCCGAGCCGCCGCTGCGCGTGTTCTTCGGGGAGCTGCCACTGGCGCTGGCCAAGGCCGACTACGAGAACCGGCTCAAGACATGGGAAGAGTGGCAGCCGGTCTCTGTTGAAGCGCAGGGCTAGGCGGCGCGAACAGACGCAAAAGTGCCCATTTTCCGACGATTTTGTGCAGGTTTGCAGCTGCTCGCCAGAAGAAATCAGGCGGCCTTGCGGCTGCGCTGGCCGATGACGTCCTCGTAGTGGCCGAGCAGCTCGTCGCAGATCGCAGGCCACGTGCGGCCGAGCACGCTGCGACGTGCGGCCACCGAATAGCGCTGGCGCTCAGCGAGCAGGTGGTCGACAGACTCGGCCAGCTTGGTGTCGAACTCATCGACGTCCAGTAGCAGCCCGGTTCGGTAGGGGGCGACCAAGTCGCGCGGCCCTCCCGCGTTCGGGGCGACGACCGGCAGACCCGACGCCATCGCCTCTTGCACGGCCTGGCAGAACGTCTCGTGCTCGCCGGGGTGGACGAAGACGTCCATGCTGGCGTATGCCGCGGCGAGCTCATCGCCGTACAGCGCACCGGTGAAAACGGCCGACGGCAGGACGGTTTCGAGCTTCGCTCGGTCGACGCCGTCGCCGACGACCACCACCTGAAGGTCGTCGCGGCCATTGAGCGCCGCCAGCCGCTCGACGTGCTTCTCCGGCGCCAGCCGGCCCACGAACCCGACGATCGGCTTGCCCTCCGGGGACCAGTTGTGCCGCAGCATTTCGTCGCGCGCCGACGGCGCGAAGCCGGTGATGTCGACGCCGCGCGCCCACTTGTGCACACGCGGAATGCGGTGCGCTGTCAGGTTTTCCATCGCTGCGGTCGACGGGGCCAGCGTGCGGTCGGCGCGGCTGTGCAAGTGCCGCGTCCACGCCCATGCGGCGCGGGCCGTAAAGCCGATGCCGTAGCTCTCCGCGAAACCCGCTACGTCGGTTTGGAATACGGCGACGGTCGGCACGCCGAGGAATCGCGCAGCATGCAGCCCGCCGTAGCCGAGCAATGCCGGTGACGCCAAATGCACGACGTCCGGGTCGAAACCGCGCAACACTTTGACCATCCGCGGCCGTGGCACACCGAGCGGCAGCGAGGTGATCTTGGGAAACATCCGCGACGGCACCCGATGCACGCGGATTCCGTCGTGAATCTTGTCGGCGGGCGGCTCGCCACGCGGGGTGTCCGGGGCGATGATGAGTGCCTCATGGCCGGTGCGGCGGAGATGCTCGATCACCCGAAGCACCGAGTTGGTGACGCCGTTGACATTCGGGAGGAAGGACTCTGCGACGATTGCAACGCGCACACCACGACTGTCCCATCAACGGCTGTCCCAAAGGTTGCAGCAGGGCATACGACACGCAAAGACCTCGTGCCGATGATCGGCCGGTCGGCAGATCGGTATTCGAGTATCGTGCGCACAAAGAAGGGCGGTTGACATGCGGATTTCGCGGGTCATGGCGATTATCGCGACAGCGCTGATGGTCGCGGCCGTCGGCTGCACCAAACAGGTCGCGGGCGCCGCGGAATCCGATCCCAACAAGCCGCCGCTATCGGTGAGCAAGGACGGTTACGGCATCGTCGCCGGCTTCGATAACGCGCCCGCGAAGATCGAGATCTACACCGAGCCGCAATGCAACCACTGTGCGGACCTGCAACACGATTTCGGCGACCAGCTCGCCTACTACATCGCCGTCGGGCAGCTCGAGGTCACTTACCGCCCAATGACGTTCCTCGATGACAAGAGCGGCGGCTATTCGGGACAGGTGAGCAATGCGCTGTTCCTCGCGGCCGAGAAGCCGGCAGCGACCGGCACACAGTTTCAACGGTTCGTCGAGCAGTTGTGGGCTCACCAGCGTCCGGGGGGTACGCCGCCGTCGAAAGATGAACTGCACGAATACGCGACGAAGGCCGGCATGTCCGACAGTGTCGCCAAGCGGATCAGCGATGGCGGATCAGCGGTGAACACCAAAGAGATGGATGACGCGAACTTCGAGTTCCTCTACGAGATCGACTCGATGGACTTAGGCACCCCAACGGCTTACGACCTCAACAAGGGCGAGAAGCTCGACATCTACGACAACGACTGGCTCAACAAGCTCATGCAGTCTTGAGGTCTGCGCGCCTCTCGATCAACGTGACACCCGTCAGCGCGGCGGCCGCGATCAGCCAACCCACCACCGCGATCGAGCCGGCCGGGATGATCGCCAGCGATGCGTTACGGTCTTGCACCCGAACCAGATCCGGGTTGTTCTTGTCGTACTCGACGTAGATCCGCATACCGGTGTCGAGCTCCGACGGATACAGCACGCCCAGTTCCGGGCGGTAGGTCACGCGATCGGGTGTGACGAACTCGATCGTCGAGCGCCGCGGGCCCGCACTGAGCACATTCGCTTCCGCCACACCCATATGGCGTTCGATCTGCCGGTCGTTGCGCCACGCCCCGAACACCAACAGCACCGACTGCAAGGTCACCAAGCAGGCGGCGATCACGATGCCGATGCGGATCCGCCGGAAGATCCGTTGCGACCGGGTTTCGTCCGGATCGCGCGCCAGACGCGGAATCAGCCAGCGCCACAACGTTTTCAGGCGCTTCATAGGGCAGCTTTGATCGATGCGTGCAGCGCCCGCAGCGACGACCGGTCGGCCTTCACCTCCAGCACCCGCATCCCCTCGAACGGTTCATCAAGGGCGTCGACGAGGCCGTCGGCCTCGATCTGCCTGCTTTCGACGTGGTAGGCCCGGCACAGCGCGCCGACGTCGACGTCGTGCGGCGTCCCGAAGATGCGCGACGACACGTCGGAGAACCGGGGGTCACCCTGTTCGAGCAGTTCGAAGATGCCGCCGCCGTTGTCGTTTGACACCACGATCGTCAGGTTGCGCGGCGTCGGCTCCGTCGGCCCGATCAGCAGGCCCGAGCTGTCATGCACGAACGTCAAGTCACCGATCAACGCGATCGTGCGTCCGTCGTGTGCCAGCGCCGCCCCGATCGCCGTCGACACTGTGCCGTCGATGCCGGCCACGCCGCGGTTCGACCGCACCTTGATGTCGTGTGTGTTCAGCCCGACCAGCGCCGCGTCGCGCACCGGGTTCGACGCGCCCAGTACCAACTGATCCCCCGGCTTGATGGCGTCGGCCACCGCGGCCGCGACATGCAGCCCGGTTTTCAGCGGGTGCGCCTTGAGTTGCGTGCGAACGGCCTCGATCGCGTGTCGGTTCACGTCGTCGCAGCGCTTGAGCCAGTTGGGGCTGGGCTCGCCGGTGGTGACCGCACGCGTGCCCGTGGCCTGCGAATTCCCCGACACGTCGGGCCAGCGTGGCCCTGTCGTCAGTGCGTACACCGGCACCGACGGGTCGGCCAGCAGCGCCGACACCGGCCGGTGCAGCGTGGGGCGGCCGAGCATGATCACCTGCTTCGGGTGGACCAGCCGCAGTGCGAACGGGTGCAGCGGGTTTTCGGCGGGCGGCGCGGTCGGCTCGGCGACCGTCGGCAACATGGCCAGATTGGGGTGGACGCCAGCGCCGTGGCCGGCGACGACGACGGTATCCGGCGTGAGGTCGATGTCCAGCGGCTGGTCGAACGTGACGGGCGGCGTGTATGTCCACGGCCTGCCGTCCGGCCGGCCCACAGGCGCGTAGATGCCGGACTCGTCGGCGTCGGGCACCAGCGGCTCGCGCAGCGGAATGTCGAACTGCACCGGACCGGCGTTGGCGGTGCGAGATCCCGTGGCGGCCACCAGAACTCGGCAGGTCGCCGAGCGCCACTGCGCGTTGAGCGAGTCCATTCGCTCGGGGGCGTCCTCGGCCAGACCGAGGCTGATGTTGGCGCGCAGCTGGGTGCCGAAGTAGCCGAACTGTTCCATCGTCTGGTTGGCGCCGGTGCCCAGCAGTTCATAGGGCCGGTTGGCGCTCAGCACGATCAGCGGCACCCGCGCGTAGTTTGCCTCCACGACCGCGGGCCCGAGGTTGGCCACCGCAGTGCCAGACGTCATCGCCACACAGACTGGCGCCCGCTCGGCGATGGCGAGCCCGATCGCCAGATAACCCGCGGTGCGCTCGTCGATGCGGACGTGCAACCGGATGCGGCCTGCCCGGTCGGCGTCTTGCAGCGCAAAGGCTAGCGGCGCGTTACGCGACCCCGGGCACAGCACCACGTCGCGCACGCCGCCACGAATCAGTTCGTCGACGACCACGCGGGCCTGCGCAGTCGATGGGTTCACCACTACAGACTATCGGCGATGAATTTCAGGGCCGCGGCGTTGACGACCTGCGGCTTTTCAATGAAGCCGAGGTGCCCGGTGTGGGGAATCTCCAGGTAGCTTCCGTTCGGGATGGCGTCGGCGACCTCGCGACCCAGGTGCGCGGGCAGCACGACGTCGTCTTGAAAGCCAATGACCAGAACCGGTGCGGTAATACTTCGGTAAGCACTCAGCCGGTTGCCCTCCGGCGCGATGGTGAGCTGCGTCTTGATGCCGGCCGTCGGCTTGGTGGGCCACATGGTGAACATGTCGATCCAGTCGCGCACGGCGACGTCGTCGTTCAGCGTCATCGGCGAAAAGCTTTCCAGCAGGCGAACTTTCGCCTCGTACGACGGCGGCAGGTCGATGCCGGACTTGATGAGCTCGAGTTCGGCGCCGCGGAAGAAGTCGCGGGTGCGGTCGTGGCGGCCTCGGGTGGCCATCAGCACAGCCGACCTGACGAGCTCCGGCCTGGCCACCATCAGCTCCTGCGCGATGAACGCGCCCATGGACACCGCGACGATGTGTACCGGCGCGGCGTCGAGCTTCTCGATCAGCGCCGCCGTGTCAGCGACCATGGTGTCGGTCGTGAAGCCGTCGGCGGTCTCCGTCGCGCCGATGCCGCGGTTGTCGAAGGTGATGCAGCGATAGCCGGCCCGCAGAAACTCTGGGACCTGGTGCAGGTGCCAGGTACGCCCGGCGCCCCCGCGACCGGCGATGAACAGCACCGGGTCGCCTGTACCGCGGTCGTCGTAGGCCAGATTCACGCCGACGACGCTACTTGAGGCGATTTGTGCACGGAAATCCGCGCTCAGCGCGGGAAATCGTGCACAAATCACACTTTGACGCGAGTGCGGCCCTGCTTGCCGCCCCGCGCCCGCTGGATCGCGGCGTCCCACAGCAGCCGCACCGACTGACTCACCTGGTGCTGCTTGAAGGTCTCCTTGCTCAGCTGCGCCGTGGCCGACGCCTTGGTGGCAGCCGACGCCTTCGACACGTGACCCGAGTCGAACGGCGGCTGCGGGTCGTACTCGATGGCCAGCTGCACCGCCTTCGCCTTGGCCTCGCCGCAGATCTGGCCGAACAGCCACATCGCGAGGTCGATGCCGGCGGACACACCTGCGGCGGTCACGAACTTTCCCTCGTGCACGATCCGCTCGTCACCGACCGCCTCGACGCCGAACGGTTTCAGCATGGGCAGTACGAGCCAGTGCGACGTGGCGCGATGGCCCTTGAGCAGGCCGGCGGCGGCGAGGATGACCGAGCCGGAGCACACCGACGTCGTCCAGGTGGACGTTTGATCGGCCCGGCGCACCCAGTCGAGCAGCTTCTCGTCGCGGGCGTGTTCGAAGGTCGTCATGCCGCCGGGCACGAGAACGATGTCGGGCGAGGGCGTTTCGTCGAACGAGTGCGTGGCCCCGACAAGCAGCGCTCCTGAGTCGGCGGTGATCGGCCCTGGCTCGTGCCAGACGAACCTCACCTCCGCGTCGGGCAGGTTGCGCAGCACCTCGTAGGGCCCGATGAAGTCCAGGGCGGTGAAGCCGGGGTACACCACGATCGCGATCTGTGTCATTGCCATCTCCTCTGTTAGGCGAATGTCTTGCGGTATTGGTCGGGCGAAATGCCAAGCCGTCGAACGAAATTGCGCCGAAGCGTCTCGGCCGAGCCGAACCCGCAGCGGGTCGCGATCACCGTGACCGTGTCGTCGGTCTCCTCCAGCTGGCGGCGGGCGGCTTCGGTGCGAATGCGCTCGACGTAGGCACCGGGCGCCTCACCGACCTCCTCGGTGAACAGACGCGTAAAATGGCGCGGGCTCATCGCGGCGCGACGCGCCAAGTCCGGAATGCTATGCGCACCACCAGGTTCGGTCTCGATGGCCTCTTGCACTTCGCGGATCGGTGCCCGCTTGGCGCGTGGCATCCACACCGGCGCCGCGAACTGCGTCTGACCGCCCGGCCGTCGCAGGTACAACACCAGCCAGCGAGCGACGGTCTGCGCCGCCTCGGTGCCGTAGTCGTCCTCGACCAGCGACAGGGCCAGGTCGATGCCGGCGGTAACGCCCGCCGCGGTCCAGACCTTCTCAGAGCTGCGGACGAAGATCGGCTCGGGATCAACCACGACAGAAGGGAATTCGCGTGCTAGTTGTCCAGCGAACGCCCAATGCGTGGTTGCGACGCAGCCGTCGATCAAGCCGGCTTGCGCGGCGAGGAACGACCCGGTGCAGACGCTGACGACGCGACGGGCGTGCTCGGTCGCGATTTGAATCCAGCCGACGGTGTCTGCGTTACGACGAGCGTCGTCGACCCCGATGCCGCCGGGCAGGACCAGCGTGTCGATCGGTTCGCGTGGATCCGGCAGCGGCTGAGCGACCAAGGCGAGACCGGTCAGGGTGGTGGCCGGTTCACCGTTGCGGGAGACGACGGAGACGGCGTAGCCCTCGTCGGCGCGCCCCTGGCTGGCGAGGTAGATCGTGGCGCCGGTGAACACCTCGAACGGGCCGACCAGGTCAAGTGCCTGGACGCCCGGGTAGCCGAGGACCACCACCGATCGCACGAATCCAGTCTTGGGGACCGATTGCGTGGCGTCTAGGCCATGGCTCCCACAAATTAGGACATGCGCTGGTCAGAGCTTCTTGAGGCCCCGCACGACCTTCATGAAGGGCAGCGTCGCTCCGATCGCGTTCCGCAGGCTGCGCTGCATGAACGCCCCATTGACCACGACCAAGTACCGCACGCCGCAGTCGCGCCATTCGGCCGCGCGGTCAATGACCTCGCTGGGGGTGCCGACCAACGCCATCTCTCGTAAGAACGACGGCGGGATCCCTTTGATGTTGGCCAACGCCGTCTGCTCGTCCCAGTCTTGCGGCATCAGGTCTTGGCCGCCTTTGAACCCGACGCCCAACGGATGCTGAAGGCCGTGCTCCGCAAAGAACTCGTCCGTCGCATTCAGCGCGCCGGCCCGGATGACTTCGGATTCGAGCGCCGCTTCGATTTCGCCCGCGGTGCGTCCAGTCAGGACAGGCAGCCACATCGCCGGCACGATCGCCATCGGGTCGCGTCCGGCATCCGATGCGGCGGCCCGAACGACCTCCAAGCGCCGCGTGTATTCCTGCGGCTTGTGGGCGAAGGCCGGAAGGAATCCGTCCGCGTACCGCCCGACGGTCCGCAGCATGCGCGGGCCGTGCGCGGCGATCCAGATCTCCGGCCACCTGCCCTTGTAGGGCGGCAGGTCGAACAGCGCGTTACGCAAGGGAAAGTACGGCGAATCCCGGTTTACCAGTTCGCCTTTCGAGTCCCACAGCGCGCGGATGGTGGCCATCGCTTCTTCGAACCGGGCCACGGGTTTGGACCAGTCGACGCCGTACGGTTCGTTGCCTTCGCGTTCGCCGGTGCCGATGCCCAGGATGGCGCGTCCACGGGTGAGCAGCTGAACTGTCGCGGCGGCCTGTGCCGTCACCGCAGGGTTGCGGCGTCCGGTGTCGGTGACACCGACCCCCAGGCGAAGGCGACCAATCCGGTTGCGCGCGGCAAGATGCCCGAGCATCGTCCACGGCTCCAGATATGCGTCGGCCGATGGCAGGATCTTCGCCCCGCCGCAGTACTTCGGTTGCCACAACGCCCGGGGAAACAGAGCGTTGAGATGGTCGGGCACCCAGAACGAGTCGACGCCCGCGGCCACGGCGCCCAGATAGTTGGCTCGCGTGAAGGTGTCGACGGCTGGCCTGCCGGCGATGATCATGTCCATCAGGCCCACGCGCATTCCAGCCACAGTTGACTCCCCCCGGTTCGACGATGTTGCTGAGTTTCAGTGTCTCGCCGCTCAATCGGGGGGCATAGAGTACGCCACTACTCGACTAACTTTCGATGGCAAGCACTGACGCGGTCGATCCACCATTGCCGACGCTCGGGCGAGGCGGCGAGCGTTTCGAGCCGGGCCGGGTCCGGAGTGATAGGCGCGACGGGAAGGCACCCGTCCACCGGCGTCAACGGCTCGACGACGTCATCCATAAAGAGCGCACCCGTGCCGAGCCCGCAGGCGTGTTCGAGGCTCGGCAGAGCAGCTGCGGCGCGCAGCCCGGTTGCGATACCGACGGCCGAGTCCAGCGCGCTGGAGATGACAACCGGAACGTCGATCTGGGCCGCGATCTCCAGCAGCTTGGGTACGCCGCCCAGCGGCGCGACCTTCAGCACTGCGATATCGGCGGCGCCGGCGCGCACCACCCGCAGGGGGTCGGCGGCCTTGCGGATGCTCTCGTCGGCGGCGATCGGCACGTCGACCCGGCGCCGGACCTCCGCCAGTTCCTCGATCGTCGTGCACGGCTGCTCGATGTACTCCAGTGGCCCGGTGGCGCTCAACGCCGTTGCGGCGGCCACGGCTTCGTCGACGGTCCATCCGCCGTTGGCGTCGACACGCACCGTCGGAACAAGCGCGCGAACCACCTCAACACGGTCGACGTCGTCGACCAGACTCTGTCCCGGCTCGGCGACCTTGACCTTCGCCGTACGCACACCCGGAAACCGGGCCAGCACCTTGGGCACCTCCAGCGCCGGTATCGCCGGAACCGTCGCGTTGATCGGGATGCGATCGCGGTGCGTTGGCTGCGGCTCGCCATATGCCGCGTCGATCGCCGACGCCAGCCACGCGGTGGCTTCCGGCGGCTCGTACTCCAGGAATGCCCCGAACTCGCCCCATCCGGCCGGCCCGTCGATCAGTGCGACCTCGCGAACCATGATGCCGCGAAAGCGAACTCGCATCGGCAGCGAGACGACATGCAGGCGGTCGAGCAGGTCGTCGAGCGGTGGGGCCACGCGACCAGGCTAGACCGTGGCTCGGTCGCGGCCCTCCCAGTACTGCTTGCGCAGATCCTTCTTCAGGATCTTGCCGGTCGGGTTGCGCGGCAGCTCGTCCTTGATATCGACGGTTTTTGGGCACTTATAGGCGGCCAGCCGCTCGCGACAGAACGCGATCAACTCCTTCTCGTCGGCCTCGCCTTCAAGTTGGACAACGGCTTTCACGACTTCGCCCCACTTCTCGTCGGGCACCCCGATGATCGCGACGTCGACCACCGCGGGATGTTCGGCCAGCACTCGCTCCACCTCGATCGAGTAGATGTTCTCTCCGCCAGAGATGATCATGTCCTTCAGCCGGTCCTCGACGAAGATGTAACCGCCGTCGTCGACGCGGCCGATGTCGCCGGTGCGGAACCACCCGTCCTCAGTGATCGACTCTTTCGTCGCCTCCGGCTTGTTGTGGTAACCCTTCATCAATTGTGGTGAGCGGAACCACAATTCACCCTGCTCGCCCTCTGGCACATCCTTGAGCGTGTCCGGGTCGACGACACGCACCTCCGCGTTGGGCACCAGCGTGCCGGCACTGGACAGCCGCTCCTCCCTGCCGGGGTCGCGGTGGGCCTCCGGAAGCAGATGGCTGATCACGCCGCACAATTCGGTCAGCCCGTATGCCTGGATGAAGTCGGTGTTCGGCCATGCCTCCAGTGCCATGCGCAGCAGTGGCAGCGGCATCGGCGACGCGCCGTAGGCGTAGGTCTTCAGCGCGCCGAACAGCTTGACGGCGTCCTCGCCCGATTCCAGCACCTTGGCCAGCACCGCGGGCACCAGGAATGTTCTGTTGGCGCCCTTGAGAATTGCGCCGGCCAAGGTCATGCCGTCGACATCGCGGGTCATCACGCTCGGGACGCCGTCGTGAATGCCGAACTGCACATAGGACGAGCCGCCGACGTGGAACAGCGGCATCGACACCATGTTCTTGTCGCCCTCGTCGAACTCGAACCCCTCATGCGCGTTGACGGTGTGCGCGATGATGTTGGCCTGCGTCAGCTCAACACCTTTCGGGCGGCCGGTGGTGCCCGACGAATACATGAGGATGCACACGTCGTCGGGTTCGACGTCGTCGGCGCGGCCAGTAGGCGTGGCGTCGGCCAGCATCGCCTCGTACTCGTCGCCGTCACCACCCTCGGGCGTCACCGTGATGATGTGTTCGACGTTGGCGAGCTTGTCGCGGATCTTGTCGACGCCCGGCTTGAGTTCGGCGCCGACGATCAGGACCTTGGCATCCGAGTCGTTGAGCACGTAGTCGAGTTCGTCTGCGGCGAGCCGGAAGTTGATGATCGCGTTCGCGGCGCCCAACGACGCGGCGGCGATCGTCAGCTCGACGCAGGCCGGGTGGTTCTTGTCCAGGAACGCCACGACGTCGCCGCGTTTGACGCCGCGATCTTTCAGCGCACCGGCCAGCCGGCGCACACGGTCGTTCCACTCTGACCATGTCCAGGTCCGGTCGAAATAGGTGAACGCCTCCCCATCGGGCTTGGCTTCGGCCCAGTGAGCGGTGCGTTCGTCGAGAAAGCGCGGGTCGGGCAGCTCAGACATGATCAGAAGCGTGCCACGGTCGCCCGTGTGTCAGACCTCTTTCGGGTAAACCTGCCGACCCGCCACGAACGTCGCCCGCACCTCGAGATCGGCGATCTCCTTGGGCGGCACGGCGCGCGGACCGGCCGACAGCACGACCAGGTCGGCGTACTTGCCGACCTCCAGCGAGCCGATCACGTCATCGGCGAACAGCTGCCACGCCGCGTCGATCGTCTGCGCCCGGATGGCCTGCTCGACGGTCAGCCGCTCTTCCGGCGCCAACACACGGCCGGAGGGCGCGGTCCGGGTGACCGCGACGCTGATGTTGCGCAGCGGTTCTTCTGGCGTGACGGGCGGGTCGTTGTGCAACGAGATCCTCATGCACGTCTTGACTGCGGTGCCGCACGGCATCCACCGCTCGCCGTGCTCGGGGCCGAACAGGCCGTCGACGATGACGTCGCCCCAATAGTGGATCTGGTCGACGAACAGGCTGCACGTGACGCCGAGGTCGTGGGCGCGCTGCAGCTGCTCGGGCCGGATGGCGCCGACGTGCTCGAGCCGCAGCCGGTGGTCGTCGCGGGGCCAGCGCCGCAGCGCGTCTTCGTAGACGTCGAGGATCGTGTCGACGCCGGCGTCGCCCTGGACATGGCAGGCCATCGGCCAGCCCTTCGGGAAGTACGCGCCGACGATCTCCGTCAGCTGCTCGCGGGTGTAGTTCGCGTGACCGCACGATCCCGGTTCGACACCGATGGTGCGGGTGGCGTCGGTGTCCATGTACGGGAAGCTCAAGTCAATGTTGCCGATCCACGGCGAGCCGTCGACCCAGATCTTGATGCCGACCTGGCGGAACATGTCATCGCCGTTGGCGGGGGTCATATCGGTGTGCATCTCGGCGGTGCAGATCTCATACACGCGGAAGCGGACGGTGAGTTCGTCGCGCATCTGCTCGATGATCGGCCACAGCGACGGATCGAACGCCATCTCCGAGCACGTCGTCAGTCCGGCCCGGTTCAGCCGGGCGCATTCGTCGCGAAGTTCCGCCGGATAGTTGTCGGGCTGAACGGCGCCGAACATCACGGCGAACCAAGGCGGCGGTTTCTTCGGCGGTGCCGTCGAGATCGCCGTTGGCGTCGCGGCCGAACTTGGCGCCCTTCGGGTCCGGGGTGTCGCGAGTCAATCCGGCCCCATTGGCCGCGGCGGTGTTGAACCATGCTTTGTGGCCTGAGTTGTGGACGATCACCAGCGGGCGTCAGGGGCTTCCCGGTTCAGCCAGTCAAGCGTCAGCCCTGGAAGTCCGTTCTGCAGCAAGGGATCCCAGCCGTTGAGGTAGGCGCCGTCGGCCCCTCGCTTGGCGACTTCGGCGCGGATCGCGGCGAGGACGTCGTCGGCGCTGCAGATGGTGACGGGCCGGATGTCGACCATCCGGTCGGAGAGCACGATGGCCTCCATCAGCGGATGGCCGTGCGCCTCGACGAAGCCAGGCATCACGCAGCCGTCGATGTCGAGCGTCCGGGTGTTGGGCCCGATCCAGTTCTCGACGGCTGACCGGTCCCCGACCGCGATGATGCGGCCATCGGACACCGCCAGTGCCTCCGCGGTCGGCTGCAGAACGTCGACGGTGAGCACGGTTCCACGAATGACCAGGTCAGCAGG
>Ga0075418_10001046_pt1 | contig 30660 bp, 20 predicted proteins | sample SoiMetdeltSBSDD2_FD_81776 | JGI IMG/M metagenome (GOLD analysis project Ga0075418, IMG submission 81776) | Bulk soil microbial communities from a Populus tree surrounding site in Tennessee, USA - Soil MetaG P. deltoides SBSDD2 | ecosystem: Environmental > Terrestrial > Soil > Tree plantation... | reverse complement strand
CGCCTCAGCACTCCAGGCCGTGAAGAGGTACGGCCCGGCGCTCAAGTCGTGCGGAGCGGATCGCTCAAATAGCGCGGTCCACGTGACGTTGTTGGAGAGGCTGACGGTGATTGTGTCCTGCAAGCCAAGATCCGCGCGATTGCTCCAGCCGGCAAAGATGTATCCCGGTGACGGCAGCGCCTGCAATTCGATGGGCACCCCGCGGAAATACGTGCCGCGCCACGGATAAGCGACACCGTTGGTTACGCCGAGCGTGGCTTCGTCGATCAACAGCGTGTTTATCCTGAGTCGGCCCCGATTGGCGTGAGAGACGTTCAACGTGACCGTCGCGAAACCACTCAGGCCAAGCTGCGTGATCATGTGCTGGCGGCAATTGATGGGCCGCTGGCTGGCGAACGTGCGCATCGACCGCACGTTGTTGCTCCACGTGATCCATGAGCTGTTCATCGTGCGCCAGCGCTGGATGTGTTCAGGCATCGAACCCGCGATGGCGGATTGCATCTGGCTGATGATCGCATCCGCACGGTTCTCCTTGAAAGTTGCGTTCAAGTGATCTGCGTAAGTGTTAACGAACTCGCGGCGGAAATCCGGGTTCGTCATCAAACGCCGGAAGATCAGCGTGGACCACGGCGCGTCGATGCCGGGGCGACCAGTGGGGTTGAGCGCCGCGGCCAGCGTGTTGTCGCCATAGCCGCCGCTCCACGAATGAGCGTAGCCGAGATCGGTGTCGAACATCGCCCAGCGCCACCGCCCGTCGTGGCCGGGCGGCGCGTTGGTTTCGAAGCGCGCCGTGCGCTTGCGCCAGAAGCGGATGTTGTTGTGGGGCCAGTCGGCGTTGGCGATGTAAATCTCGCTCGCCTGGTAGGCGATAAAGTTCTGCACGTCCATCTGGGTCTGAATCCACGCGTAGTTCGCCGGATTCGTCACGTCGTTGGTCTCGATGAACGCGCGCATCTGGATGAAGTGCTGCGCGTCGCCGGCACGCCCGTCCACCAGCGTGCCTATGGTTTCGCAGATCACAACCTCGTCGCGCGGCACGCCGTAGTGGCTCTCGAAGTAAAGCGGGTCGAGTTGCTCACGCCCGTTGTGGATGCCCCAGTATTCTCCGTCCAGGAACACGACCACCGGGCGATACGCCAGCGTGTCGATGCCCGTCGGCGCGCTGAGGCGGTGGCAGAGCGCGTCGCGAAACAGCGTTTCGTTCCAGTCGTTGCCGGAGTTCGAAATGCGAAGGTTTGGGAACTCGACCATCGCCTCGCCTGCGCGGTCCGTAAGGCCGGGCCACAGTGCGTAGGCGATAGCGTTGGCCGGCGGCGTGTCGCTGCGCGACTTGACGCCCAACGATTTTTGGCGGAACGAGCGCGACGACTGTCCCTGGATGTCCACGATCACGTTCTGCGCGAAGCCCGTGTTGCCCGCCGGTTCGAAGTATTCAAGGTGCGCACGTCGTTCCCAGGCGTCGCCACGCTGCGTATAGTTGGCGGGCGTGTGGCCGGTGAGGAATTCCCCGGGATGCGCGTTCGTGTAGTCGGTAAAGATTTTGCCCAGGACGTAAATGCCCGTGGTGTAATTGAAGAGGTCGTTGGTGTTGATGGCGAGCGACATGACCGGCAGCGCGTAGCGTTGCGCGGCGTTGGTGAAGACGAAATAGGTCTGCGTGACGATCGGACTGGGCCACGCGCCGGCGCGAAAGGCTCGCGCGCGCACGACGGTCGCTTTGTTCACGACTCCGTTGGGTGGAAACCAGCCGTCGGTGTGCTGGTTGGCAGTCGAGGTGCCGGGAATCAGCGAGAGCAGATTTGGATCGCTCGACCGATTTCGAATCGCGAACGCCGTAGTGAAGGCCGGCGAGTTTGTCGTTGGCTCCGAACCGTCGAGGGTGAACCGGACGTCTGCGCCAGCGTCAGGCGAGTTGAGGAACAGGTCGAAGCCCGTGTCGTAGAAGCCTCCGACACGAGAGAACAGCGGCGCGGCGGCGAACGCGGTCAGGCCGGTCGTGGTGTTCGCAGCTCCCGGAGTTGGTGTCGCGAAGAAGACGAAGTTTGAGCTGCCGTTGGGCTGCCGGCCATAGGAATAATCGCGAGGGATGCCGACGGCTGGCCAGTCATCGATGCGCACGCCGTCGGGCCGCGTCAGGAACAACCGCTCGCCGTCGGCGCGAATGTTGAAGTTGGCATGCAGGTTGGCGGTATTGGTGCGGTCCTTGCCAGAGGCGAACACGAGCACGAAACTGCCCGCCCCGACCATGCGCGGTGGGAACACCCACTTGAATGGCGTGTCCTGCTCGTCGGACAAGCCGTAGCCGGCGAGGTTGATGGACGCGCTGCTGCCGTTGAACAGTTCGATCCAGTCCGGCCGGTCACCGTCCTCATCCACGCGCCCGGTGTCGTTCAGGGTGACGACTTCGTTGATGCAAAGCGAAGCGGCGGGTAGGGCCGCCGCTCCGTCGGGGGCCGCAACTCGAAACGCCAGCATCGCCACCAACAGGAAGGCGGCAAGTCGAACAAGTCGAGCAGGCGGAACGCCTGCAGTACTTCCTGGCGGCACGACATCAATCACCGGCGCAATCGGAAGAAGGCTTGGTCCGCGAGGGGCACGAGCATGAAGCGCTCATTTCCATTAACTTCCGGAGTGCCGGGCACCGGCTGCCAGTCCGGCGACGAAAGGCTGGTGGTGCTCTGAAGCCCCCAGTCAGCCAGGCTGGAAGTCCACGAGAGCCGCACGTTAGCGCCTTCGAGTCGGATGACCAGAGGGACGGCCCCGCAGTCTGCCACAGGATTCTGGCCGGCGAGCGGTCCGCACGGGCGAATGACCCCGTAGCGAGCGCCCGAGAAAAAGATTTTTCCCGAAACGAAGAAGCGCGCCGCCGCCTGCGGGCCCTGATTGACGCCGTTGAACTTCACGTCCGGCAACTCGAAGTAGGCGTCGCGCCACTGATCCGTTCCTTGCAGCACGACAGCGATGCTCCCCGGCGTGAATGCAAAACCGTTCACGCCGTTGCGCTCGGTGATATACACCTCGGGCCGGAACGATTGTCCCGCCAGCGCCGGGGCATCGTAGTACGTCATGCAGATGGCCAGGTGCGCATTCGGCTGCGTCGACGGGCCGAGCGCCTGGCCTACGATCGCCAGATTCAGATACTGGTGCGCGAAGCCCGGCGTGCCGTCATCGCGCGCCGGGCGAATGGCCATGCGGCGGTCGTCGACTGGACCCGCTTCGGCCTGGATCATTTCCTGGTCGCCCCCCGAAGTGCCCGGCGCCAGCCCGTTGAAGATCCCCGCAGCCAGGTCCATTTCCACGTAGTTGCCGTAATTCGTCGTGCAGATATCCGGGTCTTCATAACAATCAGCCAGCGGATCCTGCCCCGCCAGCGGATGCGGCGAAACGCGCAGCACCGCCAGATCGAACCGGCTGATGAACGGCTGGCCTGTCTCGAAAAACAGTCGCGGCCCGGCCGTCAGCGGCGTCACGTTCACCCCAAAGAGACTTGCCGAGGGGATGGTCCACGCCACCTTCTTCCACTCCCCGGAGCCACGCAGCGTGTACAACCTCTCCGCCGGGACGAAGCCCACGCTCCCGGTCGCGTCGGTGGCATACGCGTCCGGGCCGAACCGCGAACCCGCCAGCGCCGGGTCATCATAATATTCAACGCAGATTTTCATCGCGCGCGGCGCGTTGCAAGGCAGCCCGAGGAAATTGTTCGTCACGGCGAAGTTCATGTAACGGCCCAGGGCGCGCACGCTCCGGCGCTGGTCTTCGAACGGGATTCCAGCATCGTTGACGATTTCCGTCGTCTGATCCTCATTGTTGAGCACCACCATGTGAAGCGCATTGGTGTTCTGCAGATCCAGAAACGCATGATTGGTGATCGGTTCCGGATCGCACGTGTCCGGCGGCTCGAACTCCGTATAATCCGATGGTTCGCCAAACGCGCCCTGCTCGCCGAAGGCCACCACCCGGACGGTGAGACCCGGCACTCCCTCGGCGCGAATCGTGCCGCCGTTGACGCCGCCAAACTGGAAGGCCCCCTGGGCGTTGGCTGGAATCGAGCCGACGTAGCGCGTCCCGTCGGAAGGCCGCGTGCCATTCGCGACCCGGAACAACACCCAATTCCACTTTTGATTTTTGGCCGCCACCGGAATCTGCCCGCCGTTCGGGGCACTCAGTTCGGGCAGCGTCCCGAGCAGAAAATTAAAATTACGCGGCTGCCCGGCGCCGCTCAGGATCCCGTCGTCACCATACACCTGCATCAGGATGTCGATCGTGTCATTGTCGGCCCACTCCGTGAAGCCGCTGTCCGCCGTATTGAGATAATTGCCCTGCACCTTCAGCCCGGCCCGGCTCCGCAGCGTCACCGGCGCCGTCTGCTGGTCGCCGCCGGAGAGAATCGACAGCGTGGGAGTCCAGCCCGCCCCGAGCGGATTGAACGTATTGTCCGTGCTCGCGAAATGGACGATTTTGGTCGGGTCGGCCACCGAAGGCCATTGGTCCGGGTCGTACGGTCCGGCCGCGAAGAGACTGACAGTGCTCGTGAGCAAACAGGCGACAAGCCTGGGGATGTAGTTTTTCATGACCTGCCAAAGGGTTGATGGTTGAGTCCTGGAACGACTGGATTCAAGTTCACTGGCCCTCGCGCGTAAAGCAAAAATCTGGAGTACGCAGTGTCACTGCATCGGCTATCCTGGCCGACGAATCCCTGGATTCGTTACCGGAGCAAGGAGCGGTTTCAAGCTGATGATCCCGGCGGCTGCCAGGCCGAGCACGCCGCAAACGAGCCAAAGCAAAGCCGGATTGACGCTGAACAGGCTCATGCCGATCAACGGTCCGCACACGATCGCGATCGCCCACGAAAAGCCATACACGCCCATGTAACGCCCGCGCATTTCGGCGGGCGCGAGATTCGCCATGTAAGCCGCCGACACCGGCATGCAGACCATCTCGCCCAGGGTGAACGTGATGACCACCAGAGCCAACAGCGGGATCGAAGTCGCAAAAGAATTCATCGCGAAGCCTGCCCCCAGCAAAACGTAGCCCAGCGCCAGAATCCGACGCGGAGCAAAGCGCGTGGTCACGCGCGTGAGCGGCAATTCAAACAAAACGACCAGCACGCCGTTGCCGGAAATGAGCACGCCGTAAATCCACGGCGGCAGTCCGCACCGTTCCACATGCAGACCGAAGGTGGACGCCATTTGATACATGACGGGCGCGATGACGAGCGAGGCCACGATGGCCTGCAGAAACAGCGGGTTGCGCCGAATTGAAACCAGCGCCTTCGGCCAGCCGATTTCGTGGCCGCTCGTGCGCAAACCATGCGGCAGCAACAGCAGCGCCACGATACCGAACAGCGCCGACGTAATCGCATCGCCCACGAACAGCCAAAAAAAGGAATGCTCGGCGAGGAAGCCCGCGGTGGCCGGACCGAACGCCCACCCGGCATTGAGCGCGAGCCGATAAGCCGCATAGGCGGTGACTCGCTGCTCCGCCGGCACGAGGTCCGCCAGCAACGCGCTCGAGGCAGGCCGATACAACTCCGCGGTGAAACCTGTGAGCGCCGTGAAGAGCAGCAGCAGTTCATAGTCGCGCACCTGCGACAACAGCAGCATGCAACCCGCCGCTGAGAACATCGACAGCGCGATCGTGTTGCGCCGCCCGATACTGTCAGCAAGATGACCGCCCACCGCGGTCGCGATCACGTGCCCGACACCGTAGGCCGTGAGCGCGATGCCTGCTTCCTTGATCGTGTGGCCTTGGCGCGTGAGATAGAGCGCGAGAAACGGAATAACGAACGCGCCGAACTTATTGAGGAACGTGCCGAGATAGAGAATCCAGACCGGTTTGGGAAGCGACCTCAGACTCTCGCGCAACGTGGAATTTGCCCCTGGTGCTTCCAAGCTGCGATCTCAGTCGAAAAAACTTTGGAGAATTCGCCGGTCTCGTTTCGTGGGCCGCCCACTGCCTTTGGGACGTAGACCGGGCGCATGGGCAGCTTCCGTGCGCGCTTTCTCGAATTCTTCGGGCGCAGTCAAATCCTCCATGAACTCCGGCACCTTCGGCGCGCCCACGCGCTGCTCGAGCAACTGTCGCACCTTCACCGTCCGCATCACTCTGCCGACCGCCGCCGTGATCACGTCGCCGATTTTGACATTGCGCGACGGTTTGGCTGGCTGTCCGTCGATCTTAACCTTGCCCGCTTCACAAGTGGCCGTGGCGAGAGTGCGCGACTTGAAAAGCCGCACGCACCAAAGCCACTTATCGATCCTCACTCCGTCCATCAACTTGGCTGGGGCGGTTCGAATCCTTGCTCGGGCGGTGGTTCAGATTCCCGCGGGTCCATCCCGCTGACGGACTCACGGTGCTGCTCGGGTTCAGGACCAGCGGCTTCGGAAGGCCGGCCCTCGCTCTCGGCGCGGCGAGATCTTGCGTCACGATTCTCCGGACCACGCCAGGACCGCTGCTCGCGGCTTTCACGCGGTTGGCCCTGACCGTACTGCTGCGGCCGCGGGCCGCTCTCGCGCCCGCGGTGCAGACTTTTCAAGGCACGCCGCAATTGTTCCAACTCGCGTTCATCGGCGGTTTTTTCGCGCTCGGCCAGTTCGAGAGTCTCCAGCACCTCCTCCATTTCCTCGAGGGCCTCGCGGAGGTCGTTCACGATATGTTCGACATCCTGGATCGCCTCGTGGATTGCCGAGCCGTGCTGCCGTGCCGCTTGCTGATCCGGATGCGGCTGCCGCGGCGGGCGCGCCTGAAACCGCTGGGGTGGGCGCTCCGGACGGTATGGACGAGACTCGGCCGGGCGGGCGGACGGTTCGTCCACGTCGGCGCCTGCGATTTCCTGCCGGACCTCCTCTTGCGCTGAACCTTCGCCGGTCCCTTCAACCTCTTCGGGCGTGGCCCCGGCCGCTGCTTCCACATGCTGCTGCTCGTCTTGCGCGTCTGCGCCGGTGGCGAGTTCCGCGGACGCAGGGCCTGTGCTTGGTGCGGAGGCAGCGGGACGGCGCCCTCGTCCGCGAAAACCCCTGCCACCGCGTCGCGGCCTGCGACCCCGGCCTCTGGAACTGCCTCTGCCCGCCCCGCCTTGCGAACTACCCGTTTCGTCAGTCATCAATTCAAAGGCAAGTTGCCGAGACACCGCGCAAAAGCAATGGGAAACTCCGGCAGATGGCTGGCAGGGGAACCCAAACAACCATGGACCTACGCAACAATAGGGCACTTTCCCCATGTGTCTTTGACAGCGTTCCGGCCGATAATGGATCAGGAATCAGGGTTCGGCGAAAGCGGCGAACTTTGGTTCGGCACTCTTAAGTTCGTAGAGGCAGCCCCACGAGGGCACAAGGACATGGCTGAACGGGAACAACCGGTCGTATTGATTGCGGAGGATAGCGAGAACGACTTGCTGATGCTCCGTCGCGCCTTTCGGCAGGCCAGCATTACGGCCCCCGTGCAATACGTGAGCGATGGAGAGCAGGCAATCGCTTACCTGAAAGGCGAGGGAAAATTTGGCCGGCGCGAGGAGTTTCCGCTGCCGGACGTGCTGCTGCTGGACCTCAAAATGCCGCGCAAGAACGGCTTCGACGTACTCGAATGGTTGCGTACGCAACCTTCGCTTAGCGATTTGCGTGTGGTGGTGCTGACCACCTCGGAACAATTGCGTGATGTGAACCGCGCTTATGCTCTGGGCGCGGCCTCGTTTCTAACCAAGCCCGTGAATTTCGTGGAATTCAAGGATACGATCCAGGCGATGTATAACTACTGGATGGCTCTGAATCGCCGGCCAGTGATCGAGCGCCCGCCCAGAATCAACCCCTTGTTGGCGCCCCCCGAGGAGCAACCGGACTAATCTCTTCCAAAGCCGTATTGGGTTATTCACCCCAGTGGGCAACTGCGCGGCAAAGTCCATGCTGTGCACTTCTGCGTGACGGATGGACGTTTAGTTCCCGTCTTGCTCATCGACGATGATGAGAACGACGTGGTGTTGTTTCGACGCTCACTTCTGGCAACAGGAGCGAAGGTGCGTCTGGCAACGCTCAATTCCGGGCAAGCCGCCATGGATTACCTCAACGGCGTCAACGGTTACGTTGATCGCACCGAACACCCGCTTCCGCACCTGATCTTTCTTGATGCCCATTTGCCCGGAGTGTCGGGCTCGCAAGTGCTGCAGTTCATCAAATCGAACATCGCTCTGGCGCCGATTCCGGTCATTGTCCTGACCGGAGCGATCTCGCCAAACGAGACGCTGGCACTGTATCGCAGCGGGGCGAATGCGATTTGCCTTAAGCCGCTGACGGCAGGCCAACTCGAAGCGTTCACGTCTTTGGTCTGCCGCTTTTGGATCGACACGGTGCTGCCGCCGCCGACGAGATAGAGTTAGCTTTTCAGGTTTGGATCGAGACCAATCGTTCCGTTTAACTGCTCGACGTACGTTAGTGACTTGACCGCGGAGAGGTGAGCGCTGGCTTTCTCGAGGCGATTGTGAATGCCAAGGCGCTCGGCCTCTTCGGCGTAGTTTGAGCGCGCAAGGAATTTCTCCAGATAAGCGACGTGTCGTTGCCAGAGCCTGGTGTCGGCGGCGTGTTTGGCGAGCAATCGCGCGCGGTACCAGTCGCTCGAGAAAAGGTGTTCGCGCGTGAAGAGGCTTCGCACTTCGGGCGTGTTGAGGTCTCTGCCTTCCGAATGGCCATTAAGCATGACGTGCAGGAGCGCGCGCAGCGGAGGGCAGGCCCATTCGATGCTCCCGTCATTGAAGTAATGCGCGGCGACGCGTTTTTGCGTGGTGACAATGTTGTCGATACCATCTGCGAACACGGCCATGTCCTGCATCTCGGGCTTGAGCATCATCTCGGTGAGGACCTGGTGCGGATGGTTGAACATGCGTCCGAAGTAGGTGCGCACAAATTTGGCGGTGATGCGGTGACCCAGACGGCTCGCGAGGACTTTCCGTCCGTTGAACTCAAAGTCCTGACATCGTTCGAGGCAACCTTCTTTGATGAGACTTGCAGGGTCCCGCTCTTCGGCGGTCATGCGGCACCAAATCTCCGGGATCAGCAGACTGATATCGTGATCGACGCGCACGTGCGGGCCGACGTAGCCGGCGGCCGTGACGAAACCTTCGTGGCCAGTGACGAGAAAAGAGACCAGTGCCGCGTTCAGATCGATGATCGGTGGCAGCGCATTAAACGGACCCTTGGTCATCGCGCCTTCCGAGCCTGCACCAGTCGTCGAGGGCGAGTTGCCGGTCATGCTGCAAATGAATTCCATGAAGAGTTCCGGCAACTCCATGTAATGGATCGGGTTGTAAACGGCGAGAGGACGGATTCCGGAGGCCGCATCCGGCGGATTATTGCGCCTGCCCGGCAACACAGCAGTGACGGGATTCAACACCGGCGCATCGAGCGGCATGCGGCGAGCGAGCCGGGTGGACATCTGCGCGAGATAGACATCGCGTTCGTGGATGAGGTCGGGGCGTGGCTGGAGATAACGCGGGTTCTTCGTCGGTTTGCCGTTCACCAGCCGTGGATGGGCGGGCGAGACAAAATAAGTTGGCTCACCTGTTTGCTCCACCTCCCGGATGAACTGCTGCATGGGCAACGTGTAGCGATCGAAGTTGAGTGAGTCTTCGACAATGTCGCGCGCGTCCTTCGGCGTGAGCGGCTCGTAATTGGAAAGGAAATTGTCGGGCCTGGTAAAGTCGGATTCGGTTTGTTTGTCGTAGCCGCGGTGGATGGCGTCGTCGGGCCGTTGAAAGAGGCGACGCTCGCAATTTTTCACGATCTTAACAGAACCGTCGCGGAAGGATGCGGGCAAGTGGGGAAGAGCGCGGGACGGGACAACAACCGATGCAGAGATGTCATCTTCCGCCTGAATCTTCGCGGCGGGATGAAAATCTTTGCGTAACCCAAACGTGCGCCATAACCCATCTTCTTCGTATCCCACGCGCAAGTAGGTGGTGACGAGTTTGCGGTTGTCGCACTTCAATTCATTGCCGGGAGTGCCATTGACGATATCGACGCTGAAATGACCCCGCCAATCCTTGCCCCATTCCGGTTTGTAGTAACGCTTCACGACGAAGACCAGTTCCTTAAGGTACTGTGGAATGCTCTCCAGCCATTCGTTGTACTCCGGTTTGTATTCACGCATCGCGGGGGTGAGCAATTTGATAACTGATCCCAGGGATCGCTCCGCGCTCAAAACCGGTCTGCGGTCCACGCGCCGCTTGTCTTTGAAACGTTCCGAATAATCCCGCGCGATGAGTTCAGCGACCTGGTCGAAATCTTTCTGGAAGTCAGCAACGAACACGGGGCCCGTGAGCACCGCGTCGGTTATGGCCTTGGAAATCTCGCTCTTGCCGCCGCCGGAGACCGTGCACGGTTTGTGGCAGAGGGTCGGCTCCGCCAGGGTGCCGATGAGACGCCAGGCGCGGTTCCAACCCGGCGGTTTCTCCATGCGCACCTGGTAACCGGAAGGGCGTACGTAAATTTTGTCCGGCAACAATTTTAGTGACTGTGCGCCGTCTTTGCCTTGCCAAAGGATTTTTTGGCTGTGGAGGTCAAAGTGAACATTTTCGGGCACGTAAATGATTTCAGGATAGCGCTTGTCGATGGCGTAGCCCTCCGGTTGCACGTTCATGGCCGCGCCACAGCGCTTCACGACGTCCTCAAATGTGTGGCCGCGACTTCGCACGTGGAGGCCGCCGCTGAATTCCTCACCGAGATCGTAACTGGGGTACACGTAGGCGCCACCGGCGTGCTCTTCTTCGCAGGAGCCGAAGAGATTCGCCGCAAAGCTAAGCTGTGTTTTGACCTCTTTCTTGCAATAACCGAAATAGTTATCGGCGATGATCGTCACGATCACGCCGCTGGCGTCGCGCGCAGTCACCTTGAATGGTTCGCCGTCGTTGTAGAGTTCGCCCTCGTCTTTCCAGCACATGCCGTCGCGGCGCTGTCGCTTGGTCGCCTCGTTGAACGGCGCAAGACCCGCGACTTTCTTCGTTACCGTGGTGAGGTGTGTCGCCAGGATCACGCAGCCGGTGTGGCCGGTCCAACGCTCGGTGTCGAGGCCGGCATCATTTTGCGGGAGGTAAGGGTCGCCGGCGTTGCCGAAAATGCTTTCGACGAAATCGAGGTTGCTGACGAAATTGCCCGGTGCGAAGAAGCGCACTTCCATGGTCTTATCCGACGTGTAACCGGGCGCTTCAGGGCAGACGATCGGCCGCAGCAGCAGCGAGACGAAACACTCGGCCTGATCGTGCTGCGCTGATGTGAAGGGCAGCCGGAGTATTTCCGACGGCGGGGAGAGTGCGAGCCGGAGCAAATTGCCGAACACGGCTTTCGGTACAGCTTTTTTGTCGTCCGGAATCGGCAGCCCCCCTTCGGTCACGTGGAAAATCCCTTTGGTCGTGCGCCGGTCGCTTTTGGGGTTGTGAAGCACACCTTGCTTGACGCGATAAGACTGGATGATGTCGGACGAAAACTCGTCGGCGTCCGGCGGCAAAGAAAGAGCGCGAGCGAGGCCAGGACGGTCCAGAACGAACGTTCGCGTCGGCAGCCTGGGCACAGTGACGGCTTCCTGGAGGTAGTCGTACAGAAAAGTTTGGATGCGATTATCGGCGGGGCAGAGATAATTGGAGAGCAGGCGGTCGGTTTCCTGGCTGCGGCGCAGGAGAGTCCCTAGCATCTCAGAGAATTCCGGGTCCATTTCGTGGGGAACGGTGGGACAGCCCAGGCCGGTCAGCTTGAGGTTGATGTACGAGACGAGCTTGGGGTCCAGCCGCAGCCTGCGTTTTTCGCCTGCACTTTCGTTAGTCAATCCGAGTCAGGATAGCGTTCGGAATGGGCGAAGGGCAAGCGGTGGTGGCGGGGAGTGCAGGCAAATGCAAGTGCGTGGGGGCGTTTACCCCAGTTCCCGCGCCAGAGGCAACGGAGTTGTATTGGGTTGAGAGAATTCATGAAACCAACACCTTCACAACTCACGATGTGCCTTGTAATTGCGTTATTGCTCGGCGCGCTGATCACCGGCTGCGCAACCAATGAGCAGGAAGGCATGGGTACGTCTGGCAACCTGTCGCAGGCCGTTAGTGGCGGTGCGGTGGGCGCCGAGGATTCGAGCTTTGCGCGGGAAGCTTGCCAAACAGGCACCGCAGAAATGGAAATTGGAAGGTTGGCGACGCTAAACACGCGCAACAAAGAATTGCGAAAGTTCGCGCGGTCGCTCTCAGAGGATCATGCGCGGGCCGAAGAGGAACTCGCCACGCTTTTCTCGCGCAAAGCGATAGCACCGGAAGCAGAACTGGCGAGCGATTTCCAAAGCTCGCTGCAACGTCTTGCAGGCTTGAAGGGCGGCGAGTTTGACGCAGCCTTCAAACAACAGGTGATTTCCGACCACGAAAGAGCAATCGAGTTGTTCTCGAAGCAAGCCGAAGAAGGATCGGACGCAGACCTCAAAGCGTTTGCGCAGAAACGGCTGCCTCAGCTTCGCGCGCACCTGGAAACTGCTCGCGGACTGCCTGTGAGTTCTGACACCGAGGGCCCGAAGCCCGAACTTGGAGTTAACTCAGTGCTGCAGATTCCCGCCGCGCGAACACTGCGATGATTGCGACGGGGCCGGCAGCACGACCCTCCAAGAGAATGCCTAAAAGCGGTAGCCGACGGTTAATAGGGTCATGAAGTCGGCGAAGGCAGCATCGCCTTCTTCGTTTTCAAAATTGCGTTCCCGATTTCGATAGAGAGCAACCGGCGCGCTGAAGGAACCGAACCAACCATTCTTCGTGGCCACCAGACCTGGTTCAATAGAAATCGCGAATCCAGGCCGCCGGCGCCCTTCGCTGTCGCCGAACATGTCCGTGGAAGGCGTACCTTCCATGCGTCCGTTGAGGGTCAACGTCAAGCCGTCGACATAGCCGGGATGAAACGTGTAGCCCGCTCCCGCCCGGAACAGATAGGAATCGGCCGTCGACCAGACGTTGCCGGTATCGTTGGGGCCATCGAAAACGCCCGCGTCCTCCGCCGGCACGGCAATGTAGGTGCCCGACGCGAACAGGTTTAGGTCCTCCAGGGGTTCCCAAAACATGTATATGTCGAAGATAACGCCCCACGCGCCACCGCCGGGCTGAATGGAGTTATCGACGTTGCGTTCTTCAGCGCGGGGATCGTACGCCCCCGCTGAATTTGTGGCAAAGACCCTGAAAGTGTCCTTCGCATCTTTTTCGCCCGTTGGGAACAAGACACCGAGGCCTACGGAAATGTTTTGTTTCTTATTGTGTTCCGGATCCAACAGCCACGCGGTGCCAAGGAGGCGCATATCACTCAAACCGTAAGCCGAAGTTTCGTAGCGATCGATGACTGCACCCCGGGGGACACCATCCGGCGCGGGAAAGGGACTTGGGTTGACAAGTTGGCCGTTGACTCTGCGGTTGTCCCGGATGGCCTGTGATCGAGTGGCGAACTGGAATGGGATAGCGAGGGTCGCTGTGAAGCGTTTGGTGATCGCGTAGCTGACTGATATATCGATCAGGTGGACGTCGTTGATGACTTCACTTCCCTCCTGCTGACGGTACTTCTGTTCCTCGTCGCCAACAAAATGGCGATCCGAGTATTGCCAGCGATGGCTCACCGCTGCCATCCACGATCCACTCTCCTGATACGAAGCCGCGCCCAAACTGGGCGACGTAATTCGCGCCGTCACTCACCCCTGGCCCAGTGCGTCGGGCTTGAGGCCTACAATTCCCAAAAGAACCGTCGCGACAAGGATCACGCGTTGGGATACAACGTTGTAAGGGGTTCGCATGTGAGCGCGATTCATCCACGAAAATCGCCGATTGCAAACGGGTTTGGGGTGAACGGCTGAGGCGGCGGGGTAAACCGCCGATTTCCAGGGGTGCGACCGGAATAGTTCTGAATCTCTGGTCGGATTGTATCCAAGGTTCAAAGTTGCTCCGACGAATGGCAGCATTTGGACGTTAAACCATTGCGGCCGAATGAGTCTAAGCCTGAGTAGCGCTGAAACTGTCCAGCGGGTGCTGTGTTCTCTATTGCGTGCAATGGCCGCGAATGCGAAGAATGTAGCTAATGTAAGTGAGAGGGGCTGCTTATGAAACCAAATGAACGCGGGGCGGGACTTCCACAGAGCGTAGCCAGGAAGCTGCGCGCCATCCGGCGACGCGCCGTTGGGTTCACATTTCTTCGAGGGGTAATTCTTGCCGGAGCGTTCCTCATGGCCGGGATGGTCGCGGCCATGCTGATCGATTGGAGCGTGGGGTGGTTCAGTCCTGCGGCGCGTTACACGGTTACCGCACTGACGCTTGGGGGAGCGGCGCTCGCATTTATTATATGGTGCGCGCTGCCGTTGTTTCACCGCCGAACGATTGTTTCGACCGCCCGGGAAGTAGATGAGTCTTTGCCGCAATTGGAGGAGCGCTGGTCCACGGTAACGGAGCTTTCCCAGAGCACGGACTCGCCGGAAGTTCGTGGATCGGAGGCGATGATCCGGAAGGTGGCTTCGGAGGCCGAACTTGCCAGCGAGAGTATCACGCCGCGAAACGTAATTTCTTCGCGCCCGGTGCTGCTGGCTAGCCGGTGGCTGGCAGGAGCGGTGGCGGCATTGCTCATTTTGTGCGCAATCAATTTCACGCAGGCGCGGTTGCTGGCACAGCGGTTTTGGATGCCTGGAAAAAATATTTCGCTGACGCAGGTCAGCGCGTCACCCGGCAACGTGTGGGTGCCCAAGGGAGAGGCGCTGACCTTGGACGCGACGGTGAAAGGGCGTGTGCCAAAGGGCGGGGCAGTTTTGACGCTGCGGGGCGAACGCGGAGGGCAGAAGACGATCGCGATGACGACGAAGACGGGAGCGACCGGCGGGTTCCAGTACGCGATCGAGGAAGTGTCGGAGACTTTCGAGTATCGGGTTCGTTCGGGCGACGGGCAAACTCCGTTCCAGAAAATCACCGCGGTGGACCGACCCAAAATTTCGGAAGTAAAACTGAAAGTCACGCCCCCCGCGTACAGCAAGTTGCCGCGGGAACAAAAGGCGGCGCTGCCGAGCTCGGTGCGCGTGCTCGAAGGCAGCGAGGTGGAAGTGAGTTTCCGGGCAGACCAGCCGCTGGACCGGATGCTGCTGGATTTTGGAAACGGGCAGTCGACGCAGCTCACAGCGGACAACAACAACTGGTATTCGTTCAGGACGCGGCCCACGAACAGTCTTACGTTCGCGGCGGCGGCGATCAACAAGTTCAAGCTCGAAAACAAGAACAAGCCGTCGTGCCGGATTAGCGTGTACGAAGATCTCGCTCCCACGGTGAAGATTTTGGAGCCGAGCGACGACATTGCGGTGTTGCCGGGAGAGAAGGTGGATGTGGTCTTCGAAGCGCAGGACGATTTTGGACTGGCGAAGGCGGAAGTGATCGTCGCCATGACGAAAGCGGACGGCGAGACGAATACGGTGCGCATCCCTGTGGAACTTGCAAAGGAAGCAGGGAAGAAGGACGTGAAGAAAACGGTGCAGTTGGATCCCAAGGCATTGGGCCTGAAGCATGGCGATCAGCTTTCCTACCTGGTCCAGGTCACGGACACGAAGCAAACCGAGGCTTCGGCGAGCGGGTCGGAGGCGAGTTCCAGGCCACAGCAATTGGCGTCGGCGGAGAAGCCAGGTGAAAGCCAGACCGCGGAGAGCAAAGAGCAACGGAACGAAGCAAAAGCGCAGGAAGAGCAGGCGCTTGCCAAAAACGAGAAGGAGAACGGGCAAACCGAGAGCAATCCGTCGAGTTCGAACAATCAAGGCAAGCCACAGGAGAATGAATCAACGCTGACCGCGAAAGCCGCGAAACAAAATCAATTCGAGCAGAAGCCGAACAACGGCCAGCAACCGCCGGAGAACCCGATGTCGAAGCGGATGCTGGATGTGGGACAGGCTTCACAATGCAAGCCGCGCAACATTAGCGTGGATGAATACGCGGGGACATTCGAAGGAGAAAAACGCAAGAAGCTGGAGATCGCGATTGATCCGGTGCTGGAGCAACTCCGAACGCTGCTCGCGCGAGCGCAGGAGAAGACGGACTCCTTGAAAGAACCGGCGCGAAGCGCGGAGGGACTGACAGCGGGCCATGGTGGCCCCCTGAACGAGGCGAAGGGACATTTGAGTGAGTCGCAGAAAGCGGTGTCGGACTTGAAATCGCGAACGGCAAACACGCCCTATGCGTTCATTGGGTTGCAATTGCACAACATCAGCGAGGCGCACATCACCCCGGCCAATTTGAATCTGACGCGCGTGGCAATTCCGGCGGCGATTGAGGGGACGAATGTGGCGCTGATCGACAAGGCGTCATTCCACATCGGCCGCGCGCGGGAAATGCTGGCGGACTTGACGAAAACATATGAGACGGTGAAGCGGGACCAGCAGATTGCCGACGCGATGCAGAAGTTGAATAAGATGTACCAGGTGTTCCTGGAGGATTCGCAGGCATTGCTCGGCAGCAAAAGGCCCGGCATCAATTCGTACGACCGGAAGATTGCCGAGGTCGAGGATGAATATGTCGAAAAGTTGCAAGAGCTTTTGGAAGAGAAGAAAAAGATCATGGAGGAACTGGCGAAGTTGCTCGCGGAAGATCCGCGCATGCTGCGCCGCTATATGGCGATGCTGCAGTTGCAGGGGACGAGTTATCGCGACCAGATGACGCTGCTGGCCGAGCAGCAGAAGCAATTGAAGGAGCAGGTCGCGAAGTGGAACGCGACGCCGAAGGAAGAGCGCGAAGCCTTGGTGAAGGAGTTTCGCGAGGGCCACTCGAAACAGGGAGCGCAGGTGGTGGAGGCGGCCACGAAGATGCGCGAAAACATGGAGACATGGCTGCCGCTGGACGTGAAAACGGACCAACCGGAAGTGCAGACTGCCCTCACGCGCGCGGAAAAGATCATGCAGTTGACGGCGGAGAGCACGAATCCTGAAAATACCGAAGCGGCGGCGCAGGCTTTGACCGAGATGCGCGCATTGCGCGATTCGCTGCCAAAGCTCAACGAGGTCAGTTCTACGAATAAAGCGAAAATGAGCGCGCATGTGGCGAATCGACTGACGGAAGTCGAGGGATTGATCACTGCGCATTCCGGGAGGATGAAGATCGCCGAGTCATTCGACAAAGGCGATTTCCCGAAGGTCGCCGAGATCGTGCAGAGCCGCATCACGCAGGACACGGTGGTGCTGGGCGACAAATTGGAAGCGACGGAGAAGCAAGTCGCACAGATGTCGGACGAGATCGCGAAGAAAGCCGAGCAACTGAACAAGATCACCCAGGACGATATTATCCCGCCGCAGGGCACGACGGTAAGTCATCTTTCTGTGCGCGAAGTGAAGCAGGCGGAGGAATTGCTGAACGGAGTGGTGCCGGCTTTTGCGTTGGCCGAGCAAACGTTTGATGAGTTGATGCGCTTGATCATTGCAAAACTGGATGAAGCGCCCGCGCCCACGGACGCCGGCATGCCGCCGGGATTGGAAGATATTTTGTCGTTACTGCAGGACGAAATGAAAGCCAATGAAGGACTCGGCATCCCGTGCCGGCCTATCAATGTACAATTGATGACGGATTGGATGCGACCAGGCCAGGGACAGGGGCAGGGGCAGGGGATGGCGCAGGCACAGGCCGCCCAGGGCCAGGCGCAGGAAGGCAAAGCCAAGGCGCAGCAACTCGAGAAGGAGGCGCGGCAAAGCGCGCAGAGAGCGCTGGCGGAAGCGAAGCAGCAACTCGCCGCCGCGCAACCCGCCGAAGCCAAAGCGCGCGCCGAAGCGTGGAACAAACTCGCGTCGCGCTTGCAGAAGGACCTGCTCCAGGGTCGCGACAACACGCCGCCAGAGCAATACCGCCAGGCGATCGAAAACTATTTCAAGATCATTTCTGACTCGACGATTCAGGCAGAGCCGACCAAATGAAGTGCGCAGTTTTCTTGTGGATGGCGTGGGGGGCAACGCTGCTCGCGGCTGAGCCACGGCCATCCAATCCGGTAGGAGATCCCGAGTCGCTGGCGAGCGCGCTTTCCCCCAACCAATGGAGCCTTGTCGAGCAATCGATCGACCGCGCGCTGGTGTGGCTGGCGCGACAACAGGACAGCGATGGGTCCATTGACGCGCCGGACAATGCCCAACCCGCTGCCACGAGCCTCACCGTGATGGCGTTCCTGTCCAAGGGCCATGTTCCCGGAGAGGGGCCTTACGGGCGCATGCTCGACAAAGCGATCGATTTCGTCTTGCGCACTCAACAGCCAGACGGGCTGCTCGCTTATTCCGGCGGTGGCGGGCGATCGACCAGCGGGAAGACGGCGAATTACAATCACGCGATTGCCGGTCTGATGTTGACAGAAGTTTATGGAATGACGGATCCGAAGCGGGCAGCGCGCCTCAAGCCGGCGATCGTCAATGCGGTCACCTTCACGCGACGGGACCAGGTCAAGCCCAAGGAGTATCAGGGTGACGAGGGAGGTTGGCGCTATCTTTATTCCGAGACCTATGGCGATTCCGATCTGTCGGTGACGGCCTGGCAGTTGATGTTTCTGCGCTCGGCCAAAAACGCGGAGTTCGACATTCCGAAGCAATATGTCGATGATGCGATTGCCTTCGTGGAGCGTTGCTGGAATCCGCAAATGGGCGTGTTCTTTTATAAGAACGCGGGCAGTGAACGGCGATGGAGTCGCGGAATGGTCGGTGCCGGCATTCTCTCGCTGGCAATGGCCGGGCGGCACGATAAACCGATCGCGCAACAGGCGGGTGATTGGCTCTTGAACTATCCCTTTCGACGATTTGGCGACCGCGTGGGAAGCGGCGATCGATTTTTTTACAGCACTTATTATTGCAGCCAGGCGATGGCGCAGTTGGGCGGAAGACACTGGAAGGGATTTTTTCCGAGCCTCGCCGCGGTGCTGGTGCAAAGCCAGCAATCAAATGGATCGTGGCCGCACGAACCGAATGGCTCCGATCGAGTATTTGGCAATACTTATACGACTGCGATGGCAGTTCTCTCGCTCACGCCGCCGCTGCAGCTTCTGCCAGTGTATCAAAGGTAGAGCTTAAAAGTTTGCGCCTCGTTACCTTGGCGGCTACTAAAGGTTCATCGCAACGCCCAAACAATCCTCCGAGCTGCTCCCAGTACTCGGAATTACCACCACGACGATGATGGTGGTGGGTGGCGTTATTGGATCGGGAATTTTTCGAAAACCGGGCGTGATGGCGGCGGAACTTGGATCGCCGACGCTTCTGCTCGCCGTGTGGCTGCTCGCCGGAGTTATCACGATGTTTGGCGCGCTGACGAACGCCGAGATTTCCGGACTCATCCCGGAGACCGGCGGTCAGTACGTCTTCTTCGAAAAGATGTACGGGCCCTTCTTCGCGTATTTGTATGGCTGGGCCGTCTTCGCTGTGATCCAGACGGGGTCAATTGCTGCGCTGGCTTACGTGTTCGCGGAATACTCGACCCAGTTCGTCGCGCTTCCTGAATTGAGCGGACCCGCAGCAGCGTTCGCCATTCATCTCCCGTTGATCGGAGACATTCTGCCGTTCAAAGAACTTGGTGTGAAGTTGCTGGCCGTGGGCGTGATTGTGCTGCTGACCACGGTCAACTATCTCGGCGTGCGGTTCGGTGGAGTGGTGCAGAACGTTTTCACGATTGCGAAAGTTGCCGGAATGATCGTGCTATTTGTGGTGGCGTTCCTGCCGGTCTCCCGAGGCAACATTGCGAACCTGATTACCCCGGGCTCAATGACGTCCAAAACGGGATTGGCGCTCGTACTCGCGGTTGCCGCCGCATTGCAAGGCGCGTTCTGGGCTTACGACGGCTGGGTAAAAGCGTCGTACATCGCAGGCGAAGTGCGCGACGCGCAACGCATCGTGCCGCGCGCGACGGTCCTGGGGATGTTGATCGTGACCACCATTTACCTGCTGATGAACGTGGCCTACTGCTGGGTCCTGCCCGCTGACGTGATGGCCCAATCGAAGCTGGTCGCGGCGGACGTAGCCAATCGTGTCTTCAGTGGCGGCGGCAAGTGGGTGGCGGTGATCGTGATGATCTCGACGTTCGGAGCGAACAACGCGGTCATTCTCACGAGCGCGCGTGTCTATTTTTCAATGGCGCGGCGGAACGTATTTCCGGCAATGCTGGGTCGCGCGCACCCGCGCTTTCACACCCCCGGGGCGTCGCTGGTGGTGCAGGGACTGTGGAGCATCCTGCTGGTGTTCAGCGGCACCTTCGACATGATCACCGACATGCTGATATTCGTGGCATGGGTTTTCTATGCCGCCGGCGCGTATGGCGTGTTTGTGCTGCGCCGCAAGATGCCAGATGCCCCGCGCCCCTACAAAGTGCCAGGCTATCCGTGGGTGCCGGCGATTTTCGTGCTGTTCGCAGCAGTCTTTGTGGCACTCACCCTGTATAATGACGTTTCTGGCTTTCGCAGTGCCAGCGCTGCAGGCAAGCCAGCGCTAATTAATTCAGTTTTCGGGATCGCGCTGGTTTTGCTCGGCACCCCCATTTACTTCCTGTACCGCCAGCGCCGCGCACCGTCCATTCCACAGACCCCGTCGGCGGGTTAAGACTCGCATCCCGATGCGAACGTGGTTATATGTGGGCCGTGCCCAGCAATGCCTCATTGGTGACGAGCGAACGGATTGTTGCGCCAGCAGGGTCGGCGGCGTCGGTCACTTCCAACCGCGTGAGTTCGATCGATGCCTATCGCGGGCTGGTAATGCTGTTGATGATGGCGGAAGTGTTGCGTCTGCGGCGAGTGTCGGATGCGTTGCCGGGCCATTCGCTTTGGGCCTTCCTGGCGCAGCAGCAGACCCATGTGGCTTGGATCGGCTGCACCTTGCACGATCTTATTCAGCCGTCGTTTACGTTTTTGGTGGGCGTGGCCCTGCCCTTTTCACTCGCGCGCCGCGCGGGCGAAGGGCAGCCGCAATGGCGGCGCACGTTGCACGCGTTTTGGCGCGCGTTGATTCTGGTTTTGCTCGGGGTATTTCTGCGCTCGACGAACTCGCCGCAAACGAATTGGACATTCGAGGACACGCTCACGCAGATTGGGCTGGGCTACGGCTTCCTGTATTTGCTGGCGTTGCGTTCGACGCGCGTGCAGTGGACCGCGCTCGGGTTGATTCTGTTCGGATACTGGCTGGCTTTCGCAATGTATCCTTTGCCGGGCGCTGATTTCGACTGGCAGAGAGCCGGCGCCTCACCGGAGTCGCAGCTCACCGGCTTTGCGGGGCACTGGAGTTTGAACACAAATGCCGCGTGGGCCTTCGACACGTGGTTCATGAATTTGTTTCCTCGCGCGATCCCCTTCACGAACAATCGCGGAGGATATTCAACTCTGAGTTTCATTCCGACCCTCGGTACGATGATCCTCGGCCTGCTTGCCGGGCAGGTCTTGCGCAGCCCGCGCACGGCCTTCGAAAAAATGCGGTGGCTTGCCATTGCGAGCGTAATCGCGTTGGGCGCGGGATGGCTTCTGGGCGCGACAGGCGTTTGCCCGGTCGTGAAACGAATTTGGACGCCGAGCTGGGTGTTGTTCTCAGGCGGTTGGTGTTTCCTGTTTCTGGTCGCGTTTTACATCGTGATCGACACCTGGAACCGCCGGTCATGGGCGTTCCCCCTTATCGTTGTGGGAATGAACTCCATCGCGGCGTATCTGATTGCGCACCTCTTTGACGGCTTCATCGAAAAAGCCTTGCCGCGGCATCTCGGCGATTGGGTATTCCTCGTCGCGGGACCGGCTTATAAACCATTGCTCCTCGGTTTAGGCGTGCTGTTGATCGAGTGGTTGCTGCTCGGGTGGATGTATCAGCGGAAGATTTTTCTCAGGATTTAGCGCCGACCCCGTGGCGGAAATGGATTTTGGCTGTAAATTGTAGTTAATGACCATAACGTCTCTCCTGACCACGAAAGGAACACGATGCCGCAGGCGATGATGGATCCAGAGCAGGTCCGGCGTTTCGCCGAGGAACTGCAACGCTTCAATCGCGACGTCCAGAACCGGCTGGGATCGCTGCAGGCTCGGTTTGGATCATTGGGCGACTCTTGGCAGGACCAGGAGCAGGTGAAATTCTCAGATGAGTTCAAGCAAACGGTGAAGGCGCTCAAGAAGTTCGTCGAGATGTCCGACCAGCATGTGCCCTATCTTTTGCGCAAGGCCCAGCGGATCGAGGAGTATTTGAAGCAACGGTAAAATGGCTGATCGCGCGCATGTCAGTTCGAGTGAAGCGATTGACCGCTTCCGGTCGAGCTTGGTGAACTACATCGTCAAGATGCGGCCGCTCCTGGAAGATGCATGCGATGAGGTGTTTCGCACGCGCGATTGGCTGGAGAACGACCGGCGCATCTATTGGGAAAACCAGTTGAGGAAGCGGCATCGCGTGCTGGAAGAAGCCAAGGCGGCACTCTTCAGCGCAAAGATTTCCAACTTGCGCGACGCTCGCGCGGTGGAGGTGATGGCCGTCGAACGGGCCAAGCGTTCGGTGAACGAAGCGGAAGAGAAGCTGCGCAAGATCAAAGGGTGGTCGAGCGAATTCGAGCACCGCTCGCAGGTTCTCGTCAAAGACCTCGAGCACGTGCGGTTCCTCATGGCCAACGAGTTACCCAGAGCCGCCGCACACCTCGTACAAATTATTCGACGGATTGACGAGTACGTGAGAGTGGGGATGGCGCCTGCGCCGGGCGACGGATCGGGCGGGGTGGAGTCGACGGAAATTGCCGCGGGTGAGGACGCCCGCGGTCCAGATTCAAAATGACGATCAGCGCCAACGGACGAGCACTTGCGGTTGCGACAAAGGACCTCCTGCTGCGGTGGGAGGAAACGAAACAGTCTTGGCAGGATGAAAAGGCGGCGGACTTCGAGCAGCAGTATTTGACGCAACTGCAGACCGCGGTTGACCGCGCCATTCCGACCTTCGAGGATCTCGACAAACTTGTAACCCGAGTCCGGAGTGACTGTGAGTAAGCACTTGACCGTCACACAAACTGCGGAACTTCTGCATGATCTGAGACGCACGGCGCGTGAATTCGTCGAGCGCGAGGAGAAGATCACGCGCGAGTATCGGGCAAAGATCGATCTCGCTCAGAAACGGCTCAAGCAGGACCTGGAAAGCGTCGAAGCTGATTCGGCCAACAAGATCACTGAAGCGCAGGCGGAGTACGAAAGCGCAAAGACGCGGGCAGAGGGGATTCACGAACGACGAAAGACACGGATTGTCAAAGCGTACCAGACGAGCAACCGGCAGGGCCTGCAATGGATTGAGCAGCAGGAAGGGCGAAAGAAATATCCGATCCAGAAGGGCTTGCTCGACACGAAACGAAACAAGGAAGAGGCGCTGAAGGCGAATGATGCGAAGACAGCGGAATTTCACGGGCAGCTTGCGGTGAATCGGGCAGCGTTTGTCGCTCTGGAACACGAAGCCCACAAGGCCTTTCGCGGTTATGGGAGTTTTCGCCGGATGCTGCGCGGCCTGCCGAAGATGCCTGATCCACAAAGCGCGGGCGATGAGCATCAACTCCTCGATCAGCTTGCGAAATTGCATGAGAAGACGCGGCAGGAGGTCACCGAATTTCGGCGGGCGCTTGTGCCAAAGTTGTTCAGCTTCCTACCGCCGTGGGTATTGCTGCTCGTCATAGTGCTTCTCGCGGTGGCGCTCCCCTTCGTGCTGGAGAAGACCGGCAACGGAACGATGACCTACACTCAGGCCGGAGTTGGAGCGGCTGTGCTTCTCGTGCTGATCACGTTCGCGCATTTTACGAGCAAGGGCAAAGCTGCACCGCCGGCGAAGAAAATCGCCGAGTCACTCGAAAGCGCGCGCCGCATCCACAATATCTGTCTGGAAAAATCCAACGCCCGGCACGCGCAGGAGATCCAACGGATCGAGCGCGAAGCAAAAACGAGGACGGAAGAGTTGGAAGCGGCCTGGCAACGCACGCAGGAAGAGATTGCGCATGCTCGCGGGACATGGCCTCAAATGTTGGCCGACAAGTATCGACGTGTTGCCGAGAAGCATGAGACGCTTTCGCAAACGCGGAGCAAGCGCTTGCAATCGGCACACAACGCGCTCGTGACGCAAACCCAGGACGACGCAACAACGCGCAAGCAGCAGATCACGGCGGCAACGCAGGAGCACACCGACAAACTGACGGCGCAGAACGAAGCGGACTGGAAGCAGATGCAAGTCGAGTGGACGGCGCGAGTCCGGCCCGTTTATGACGCGGTCGCATCGGCGAATGCCGCCGCCGAGGAGTTTCGTGACTGGAGTTCGCCGACGTGGCAGCAGTGGTCGCCGCCCCCGGCATTCGGAAACGCTGCGAAATTTGGCAGCTTGAAGGTCGACGTAAAGCGGCTGTGCGAAATGTTGCCGCGCGATGCGCGCCTCGCTTTGCCTGGACCGGCGGCGTTTTCCGCACCATTGGTGCTGCAGTACCCGCAGGAAGGCTCGTTGTTGTTTGAGACTAGCAAGTCCGGAGGAGACGCGGTGCTGGACGCGATTAACAACCTGATTCTGCGACTCCTTGGCACGTCACCGGCGGGAAAGATTTCATTTACGGTCATCGATCCGGTGAAGCTCGGCGAGAGTTTTGCCGCCCTGATGCACTTGACCGATTACGAATCGAACCTGATTAAAGGTCGCATCTGGACACAGCCGACGCAGATCGAAGAACAGCTCGCCCAGTTGAACGAGCACATGGAGAAGGTGATCCAGATGTACCTGCGCAACGAGTACGCGACGATCGCGGAGTACAACGCGCAGGCCGGCAACATCGCGGAAAAATATCACTTCGTCGTGATTGCCGATTTCCCGGCGAACTTCACACAAACAGCGGTTCGGCGGTTGCAACGCATCGCGGCGGCGGGCGCGCGCTGCGGCGTTTACACGCTGATCCACTGGGACCAGCGTCAGACGCCACCGCCGGATTTCCTGCCCGAGGAATTGCGCAAGAGCAGCGTGTGCGTGACCGCAAACGGCGCGCAGTGGGAACTCACGCGCCCCGAAGTGCCGCGCACAAACGTCACGTTGGACGGCGGGCCTTCGACTGATTTTGCGACCGGGTTCCTGCACCGAATTGGCGACATCAGCCGCGGTTCGAATCGGGTGGAGGTGCCGTTCGCACAAGTCGCGCCAGCTGAGTCTGAGGTGTGGACGCTCGACACAACGGCGGAAGTGCGGGTGCCGATAGGCCGTTCGGGCGCGACGAAGCTGCAGTGCCTCGCCATCGGCCAGGGGACCCGTCAGCACACATTGATCGCGGGTAAGACCGGGTCTGGCAAATCCACGTTGTTCCACGTGATCATTACGAACCTCGCGCTCTGGGCCAGTCCTGAGCAGGTCGAGTTTTATCTCGTCGATTTCAAGAAGGGCGTCGAGTTCAAGGGGTATGCGACCCGGCGATTGCCGCATGCGCGCGTCGTGGCGATCGAGAGCGATCGCGAGTTTGGATTGAGCGTGTTGCAGCGTGTGGACGAGGAACTGAAACGGCGCGGCGACTTGTTTCGCAAGTTGGGCGTACAGGACCTTGCCGGCTATAAGAGGGCCGGCGGTAACGAATCGATGCCGCGGTCGCTGCTGTTGATCGACGAGTTCCAGGAATTCTTCGTCGAAGACGACCGCATTTCGCAGACCGCCAACGTGTTGCTGGATCGCATCGTGCGCCAGGGCCGCGCGTTTGGCATCCACGTCCTCCTGGGTTCGCAAACCCTCGGCGGCGCTTACACGCTGGCGCGCACCACCATGGGGCAAATGGTGATTCGCATCGCCCTGCAATGCAACGAGGCCGATGCCTACCTCATCATGGACGAGAGCAATCCTGCGCCGCGTCTGCTCTCACGACCAGGCGAAGGGATTTATAACGACATGGCAGGTGCCATCGAAGGCAACAACCCGTTCCAGGCCGTCTGGCTGTCGGATGAGGAACGGGACGCGCGCTTGCGCGAGGTGCGCGCGCGAGCCGACGCTGGCACCGGCGTCTATCCTGGCCCGATTGTGTTTGAAGGAAACGCGCCGGCCGATGTGGGAGACAATGAGCCACTGCGGCAATTGCTCGCCCAACCCGTCGCGCGTGTGGAGCGGCCGGCGGTCGCGCGCATCTGGCTTGGCGCACCGAACTCCATTAAGGGTCCGACTGAAGCGGTGTTCACGCGCCGCAGCGGCAACAATCTTTTGCTTGTGGGCCAGCGGGACGAAGCGATGCTGGCGATTCTCTCTCTCGGTGCGATCGCACTTTCACAGCAGTATCCCGCCGGGGCGGCCCGAATAATTTATTTCGAAAGCTTTGGGCCGGGTTCGGCAGAACGGCGTTATCTTGACAGCGTTGTCGCTACGAAAGCGAAAGGAGTTACGCTGGCGGCGCCGAGTGATTTGGGTCGCGTGATGGGTGAATTGGCGGATGATTTGCAAAAGCGCACGGAGTCGGAAGCGGCGGATGCTCCCGAAAGGTTCCTGATTATTCACGGATTGCAGAATTTCAAGAAGCTGAGGCCTGAGGACGAGTTCGGATTTTCGACCGGAGACCAGGGTAGCAATGTCGCGGCCCAATTTCAGAAACTGGTCACGGACGGTTCGAGCCATGGCATTCACGTCATCACCTCAGTCGACACTTACAACAACGTGAATCGCTTTGTCGGAAGAAAGGGTCTGAGTGAGTTTGAAATGCGCGTGCTCTTCCAAATGAGTTCGAATGATTCGGCGAGTTTGTGCGACGATCCGAAGGCCAGCACGCTGGGTTTGCACCGCGCTCTGTTCTACAACGAGCAGGAGGGGTATTTGGAGACGTTCCGGCCCTACGCATTGCCCAGCGCGGAATGGCTGGAGTCCTAACAAAGCTACTGCTCGCTGTGAATAAGCTTAATAACTTTTCTGAACTTCCAAGGCGTGTCTCCTTGTAACACGGTCGCGATGATCTAAGATACGCCTCCCGATGTTCAACCTGAGTTCGCTGAATCCTCAGCAGCGCCTTGCTGTTGAGACCCTCAAGGGTCCTGTCTTGATCCTGGCCGGCGCCGGCACCGGAAAGACCCGCGTGATTACGTGCCGGATCGCCCACATGATTAGCAAAGAAGGCGTCCCGCCCGGAAATATTTTGGCCGTGACCTTCACCAACAAAGCCGCCCGCGAAATGAAAGAACGCGTTGCAGGCATGTTGCCCCGCCGCAGGGACGACGAGGACGGGAAGAAAGATCGCGTAACGATCTCCACCTTTCATTCGTTGGGCGCGCAAATCCTCCGCCAGCACATCGAAAAGCTCGGCTACAAGCGCAACTTCGTCATTTACAACGAGCAGGAGCAACTCGGTGCGGTAAAAAAAATCCTCAGCCACATTTCAGGGAAAGGCGTCGACAAGATCGACGCGAATGCCGTGCTTAGCTTTATTGGACGGATCAAGAGCGGTTCGTTGAAGGAAGGCGCCTTCGCCGACGACGCTTCGGCCGCCCTCGCGCAGCGGATTCTGACGCGATACGAAAGCGCGCTGCACGCGTGCAACGCCATCGACTTTGACGATCTATTGCTCTTCACGCTCAAGCTTTTGCACGAGCACCCCGAAGTGCTCGAAAATTACCGCCGCAAATTCCAGTACGTGATGGTCGACGAATACCAGGACACCAACGCGGCGCAATTCGACCTCGTCCACCTTCTGACGCAGCAGCATCGCAACCTCTGCGTCGTCGGCGATGATGACCAAAGCATCTATGGTTGGCGCGGGGCCGAGATCGCCAATCTGCTCGACCTCGAAAAGCATTATCCCGAAGTAAAGGTGATCAAGCTCGAGCAAAATTATCGCTCAACGAATATTATTCTCGGCGCTGCCAACGCCGTGATCAAAAAGAACGCCCGACGCCGGCCCAAAGCATTGTGGTCGCAAAAGGGTGTCGGGACAAAAATCGTGCTCCACGCTTTCGAAAGCGACGAGGAGGAAGCCCGCACCGTGGTCGAGCAGATCGAATACGATCGACTCGCCAAACGTGTCGATTGGGGCAAACAGGCGATCCTGTTTCGCACGAACATCCAGTCGCGGCCGTTTGAAATGGCTCTGCGCGCGGGCGGCGTGCGCTACCATTTGATCGGTGGTCAAAGTTACTTCGACCGCCGCGAGGTGCGCGACTTCCTCGCCTATCTTAAAATGTTCCTGAATCCGCACGACGACGTGAGCCTGCTGCGCATTGCAAACGTGCCCGCGCGCGGATTGAGCGACGTGACCATGGAGCGACTCCTCGCCGCCAGCCAGGAACGGCGTTGCTCGGTCTTCTCGGCGATGCGGCACACCGACGTGCAAGGCCAGTTCCTCGGCCGCACCGCGGACAGCATTCGCGCCTTCATCGAGTTCATCGAACAGACGCGCGCCCAACTCACCACCGACCAACCCCTCCAGCTTTCGCAATGGGCCGAGCGATTTCTCAACATCACCGGCTACATCGACGAATTGCGGCGCTCGGAAAAAAACCCGGAGACTGGCGAAAATCGCGTCCGTAATCTTAAGGACCTCGTCGCCGATCTCGAGGGAGCGAATTCGGCGGTGAAACCCGCGGAGCGATTGCAGGAGTTCCTCGAAGAACTGGCCCTGGATAACGAGCGCGAAGAAGAGAAAGAAACGCGCAACGATGCCGTCACGCTGATCACGATGCACAGTTGCAAAGGTCTGGAATTTCCGCACGTCCACATCGTCGGCCTCGAGGAAGGCCTCCTGCCGCACTCCCGTTCCAAAGTGGAGAACTCACTCGATGAAGAGCGCCGATTGTTTTACGTCGCCATCACACGCGCGCAGGAGACACTTCGCATCACGCATTGCCTTGGGCGCAAAAAATACGGACAGATGATGCCGTGTCACCCGTCCCAGTTTCTCAACGACTTGCCGGAGGAATTCGTCGAGTGGGCCGACGAAAAGGCAAAGCAACCCGTCGAGGTCTCCACAGGAAAGAATTTGTTCGCAGTAATGAGAGATTCGCTCGGCTGAGCACGGCTTCGCGCGAGGAATGGCGACATGATACTGGAGCAATTCCTGTTGCCCGGTCTTTTGCTTTAGGCTTCACTCACGGCCGCGCATCATGACGAGACGCCATTTATGGCTAGTTTGTATAGCCTGCATTCCACTGGCCGGTTGCGCTTCCATGACTGCGTCTCGAGCACGTTTGGTCTCCCAACCGAACATGCTGTTTTCCCGGTCCGCGGTTTATGCGTACTCCACCAAAATCATGCCCCAACTCCTGCCGGGATTGGCGTTGACCGGCGGCGCGCAGCCCAGCACCTGCACACTTTGCCGTTAATGGCCGCGCATGAGATTCCACGCTGGGCTTTGGTGGCGCGCGATGGCAACGGCCTGCATCGTCACAAATGCGAGTGCCGCCGAGTACGAACCTCTTCTTGTGCCGCTTGCGCACACAGTGGAAGGCGATTCGGACGTCGCTGTCGCCTCGGACATTTTCCTTACCGACACGCGGTTGACCTACCGGCATCAGGGAGTCGCGGTCGAATGGGACGCCTCGGTTTCCTACGCGTCATTCGATATCGATTACCGGCCGTTCACCGAGTTTGATTTCCTGGGCTTTGAGGAACACTTGTACGAAGACCGTTTCGGAGGACAGGCAAACCTCCGCTACTCGCCTCTTGATCGGCTGACGTTCCTCGGCAGTGCCGGCGCTTACGACGGCTACCCCGATTATCGGCGCGTTTGGATCGCCAACCGCTTTCGCCAAAAGTACGATAACCCGGACTTCCCGCGAATCCCCGGCTACGAGGACCCCGATCCCTGGGGCTGGTTTACCTCCGCCGGTATGCGCTGGGAATATCTGCCGCTGACGGCGTTCGCCGAGGTGAAACTGGGTTATGCCTTCGATCAGACGGCGCCAGGTTACGAAGATAGCACCAACAGCGTAGGCGACTATCTCCTGCTGCGCGGGCCGGAAGACCTCGATACGAAGACCCTAAGCTTCTCTTCGGAAAATGTGCTGACTTCCTGGCTGCGGGCGTTGAATGAATTCGCATTTATCGACACCGCAAATCGCGAGCTCCGCTTCACTTACCAGGGCTCGCTCAACGCCGCCCTAAACCGGCGATGGGTCGTGCGCAGCTACGGTGGCGTCTCCACGGAAGCCCCACAGTTCAACTCATTTTTCTTCGGATCGACGGTGGAATGGCAAGCGTTGCAAAAGTTGTTTCTGAACCTCACTGGCCGCTATTACAAGGATACCGGTGAAATTGAAAACTCGTTGCTCACCTCCAGTGCGGCCCCGCCACTTAAGAGCTGGGAAGTTGGGATAGGACTGCGTTACCTGTGGGGCCGCTCATCCCTCAGGCTTTACCTGGCGGCAGTCTCGACCGACTATGAGCCCATTCGCACGGGCACAGCCGAATTCACGTATCTTTACAGCGACCGCAATTGGGGACTTGCGCAAATCGCTTACTCATGGGACTTCTAGCTGTCCTATGAAAAGCCCACGCGCCTCTGCATTTCTCTGGGTCGTCTCCGCCGCCCTCATGTGGGCCTCTCTGCCGGCCTCGACACAGGCGCAGCAAGGCTATCGCCCTGGCGATCTCGTGAGCACCAACTTCGGCTTTGTGAACCGGTACCGCTGGACCAATGCCCAGGGCCAGGTGTTTGCGACCAATGCGGTCTTTCGGTTGAGCGATTTCGACGGCAGCATCGCCTTCTTTGTCTTCTTCGACGTCTGGTGAGGG
>Ga0075418_10001042_pt1 | contig 30678 bp, 19 predicted proteins | sample SoiMetdeltSBSDD2_FD_81776 | JGI IMG/M metagenome (GOLD analysis project Ga0075418, IMG submission 81776) | Bulk soil microbial communities from a Populus tree surrounding site in Tennessee, USA - Soil MetaG P. deltoides SBSDD2 | ecosystem: Environmental > Terrestrial > Soil > Tree plantation... | reverse complement strand
CCACGACACCGCGGAACTCTACCGCCGACTGGAATCGGAGAAGAGCGTCCGCGACATCGAGTTCACCGCCGACCTGCCCAACGGGGGGGAGATGCACGGGCTGGCGTCCGCCAGCGTGATCGATCTCGAAGGCGAAGCCGCAGTGCTCTGGGCCAGCCTCGATCTGACCCACCCGCTCAAGGCCGAGGCGGAAGTCCGCCGGCTCAACGCGGAACTGGAGCGCCGGGTCGCGGAGCGCACCGCTCAATTAGCTCTTGCCAACCAGGAGCTGGAATCATTTGCCTATTCGGTCTCGCACGACCTGCGGGCTCCGCTTCGGTCCATCGACGGCTTTAGCAAGGCGATCCTGGAAGACTACAGCCACGCCTTCGACGCTGGCGGGCACGACTATCTGGACCGGGTGCGCGCTGCCAGTCAGCGAATGGGGGATCTGATCGACGATCTGCTCAACCTGTCGCGGGTCTCGCGCGGTGAACTGCGGCCGACTTCGGTGGACCTGAGCGATCTGGCCCGGCGCCTGATCGACTCCATGCGCGCCCAGCAGCCGGACCGTGCCATAGAGGTCGCGTTGCAATCCGGCGTTCGGGCCGTCGGCGACCCGAACCTGCTGCGGGTGGTCATGGAGAATCTGCTCAACAACGCCTGGAAGTACACGAGCCGGACGACGGGCGCGCGGATCGCGTTCGGCATGAGCGAACTTGATGCGGGGCGGGTCTATTACGTGCAGGATAACGGCGCCGGGTACGACCCAGCATATGCAGATAAGCTGTTCAAGCCGTTCCAGCGGCTGCACCGCACGGACGAGTTTGAGGGACACGGAATCGGCCTGGCGACGGTTCTTCGAGTGGTCAGCCGGCACGGCGGCCGCGCCTGGTCGGAGGGGGCAATTGGAAAGGGAGCGACGTTCTACTTCACTCTCGGAACCGAGTCGGCGGATGTGTGAGCGAACGAGCGGTCAGCCGGACCAACTCGGCGTCTCGGTGCCATATTCGTCCCGCCACTCGTCAAACCAAGCCATCTGGATGGCCTCCAGCAGCTTCTCGTTGGAATCTTGCGGTTTGCCCTTGAACCCCTTGATCTCGAGTACCCATTTGTGCAAGTCGGTGAAGCGTACGGTGAGGGGGTTTAGCCCGCCGAAGCGCGCGAAGAGTGCCTCCCCGATTTCGCGCGAATCAGTCCAGGTCATCGATCAATCCTCCATACCCAGCTCCAGTCGTAGCCATCACGCTCCGCGCCACCAGCCCCCTCGCTTACGCTTCGGGTTGGTCTGCAATCGGAACCGTGTGACGAGCCCCCTCGCTTACGCTTCGGGTTGGTCTGCCATTGGAACTAACCCGAAGCGTAAGCGTGGGGCTCGTCGCGCGGAGCGTGACGGCTACAAGGGAAACCCTCATCTGGAATGATATGCCATTATAACTCCCGAATGACATCGCTCCGGGACTGAACGATGAAGGATCGGTGTACTTTGCCGGTCTGGCCGGATGGAACGATCGGGCCGATCGTCATAACTCTCCCGCCGCGAGTTCCGTCTCTGTTCGCCCGGTCAGCGCCTTTCGGACGACGGCGTTCATGGCCTCCTCAGCCAGCGGGACGGTTGCAATCCGAAGCCCTTCGACTGATCGCCGTAACGCGTCCAGATCGTCTCTGGTCAGTGCATTCCTCACGGCACCGGTTGCGGATTCGACTTGTTGACGCTGGTCGGTCGTCAATCGGTCGCCCGCCTCCGCGAGCATTTTGGCCGTGTGCCGCAGGTCGGACTCGGCCTTGTTGCGGAATTCGACGAGCTGTCGCGTGGTGAAGTCCGCCTGCGCGTGCTCGACGCTTTCCAGGACCAGGCGGTCCACCTCGTCGGGGGAGAGGCCGTGAGCGGCCTGCACCGTCACGCTCGCCTGTTGTCCGCTGCGCTGCTCCTGGGCGCTCACGGTCAGCATGCCATTCTCGTTCACCAGAAAGGTGACGTCCACTTGCGGGAGGCCGGCAGGCATCGGGGGAATGCCGGACAGCTTGAACGTGCCGAGCAGTTTGCAGTCCTTGGTCAGTTCCCGTTCGCCCTGATAGATATTGATCAGAATGGCCGTCTGCCCGTCGGCGGAGGTGCTGTACCGAGTCGTAGCGCGCGCCGGCACGGTGGTGTTGCGGTGGATCACCTTGTCCACGACGCCGCCGAGAGTTTCGATCCCCAGAGATAGGGGAATGACATCCAACAAGAGCATGTGCCGGCGGCCACCCGTCAAGATGTCGGCCTGGAGTGCGGCGCCGAGGGCGACCACTTCGTCCGGGTTGAGTTCGGCGTGTGGGGTTCGGCCAAAGACCTCGGCCACGCGCCGGCGAACATACGGAATGCGCGTCGAGCCGCCAACGAGAACGACTTCGTCGATCTGGTCGGACCGCAGGTCCGCGTCCTTCAATGCCCGGCGCGAGTTTTCCAGCGACCGGTCGATGAACGGGGCAATGAGCCCCTCGAAGTCAGCGCGCGTGAACGCGCGCCGATAGCCGCCGAGCACGAACTCTGCCTTCTCCGCCGACGACAGAGCGATCTTCACCCGCTCCGCCTGGTCGCGCAGGGCCTGAAGGAGTTGGGGATCCTTCTTACCTTCCAGGTCGATGCCCATCTCGCGGGCGGCCACCTGCATGAGGGCTCGGTCGAAATCGTCCCCGCCCAGGTATGTGTCCCCATGTGTGCTCAATACCTTGAACACGCCATCGGAAATGCTCAAGATCGAACAGTCGAACGTGCCGCCACCGAGATCGTACACCGCAACCGTGCCGGCCTCGCGTTTGTCCAGGCCGTAGGCCAGCGCGGCCGCAGTCGGCTCATTAACGATCCGCAGCACGTCGAGTCCCGCAATCCGACCGGCGTCGCGGGTCGCCTGGCGCTGGCTGTCGTCGAAGTACGCCGGGACAGTGATGACCGCCCGGGTCGGATCGCCCGCTCGCTTGCGCACTTCGCGGAGGATCATGGCCGACAGTTCTTCCGGAGTGTATTCCCGGCCGCCAATGCGGACGGTCAACACCTTGCGGCCGGCGCCGGCGTCGCGTTCCGCGATCTGGTGCGGGATGAGCGTCAGCTCCTTCTGCAAGTCGGCAAGCGTGCGGCCCATCAGCCGCTTGACGCTGAAGATTGTGTGCTCGGGGTCGCTCAGCGCACGTTCGCGGGCGGCGGTACCGACCAGCACCGTGCCGTCCGGATGAAAGCTAATGACGCTCGGGACCAGGGCGTTGCCCATCGCATCGCGGACGACTTTGGGCTTGCCGTCCTGGACGTACGCGGCCAGGCTGAATGTCGTGCCCAGGTCGATACCGACGACTGAGGGGTCCATGCAGTGAGTTATAGCCGCCGGTTGGCGGTGAGGTGGTGAGCCGTACCTAAGGTGAAGTGCACCACACGACGGCGATTACTCCGGCGGTGCGCCGACCGGCTTGTCGTTGTAGGCCTTGAAGAGGGGGCTGCTTCGGTCGTAGGCGAGGAACTGAACGCGGTCATTCGGATCGGCCGGCAACTCTACATCGATCTCGTTTGTTGGCGTCAGAGGAGACCCCGGCGGCGTGCCGTTCTTGCGGAAATTCCCTTCGGCGGTCAGGAACTTGGCATTGTTGGCGTCGCCGACGACCTGCGAGACCGCGGGCGCGTACAAGAAGTAGTTCTGCCGGAATGCGATCTGGTTCTCCGGCCGCTTCATCGCCACGGCATCCTCGATTTGAATACCAGCGCGGGTGAGCGTGTGGAACGTATTGCCGATGACCTCCACGCGCCAGACGGCGGTCGTAGCCTTGCCGAAGAAGACGCCACTACCCGCGTTCCAGACGCGGCAGTGGCGGATCTCAACACCAAGGGCCGTGCCACTGAAATCAAATGCCCCCTCCCGGTACGGTCCCTCGATTACGCAGTTGACGATCTGCAGGTTCGCGTAGCCCGGCGCATTCGGGACCTTCGCGGTTGCAGTCTGGTCGGACGTGAATAGGACAGCGGCGCGCGACTCCTTGCCGCCCGGGTTGGCAAGCCGGGCCCGCTGGATCGTAACTGGCCGGTCCCGTTCTCCCGTGCAATCGTGGACAACGATAGGCGCCGACGTGGCGTCGAGACACTCCACGTCCTCGACGACGAGACCCGGACAGCTTCCGGCGATGCGTACGGCGTGATCCCGGCCTTCGGCCTGAAATGTGATCCCTGAAATGCGCCCCCCGTCGATCCCGTGGAGTGACAGGAGTTGAGGCGACGCCCGGCCCGGCGGCGACCTCCAGACCACGCGTTTACCTTCCGGCGCTGTCAATACCAACCCCTTAACCCGCGAGAGGACGACGTCTTCCTCCCAAACCGGATCCTGGAACTCGATCCGGTCGCCGGTTCGAAAGTCGCCGATCGCCCTTTGAACCGAAGCGTACTGCAACGGCCCGGCGGGATTCTTCGTAAGCACGAGCGTACGCGGTTCGGTACCGGCCGGGGCGAAGCCCGTCTTCTTGTCGCGGAACCCGAACCAGTACGTCGCCACTGCCCCGGCGACGATGAGAACGACCCCGCCAGCAATGGCCAGAACGACCCCCAGAGGGAACGGCCGCCGGGTCTTGCCGCGACCGGACCGGGATCCGTTCTTGCTGCCGAGCTTCAGGTCCGGGGGGGCTGGTTTGTATTTCCGGCTCGACCGGCCGTCGCGCCTCTTGCGGTCGGTGTCCGCCCGGGCGGCGTTCGCCGTCTCGGCGCTAATGGCTTCCCAGATGGGGGAGCCGCCCGGGACCGAATCCGGGATCGGCTCGACAACCGGAGCCGGTTTGTTGCGTCGCGTTTCCGCGTCGGCGACGGCCACGCCGGCCGCCTGCGGCTTCGCCGGTGCGGGCGCGGGCGGCTGAGGCGGCGGTGCGGCGGGTGCCGGGGCCCGCGGGCCGTGCACTGGCGGCGGGGTCTTCGGCGCGGTGGCAATCGTTCGTGGGGGCGCCGTCACGGTCATCGGCCCGCTCGCCGTTCCCTGAGCCGCAACCGAGAGCTGCGGCATTTCAATGTCCGGCGGCGGCGGGATCGGCGTCTGCGTGAACTTCAGAAGCGCCTCCGCCAGATGGGCGGGGGTTTGGTAGCGATCCTCCGGCTTCTTGGACATCATCCTGCCCAGGACCGCGGCCACATCGGCCGGAACCTCGGGGCGGACTTCACGGACCGGTTTCGGCGTCCGCGTCTGGTGCCAGAGGAGCTTCTGCGCCACCGTCCCCTCAGCGAACGGCGGGTTGCCGGTCAGCAGGAAGTAGAACGTCGCCCCGAGCGAGTAGATGTCCGCCCGACCGTCCACCGTGTGACTGTCGACTGCTTGTTCGGGGGCCAGGTAGTCGGCCGTCCCGAGAACGCTCTCGTCGTACTTCTTGGTGAGCAGGTCCTGGTCGTCGTTGAAGAACCGGGCCAGGCCCAGGTCCAGGATCTTCACCACTCCCTGGCGATCGACGAGGATGTTGCCTGGCTTGATATCCCGGTGGATCAACCCGGCCGCGTGCGCGTGCTGGAGCCCAATGGCGGACCAGTACATGTAGTGGCAGGCCCGCGTAACCGCCATCGGTCCCGTCTTCCGGATGATGTCCTGCAGGCTGGAACCGTCGACGTACTCCATGACCAGGAAGTGCAGATTTTCGTCCTGGTCGATGTCGTACGCCCGGACGATGTTCTGGTGGTCGAGGGCCGCGACGGCGCGGGCCTCGCGGTAAAAGCGCTCCAGGCTGGACGGATCGCTCGCCTTGGCCGTCGGCAGCACCTTGACCGCCACTCGCCGCCGCATCAGCTTGTGTTCGCACAGGAACACCTGGCCCATTCCGCCGGACCCGAGTTTTTCCAGGACCTTGTACTTCCCGATCGTGAACCGCTTCCATTTCCCCTGGAGGAATTGTTCGGCCTGGAAATAGGTGATCAGGCCGTCGCGGACGAACAGGCCGGCGACGCCGTTGATTTCCTTCGGGGTGTTCGGGTCGGCCTTTAACTTTTGGACGTACGCAGACAGGCGAGGCTCCTCGAGGACGGAGCTCTTCTTAATCAGATCAACGAACTCATCCACCGACGTGGGAGCTGGCATCTGCCCACCTGTCTGTCGGGGTCGGGCGTCCGACCGAACGCGACGGGGAGTCTCGACGGACTGACCCGGTTCCGGGGCGGCGGGCGAGGGAGACGAGAAGCCGCCCGGTGTGCGATTGGTCGTGGGGTCAGGCCCGGCCGAAACTTCAACTATGATATAGAGCAAAGTCCCTTCCCGGGGGACCGCTGGTCGCATTTTCGGCAAAGTCTGCCGACTGTCCGTCACGCCGTCAAGAGGCTAGTTAAATCGCGAGGCGTTACACGCGGATTCGCTTTCCGGTTGCTTCATCGAATCAGCAGACGATAATAGCGAAAGAACCACTATCGCCGCCCAGGGTGCGCTTATGGCCCGGCCCCAACCTACGCCGCTTGAATCCCGCGTCCGGCAGGCGCGGAAGCGACTGTTCGTCCAAAGCCTGATCAACCGCATCGGATTGGCGTGGGGCTGCGCGCTGGCGGTCGGTCTCCTGTGGTTTCTGCTGGAACCCATGGCAGTGCCCGGTTCACCCGCCTGGTTGAAGTGGGCGGTCCTCGGCGGCGCCGCGGCGCTGGGCACCGCGGTCGCCATCTGGTCGGCCTTGCGTCGCGCCCCGACCCCGCTGTCGGCCGCTCTGGCGATCGACCAGCGCTTCGATTTGAAAGAACGCGTCACAACCGCGGTTAGCCTGACCCCGCACGATCAAGCCTCTCCGGCTGGCCAGGCGCTGCTTGCGGATGCCAACAACAAACTGGACAAGGTTGCAGTCAAGGGGCAGTTCCCGGTCCGCGTCGGCTGGCGCGCACTGTTCCTCCCGGCGCAGGCCGCGGCCATCGCCATTCTGGCTCTATATCCGCCGCCGCTCCTGACCAATCTCGCCGGGGGCGGCTCCAAGAAGGAAGACGATCAGGCCAAGGCGGACGAAAAGCACGAGGTCCCGAAGCCAGCCATTCCGCGCACGTTCATCAAACCGCCGGCTGAGCGCCCGAACAAGTCGGAGGAACTCCGGCAGCTGGAGGCTGAACTCGAAAAACTTTACGCCGAGCACAACAAGCCCGACGGCCCGGAGAAGGACAAGCCCGAACAAGTTCGCGAACGCCAGGAGCGCGTCGCGTCGGCGGAGGAAAAGCTCAAAAAGCGCGAGCAGGAGATGGCGGAGAAATTCCAGCGCCTGCAGGAGCAGATGGAGAAGCTCACCGAATTGGACGAGGGAGAAGCCCGCAAGGACGGGCCCGGCAAACAGTTCGAGGAAGCCCTGTCCAAGGGAGACCTGAAAAAGGCCAAAGACGAAGCCGAACGCCTTCAGAAGAAGGCTCAGGAGAAAAAGCTCGACGCGAAGGAGCAGGAGCAGCTCAAGAAGCAACTCGAGAACATGGAAAAGAAAGTTGATCGGCTGAACAAGGAGCAGGAGGAAAAAAAGAAGAAGCTCAAGGACCTGATCGAAAAGGCCAAGCGCGAGAACCGCGACGCCGACAGCCTGGAGCGGGAGCTGAAGAGCCTCGAGAACGAACAACAGATGACCAAGGAGATGCAAGAGCTGGCCAAGGCACTCAAAGGTTGCAAGCAGTGCCTCGATCAGAAGGACTTCGACGGCCTGGCGGATCAGCTCGGACAGGTGTCAAAGCAACTCGGCGAGATCGACGACGAGTTGAAGGACCTGGAAGACATCGAGGAACACCTGCAGAACCTCAAGAAGATGAAGAAGGAAGGGTGCGAATCGTGTAAGGGCCAGGGAAAGGGCAAGGGCGAGTCCGGGGACAAGGACGACGCGACCGGCTACGCCGAGGGCGCGACCGGTCGGCGTCCGGAGAACAAGGACGCGGCGACCAAGCCGGGCGAGGAGCAGCGCGTTCGCGGTTTCTTCGACCCGACAGGCCGCAAGCGATACGGCGGCGCGACGACCGGTCCGGCCTTCAAGAAGGCATCGAGCGTCGAGATGGCCGGCGACATTCGCCAGGCCGTCCAGGAGGCCCCGGAGGCGGCCGAAGTTCAGAAGCTGCCGCGGGCCGCCCAGGATATGGTGAAGGAGTACTTCGAAAAACTCGGCGGGCAGGCGCCGCCGCCGAAGAAGTAACACCAATGGCGGGCGTCGCGGCGTAATCCCGACGTGACTGACTCTGGCACGTCAAGCACGTCGGGCTTACGCCGCGACGCTCGCCCTAAATCCCTTCCAATGTTACCTTGACGTCGCGCGTCTGCCCGGAGCGCACGATGATCAGCGTGATCGTCTGTCCCACCTTGACCTTAGACATTGCCGAGGCGAACTCGGCCATTGTGTTCACCGGCTCGCCGTTGACCGCGATAATCAAGTCGCCCGGAGATTGTTGACCACTGTCCTCGTCCACATGGAATCCGCGGAGGCCCGCCTTGGCCGCGGCGCTGTTCGGCTTCACCTCCGCGATCATCACCCCCTTTTGATATCCCAGGGTCCGCGTGTCCTCCTCGCGCAGGGCAACAATCCCCAGCGACGGCCTCGCCGGCCGCCCGGTCCTGATCAACTGCGTGACAACCTGGTTGACCGTATCCACCGGAATCGCATAGCCGATGCCGACGTTCCCTCCGCTTGGCGACGTGATCGCCGTGTTCACGCCAATCAGCCGGCCTTCCCGGTCCAGAAGCGGGCCGCCCGAGTTGCCGGGGTTGAGCGAGGCGTCCGTCTGGATCACACCGGTAATCGGCCGATCGGTCACCGAGTGAATCTCGCGATCGAGAGCACTCACAATGCCGTGCGTGAACGTCAGGCTTTGACCAAACGGGTTGCCGATCGCGTACACCGTTTGTCCGACCTCCAGGTCCGACGACGAACCGACCGGCAGCGGCTTGAGCTTGTCGGCCGGGACGTCGACCTGGAGGACGGCCAGGTCGTTATCCGGGGCGACGCCGACGAGTCGAGCGTTCCAGGAGGAACGGTCCGCCAGCGTGACGCGGACGTTCGCGGACGAGCGGACGCTGACGGCCCCCGAGGGGGCCAGGGCCAGGGTGTCCTGAACCACGTGGAAGTTGGTGACGATACGGCCGTCTTTGTCCCACACGAAGCCCGACCCGGTGCCCTGCTGCCGTTCGACGACCCCGCGGTACCCGTTCCGTTGGATGCGCAGGGTGTCCACGTTGACCACGCCCGGGCTGATCTCCTTGAAGACGCGGATGCGTTCTTTTTCGAAGGCATCGCGGTCGCCGCGCGGGGTGACTTCCCGGAGCTGGGCGTTCGGATCGTTGGCGTCACGGCGGTCGCCACGGAACACGAAATAGCCGATTGCCAGACCGCCGAGGGCAACGAGCACCACGAGGAGCAGGACAATCGACCACGGGGCGGGAGAGTCCCGGTAGCGGCGGGGACGGGAAGGGAACCCGTACTCCTCGTAGGACGGCATGGATGTCTCCAGGCAATCACTTCTTGAGCGCGGGCGTGGTCACGTTGGCCCGTTTGCCAACCTCCATCAGGTACTTAGACGGGAAGAACTCAATCTTGAGATGAGCCGCAGTGCGGAAATAAAACAGCCAGTCCGTAGCGTACCAAAGTTTGCCGTATTCGTGATTCTGGTTGTACGAGTCCGCGAAGCCGTAAGTGACAGTCCGGTGTCCCGAGTCGCTGGCGGAATAGACGACTTTCTGACGCTTCGAATCGGCACGTGCCGCGGCCGTCTTGTTCTGAACTGAACTGACAAAGGTTTGCACGCCGGACTGGATCGCCTTGGCTTCCACCTCCTTGCAGCGATAGACCCGTACTTCCACCTCTTCCCCTTGGGCATTCGTGTAAATGGCCCGGCGGCCGGCCAGCGTGATACCCAGTTCCGCATCCGCCGCGTCCGTGTCGTGTCGCAAGCGGAAGTAGCCGTCGGGAATTGTCGGCGGGAACAACACGTCCACGCTCGCGTCCGGCGGCGGCGAGGGCCAGAATCCAACGATCGCGTCCCATTCCACCCTCGATTGCTCGTGGGCCTGCTGGATCTCATTCACCTTGTCGGACACACGATCGATCAAGATCCAAATCCCTGCCACCGGTATTCCAACGCAAATGACCATCAGAAGGGTCAAGAAGAGTCCGATCCACGCGAGTCGTTTGAACCAGTTGGTGTGTGGCGTCCGCGGCCGCTTTCCCTTCCGCGACGGCAGCGGCGGCGGCACGACGACACTCAGCTCGGGATCAACCGCCTCCTTGAGCGCCCGCTCGAACTCGGCCATCGTGGCGAACCGGTCGGCCGGGTCTTTCGCCATGGCTTTCAGGCACACGCCCTCGACCTTGGTATCGAGCCAGGGGTAGAAGTCACTCAACCTCGGCGGCGGCTCACTCACGATTTTCTCAATGAGTGCCGACGTATCATCCGCGGCGAACGGCCGCCGGCCGGTGAGCAACTCGAAGAGAATGACCCCGAGGGAGTAAACGTCGCTCTGCGGGCCGATGGCCGCCACGTCCCCGCGGGCCTGCTCTGGCGGCATGTAAGCTGGCGTGCCGAGCACCGAACCGTGTTGCGTGAGTCCCTGGTCGGCACTCAACGGTGGTGACCCCGTGTGTCGCGAATCTTCGCGCCACTGCGTGCGGCGGGCCAGGCCGAAGTCCATGACCACCGGCTCGCCGGCCGGGTCGATCATGATGTTGGCCGGCTTCAGGTCGCGGTGAATCGTTCCGTGCGTGTGCGCAGCCTGCATCGCGTCGGCCACATTTCGAACGAGGGCGATTGCCTTCTCGACCGGCATCGGTCCACGGTCGATCAGCGCGGACACGGTTTGACCGTCGATGTACGCGGTCGTCAGGTAGAGAATCCCCTGTTCCTCGTCGGCATCGTGCACCGGGCAGATGTTCGGGTGCCGGAGAGCGGCCACGGCACGCGCTTCGCGGAAGAATCGTTCCTTCTGCGCGTCCGTCAGGGCGCCACTGAAGTTTGGGATCTTGAGGGCAACCGGGCGATGGAGTTGCGTGTCGTGGGCGAGGAATACGGCGCCCATGCCGCCGCGGCCGAGCAGGCGGAGAATCGTGTAGCGGCCGAACGGGTTCGGTATGCCGAAGTCGCCGGTCGGCGGCGGCTGGCCGGACGCCGTCACGGTCGGGCTGTCAGCTTGAGCGGGGGTCTCGCGCGCGGTCTGGGCAGACCACTCGCCGGTGGCCGCGTCTTTCGGCACGGGCGGCGGCGTGGCGGACGGTTGCGAGCGCGGGTCCATCATCCGGTCAACCAACAAGCGGTGTTGTGCCGATTAGTTTATCAGGCTATTCGCCTCCGGGGGTGTGGCCCTTGGTCGGCAAAGCTGGCGTTTCAACGGCAGGCGATCCCTGCTATGAAGGAGTAGTCCCATCTCTGCCCGTCGCCCGGTAACTCCTCCGATGATCCCCCTCACCCGCCGGGAGTTTATCGCTGCTGCCGCGGCGTCGGCCGCCGTGTACGCAGCCCCGGCTGCCGGCCCGGAGTTGACGGTCGCGACCTTCGCCGAGGACGTGACCCCGCCGATCGGACACCCGTGCATGGGGGGCGGCATCGCCCCGGTCAAAGAGATCGTCGATCCACTGTTCGTTCACGGCTTCGTGCTTCGCGGGTCAGGCGACCCGATCATCGTCGCGGCCGTGGACTGGTGCGAAATCCGCAACGACGCCTACGACCGGTGGCGCGACGCGCTCGCGGACGCGACCGGCACACGGCGCGAGCGCGTCCTGATCACCTCGCTCCACCAACACGACGCACCGGTCGCTGACCTGACCGCCCAGCGGTTGCTCGATGACGCCAAGGCTAAGGGAGCGATTTGCGACCTGAACTTTCACGACAAGACGGTGCGCCGGGTCGCGCGGGCGGCAAAGATGGCGATGATGGGAGCGCGGCGGGTCACGCACATCGGGACGGGGCAAGCCAAGGTGGAGCGTGTCGCATCCAACCGCCGCTACGTGGACGAGACCGGCCAGGTCCGATTCGATCGGACAAGCGCTACCCGCGACCCGAAAGCCCGGGCCGCCCAGGAAGGTACCGTCGACCCCCACTTGAAGACACTCTCGCTCTGGGACGGCGACCGCCCACTTCTGGCAGTGAGCGCGTATGCGACTCACCCGATGAGCTTCTACGGAAAGGGCGGGGTGTCGGCCGATTTCGTCGGGCTGGCACGAAAGCTCCGGCAGGCCGAGGAGCCGAAGACGTTTCAAATGTACGTGAGTGGGTGCAGCGGGAACGTTACCGCCGGGAAGTACAACGACGGCTCCCCCGACAACCGTGTGGAACTGGCCAAGCGCATCCACGAAGGAATTCGCGAAGCGTGGAAGAATACGACGCGACAACCTGTCACCGAATGTCAGTTCAAAACGACGTCCTTGAGACTTCCGGCGCGATCGGGAAAGGGTTTCACCGAGCAAGACCTGACGAAACGCCTCCGCGAAGATCCGAAGCCATTTGGTCAGTGCCTGGCAGCAATCGGGCTGAGTTGGCGGAGGCGAGTCGAGGCCGACCGGCCGATTGACGTGTGCGCAATCGACTTCGGCAGCGCGGCGTTCCTCCTTCTACCGGCCGAGTCCTACGTCGAATACCAGCTCATGGCCCAGGCCTTGCGACCGAAAGGATTCGTCGTGACCGCGGGCTACGGGGAATGCGGCCCGGGGTACATCCCGACCGAACAGGCGTGGAAGGAGAGCGACTCAAACCTGACAGACTGGTGCTGGGTGGATCCCGGCTGTGAAGTGAAGATGAAAACGGCGATTGAAGGGGTATTGCGATAGGACCTATAAGTCCCGTGGGACCTATAGGTCCTATTGGTCTTATCGTTGCCTAGTATGCTCCCTTGCCCGACAGCACCGCCGGTACTGTCAGTAGCAAGAGCTTGAGGTCCAGCCACAGCGACCGCTCGCGGATGTAGCGGACATCGAGTTCCACCTGCTGCTGGAAGTCCAGGTCGGCCCGACCACTCACCTGCCAGAAGCAAGTCAGCCCCGGCGTGACGGCCAGCCGCCGCCGCTCGCGACTGGTGTAGCGCAGGACCTCCGCGACCACCGCGGGTCGCGGGCCAACCAGGGTCATTTCCCCGACCAGTACATTCCAAAGCTGCGGCAGTTCATCGATACTCGTTTTGCGCAGGATTCGGCCGACCCACGTCACCCGTGGGTCGCGGCACATCTTGAACGTCACCGAACTGGCGTGCTTATTGTGTTTGAGCAACTCCGCCTTCCGGGCCTCGGCGTCCACGATCATTGACCGGAACTTGAAAAAGTCAAACACGCGGCCGTGCAGGCCGACCCGCTTCTGGCGGAAGAACACTGGGCCGCCGTCCGTCAGCTTGACGCACAACGCGACGACCAGGAACAGTGGTGAAAGGACGGTGAGTAGGGCGAGCGAGGCAAACACGTCGAGCAGCCGTTTCGCCGTCAGATAGGCGGCAGACGGGCCGGCCGTCGAGCGCAGATAAACCGGTAGTAGGGTGACCGCGGGTTGGGCTGATCGGGTCGAAACTGTCGGTTTGAGAAGCGAAGGCATCCTTGTCTCGCGAAGTCGGGATCGGGCATCCTTTGGAAACAACCTCCCCGATCCCACGGGAGGGGAGTGAAAAGCCATTGTAGCGTGGGCCCATTTTACGCGGCACAATCGGCAAAGGCAAGTGCAAGCCCTATGCCGGGTACAACCGCTACAACCCGCCTCGCTCGGTCCGAACCCACCTCTTTTCGCGCGACGTGACCAACTTCACGTAAATCGGTATTTTCCAAAGCACGTACGCTGGGGCAGTTAGGAGGCTGCTGAACGGCAGCATCGTACGGCCGAAGCGAACCCAAGCCAGGAAAACCCCAATTCCGGCGAGCACCAGTGCTCCCCCGAGTGTTACTGCGGGTGCCCAAGAGCCGCCCGCCCACTGCCACCAGACCAGGCAGATCACCTGAACAATCATCCAAGTGACGAAGAGTAGCGACAGTGGTGGAATAGCTAACTCCAGACCCAGCCCCATCAATCTGGGGCGAGCCCGTAACAGACCTGTGAGTAGCAGCTTGGGACTCTGCGTAATGAGCGTTTGAACATGTCCGTGTTCCCACCGGGTCCGCTGCTTGATCGCCGCCCGGCGGTCCGGAGCCGCTGCCCCCGAGAGCGTCGCCGCCGGGCAGAGTCGCGCCGGGTATCCGGCGAAGGCCAGGTCAACCCCCAGCCGTGTGTCTTCCACAATGTTGCCGGTTCCGACGTTCACCGAGCGGATGACGTTCCACGGGAAGGCCATGCCGGTGCCATACAGCAGGCACGGCAGACCGAGTTGGTGAAGCCCTAGCGGGCGAATGTGATTCTTGAGAAGGACCGCGAACGCCGAGAGCCGTCGGCGCGTGTCGGGCTCGTCGCCGGTTCCGATCCGGTAGACGCCCTGTGCCGGGCGGCCGGTCGCGGCCGCCTGTCGGACCAGCACGTCCAGCGCGCCCGGTCCGAGTTGACAGTCCGCATCGACGACGACAACGACTGGTGGGGGGTTGGCCGACAGTTGCTCAAGGCCGAAATCCAGAGCGAACCCTTTGCCGCGCCGGTCGGGGTCAATGCGCTCGGCAACTTCGACCCCGGCCGCGCGGGCGACTGCGGCCGTCCGGTCCGTGCAGTTGTCGGCCACCACGAGCACGCAATCGCCCGGCGCGAGTTGTTCGCGGACGTTGGCGATCGCGGCCGCGATCCCCACCTCCTCGTCGTGGGCGGGCATGAGGATCACGCATCGCGCCCGCTCCGCGGCGGCGGGCGGCAGCCGCCGCAACGGGACGAGCGAGGCAAACGCCTCAATCGCCAGCACGATGAACGGCACCGCCACCAAGGCGGCGATGACCAGCAGAATCACGTCCATGATCGCCATCGGTCCCGCCCTCCGGGCAATAAGCAAATATAGGAACTCCGGTGCGGGACGGCGTTGCCTTGTAGCCGTCACGCTCCGCGTGACGGCTACAACGGTGGCTGGCCTTCTACAATGCCGGCGAGCATAACACATTCGAGGGGCGATGGCGTCGCGGGATTACGAGCCGGTTTGGGTCTGGGGCCTGCCCCTCGTCCCTGATACGTTCGAGCAGACGCTGGATCGCATTGAGCGGTTGATCGTCGCCGGCCGACCCTCGTACTTCATTACTGCCAATCTGAACTACGCGATGCTGGCGGACGCCGACGACCGGCTGAAGCGAGTGAACGACCAGGCGGCATTTCTCGTGGCCGACGGTATGCCGCTGGTGTGGTGGTCCCGCCTCGGCTCGCGGCGCCTGCCGGAGCGGGTCGCTGGGTCGGATCTGATCTACGCTTTATGCAAGCGCGCCGCCGAGAAAGGTCACCGAGTTTATCTCCTGGGCGCCGCGCCAGGTGTCGCCGAGCAGGCGAAGACGGCGCTGCTGTCGCGCTATCCGGGTCTTCAAGTCGTCGGCGTCGAATGCCCGCCGTTCCGCGAGCTGTCTGCCGAGGAAGACTACGAGCAGGTCGAGCGCATCCGCGCCGCGCGGCCGGACTTACTCTTCGTCGCGTTGAGCCAGCCAAAGGGGGAGTTCTGGATCGCCGATCATGTGCACCGCCTGGGCGTCCCGGTCGCGGTGCAGGTCGGCGCCTCACTCGACTTTGTCGCCGGCCGCGTCCGCCGGTCGCCGGTGTGGATGCGGAAGACCGGGCTGGAGTGGTTCTTCCGCCTGGTGCAAGAGCCCCGCCGCCTGGCGCGGCGGTACCTCGACAACGGACTGTTCCTGATTCGCGCCGTGTTCGCCGCCCGATTCCGCCGCGAGCGCAACCCGAGGCAGCGGGTCGCGTAGGGTGGGTCGAGCGAGGCGGAGCGGCAGCGCAGGCCCGCGAGGCCCACCCTACGAACTCAGCTCTTGTAAAGCAAAAACTGCTGCATCTTCCCGTCCGGCGTGCGATACATCATGGCCTTCATCTTCAACGTCTTGAACGTGAAGTGAACCTTGACCACTTCCATACCCCCGCGCTCGTACGCCGGGTCGAGTTCCACGCTCTCCGGTTCACCGAGCGGGCCGAGCCGCTGCTTTGCTCCTTGCACGCGCTCTGCCGTCAGATAGTGGCTATACTCCTCCCCGAGGTTGTCGCGCTTCACTTCCCCCGTCTGAAGTTGGTGAAGCATGTCGATCGCCGCTTCCTTCGCGGCCGGGCCGCTGACCTTCGGGACATCGGCCGCCGCGGGGGGTTGGGTTTTGAGCAAGAGGTCCACCAGCAAATCGTTCATATCACCCGCGTCCAGGTGGTCGCAATTGCTCATGAGGACCACGGCCGACCGGGTTCTCGGAAACACGGCGTTGTAGGCCAGGAAGCCGCTCACCGCGCCGGAGTGCCGGAGCACCGTTTCGCCGCTCCGCCGAACGACCCCAATCCCGCACCCGTAGTCGCGCGTCCGCCCATCGTTCAGTTCCCGCGTGGCGGTCATTAATCGGTATGCGTCCGGCTTTAAGACCTTGCCGCTGACGAGCGCCACGTCCCACTTCGCAAGATCTGATGGGGTGGTGTAGAGGCCGCCCGCCGCATGGATCCACCCTTCCGCCTCGCGCGCCGCCGGCTCGGGATCGCCGAGCGCAAATGCCGTGTAGCCGATCGCGAGCCCGTCGGCCCCCGGCTTCGGATCGAACGAGGTGTTTGCCATCTTCAACGGCTTGAGGATCTGCTCGGCCAGGAACTCGGCGAAAGGCTTGCCGCTTACTTTTTCGACGATCCGCCCGAGGAGAATGAAGCCGGTGTTGCTGTATGACCACCGCGCGCCGGGATCAAAGTCGAGCTTGCTGCCCGCGTACTCCTTGAGCAGGTCGTCCGGCGGGATCGGCTTTTCCATCCGCCGATCCACAAAGTCGAGCGGGTAGTAATCGGGGTAACCGGCCGCGTGGGTCATCAGGTCGTATAGGGTGATCTCCTTCGCCTTCGTGAGGTCGGGGTACCACTTGGCGACCGGATCGCGCACGGAGAGTTTGCCATCTTCAGCCAGCAGTAAGATGCACGCACATGTGAACTGTTTGGTCACCGACCCGGCGGCGAACGGCGTCGCGGTCTCGACTGCGGCCTCGGGCTTGAGCGACCGCTTTCCATATCCCTTGGCAAGGACCACCTTGCCGTCGCGGACGATGGCCACGGAAAGTCCGATGTAACCGTTGCTCGCGACCTGCTTGCCGAGGTACTCGTCGATGGCCGCGACGTCGAAGGTGGTCGGCGGCTTGGGCGCCGGGTCGGCCTTGGCTGCGGGGACTGAAAACAGGGCGATGATCGCGAGGGATTGCCAGGGCCAGGAGCGCAGGTGCATTTCCAGTCTCGCACGGGTGTTGAGGTCAATCTGGTGGTGAATTATGGCGAGACAGCGCACGCCGGGGAAGTTGCTTATTACACCGCGGTCTTCCGACCGGCCGGTCCCAAGGCGGTCACCGGTCGAGCGAATAACCTATTGGTGCCCGCGGCCCGCCCGAATCGCCGTTTTTCGACTCACATGGACGACACCACCCAGACGCGAATGCCCAGGCTCGCCCCGCTCCTTCTCATTGGGGTGCTGGCGTGGTTGGCAATTGTCCGACCGGGGAACCTGGCTGGCGAATCGGCGGTCGGCTATCGCGTGCTCACTTCGCTGCTCGCCGTCGCGGTAGTCGGGTATGTCGCATGGCGGTTCCACGGCATCCTGCCCGCGGTCGTCGGCGTTGTGTTGCTTCGATTGATTGATCCCGATCAGCCGGTGTCCGCCGCCTTTCTGGAGCGCGGCGCCGACGCGGTCTTGCTGGCCACTCTGGCCGTCGGTATCGCGGCCGGCGCCCGCCAGGCCCAGCGCGGCACGCTCCCGTGGGTGCTGTTGGGAATCGCCGCGGCCGCGCTTGCGTATTTCGGCTGGTGTGGTCGAGAGTTGCCGGCCCCGGAGGACGGGATTGCCCGCGCCCGCGTGTGGCATGTGTCCGCCGTGGTGAGCATCCTTGCCGTACCCATCGGCCTGACGGCCCGAAAGGCGCCGTGGCGCGACAAGCTGCGCCTCGTGGGCGTCATGATCCTGATTCCAGCGATCGGAGTCGGCGCGGCGGTCGCCCGCGGCGACCAGCCGCCGACATTTTCCCAGGCCAATTGGCACGCCGTACTGGACGAATGGAAGGCGGTGTTTGCCAACCATTCGTGGGACCAGGCCGCGTGGTGTTGGACGAACTCTTGGGTCGCGGGGCTTCTGGTGCTGGTCGGGATCTGGCGAACGCTCGCCCGCGGCCGCAACCAGGCGCGCGAAGGTCAAGCCCCACTTGCCTGGCTGATCACCGTCGCGGCGGTCGGGGCGTTGGTCGGCCTTGGTGGCCGACAGGTGGCGTCGAGTTCATTGGCCCTCGCCGCCGTTGGCGTACTCCTGTCCGTCTTCGCACTCGCAGACCTGATCCAGTTGCTGATCGAGCGGGTCGAGCTGAAGCCGCCGGAGGCGGGTCCGTCTGCCGTGCCGCGAGTGAAATAGACTCGCTTAACCGACAAGAGCGAGGAGTTCCGCGGCCAGCCGGTCCAATTCGCCGGGCGGCGCACCGGGATGATGGAACGCGACGACCTCTTTCAAGGCCGCCCGGAATTCGTCGCGGGCGGTCGCGTAATCGTGATGTAATTTTGCCGGGTCCAGCCCCCAGCGCTTCGCGATCTCCCGAATCGGCAGACCGTCGTGAAACCGCATCCGCAAGAGTTGAACCCGCCGGACGGCTGCGGTCCCTGACTGTTCGGCGGACTTCTCCTGTACCGCGGCCGCTTCGCGAAGCAACGCGCGGGCCCAAGCCTTGTCGAACGCCTCGGCTGGTCCAGTGTCGTCGGCCAGTATCTCGTCGGGTAGGGGATTATTGGGCCGCGGACGCGACTCGTGCCGCCGCGCGACGTTGCGCGCCGCCCCCAGTAGGAATGCGCGAAACCCGCCGGGCCGATCGACGTCCACTTTCTCCAACAGGCCACCGGCACGAAAGCACTCGACGAACAAATCCTGGGCGGCATCGTCCACGCTCGGAGATTGTGGACGGCCACGCCATCGCGCGGCGAAATAGGCCCGCGCGACCGGCAGGTAGACGCGGCCGAACCGATCGCGGGCGGCGGCGTCGCCGCGAGCCGCGTCATGAATCAGCGTCCAGCAAGTGGCTTCCGATTCGGCCAAGCGCGTCTCTACTTACGCCGCCGCGAGGCGGGCGGCGAGAGCAATTCGCGGATCGGTTCCGGGGTCGCCGCCCAGGTAGCGGAGTAGGTCGTGTCGAGTGGAGCCGGGACGTGGAGATCTCGGGCGAGAAAGACCGGCATCGACGGGAGTGGGTCGCCAACGGCCACTGTTTCGATGTACGCGATCGGGGGAGGGCCGGCGTCGTACGCGGCCAATGTGTGTGGCTGCCCCGCAGGGAACTGAATTGGCTCGTCCCCGAATTCTTCCGCGATCGCGTTGTGCATTCCCTCGGGGTTACGCGGTGTCGGCGGGAACAAGTCGATTATCAGGAGATGAACGCCGGCACGGAGAAACTCGACGGCTTTGTCAACGAAGGCCCGAACGGCAGTGCGGCTACTTTTGTTCCCGGGCGAGACGATCTCGATCACCGCGACCACCGAACCGAGCTGATGTCGAACCGTGATCCGGTTCGCCTTGCGAGCGTAGGCCGCGGCATCGCCCTCGAGTGTCTTCACCACGCGCGTTCGTGGCGGTTCGGCCAGTGCCGTCGTCTCATTGCGGTCAGGTTTCGATTTTCCCTTGTACTTGGTCTCGACAGCGATCACGTCTGGTTCCGGCCCACCGACCCGCTGCTCGACGAGCGCGTAGTAGCCTTTGGGCAGAACACCCGCGTTCAACGCGTCTTGAATGCGCACGGACCAACTCTGGTGAAAGGCATGAAACAACCCCGCATCAACGCGAGTCCAGTCGTGGATCGGCATGGCGGTCCCTCCTGCCGGTTCATCATACCACGGCGCGCCGGATTACTGCACCTCCTGCGGGCGCGGTCCTGCCACCGGCGGGCGCATCGCCTTCTCCGCGGCTTCCACTTCGGACCAGAACTTCATCCACTCGGCACGCTCGTCGGTCGGCAGGAACGTCAGCGCCCAGAACGACCGGACGCCGGACAGGTCTGGATCGGGCTGAACCGTGTCACGCAGGAACTTCCGAAAGGCCGTGCGTTCGGTGTCCGACTTTGCACGCGATGTCCGTGTCGCGAGATCGGCGCGGAGCCAGTCGAGGGCCTGCTTGCGGAACCGAGCCTGGACGTCCCCCGGTCCGGCTTCGGACGCCGCCCGGACGGCGGCGCAAGCGGCGTTGTACCGGTCCGCGATTTGTACCCCGTCCGCGAGCGCCGGCTTCGATTCAAACGCCTGAGTGTAGAACCGGGCTGATTCGAGGTAGAGTTTTTTCGCCAGACACAACCGGGCACTGATCAGGGCCTCCTCGGCCGAATCGGGCTCGGCTCGACCCTCGCGGAAGTCCGGCAGTCGCCTCTCGAGTTCGGCCTGCCGCTCCAGATACTTCAATTGAGGGGCCCACCTGGGTCGCTGGGGGTCGTCCGCGGAAAGCCGGTCGTACCATCTCTTGAACACTTGCAGTTCCTCCGCGGCGGCCCCCGTCTGTTTAAGGTGATTCAGCAGCCGATTCCGAAAATCGGCGTGGCCCGGGGCGATGCGGTAAGCCTCCCGGAACGCGGCGCCCGCTTCCGTCGTCTGACCCATCTCCTTCAGGGTGTCTCCGAGATAGGCCCAGGAGGCTGGTGACCGCGGCGCCAGCACGGTGACTTTGCGGAGTTGTTCGGCGGCCAGTTCGAAACGCTTCTGGCGAAGGTACATCTCGCCCAGGTCCGTTTGCACGCCAACGTCTTCGGGCAGGTCGCGAGCCAGTTTTTCCAGTTCGCCAACATACTTCGCTCGCTCCGCCGGGTCCGCGTTGCGGATCAACCCAATCCGCGCCCGGAAGCAGTGGTTGTTCAGTGCCACGGCGCGGCGGAAACAGGCCATCGCCTCCGCGTTCCGCCCGCGATCGAGGAATGTGTAGCCGAGGACGGTGTAAACAACGGGTACGTCCGGCCGCACCGCGAGAGCCGCGGTCAAGTATCGAATTAGGTCGTCCGTCCGCGGCGGGTCGGTCTCGCCCGAGATTTGGCCGAGCGTCACATTCACCCAGAAGTCGTTCGGCTTTTGGTCATGAACGGCGCGGAGCAGCGCGGCCGCCTGGTTTGGCCACTTCGCATTCAACCAGAGCTGTCGAGCCAGGTTGACCGCGACCGTCGGCGGTAGGGACCGGGGTTCCTGCGTGCGGAGAAACTCGGCAATGCCGCGGGAGTCCTTCGCCTGAATCAATTTCTTCAACCGGGACCGCGGCGAATCGGGATCGGCAAGCCGGGCAACCTCCGTGAGCCGAGCCTTGGCGGCCTCGTCCGTCATGGTCGTCGCCCATTCCTCCAAGGCGTCACAGAGTTCGATCTGCAGCCCGGTCCGCCGACGGATGGCCGATGCCGCTTCGTTTGGATCACCGCCCAGGACGTCGATCCCGGCCTTGCGGAAGGCTTCGGCATAGAGCGGAGCCGCTAGCGCGGGTTCGAACGACCGCTTCTCGGCGGTGTGTTCGGCCTGTTGTAACCAGGCCGCGTCCAGGTCGATCAGAACCTCCAGGTCGCGCTCCTGATCCTCAAGTCGGGTAATCGTCCGACGGACGCGGTCGCGCAGTTCCGAGCTGCCAACGCCGAGCCCGAAGTCCGACTCGGCGGTGCGGGCCGCGGTCAGGGCCGCGCGGGTCGTTGCCAGACGCTGCGCCGGCGGCCCGTTCGCGGTCGCCGGGAGCAGTCGCTCGGCCTCCGCCCAGGCCCGGTCGAGTTCCTTAGCCCGGGCGGAACGATCGGTGACGAACCAGGTCGCGGCCGCCAGGATCAACAAGATCGCCGCCGCAAGTGCCCATTGCATCCGCCGGCGCTTCCGCTCCTCTACCACACGGGCCACGGCGGCCGCCCGCTCCACTTCGGCCCGGTGGGCCCGCTCCTCGACACTAGCCAGATATGCCGAAACGGCATCGGCGACCGCCTTGGCATTCCGCGGGCGCGCTGCCAGGTCGGGGGTCAGACATTCTCGACACAACTCCACCAGCTCACGATCGGCCCCGCATTCGGCCAGTCGAGCGAGCGCGTCGGCGAGCTCCGAACGGATCGCCATCAACCGGGTCGCCTCGGCCGTGTCGGCGACGTAGGGCGGCTGGCCGGTCAGGATGACGCACAGCATCGCCCCGAGGCCGAAGACGTCGGCTCGCTCGTCGACTTTGTCGACCTCCCCGGCGGCTTGCTCCGGGGGCATGAACGCGGGTGTCCCCATCACCAAACCCGGCTGCGTTTCCGACCCCGCCCCCGAACCGCGGCGATCTGTCATGATCACCGTCGTTTCCTCCGGTCGCTCACGCTCCCGGTTCGCCTGAGCGGCCCGCCCCGCGGCGGCATCGCCGTTTGGCGGAAGCACCTTGGCTAAGCCCCAGTCCATGACCTGAACTTCGCCGAACGCACCGACCATGATGTTGGCTGGCTTCAGGTCGCGATGAATCACCCGTTTCGAGTGTGCGTAGGCGACCGCGTGACAGACTTGCTCAAAGATCTTGAGGAATCGTCCGCGATCCGCGGCCGGGTCCGGGCGCTGGCTCAGCTGGTCGGCCAGGGTGTCTCCCTTGACCAGCTTCATCGCAAAGAACGGGCGTCCGTCGGCGGCGCGACCGAGGTCGTAAATCGGGACGACGCCGGGATGTTGAAGCTGGCCGGTCACCCGCGCTTCCTCAACGAACCGCTGGCGGGTTGACTCGTTGGTGACCAGCTCCGTCTTGAGCACCTTGACCGCCAGGTCGCGGCGGAGGTGCGGATCGCGGCCCTTGAGAATGACTCCCATGCCGCCGCGCGCGATCTCGCCGAGCCACTCATACCGGTCGGAGCCCCCGCGCGGCAGGTCGTCGGATGACGACTCGACCTGGGATTCGTGGCCCGCGGCGTCATTGTGGACCAAACGCGATTCGGTCCCGTCGCGATCGCCGAATGCGATGGCGAGCCCGGCCTCCAGCGCCGGGTCGTCGATCGGGACGGGAACCAGGGTGCGGGTCCGCTCGGGGTCGCTGGTCATAACCGGGCTCCGATGAGTCTCCCCAGGTTCGCACGCCGGAAGGTTTTCACGGAAGGAAAATCGGAAAAGGATGCGAGTCGAAGAAACTGCCGGCGGGGGCGATTCCTACCTACGGCTTCACCTCCCGCGGCGGCGGGGCGAGTTCGCGCTTGGCGTCGCGCTCGGCCTTGAGCCGCGCCGCGTCGTTCAGTCGGTGCTGGGCGATGGCGTCCTTCGGGTTGATTCGCAGCGCCGTCTGGTAACTGGCGATGGCCGCATCCAGATCGCCCTTGAACTGGAGCACCAGTCCCAGATTGGAGTGCGCCTGGAAATACTCCGGGTCCAATCGGACCGCCTCGCGATAGCAGGCGATGGCCCCGTCCAAATCGCCCTGCCCGCGGAGGGCGTTCCCCAGGTTGTAGTGGGCGTGCGGGTCCGTCGGTTCGAGGCGAACCACGGTTCGAAAGCTCGCCGCTGCGCCGTGGTAGTCCCGCTTGACGTCACACCGGAGCGCCCCCAATCGAGAGTGCCCTCCCGCGTGTTTGGGGTCGGACCGTACCGTCGCTTCGAAGGCCGCAATCGCCCCGTCCGCGTCTCCCTTTTGCTGCAGGAGCACCCCCAGGTTGAAGTGTGCGACAGTGAAGGTCGGATCCAGCCGCGCCGCTTCCCGGTACGCGGCGATGGCGCCGTCTCGGTCACCCTTGGTTCTCAACGAGACTCCAAGGTTGTAGCGAGCAGTTGCATCTTTGGGGTCGAGCCGGATGGCCTCGCGGTGGTAAGCAATCGCGCGCTCCACATCCTTCTTTTTGAGGAGTGCATTCCCGAGATTTGTGTGGAACAACGAGCGTTTCGGATTGAGCTGAATGGCAGCATCGAAAGCGTCGATGGCCTCGTCCGTTTCCTCTTTGAGTCCCAAGGTGAGCCCGAGGTGGTGCCAAGCATCGGCCATTTTCGGATTCAGTCGCACCGCTTCGCGGTAGGAGCTGATTGCCGTGTCCAGGTCCCCTTTATTTCGAAAAGCCATTCCCAGGTTGAAGTGTGCTTTTGCGTCTTCCGGGTCCAACCGGATTGCCTCCCGAAAGCAAGCGATGGCGCCGTCGTAGTCTCGTTTGACATCGCAGAGTGCTCCCCCCATGTCGACATGGACTCTGCTGAATCCCGGGTCGACCCGCACTGCCTCCCGGTACCACTGCCGCGCCGCGTCCACGTCCCCCGCGCGCCAGCACTCGACGACCAGGTAGTTTAGCACGGCGACGTTGTCCGGACAGATCGACCGGGCGGTCCGCAGGTGGGCCATGACGGTCGCTGAGTCTCTCGCGTTAAGCTTCGAGAACATGCCGAGTGCGAATGGGATCAGGAAGTCCCCGGGGTGCGCGGGCTCGGCGGCCAGCAGGACACGGCCGGGGTCGAGGTCGTGTTGCCACATCAATTCTGCCAGCGCGATGACGGTTCCGGGCAACAGGGCTTCCGGGCGCGCCTCATCCGCGAGGCGCGCGATGTTCGTTTTGTCGGCCCAGCCACTCGGGTCGCGGAACCGGTCTTGCCAAGGCCCCGGGTCGGCCAACCGGGCTACCGCGAGCACGCGGTCCCGTACCGCAGGCGTCTGTTCGAAGGCCGCCCAATCATCGAGGGCAGCCAGCAGTTCCGCCTTCACCGCCGACGCCCGGACCCGGGCGGCGACCGCCCCGGGATTCCCGTCAACGATGTCCAGCCCGCGAGACGAAAACGCGGCCCGATAAGCTCGCGGAGCACCGGCCGTGTCGAACTCGTTAATGCCGCCGGGGACTTCAATCCAGATCGCCCGTTTCATCCGGATGTCATCCAGTTCGCGTATGAAGGCCAGGTCGTCAGACGCGTTTCGTAGGGCGTCACGCAGGTCGACGGGCGCGTCCGCCGGAATCAGCCCGGCGGCCTGGTTCAAGGTCGCCTTTGCCTCGCGGAATCGGTACTTCGTTCGCAGGTCCTGCGATAGGGCGATGGCCGCCCCGACTCCGGCGCGGGCCCGCTCGGCGGCCGCGTCCGCCTTGGCCTGCTCAACCTGTCGCTCGCCCTCCACACGGGCCTGCTCCGTCTCGGCACGCTCCCGCCACCACGCCCCCAGCCCGCCGAGCGCGACCAGCAGCAACAGGCACGCCGCGAGCGCCAGTTGCACCCGCCGTCGCTTTCGCTCTTCGATGGTCCGGGCTTGAGCCGCCGCCCGTTCGATCTCCGCGCGGTGGACCCGGTCCTCCACTCCGGCCAGGTACCCAGCCACGGCCGCCGCGACCGCGTCCGCGTTCCGCGGTCGCTCCGTCCGCTCGGGGGCCATGCACCGCTTCGCTAGGGCGACCAACTCGGGGTCCGCGCCGCTCGCGTCCAGCCGGGCGAAGGCGTCGGCAAGTTGGCCGCGGACGGCCATCAACCGGACCGCCTCGGCCGTTTCCGCCACGTACGGCGGCTGGCCGGTCAGGATCACACACAGGATGGCCCCGAGGCCGAAGACGTCGGCCCGCTCGTCCAGCTTGTCGATCTCCCCGCCGGCCTGTTCCGGAGGCATGAACGCCGGCGTGCCCATGACGCTCCCGGCTTCGGTGGACGAGCCACTGCCGCTTCCCGAACGCGCGGTCTGGATGACCGTCGGGCCGTGCTCCGGTCGCTGATGCTCCCGGTTCGCCCGATCTTCGTCCGCGACGCCTCCGTGGGGGAGCACCTTGGCGAGGCCCCAGTCCATGACTTGGACCTCGTCGAAGCTTCCTACCATGATGTTGGCCGGCTTCAGGTCGCGGTGGATCACCCCCTTCGAATGTGCATAGGCGATCGTCCGACACACCTGGAGGTAGATTTGAAGGAACGCGACCCGGCTGGCCTCCGGGTTCGAGCGGTCAGTCAGGCGGGCTGCGAGGGTCCGGCCCTTGACCAGCTTCATTACGAAATACGGCCGGCCGTCCGGCAGCCGGCCGAGGCCGTGCACCGGGACGACGCCCGGGTGCTGGAGCTGACCGCAGACCTGGGCCTCCTCGACGAACCGTTGTTCCGCGGTCGGCCGCCCGGCAAGTTCGGGTTTGAGCACCTTGATCGCCAGGTCGCGGCCAAGGTCTGGGTCGCGGCCCTTGAGAATGACGCCCATCCCGCCGCGGGCGATCTCGCCCAGGAGTTGGTACGGTTTACATCCCCCCCGCGGCATGTCGGGCGAGGTCGGTTGGACCAGCGGGGCGAGATCCGACGGCTCGTCGCGTAACAGAGGCGGCTGCGACCACCCGCCTGGAGTCGTTTCCGGTCCGAAAGCTGCGGCCAGCCCCGCGTCCAGGCGCGGGTTGAGTGATCCGGTCAGTGGGTCCGGAACGGGAGGAACAGTGACGGTCCGGTCCGAGTCGCGAGTCATGAGTGGAACCCCATGCAAGTTCGCTTCAGGTTCCCATACCGGACCGGTTTCGCGGAAGAAAAATCGCAAAAACCCGTCGCGGGGGAAAGGAGCCGGGCCGGGGTTTTTTGCGCAAGGAATCGGATCAACACAGGCAATACTGATGAGCAACGCCATGGGGGGCTCGAACGATGCCGGACAGGCCGGCTGCCATGCTCGTTGACCGGCTGCGCCGAATGGCCGGGCCCGCCGACGAGCGCCCGGACAGTGAGTTGCTGGCCGAGTTCATCGCCCGCAGCGATGCGGCCGCGTTCGAGCAGATCGTCCGCCGGCACGGCCCGATGGTCCTCGGTGTTTGCCGCCGCGTCACCGGGAACTTCGCGGACGCGGACGACGCCTTCCAGGCCGCCTTCCTCGTTCTCGTTCACAAGGCGCGGGCCGTCGCACCGGGCCACCTGCTCGGCCCGTGGCTGTACGGGGTCGCGTATCGAACCGCCATGAAAGCCAAGTCCACCGCGGCCCGCCGCCGCGCCCGCGAAGCGCCGCTGCCGGATGACCTGCATGCCGGGGAGACAGTCAATGATGGCGACGACCTCGCCGGCCGGCTGGACCGCGAGATCCAGGGACTGCCGGAGCGATATCGGGCCGCGATTGTGCTGTGTGAGCTGCAAGGGTTGAGCTATCGCGAAGCCGCAGAGAGGCTTGGCGTCAAGGAAGGGACGCTCGGCGGCCGGCTGTCGCGGGCCCGGGGGCTACTCGCGCGGCGGTTGCGGCTGCGAGGAATCGGTGTCGCCGCTGTTCCGCTTGCCGCGGCAGTCGCGGACTCGCTTTCGGCTTCGGTTCCCCGCGCGTTGCTCCGATCCACGGTCCAGGCCGCTTTCGGCGGGCGCGTGTCCGCGCCGGTCGCCGCCCTCACGCACGGAGTCATGACCAACATGCTCTTGACCAAACTGCGCCCGGCATCGGCGATCCTGGTGATCGGTGCCCTGATCGTGTTTGCCGCGACCGGTTACCGCGGCGAAGCTGCTCCCGAGAAAGTCGGCGCCGAAAAGCCGACCCCAGCCAAGGACGAGGCGGAAAAGGCCATCGACGAAAGCCTCGCCGACCCGATCCTCTTTCACCCGCGCGTCTGGCTGGAATTGAAGTTGTCGGCCGAACAGCGGGACGAGATCGACCGCCTCCTCGATAAGCAGGAGACCGATTCCACGGAGTTTTTGAAAGAGGCCGTTCGAACCATCCGGGGGGGCGGCAATAACCGGCAGGCGGCCATGGAGGCCTCGCTCCGGTCACAGGAGCGGATCGCGAAACTGCCGAAGCAGACCGCGGTGGCGATTCAGACCAAGGTGCTGAAGCCGGATCAGGCGAAGCGGATGCGGCAAATCACGCTCCAGGCCACGGGGCCCGACGCCTTCCTGCGCGAGGACGTCCGGGCGGCGCTCAAGTATTCGACCGAGCAGGAGAAAGCCTTGCCGGACCAGTTGGAATCCGCCTGGCAGCAAATACGCACCGGCGGGGACGAGACCGCGAGCGAGGCGCACGCGGGGGCCATGACGAAGCTGCTCGAGGGGCTCACGAAGGAACAACAGAAGGCGTGGGAGGATTTGACCGGGAAGTCGTTCCCGATGCCGGAGATTGTTGTGCGGAAAATGCTGAACCAGCACGCGGGCGCGGCCGGGCCGTTCGCCGCCCCGCCGCCGGTCGGGTTCCCCGGCGCTGTGCCCCCGCCTCTTCCCGGTGCGGTGCCGCCAGTGCCGCCCAAGCGGTAAGCAGATGACTCACGCAAAGCCGCAAAGACGCAGAGAAGGCAGTTCTTCTTTGCGTCTTTGCGGCTTTGCGTGAGTGATATTACTGAGCTTCCGGCCGCAGGGCCCGGACTTGCTTGCCCGCCTGCCACATCTCGCTGTCCGCGATCTCCTTCAGCTCCTTTTCGAGCTGCTGCCGGTAATCGGGTCGGCTGTTCGCCTCCAGCGTGCGCCGCGTCTCGTCGCCCGCCTCGACTGACTTGTAGAGTTGCTCGAAGACCGGTCGGGTCGCGTCGCGGAACTTCTTGAACCAGTCAAGCGCCCCGCGCTGGGCGGTCGTCGAGCAGTTCGCGTACATCCAGTCCATTCCCTTCTCCGCGATCAGGGGGTAGAGACTTTGCGTCGCTTCCTCCACCGTTTCGTTGAATGCCTCCTGCGGACTGTGGCCGTGGGCCCGCAGGGTTTCGTACTGCGCCAGCCAGAGCCCGTAGATGGCGCCCATGAGCACGCCGCGTTCGCCGGTCAGGTCGCTGACCACTTCCTTCTGAAACGTCGTCTCGAAGAGGTACCCCGAGCCAATGGCGATTCCGAGCGCCAGGCAGCGGTCCTTGGCCCGGCCGGTCGCGTCCTGGTGTACGGCCCAGCTCGAGTTGATCCCCTTGCCTTCGAGGAAGTACCGGCGGACGGTCGTACCCGAGCCCTTCGGCGCACACAGGATGACGTCGATGTCCTTCGACGGAATCACGGCCGTCTGGTCGCTGAACACGATCGAGAAGCCATGCGAGAAGTAGAGCGCCTTGCCTTTGGTCAGTTGCGGCCTGAGCTTGGGCCAGAAGTCCTTCTGGCCAGCGTCGGAGAGCAGGTACTGAATGATCGTTCCGCGCTTTGCGGCTTCCTCGAGCGGGAAGAGCGTCTTGCCGGAAACCCATCCGTCTTCCTGCGCCTGCTGCCAGCCCTTGGAACCTTCGCGCAGGCCGATGATGACGCTCAGCCCGTTGTCGCGCATGTTGAGCGACTGGCCGCGGCCCTGGACACCGTAGCCGAGGACCGCGATGGTTTCATTGCCGAGTATCTGCTTGATGCGGTCGGGGGGATAGTCGGCGCGCTCGACGCACTGCTCGACGGTATTGCCGATGCGAATCTCTTTCATGGTGTGGCTCCTCGGGGTGAAGTCGCTCGCGGCTTCGCGCCGGGATGACCGGCGTTACGATATCGCTTCGCGGCGGGGTCGGGGAGGAGCAGACAGGCGGGACGTGCTTTGCCGACGTTGGAGTGCGGTGATTGATCAACGCTTTTGTTTTTTGGTTTTGGTCAGGGCCACGGAAAAACAAAAGCGGTGATCAAACACCGCACTCCAAAGTTCGGTTTTGCGCGCTTCCGTGCACCATATGTTGCCGAGTAGTTTTTTGACCTTAACGACTAGTAAATCATCGGTTGCGTCAACAATGAAAAGCTGAGACCGCCAACCACGCCCCCACTGGCGCTCTCAGCTTTGGCGCTCTTAGAACTCAGCCGCTGAGTCGGAGGATCAATTGCATTCGTTCGAGTTGAGATTCACCCCTATCGGCCGGCCGTTCCGGTCGCGATCGCTCGACGGCCGGGTGGCTCAACAATGGCAAAGAGCTTTTCAAACGACACCCGGCTGATCTCCCCGGCGGTCACGGTCACGTCTTGCGATTCGACTACCGCTCGGCCATCGACCGCCAGCGTCGCTCGGACCGTGTAGACAAACTCCTGTCCCGGTTCCAGATCTGGAGTGCGGAACGTCCGTTCGCCGCCGGTGCTCGTGAGGGGGAATCCGTCCACGGTCACGGTTGCGCCCGGTGGAAGAGACAATACCACGGTCGCCGGCGTCGGTCGCGCGACCTTGATCTTCTTCTTCTCGTCATCTTTTTTCGGCTCGTCCTTCTTCGGGTCGCTCGGGGGCGCAGTCCCCTTCGGCATCGGGGGTAGCGGGGCCGGCTTGCTCGGTGCGGGCGACGGGCGGTAATCCGGCCGCGGGAACGGCGGCAGGTCAGCCGTGGTCGGTGGGTGCGCCATCGGCACCGCGCCGTAGAACCCGAAGTTGCCGTAGCCGCCGAACCCGGAATAGCCGACGCCATGCGAATGCCCGATCAGGCCGCTGTCGAAGGCGAAATGTCCGAATCGGCAGCACGGGTCGCGTTCGGTGTAGTAGGCGTAGGGCGGGGCGGTCACGTGTGGCGGGCAACCGAGGACCGACGTGTAGTACGCGGGCTGATCGCCAATTGGCCAGCCGTAGCCGCACCAGTTGTGGTCGCCTTTGGCGCAGGCGCCCCCGGGTTGCCCAACGCCGCACGGGGCACAGCAGCACGCGGAGGGGTAGTAGAAGGTGCCGTACGTCGCGGTGCAGTCGCCACAGAAACCGCGGCCGCCGCCCGGATAGTAGGAGAACCCCTTATTCCAGCAGTTCACCCACCCGTACCGCGCCGGGGCGCAGCACTCGTAGAAGCAGTGCGTGGACCAGAAGCTGCAGCCGTAGTTGGAAGGGGTGACGGGGCACATCCAGTGCTGAGGCACGTCCGGCCCGGCCGTCAGGGCGGCCATCATGACCAGGGAGTACATGCGAACGCTCCTATTCGCGTGGTGGCCTT
>Ga0075418_10001038_pt1 | contig 30700 bp, 20 predicted proteins | sample SoiMetdeltSBSDD2_FD_81776 | JGI IMG/M metagenome (GOLD analysis project Ga0075418, IMG submission 81776) | Bulk soil microbial communities from a Populus tree surrounding site in Tennessee, USA - Soil MetaG P. deltoides SBSDD2 | ecosystem: Environmental > Terrestrial > Soil > Tree plantation... | reverse complement strand
CTCCGGCCGGCACGAGCTACGGCTGCTCATGCCGTACCTGGCCGGGCCCGACGCGGCCGGGCTTCTCCGCCGGCGGCGCGCCGGCGGCCCCGGGTGGGGGCGGCTGGAACGCGTCGGCGGTGACGTCGGCGGCGATCTCCACGAAGTCGGCTCCGTACACCTCGGGCTCCACGACGCGCAGCACCAGGCAGAACTGCTTCGAAGCGCGGTAGGAGCGGTACAGCTGCCGGTGGCGCGCGGCGAGGAACCGGGCCGCGGCCAGGTTGGTCCGGGCGGTCTGCCCGGCCAGCAGGAACACCGGCCGGCCCTCGGCCCGTCCCCGGCCGAGTCCGCGGTCCGGCCCCCGGTCCGGCCCCCAGGCTCGGGCGAGCACGACGTACTCGGTCTCATCGGGATCGCGGCGGTAGATCGCGCCGCCGACGACGAACTGCACGTCCGCGCCGACCACCTCGACCCGGACGCCGCGCAGCAGCGACTTGAGGTGCGCGGCCGTCCGCGCGTTCCCGTACGGCCCACCGACGCAGAATTCGGTGACCCGACCGACACCCTGCGGGAGGTCGCCGTCCGAGACGAGATCCGCCCGCCCGCCGCACTCCTTCACGATCGTCGCCAGCTCGACCACCGCCGCCACGTCCCGGCGGTGCACGCTGAGCTCGTGCGGCGAGGCCGCGTGGCGGGAGACCGTCAGCAGGCAGTCGCCGCCGCCCTCCAGGCCGAAGAACGCCCGCTTGCGAGCCAGCCGCCGGTACCGCATGAGCCGCTGCCCCGACCAGACCGCGGTGCCGGCGACGAGACTCGCCAGCAGGTTCACCACTAGGTCGCGCACGCCCCATTGTGGACCGACGCGCTGGCCCGCGACGGCCCGGCGCCGGCGTCCCGGTGGCGGGAGCCGCCGGCCGGGTGCCGGCGCGCCAGGAACCCACGCTTCTGAACACACTCTGTAAAGAATTGCTGCTTCTCAGTATCGTATTCATCGATGGGTGGCGTTCGTTCGTCACCGGCCGGCCAGCGGCGAAGGGAGCATGTCCGTGGAGAACGCGTCCCTGGACTACGAGTCGGACCTGGTCGACCTGGGTGGTGTACCCCTGCGGGACCTGCTCGCCGAGGACGATTCGGTCTTCGCGTACGCGCTGCGCCGCATACAGGACGAGGCGGACAACCCCGAGGGCGCGTACGCGGGCTGGCAGTCGGCGCTCTGACCAGCGGAGCGGGACGACGGAGGCCGCGCATGACGCCCATCGCCGGTCCGGCCAGCGAGTGGCCCGCGGCGCTGGACATCGGCGCCGAGATGCGGTCGGGCTGGCGGCCGGTACCGTTCCGGGAGTTCGTGCTGAAGCTGCACGGCCGCTGCGACCTCGCCTGCGACTACTGCTACATGTACACGCTGGCCGATCCGTGGCGGGGCAGACCCGCGAGCATGCCCCGGCCGGTGATCGACGGGGCGTGCCGGCGGATCGCCGAGCACGCCGCCGGCCACGGTCTCGACGCGGTCGACGTGGTGCTGCACGGTGGCGAGCCGCTGCTCGCCGGCCCGGAGCGGATCGGCTACGTGGCGACCACCCTGCGTTCGGACCTGCCCGCCGGTACCCGACTCACGCTGCGGACGCAGACCAACGGGGTACGGCTGGACGAGCCGATGCTGCGGGTGCTGGCGCGGCACCGGATCAGGGTCGGCGTCAGCCTGGACGGCGGGCGACCCGACCATGACCGGCACCGCCGGCGCCGGGACGGCCGGGGCAGCTTCGACGAGGTGAGTGCCGGGCTGCGCCGGCTCATCTCGGACCATCCGGAGCTGTTCTCCGGTCTACTGTGTACGGTCGACCTGCGCAACGACCCGGTCGCGACGTACCAGGCGCTGCTGGAGTTCTCCCCACCCGCGGTGGACTTCCTGCTGCCGCACGGCAACTGGTCGGTGCCGCCACCCGGGCGGGACGCCACCGGCACGGGTACCCCCTACGGCGACTGGCTCGCCGCCGTATTCGACCGGTGGTCCGCCCCGGCCCGCCGGGAGACCACCGTCCGCCTGTTCCAGGAGATCCTGCACCTGCTGCTCGGCGGCGCCAGCCGCTCCGAGTCGGTGGGGCTCAGCCCGGTGGCGGTGCTGGTGCTGGAGACCGACGGCACGATGGAGCAGGTCGACACGCTGCGCTCGGCGTATCCGGGCGCGGTGGCGACCGGGCTGAACGTCGCCACCGACAGCTTCGACGCGGCGCTGACCCACCCCGGGATCGTGGCCCGGCAGATCGGCCTGCGCGCCCTCTCCGGTACCTGCCTGGCCTGCCGGTGGCAGCGCGTCTGCGGCGGGGGGTACTACCCGCACCGGTACCGGCGGGGCAGCGGCTTCCGCAATCCCTCGGTCTACTGCCCTGACCTGACCCGCCTGATCGAGCACGTGTACCGGCGGTTGCGCAGCGACCTGCTGGCCCGCGCGGAACACCCATGCTGATCGACCGCCACCGGGTGCCGTCGACCGCGTTCACCCTCCTGGCCGCCGGCCACGCCGACGCCCCGACCATGCGGCTGTTGCGCGCCGGCCAGCTCAGCAAGCACAGCCTGCTGGTGCGGGCGGTGCTGGACGCGGCCGGGCCGCTCGGGCGCGAGGCTGCGGCCGCCCGCCTCGACGACGCGGTGCGGCTGCTCGACGAGGTCCAGCGGCAGGACCCGGCGGCCGCCGCCGAGGTGCTCGGCTACCCGCTCGTCGGCGCGTGGGCGGCCCACTGCCTGCGCCGCCTGCGCCACCCGGCGGACCGCGACGTTCCACTGTGGATCGAGTTGGCGCACCTGTCGTCGATCGCGGCCGCGGCCGGCATACGGGCCGGGCTGTCGGTCGAGGTCGGCGTACCGGTCCGTGCGGGGACGGTGGCGGTGCCGACGCTCGGCAGCGCGTCGGTGGTCAGCGGCGCCGAGTGGGGGTTCGCGACCGTCCGCGGGCGCGACCGGGCGTACGTCGTCGAGGGCCTGCACGGCTCGACCCCGGTACCCGCGGACCCGCGGCGCTCGGGCACGAACTGGTCCGACCTGCGCCGGCTGGTGCTCACCACGGACGGCCGGACGCTCACGGTCGACCTCGACGATCTCGACCCGTACCGGGACTGCCACGGGCTCTCCGCCACGGACCGGCTCGACCCGGGTACGGTCGCGGCCTGGCGGTCGTCGCTGCAGTCGGCGTGGGAGCTGCTGGTGCGCGACCACGCGGAGGCGGCCGAGGAGCTCGCCAGCGGGCCGGTGACGGTGGTGCCGCTGCTGGGCCTGGCGGGCAACCGGCACGTGAACGCCACCGCACGGGACTCGGCCGGCGCCATGGCGCTCACGCCGCCGGCGAACCCCGTCGCCCTGGCCCTGTCCCTCGTCCACGAGGTGCAGCACTCCAAGCTCGGCGCGCTGCTGGATCTGGTGACGCTCTACGACACCGGCGACGACCGGCGGTTCTACTCGCCCTGGCGGGCGGATCCCCGGCCGGTGGGCGGGCTGCTGCAGGGCGCGTACGCGTTCCTTTCCGTGGGCCGGTTCTGGTGGCGCTGCGTACGCCGGCCGACCACGACGATCCCGCTGCCCGTGGCCCAGTACGAGCTCGCCCGGTCGCGGACCCAGGTACACCGGGCGCTGCGGACCCTGGCCGGGTCGGGCACGCTGACCGCGCCGGGGGAGCGGTTCGTGGCCGGCATGCGGGAGAGCGTGGCCACCCTGGCGGCGCAGCCGGTCCCGGACCGCGCCGCGAGCTTGGCCGAGCTGGTGCTCGACGACCACTGGCTGAGCTGGCGGCTGCGCAACGTCCGGATCCCGCCCGACTTCATCGAGGACCTCGCGATGGCGTGGCGGGGATCGGGACGCCGGCCGGCGCAGCGGCCGGCGTCCTGGTACGCGACGGACCGGGCGCCCGGATACGCCGAGGAGCCCCGGCACGAGCTCGTCCGCCGGGCCGTCGCCGACCCCGGAGTGCTGGACGCCGGGCCCGACTCCGCGCTCGTCGCCGGCGACCACGACGCCGCCGCCGGCGACTACCTGCGCGGCATCGGGGCAGAGCCCGACCGCGTCGACGTCTGGGCCGGGCTGGCCGTGGCCCGGTCGCGATCCGGGCCGCAGGCCACCGGCCGGGCATACGCCACCGAGCCCGAGGTGGTGCGCGCTCTCTACCGGCGGCTGCGCGCGGCGGCCGGTCCGCCGCCGGACCCGGACGCGCTGGCCGCCTGGCTCGCCAGCTGAACCGTCACGTCGCCCAGGTCTCGATGTCCGCCTCCATCCGGCGCCGGCGCTCGCCCGCCGCCTTGACGGTCGGATGCCCGTCGCCGAGGGCCCGCCGCAGCTGGGCCACCGCCTCGTCGAACACGGTCTGTCCCTGCGCGCGGTCGCCGGCGGCCTCCAGGTCCAGCGAGTAGTTCAGCGCGCAGGCCGCGGTGTCCGGGTGCTCGACGCCGCGGACCGCCTTCGACCGGGTGTACGCCTCCTCCGACAGCTTCAGCGCCTGCCTGGGGTCGTTGGCGTAGTGCAGGTCGTTGCTGTGGTTGATCATGGCGAACAGCGTGTACGGGTGGTCGTCGCCGAGTTCGGCCCGCAGCGTGTCGAGTGTCGGCCCACCCAGCTCCCGGGCCGGCGCGTACTCCTCGCCGGCCCGCAGGATGACCGCGACGTTGACCGCCGCGGCGAGCGTGAACGGGTGCCGCTCGCCGAACGTGCTGCGGTACCGTTGCCAGGCCTCGTCGGCCAGCGACCGGGCCCGCGCCCGTTCGCCGACCGCCAGCAGCGCGTTGGCGTAGGTCATCGTCACGGCGAGCATCCGCTCGTTGTCCTCCCGGTAGGTACGCCGGGTGCCGAGGTACAGCTCCTCGGCCAGCTCGCGGGCCTGGCCGAACGCACCGAGCCGGCGCTGCACCATGACGAAGACCCGGGTCGCGATCAGCGTCTCGCGAGCGCCCTCGCCCAGCCGGGAGCGCATCCGCGGCAGCGCGTCGGCGAGCAGCGCGTGCGCCTGCCGGTAGTTGCCCGCGTCGACGTGGTCGCGGGCCACGTTCGCCAGTGACCCGAACGTCAACGGGTGGTCACCGCCGAGGACGCTCTCGTACAGGCGCTGCGTCTCGCTGTCCAGCTCCAGCGCCTGCCCGACGTCGCCGAGCAGCCGCAGGTCCACGGCGACGTTGTTCATCATCTTGAGCGTCTCGGGGTCGTCCGACCGGAAGATCCGCCGGTGCCGTTCCAGGTTCTCCTCGTCGAGCTTGCGCGCCTGGCGGAACTCCCCGCGCAGGCGCAGATCGGCACCGTAACTGTTCGCGGTGGCGAGGGTGTGCTCGTGGTCGACGCCGAAGACCGCCCGTAGCCGCTCCAGCGTCTCCTGGTTGAGCCGGGCCGCGCTGTCCCGGTCGCCCAGCTCCCGCAGCGCGATCGCCAGGTGGCGCTGGGCGATCAGGGTCAGCTCGTTGTCCAGCCCGAGCGTGTCCCGCCACCGGTCGACGACGAACTGGCCGAGGTGGCTGCTGCGCTCGTAGTCGCCGCGGATGAACCGGTACCGGATCTGGTCCAGCGCGACCCGCCGGCCGATCTCGGTCTTCGCGTCCATCACGTTGGACGGCGTGACGTGCGGCTGCAGCTCGGCGTGCCGCTCCCAGTTGCGGGGGTTGTCCGGGTCGCGCGGGTTGGCCAGGCCGAGGATGTTGTGCACCGCGTCCTGCGCCGCCTCGCGCTGCTCGTCGCTCATCCGGGCCCGCAGCACCGCCTGCACCAGGCGGTGTACCTCGACCCGGTTGCGTCCGGGGTCGACCTTCGCCAGCGCGTACCGGTGGATGTCGCGGATCGCCCGGCGCAGCGCGATGTCGTCGCGCAGGACGCGCGCGGCGGGCGGGGGCAGCTCGGCGAGGCGGCCGTCCCACAACAGCGAGATCGAGATCGGCTCGGAGCCGAAGAACGCGCACAGCTCCAGCAGCTGCGCGGCGCCCGGGGACTGCTCGCGCAGCGCAGTGAACGACAGCTCCCAGGTGGCCATGACCGAGGCCGGGTAGCTGGCCGACGGGTACTCGATGAGCAGCTGGTGCATGCGCTCGTCGAGCAGCCGGACCATGTCCTGTACCGGCATCGCGGTCTCGGACTGCCAGGCGGCCGCCTGGTCCAGGGCGAGCGGCAGGTCGCCCAGCTTCTCGGCGAGCCGTTCGGCCTCGCTCACCGAGATGCCCCGGCCGCGCCGCTGCAGCAGGGCGATGGACTCGTCACGGGCGAAGACGTCGACCTCGAGCTGGGCGGCGACCTCGGCCCAGTGCGGGTTGCGCGAGGTGATCAGGACGTGGCCCAGGGGGTGGGGGAGGTACTCCTTGAGCTGCTCGGGCTCGTCGGCGTTGTCGAAGACCACCAGCCAGCGCCGGTGCGGCTTGCCGGTACGCAGCGCGGCGAGCACGTTCGCGACCTTCTGCGACACGTCGCCACCGGGCAGACCCATCCGCTCGGCGAGCTGCGCGAGCGAGGCGCGGACCGCGGTGGGGCTCTCCGCCGGCGCCCACCAGACCAGGTCGTACTCGGATGCGTATCTGTATGCGTACTCGACCGCCAGCTGGGTCTTGCCCACACCGCCGAGACCGTGCAACGCGTGCGGCAGCAGCGCCATCTGCTTCGACCCGCGCAACAGGTTGGTCCGCAGCTGCCGCAGCAGGTCCACGCGTCCGGTGAAGTTCGGGTTCCGGTACGGCACGTTCTCGAAGATCGCCGGTTGCGTACCTACCTCGATGTGTTCGGTCGCGGCCTCCAGCGCCTGGTCTGTTGGCGGTGCGGCGGCGGTCGTGAGCATAGAGTCTCCCGTAGGGGTGTACGTCCTTAAGGCGGACTTTTCCGGAGAATCCTGCCTGATTACCGGTGATTCGGGCATTTCTCGCTCCGATGTGTCTTCCGCGGCGTGGGCAATTGTTTTGCGCCGCAGCGTGGCGGCGGCCTCCCGGTAGCGGCCGCCCAGGTCGTCGAGGACATGAAGGGCGACTCGGGCGAACGGTGGATCCGACTGCAGTAGGGCGGCCGCCGAGTCCTCCGCGGTGAGGAACGCGCGGAAGTCCACCGGCGAGCCGAGCCGGGCGGAGACGAAGTCCGAGACCTTCGCGAGCACGGCGAGCTTGTCGTTGCGGGGCAGGCGGAGCAGAAGCCGGTCGCGTACCCCGGGCAGGAAGTCGTACTCGACGTCGTCCGGATGGGTCTCCGGCCCGAACGCGCGGGTCCGGCGCAGCAGCAGACCGCTGAGGAACACCTCGGCGAGCACCGACGGCCGGGAGCCGGGCAGCATCGCGTGCTGCACCAGCCGCATGACGGGCAAGTTCAGCGGCGCGCCGGCCAGGCACGCGGCCAGGCGCATCGCCCCGGTCGACGCGAAGCTCGCGAAGTGCTCGAGCAGTTCGTCGGCGCTGTCGCCGTCCGGTGCGGGCCGCGCCTCGGCCGGTGCGTTCTCGGCCGGTGCGTTCTCGGCCGGGCCGCCGTCCGCGAAGATCGCGGTCCCGCTGATGCCGTCCGATCCGGTACTGGCGACCAGCGCCGCCCACCGGGCGAACCACCGCGCCTCGAGCTCGAGCACCGGTACCGCCATGCCGTCCGGCGGGTGCCCGTCCAGGATCCGGACCTCCAGCTCGGCGTTCGGCGCGCCCGGCCGGCGGGCCGAGAACCGTGCCGGCACGAACGACGGCGCGCACATGTCCCACAACCGCTGCGGCAGTGTCTGCACGATCGCGACCGGACCTCCGGTACCCCAGATGCGCAGTGCCCGGGCCATCTCGCCGGTCGCCCACGCCCGGCCGACACAGTCGCTGACCAGCAGGACCGCCCGGCGTCCCCGGGGATCGATCAGCTCGCGCACGTCCCGGCCGGCCCCGTCCGGGGAGCCCGCCTCCGGACGCAGCGTCAACCGGTCTCCTCCGCGCAGATCGGTGTCGCAGCGCCAGACCCGGATGTCGCGGAACGCGCCCATCCGCTGCATGAGATCACGCAGTTCGGCGGTGACCCGCCGCCAGATCACCATGGACGGGCTGTCGTCGATGACGATCGCCAGGTCGAGCCATCGGTCCGGGGCCGGCCGCAGCACCGGTACCCACAGATCGCCGTCGGTGGCCAGGCGGACCGTCTCCTCCTCGTCGAGCAGGATCGCCAGGTGCGAGGGCATCCGGCGGCGCAGCGGCCGCAGCGCGCGCGCCATCGCGAGGGTGCCCGGCAGCGCGGCCGCGCCCGGGCTGCGTACCGGGATCCGGGACGGCCCTTCCATCAACCGGTCCGGCCGCGGCAGGTGCCACTCCGCGACCGGCCCGGTCAGCGACAACCCGGGGAGCTCCTGCGTCACCTCCCAGTCCGGCGACGGCGGGGTGGTCTGCTCGGGTACCGCGTCCGCGTCCGCGCCGGTGTCGAAGCGGGCATCCGACGGCCCGTCGTCGGGTACCCCCGACTTCCGCTCCGGCCGCGCGGTCACCTCCTGCGGCCGGTCGTCCGGCGTCCCGGGCCGGACGACGCCGAGCAGCCACACCGCGTCCGCGAGGTCCGCCGCGCTGACATCGGCGTCCAGCTCGTGTACCGCGTCGATGAGGCGACCGCTCATGTCGCCCCACCGCTTCGGGGGCAGCCGCCCGGCCCGGGTGGACCGAGCCGGCCGATCACCTCGCCGCGACCGGTCACGGCACGCCGCCCAGCGGTCGCAGCAGCACCGATACCAGCCGGTCGCGCAGCTCGGGCGAGGGCTGCCGGCCCGAGGTGGCCAGGAAGATGAGGTTGAGCAGCTGGTCCGTCGACAGGTCGGCGGAGTCGCGCGCGGCCAGGAACGCGTCGATCAGCCGGTCGCTCGCGGCCAGCGCGTCGGCGCCGAGCTGCGCGGCGACGATGTCCCGCAGCTTGTCCGCGGCCGGCGGCTGGATGTAGAGGCTCAGGCACCGGCGCAGGAACGCCGGCGGGAACTCGCGCTCACCGTTGTTGGTGATGACGACCACCGGGAACGCCCGGCAGTGCACGCGGCCGTGGTCGACCTGGACCTGCTGCCCGTCGTGCGTGCGGACGGTGACCGGCTGCTGGTCGTCGGGCAGCCGGGTCAGCTCCGGGATGTCGTACTCGCCCTCCTCGAAGATGTTGAGGAGGTCGTTCGGCAGGTCGATGTCGCTCTTGTCCAGCTCGTCCACGAGCAGCACCCGCGGCCGCCGCCACGGCAGCAGTGCCGTGCCGAGCGGCCCGAGCCGCAGGTACCGGCCGATGTCCGGCACCCCGACATCCGGCACCTCGCCGTCGCGCCCCCCGCGGCGCAGGTTCGCCTCCTGGAGCCGGCCGATCGCGTCGTACCGGTACAGCGCGTCCTCCAGCTTCGACCGGCTCGTGATCGGCCAGGTCAGGACCGGCCCGAGGTTCAGCTCGTAGGCGAGGCTGTAGGCCAGGGTGGACTTGCCGACGCCCGGCTTGCCGGTGACCAGCAACGGGCGGCGCAGGTAGATCGCGGCGTTGACGGTGTCCAACACGTCGGGTGCCGGGCGGTAGGCCCGCGCCCGGTCCAGCGCGCCAGGTCGGTTCCCCACGCCGTCGCCCACCTCCAGCGGCTCGGTGCCGTCGGAACCGTCGAAGCGTCGCCACGGTGGTGGCGGAGGCAGGCGGTCGATGCCGTCGTGGGGCTCGCCCGTACCACGGTATATCTGCCACGCGTGGTCGATGGTCCCGTTCATCCGCGCTCTCCCAACTGCGGAGCCTGGAAACGCACCGACCGACGGAAAGACCCTGGCAGGCGGTCTGCGTCATCCCAGAGCACACCGACCGATGGCACGAAATGTGGCGGCGACTGTTGCGTTCTATCCATAGTCTTCATCGCGCTGCGCCGCAGCCACAGTATCTGTCTGGGCAAATCCAGGACTCCTTGAGCAGCTAGGGTGTCACGGACGAGGGTGCAGAACTGGTCGGGGTCGACCGGTTCCCGGGACCAGACGAGGACCGGCATGCCGGCCTCGAAACCGGCGGTGAACTCGTCGCCGCCGCGGGCGCCGGTCCGGTCCTCCGGCGGCGGGAACGGAATCGCGAGGCAGACCGTACGGTCGTCGGCGACCAATTGCGAATAGAGCGCGCGCGGATCGCGGGAGCTCCGGGAGCCGGTGCAGACAATGTGGGCCGGCTCGCGGCGGTGACCGTGCTCCGCGAGGTACCGCCATTTGCGCCGCCACGTGCCGTGCGACGCCCGGTTGCGCAGCCGTTCCAGGCTCCGTACGTGTACCGCGTAGCGGATCCCGAGCGGAAGCGCGAACTTCTCCCGGTCGAACTCCCACTCCTCGACCGGGTGCCCGATCAGGCGCTCGGGCAGGATGAACTCGACGGTCAACTCGTCGTCGACATTGACGTGCTCGGCCACGGTGGGCAGCAACTCGTCGAGCTGTGCGGCGACGTCCGCGATCGTGCGCGGGGTGTCGTCGCGCAACAGCAGGCGCTCGTACGACTCACCCTGCAGCCAGGCGGACATCAGGAACTGGTCGGCGTCGACGCTGTCCGGCTGGAGCTGGACGACCAGGTACACCCGGCCCGCCTCGGTACTGCGGCGCTCGGCGTCGTCGCAGAGCCGGCGCAGCCCGTGCCGGTCCAGTTCCAGACGGGCGCCGAGCCCGTCGATCCAGCGGTGCAGCCGTACCGAGGTCTGCCCGCCGAACTTGTGTGCCAGGTCCTCGACGAACATCACCAGTGGTGGCGGCGGCCCGCCGCGCAACCGGCCGAACCCCTCCAGGTGCCGGATCACGGGTACGATCTCCACCCGCTCCGCGGAGGCGCTGATCCCGTAGACGGCGGTGGTGCTGCGGTACGCGGCGCCCACCCAGGCGGCGGGCACGCCCTCCACCAGGCGCTCCAGCTCGGTGCGCTCGTGGTGTTCGAGCAGCAGATCCGGGAAGGTCCGCTCGACGAACTCCTCCAGCGCGGCCACCTCGGGGCTCACCTCGTAGATGCCGATCAGCACCTTGACCAGCACGCGCAGCGCGCCGGGGCGGGCGAGCAGCGCGTACGCCATCGCCCAGATGTCGAGTACCTCGTCGTCCTGGCGCTCGAATGACAGGTGGTCGTCGATCTGCTGTTCGACCGCGTGCAGGTAGAAGTCCCGGGCCCGCCGCTCCCGCATCCGGGGTACGGCCCGCAGCCGGTCGACCAGGTCCCGCTGCTCGGACGGGCTCAACCGCCGTTCCAGCACCACGCCGGCCGGCGGGCTCCGCGGTTCCGGCTCGGCCTGGTGGGGCACCCCGACCAGCAGCGCCATGGTCGGCCGCAGGTACCGGACGACCCGCTCCATCGGCAGCATCCAGGCCACCTTGTTCGGCGCCTGCAGGTCCTCCAGCACGACCAGCCCGACCACGCTGCGGGTCGTCTCGTCGAAGACCCCCGCGCCGCTGAACCCCCGCTCCACCCGGCGACCGGTGACCGCGAGCCCGTCCATCTGCACCCACTCGTCGCCCGGCCCGCCGAACGCGACGAGCCGGGTCTCGGCCCAGACCCCGTCGTCGAGGCCGACCGGGTGCCCGTAGGTGCGCACCGTCCGCCCACCCGGATCACCCGCGCGAGCCAGTCGCGCCGGCGCCAGGTCCTCCGGCGCGGACTCGTCCAGCACGAGTACGGCCAGGTCACCGCGACCGTCGGCGGCGACCGGAACCCACGCGTCGGCCAGCACGGTGGCGAACCTCGTCACGCCGGACAGGGCCGGGAAGTCCACCGTGACCGCGCCGGCCGGCGCATCACCGCGACCGTCCACCCCGAGCGCCTCGGCGATCACATGTGCACAGGTCAGCACCCGGAACGGGTCGACCAGCACGCCGCTGCCGCAGATCCGGCCGTCGGCGCGCCGGATCCGTGCCCGCCATGCCGTCAATGCCATCGCGTCAGGCCGCCGCGGTCCAGGTGAGCCGGACCGTCAGCTGCGCCTCCGCCTCGGTACGCGCGATGATCGCGCCCGTCTCCGCCGTCAGCCGTACACCGAATTCGATCTCGACTTCATCGGGCCGGCTCGTCATTTTCCGGAACTGTTGCAACGTCGCGTCGGCGGCCCGCCGGACAACGGCAATGGCCTCGTCAAACGTCACCGCGGCCAGGGTGGTCGCGTCATCGAGTCGACCGGCCCGCGCCATCCCGGAATCGTCGTCGGCCACCTCGACTATCACGTCGCCGCCATCAGGTAGCGCGAACCGCAACAATCGAGGCATCAGTCCGTCCGAGGGCGTGGTCGGGTGGCAGAGCTACCCATCTTAGACGCTGACTGATATTTTCCGCCCACCCCGCCTGCGGTCGAATTGCTGACTCTCCTAAACATTCACTAAGGCCAAAGTGCAAAACACCACGTCAGGGCCGTGCAATTGCGGATGGCGGCCAGTCTCCCCGGGGATCAGCGGGTGCACCCGGCGGGACGACGGCCTCTCCGGCGGCCCGCCGGGACGCGCGACCTCGAGGAAGTGCCTGGCCGGGAGCCGCTCCGGCCGAGTCGCGGTACGTTGCGAGCATGACCGAGCACGGCACGGCGGCGTTCCGCGCGGCGCGCGACTTCCTGCTGAGCCACCATGACGACTACGACACGGCGTACCGGGACTTCCGCTGGCCCGACCTGACCGAGTTCAACTGGGCGCTGGACTGGTTCGACGTCATCGCCCGGGACAACGACGACCCGGCGCTGTGGATCGTCGAGGAGGACGGCTCGGAGCGACGCTGGTCGTTCGCCGAGCTGTCCGCGCGCTCCGACCGGGTCGCGGCCTGGCTGCGGCACCACGGCGTGGCCCGGGGCGACCGGGTCATCGTCATGCTCGGCAACCAGGTGGAGCTCTGGGAGACGATCCTCGCCGCGATGAAGCTCGGCGCCGTCATCATCCCGGCCACCCCGCTGCTCGGCTCCGCCGACCTGCGCGACCGCCTCGACCGCGGCCGGGCCGGTCACGTCGTGGTCGGCTCCGACTCGACCGGCAAGTTCGCCGCCGTCGACGGCGACTACACCCGCATCGCCGTAGGGTCCGATGTGGACGGTTGGCTGCCGTACCCGTCGGCGTCTGATGTCGACGGGACGTTCACGCCCGACGGCGTCACGCGGGCCGACGACACGTTGCTGCTCTACTTCACGTCCGGTACGACCGCGCGGCCGAAGCTCGTCGAGCACACGCACGCGTCGTACCCGGTCGGCCATCTGTCCACAATGTACTGGATCGGGCTGCGGCCAGGGGACGTCCACCTCAACATCTCCTCGCCGGGCTGGGCAAAGCACGCCTGGAGCAATGTCTTCGCGCCGTGGAACGCGCAGGCGTGCGTGTTCATCCACAACTACACCCGCTTCGACGCCGCGGCGCTGCTCGGCCACATGGACCGCTGCGGCGTCACCAGCTTCTGCGCACCCCCGACCGTCTGGCGGATGCTCGTCCAGTCCGACCTGTCCCGGCTGGCCACGCCGCCGCGCAACGTTGTCGGAGCCGGCGAGCCGCTCAACCCCGAGATCATCGAGCAGGTCCGCCGGGCCTGGGCGGTGACCATCCGCGACGGCTTCGGCCAGACCGAGACCACCGTCCAGGTCGCGAACACGCCCGGCCAGCCGGTCAAGCTCGGCTCGATGGGCCGGGCGACGCCCGGGTACGTCGTCGAGCTCATCGATCCGCTCACCGGCGAGCCGGCCGACGAGGGCGAGATCTGCCTCGACCTCGCGCACCGGCCGCTCGGGCTGACCGTCGGCTACCACGGCGACCCCGAGCGCACGGCCGAGGCGATGGCCAGCGGCTACTACCACACCGGCGACATCGCGGCCCGCGACGAGGACGGCTACTACACCTACGTCGGCCGCACCGACGACGTGTTCAAGGCGTCGGACTACCGCATCTCGCCGTTCGAGCTGGAGAGCGTGCTCATCGAGCACCCGGCCGTGGTCGAGGTCGCGGTCGTCCCCTCGCCGGACCCGGTCCGCCTCGCCGTGCCGAAGGCGTACGTCGTCCTCGCCGCCGGCTGGGCGGCCGACGCCGCCACCGCCGCGTCCATCTTCCAGCACTGCCGTGACCACCTCTCCCCGTACCAGCGCATCCGCCGGCTCGAGTTCGCCGAACTGCCCAAGACCATCTCCGGCAAGATCCGCCGCGTCGAGCTCCGCACCGCGGAACAGCAGCGGCACGCCTCCGGCAGCGCGACACCGGTCGACGGCGAGTTCCGCGAGGAAGACGCGCGCCCGTAGGCACCTGACTCTGGGTCGTGCTCGGGTTCGCGGTCAGTTTCGTCGGTGGTACCGATTGCGGCGGGGTCGTTGCAGTGGGTCGATGTGGGCGGGTGGCACGAACTCCGGGCACCCGCCGCAGGCGATGCGGACCTGCCAGTCGCTGTGGTGGATCAGGCGGTGGTGGAAGCCGCAGAGTAGGACCGCGTTGTGCAGGGCGGTCGGTCCGCCGTTGAGCCAGCTGTCGATGTGATGGCCGTGGCACCAGCGCGGCGGTCTATCGCAGCCGGGGAAGGCGCATCCTCCGTCTCTGAGGACGAGGGCTCGTCGGAGGGGGCCGGTGATCAGGCGTCGCTCTCGGCCGAGGTCGAGGGGTTGGCTGGCGCCGCCCAGCACGGCGGGCAGGATCCGCGAGTCACAGGCCAACCGTCGCATGGCCTGGGGCGAGAGTTGGGCGCCGGTGTCGAGCGTGCCGGCACCCAGCGTGCGGGTGAGCAGGTCGTAGGGGACGGTGACCACGAGTTGGGGTCTGTCGCCGCCGTTGTCCGGCAGGTCGCCGCAGTTCATGGCGAGTTGGCAGATCTCGACCAGGGCGTCGGCGCGGCGCTGGGCCGGGGTGCGCTCGTCCCGCTCGGCGGCGTTAGCGGGCCGGGGTGCGCTGAGTGGGTCGATGGCGGCCGTGATGACCGCGGCGTCTTCCAGGTCGAGGTGGCCGTAGAGCCGCATCCCACCGAATCCGTCGGGCGACAGGGTCAGCCCGCGGCGCAGGCGGGCCCGCTGTTCGGCCTTCTCCACGGCGCGCCGCACGTGCTCGTCGGCATTCTCGGGTGCGACCAGGGCCAGGATGCGTTCGCCGAGTTTGCGCAGCACGGTCGGTTCGAACTGGGCCGCCGAGTCGATCAGCACGCTCGCCGCCTTGTCGGCCACCTCCGGCCCGGCCTCGGCCGGCAGCGCCTTGACCGCCGCGGCGATTGCCTGCGCCTGTTCCACGCTGACCGCGCCGGCAGCCAGAGCCTCCCGCAACATCGGCAGCGGCCCGTCCAGAGCCTTGGCCAGGTCGAGCAGCCGCTGCGCCGCGGGCACCGTCAACCGCAGCCGATCCCGCAACCACACCCCGGTCGAGGTGGCCCCCTGAGAGACCCCGAGGTTCCGGCCGTCGATCTCGCGGATCAACGCCAGCTTCACCGTCGCGAGGCGCTGCTCCAGCCGGTGCACCTGGTCCAACACCGCCACCAGCTGCGCCTCCGGCAACGCCCAGGTCGAGGCGTCGACGCAGTCGGCCACGTGCTCCGCCGCTCGCGCCAACGCCTTCAGCATGCCCTCATGCTAGGACAGATGTACGACACTTCCGACGGCGTCCATGGTAGACAGATGCGGCCGCCCGTCCATTCTGCACGGGGACGGCGACGAGTGGCGTACGCACGTGCGCGCGATCGTGCTCCACCCGTACGAGGGCTGTCCGACCTCGGCCCGGCGATCAGCTGCGGGCGGCGACCGCGGGCGGGGAGACCGGCGACTGGCGGCGGGTGCTCCCGGAAGCGGCACGCTGCCGAACGCCGGGCACAAAATATGTGCATACCGGGCGGGACGCGCCGGACGGCGGCGGGGCCGCTAGAGTGCGGCTTCATGCAGGGGAAAGATCTCATCGCCCGGTTGGTCGGCCGGCGCGTACTCGTCGTCGTGGCCGTCGTGGCGGTGCTGCTCGGCGTCGGTGCGACGGTCGGCGTGATCGTGCTGCGCAACCACGTCAACGGCTCGATCGCCCAGGCGGACCTGTTCGGGCCGAGCACGACACCGTCGGCCCCGGGGTCGGCGGAACCGTCGCCGAGCCCGTCGCCGAGCCCGTCACCCCTGCCCGGCGCGAACATCCGCGGGCCGCTGAACATCCTCATCGTCGGCGTCGACACCCGGGAGTGGATCACCACCTGGATGCCGCACGCGGACACCGTCATGATCATGCACGTCAACGCGGACCTGACCCGGGCCAGCCTCACCTCGCTGCCGCGCGACCTGGTGGTCAACATCCCGTCGTTCCCGCCGGCCCGGTTCGGCGGCGCCCGGACGAAGTTGACCCACGCGATGAGCGAGGGAGCGAGGGTACCGGGCAGCTCGCGGCCGAACCCGGCACAGGGCTTCCAGCTGCTGGCGCGGACGGTCAGCAACTACACCGGGATAGCCCGGTTCGACGCGGGAGCACTGTTGACGTTCACCGGTCTGCGGCGGCTGGTGGACGCGATCGGCGGGATCGACGTCTACATCGACCAGCGGGTGCAGTCGATCCACCTGCAGCCCGGCGGGCGGGGTCGCTTCGCGTGCCGGAGCTGCGAGCACGGCTACTCCGGGCCGCGGGCCACGTACGAGGTCGGCGTGCGACACCTCAACGGATGGCAGGCCCTCGACTACGCGAGGCAGCGGTACATTCCGGGCGGGGACTACTCGCGGGCCCGGCACCACCGCCAGGTCCTCCAGGCCATCGTCGCCCGGGCCCTGAGCCGGGACGTGCTGGCGAACCCGGCCACCGTCGAGGGTATCCTGCGGGCGCTGGGCACGACGCTGATCTTCGATGGTCGCGGGCGTACCCCGACCGACTTCGCGTTCGCGCTGCGCAACCTGCGGCCGCGGGCCATGACGCTGGTGAGCCTGCCCGGCGGGAGCGTGTACGGCGGTAGCGGCCAGTATCTCGGGGAGAGCCTCAGCGGCGTGCAGTCGGCGTACTTCGCCGCGCTGCGGCAGGACAAGCTCGACGCCTGGGCCGCCGCACACCCGGCGCTCGTGGACCGGCCCGGCGCCAACTGAGCCCGGTCCCGCGCGCTTGACAGGCGTCTATCTATTAATAGTCTTAACTGACCGGTTCGGCCCAACCCCGGAGGGCACCATGAACCTGTCCGTCGCGCGGCGCGCCTCCGCCGCCCTGCTCGTCCTCGCCGGCACCAGTCTCCTCTGGACAGTCGACGCCCGGCCAGCCGCCGCCGCGGTCGCCTCGATGCACCACGTGGTACCCGTCCCGGTCTCCATCGCGCCGGCGGCCGGTACCACGTACACGCTGCCCTCGACCGCCACGATCTTCACCGCCACCGGCTCCGCGGCCGCGGCCGACGTCGGCCTGCTGCTCGCCGAGAGGCTGCGCCGCTCCACCGGGTACGCGCTGCCGGTCACCCCGGCTGGCACCGGTACCCCGACCAGCGGCATCTCGCTGCTGCTCTCCGGAGCCGACCCGAGCGTCGGCGCGCAGGGCTACCAGCTCGACGTCACCGCGAGCGCGGTGGTCATCCGGGCGCAGACCGCGGCCGGACTCTTCGCAGGCGTGCAGACGCTGCGGCAGCTCATGCCGGCCGAGATCGAGAGCCCGACGGTACGGCCCGGCCCGTGGGTGCTGCCCGGCGGCCGGATCATCGACTACCCGCGGTTCGCGTACCGCGGCACCATGCTCGACGTCGCCCGGCACTTCCACCCGGTCGACACCGTCAAGGCCTACCTCGACATGATCGCCCTCTACAAGGTCAACCACCTGCACCTGCACCTCTCCGACGACCAGGGCTGGCGCATCGTCATCGACAGTTGGCCGAACCTGGCCGTCCACGGCGGCAGCACCCAGGTCGGCGGCGGCCCCGGCGGCTACTACACCAAGGCCCAGTTCCAGGAGATCGTCGGATACGCGGCGCGGCGCCACATCACGATCGTGCCCGAGATCGACATGCCCGGGCACACCAACGCCGCGCTCTCGTCGTACGCCGAGCTCAACTGCGACGGGATTGCCCCGCCGCTCTACACCGGCACCGGGGTCGGGTTCAGTTCACTGTGTACCACCAAGGAGATCACCTACACGTTCGTGAACGACGTCCTCGGCGAGATCGCCGCGCTGACCCCCGGACCCTACCTGCACATCGGCGGCGACGAGGCCGACGCGACCCCGGCGGCGGAGTACGCGGCGTTCATGAACCGGGTGCAGCCGATGGTCGTCGCGCGGGGCAAGGCGGTGGTGGGATGGCACCAGATCGGCGCGTCGGCGGTGCAGCACAGCACCGGCCGGCTCGTCCAGTACTGGGGGCTGAACACGTCCGACTCGCTGGTCAGTACCGCGGTGTCGCGGGGCGCCCGGGTGGTCATGTCGCCGGCGAACCGGGCGTACCTCGACATGAAATACACCAACCAGACGCCGCTCGGGTTGACCTGGGCCGGCCTGATCGAGGTGCAGACGGCGTACGAATGGAACCCCGGCACCCACCTCAGCGGCATTCCCGAGACCGCGGTGCTCGGCGTCGAAGCTCCACTGTGGACTGAAACGATCGTCACGCTGGACCACATCGAGTTCATGGCGTTCCCGCGCCTGCCGACCATCGCCGAGCTCGGCTGGTCGCCGTGGTCGACGCACGACTGGACCACGTTCCGCGTACGGCTCGGCGCCCAAGGTCCACGGTGGACGGTGATGGGTATCGACTTCTACCGGTCACCGCAGGTGCCGTGGGCGACCGGCGGCCCGGCGAACCGGTACGAAGCCGAGGACGCCACGATCTTCCGCGGCTCGGTCGACTCGAACCACCGCAACTTCAGCGGTACCGGCTTCGTGAACTACGACAGCGTGGCCGGCAGCTACGTGCAGTGGGCGGTCACCGCGGCGACCGCGGGCCCGGCGAGCGTGACGATCCGCTTCGCCAACGGTACGAATGCCAACCGCCCGATGGACATCCGGGTCAACGGCGTCGCGGTCGCCACCGGCGTGGCCTTCGGCGGCACCGGCAACTGGAGCACGTGGCAGAACCGGACGCTCACGCTGCCCCTCGACGCCGGCGCGAACACCATCCGGGCCACCGCGACCGCGTCCGCCGGCGGGCCCAACGTGGACTACCTGGAGATCGGCTGATCATCGGCAAGACATCGATGTACTTGACAACGATGTCCAGCGGGACCAGCCTGGTGTGAGAGCGCTCTCACGACGACCCACCCATCCACTCGGCCCGGGAGACGGCGATGACACCGCGGCGCAGCACCTGGATCCTGTTCGTCTGTCTCGCACTGGTGGTCGGGCAGGTCGCCGGCGTACCCGTGGCCCGGGCCGTCCCCGCGCGGACGCCGCCGCTGTCCACGCCCTGGACCAGCCAGGCGCTCGCCGGGACGCCGCTGCCGGAGTACCCGCGGCCGCAGATGACCCGGCCCGAGTGGCAGAACCTGAACGGGGAGTGGCAGCTCCGGCAGTCGGCGACCAACGACCCGCCGCAGTTCAACACGACCCTGCCCGAGCGGATCAACGTACCGTTCCCGGTCGAGTCCGCGCTCTCCGGCGTGCTGCGCCCGGCCAACGACAACCGCAACTACCTGTTCTACCGCCGCACGTTCACCGTGCCGGCGGGCTGGTCGGGGCGCCGTGTCCTGCTGCACTTCGGCGCGGTTGACTGGCAGACCACGGTCTGGGTCAACGCGGTCCAGGTGGGTACGCACAGCGGCGGGTACGACGCGTTCACCTTCGACATCACCGGTCAGCTGAGCGGCGGCACGAACGAGCTGGTGGTGAAGGTGTGGGACCCCACCGACACCCGGCAGAACGGCAGCCTGCAACCGATCGGGAAGCAGACCAAGACGCCGAACGGCATCTTCTACACGCCCAGCTCCGGCATCTGGCAGACGGTCTGGCTGGAGCCCGCCCCGGCCACCTCGATCAGCAGCGTGGACCTCTACCCCAACCTGGCCGGCAACACGCTGCGGGTACGGGTCTTCACCAGGGGCACGATCAGCGGGCACACCGTCCTCGCCGAGGCGCTCTCCGGCGGTACCGTCGTCGGCTCGGCGACCGGCGGCTTCACCGACTTCTCCGTGCCGGTGCCGAACGCCCGGCGCTGGTCGCCCGAGGACCCGTTCCTCTACACCCTGCGGGTGACGTTGCGCAACTCGGCCGGCGCCCAGGTCGACCGGACCATGCACTACTTCGGCATGCGGGAGATCTCCACCGGGCTGGTCAACGGGGTGTTGCGGCCGCGGCTCAACGGCGCGTTCGTATTCCAGGTCGGCACGCTCGACCAGGGGTTCTGGCCGGACGGCGTCTACACCGCGCCGACCGACGCCGCGCTGGCGTTCGACATCCAGAAGCACAAGGACCTCGGCTTCAACATGGTCCGCAAGCACATCAAGGTCGAGCCGCAGCGCTGGTTCTACCACGCCGACCGGCTCGGCCTGCTGGTGTGGCAGGACATCCCGTCGATGACCGCGCAGAACATCGACCCGAACAACACCCAGCAGGCCCAGTTCGAAGCCGAGGCGCGGGAGATCGTCGACGAGCACCGCAGCTCGCCGGCGGTCGTCGCGTACACGGTCTACAACGAGGGCTGGGGCGAGCGGGCGCTGGCCGACACCCAGCGGGTCGGGCAGAACATCAAGAACCAGGACCCGACCCGGCTCGTGAATGTCCACAGTGGATACAATTGCTGCCAGTCGCTGGGCAACCCCGGCAACGGCGACGTCGACGACTGGCACATCTACGTCGGACCGGACTCGCCGCTGCCGTCGTCCACCCGGATCGCCGTGCTCGGCGAGTTCGGCGGCCTGGGCCTGCGTACCCCGGGCCACGAGTACAGCCCGAGCGGCGGCTTCTTCGCGTACGAGTGGCAGGCCAACGCGACCGCGCTCACCGACCGGTACGTCGGTCTCGTGCAAGGCACCCAGAACCTCATGGTCGGCCGCGGGCTGAGCGTCTCGGTGTACACCGAGATCACCGACCTGGAGGGGGAGCTGAACGGCTTCCTGACCTACGACCGGCAGATCGTGAAGGTCGACCAGGCCCGGGTGCGGGCGGCGCACCAGGCGCTGATCGCGGCGTCCCGGGCGTTGAACAACTCCGCGCCGGTCACCCTCCCGCTGAACACCCGCCGGTCCTTCCAGGTCACCACGCCGGGCCTGACCAACCGGTACCTGCGGCACATGAACAGCCTGGCGTACACCGAGGTGGTCACCGCGAGCAGCCCGGCGCTGCTGAAGAACGACGCGACCTACACGGTACGCACCGGACTGGCCGACGCCGGTTGCTACTCGTTCGAGTCGGTGAACTTCCCCGGGCAGTACCTGCGGCACCAGAACTCCCGGGTGCGCAACTCGGTCGACGACGGCACCGCGCTGATGCGCGCCGACGCCACCTGGTGCGCCCGCACCGGCCTGGCTGGCAGCGGCGTGTCGCTGGAGTCGTACAACTTCCGGGGTTCGTTCATGCGGCACTTCAACGCGGAGGTCTGGATCAGCAACGGGGGCGGGGGAGCGGCCTACAACACGCCGACGCTGTGGGCGGTGGACAGCACCTGGAACATCGTTGCGCCCTGGGCGCCGTAAGATCGGCCAGCTGACCGAGCACAGCCTGCCGTACGATCGCGGGTTGATCGCCTCGACCAGCCCGTCGACGGTCGGTGCCAGCGACTTTCCCGATCCCTTCCAGCCAGGTCATGAGCCCGGCCCGGCGCGCGGCCGCCAGGTCCAGGTGAACCCGATCGGATCGACCTTGGCGGGTTGAGCAGGCCCGGCCGTTCTGTCGCCTGGTCAGGGAACGTGCGGCGGGCGGGCCGCCACGCCGCACGTCCCTGACCACGCTCAGCGCTCGGCGAGCTGTTTGATGGTGTTCAACACCTGTGCCCAGTTCTCTTCGGAGTGCTGCTTCTCCTCCTCGCTCGCGGCGTTGGTCTGGCTGATGGTCACCTCGGTGGCGCCGTTGCGCGGGGTCAGCTCGAACGTGACGGTGTGGTAGTTCTCCGGCGTGTCGGGCTGGCCACTCAGCGGGCTGAAGTGGGTGAACGTCAGCGTCGAGCCCGGCTCGACCCGGACCACCTCACCATGGTCGCGGAACGGCTTGCCGTTCCACTCCCCACTGAACGTGATCGGGCTGCCCTCCTGCCAGTCGGTGTCCACCCGGGCGCCGAAGAAGGCCTTGCTCACCTGCTCGGGATCGGTCAGTGCGGACCAGATCGTGACTGGTTCGGCATCGATCGTCACGCTGCGTCTCGCGGTCAGTCGCTTCGCCACGGGATCCCCCTTCCTGTGCCTCACCACCTGCATGCCCACGACCGGCGGGCGTCCAAACGTCCCGGCAGAATGGCCGCGTGGGAGGCGACGACATCGACCTGTCGGCTGCCCAGGCGCGCCAGCTCGCCCTGCGCGCGCAGCGGCTCGGCCTACCGCGCCCGCGGGGCGGGCCGACACTGCGCCATGTCCGGGCGCTGGTGTCCGCGCTCGGCGCGGTGCAGATCGACGCGGTCAACGTGCTCGCGAGGTCGCACTACCTGACCGTCTACTCGCGACTCGGGCGGTACCCGGTCCGGTTGCTGGACGAGCTCGTCCACCGGCGCCGGGCCGCGTTCGAGTACTGGGGGCACGCCGCGTCGATCCTGCCGGTCGAGCTGTACCCGGCCCTGCGGTGGCGGATGGACGGGTACGCCCGCAGCCGCAGCTGGCTGGCCTTCCAGGCGCGGCTGGCGACGGAGCGGCCGGACTACCTCGACGCGATCGAGCGGGAGATCACCGAGCAGGGGCCGCTCGCCTTCGGCGACCTGACCGACCCGGCCCGGCGGGAGCGGACGCAGAACCGGTACGCCGAGTCGACGCTGCAGTGGTACCGCTGGTCCGACGGCAAGACCGCGCTGGAGGGGCTCTTCGACGCCGGTCGCCTCGCGGCCGCCGGCCGGCGCGGGTTCGAGCGGCTCTACGACCTCGCCGAGCGGGTCATCCCGGCGGAGGTCCTGGCGCTGCCCGCCCCGGAGCCGGAGGATGCCCAGCGCGTCCTGGTCCGGCACGCCGCGGGCGCGCTCGGCGTCGCCACGGCGAAGGACATCGCGGACTACTTCCGGCTGCCGGTCGCGGTGACCCGGGCCCGGCTGCGCGAGCTCGTCGAGGCCGGCGAGGTCAGGCCCGCCCGGGTGGAGGGCTGGTCCGACCGGGCGTTCCTCGACCCGGCCGCGAAGAGCGGTCCGGTGGACGCGCGTGCCCTGCTCTCGCCGTTCGACTCGCTGTTGTGGGAGCGCGACCGCGTCGAGCGGCTGTTCGGGTTCCGGCACAGCTTCGAGCTGTACGTCAAGCCGGCCAACCGGCGGTACGGGTACTTCGTGCTGCCGTTCCTGCTCGGCGACGCGCTCGTCGCCCGGGTGGACCTCAAGGCCGACCGCGAGGGCAAGACGCTGCTCGTCCTCGGCACGTACGCCGAGCCGGGCGCTGCGGTACGCACGGTCGCGCCGGCACTCGCCGCCGAGTTGAGGGAGCTGGCCGGCTGGCTGGAGCTCGACGGGATCGAGGTGGCGGACCGGGGCGACCTCGCCGGGGCGCTGCGTAGGGCGCGGCCGTAGCAGCCGCCCGCCGGCCCGGGCTCGCGAGAATATCCACAGTGGAGAATGTCGCGGCGACCGGCCCGGCCGGCCGTGGGCCCGCGGCCCGGAGCGGGGCGCTCGCGTTTCTTCGCCGATTCGCGAGCGCCCCTCACCGGCACCCCGTTAGGCTGCGGGTGAATCCTCGACCGGACCGAAGGAGCCCCCGGTGGCGTCTCGACTCAACCCGTACATCACCTTCAACGGCAACGCTCGCCAGGCCATGGAGTTCTACCGCGACGTCTTCGGCGGGGACCTGGTGACGAACACATACGGGGAGTACGGCACGGAAAACCCGGACGACGCGAACAAGATCATGCACGGGATGCTGGAGACCGACCGGGGGTTCACGTTGATGTGCGCCGACACGCCACCCGGGACGCCGTACCACCCGGGTGACAACATCGCGATCAGCCTGAGCGGGGAGGACGGCGACGAGCTTCGGGGTTACTGGGAGAAGCTGTCCAGCGGCGGCACGGTCTCGGTCCCGCTGGCCAAGCAGATGTGGGGCGACGAGTTCGGCGCGTGCGTCGACCGGTTCGGCGTCTCCTGGATGGTCAATATCGCCCAGCCGCAGGCCTGACCGGCGCGGCCGCGTGCCATACTCCGGCCGTGGGTGATCCGCTGAACGAGCAGGCCGAGACCCTGCCCGCGCTGCGGTTGGTGGTCGAGGCCGCCGGGCCGTACCTGGACGGGTTGCCGGAGCGGCTGGTCTACGACCGCGCCGCCGAGCCGATGCTGGCCGAGCTGGGTGGGCCGCTGCCCGACCAGGGCACCGGCACCCTGGCGGCGGTCGAGACGCTGCTGCGCGTGGGTACGGCCACCGCGACCGCCTCGGCCGGGCCGCGCTTCTACCATTTCGTGATCGGCGGCTCGACCCCCGCGGCGCTGGCCGGCGACTGGATCGTGTCCATGGTGGACCAGAACGCGTTCGTCCGCGCCTCGTCGCGGTTCGCCGACGCGGTGGAGACGATCACCCTGGACTGGCTGCGCCAGCTCGTCGGCCTGCCGTCCGGCTGGGGCGGTGCGCTGACCGCGAGCGCCACGTTCGCGAACCTCACCGGGCTGGCGCTGGCCACCCACTGGTGGGCCGAGCGGTACGCCGTGGACGTGACGTCGACCGGGCTGGCTGGCCTGCCGCGGATGCCGGTGCTCTCCAGCGGTCTCGTACACCCCAGCTCGCGCAAGGCGTTGCAGTTGCTGGGACACGGCAAGGACACTGTCGAGGTGTACGCCCGTGACGGTGCCGGGCGGGTGGACCTGGCCGCGGTCCGGCGCCGGCTCGAGGAGCTGGACGGGGCTCCCGCCGTGCTCATCGCTACCGCCGGTGAACCCAACGCCGGGGAGTTCGACCCGCTCGCCGACCTCACCGAGCTGGCCGCGGAGTTCCGCGCCTGGCTGCACGTCGACGCCGCGTTCGGCCTGTTCGCCGCGGCCTCACCGGCGACCGCGCACCTCACGGCCGGGCTGGAGGGTGCGGACTCGATCGCCGCGGACGCCCACAAGTGGCTGAACGTGCCGTACGAGAGCGGGTTCGCGCTCGTCCGCGAACCGGACCGGCTCGGTCCGGCGTTCGGCATGCCGGGCGCGGCGTACCTGCCCGGTCCGGACGACCCGCGCGGCGGCTACGGCCTGCTCGGTCCGGAGTCGTCCCGGCGGGCCCGGGCGCTGCCGATCTGGGCGACGCTCGCCGCGTACGGCCGGACCGGCTACCGCGAGCTGGTCGAGCGCCACTGCGAGCTGGCCCGCCACCTCGCCGCGACCGTCGACGCGGCGGACGACCTGGAGCGCCTGGCCGAGGTACCGCTCAACGTGGTCTGCTTCCGCTACCGGCCGGCCGGCCTGACCGAACCGGAGCTCGACGACGTCAACCGGCGGCTCGGTGAGGCGCTGCTCGACGACGGCCGGGTCTTCGCCGGTACGACCATCTACAATGGACACGTGGCGCTGCGCCCGGCGATCAGCAACTGGCGCACCACCGCGGCCGACCTCGACCTCCTCGTCGAGGTGGTTCGCGAGCTCGGCGCGGCGGCCGCGGGTACGGGGGGCCGATGAGCGCCCGACTGCTTCCGGGGACACCGGTTGCCGAGACCGTCCTGAAGGACGTGGCCAGCCGGGTCGCGGCGCTGCGCGGGCGCGGCGTCAACCCGGGCCTCGCCACGATCCTGGTCGGCGACGACGACGCCAGCGCCGGGTACATCCGGATCAAGCAGCGGCAGGCCGCCGAGCTCGGCTTCACCTCGCCGCACGAGCACCTGCCCGCGACCACCACGCAGGCCGACCTGCACGACGTCATCGCGCGGTTCAACGCCGATCCCGCGGTGCACGGGCTGCTGATCCAGTACCCGATCCCGGGCCACCTGGACTACGACGTCGCGCTGCAGACCGTCGACCCGGACAAGGACGTCGACGGCATGCACCCGCTCAACATGGGTCGCCTGGCGCTCGGCATGCCCGGCCCGCTACCGTGCACGCCGGCCGGGATCGAGGCGTTGCTGGCGTACCACGGGATCCCGGTCGCCGGGCGGGACGTGGTCATCCTCGGCCGTGGTGCGACGCTTGGCCGGCCGCTGGCGATGATGCTCGCGCAGAAGCGGCCGACCGCCAATGCGGCCGTCACGGTCGTGCACACCGGAGTGCCGGACTGGGCGCGGCACACCCGGCGGGCCGAGATCCTCGTGGCCGCGGCCGGCGTACCGGGGATCGTCCAGCCCGGGCACGTCCGGCCCGGCTCGGTGGTGATCGGTGCGGGGGTACGGTACGAGGGCCGGCGCCTGCTGCCCGACGTCGACGAGGCGTGCGCCGAGGTGGCCGGCGCGATCACGCCGCGGGTGGGCGGGGTCGGCCCCACGACCGTCGCGATGCTCTTCCGCAACGCCGTCACGGCCGCCGAACGGCTCACCGCCTAGGGGCGGGCCGCCCGGCGGCCGCACTGTCCTTACTGGACGGTGATCCGGACGTCGTCGACGCCAGCCTCGACGAGGCTGGCGGTCGACGCGTCGGCGGCCTGCACCAGGACGCGGATCGACTGCCCGGCGAACGACGAGATGTTCCAGGTGCCGACGGCCCAGGCACCGTTGCGGTTGACGGCCGCGCCGGCCTGGGTGAAGAGTACCGTCGTTCCTCCACTATGGACGATGGAGACGCGGAAGAAGTCGGCGCTCGACGAGTTGGAGCCGTGCGCGAGGTACCACGACAGGGACAGGCTGAGGGTACCCGTGGCCGGCAGGGTTATCGCGGGCGAGCGGATGCTGGTCGTCCCCCCGTCGATGTCGAAGGCGCCCGCCGACGTGCCGGCCAGCCGGCCGGTCACCAGGTCGTTGACGCCGGAGACCGTGGTACCCAGCTGCTTGGCGCCGCTGGAGGTGGTCGCCTCGGGGTCGCCGCGCTCCCACGTCCCGGTCGTGGCGGTGTCGGTGCCGTTGGGGTTGGTGGTCCATCCGGTGCTGGTCTCGAACGTGTCGGAGAAGACCGTGGTCGGCGGGGTACCGGTGCCCACGGCGAGCGTCCACAGCGCGTGCGCGGCGGCGTCGCCGGCCCGGTTGAGCACGGTGTCGGAGACGTTCGCCGGGAACCGGTCGCACGACTGGTGGTAACACGGGTCGTAGTCACCGGTGTTGCCGCCCCACTTCGCCACCTGGGTCGAGGTCTTGTTGGCGCTCGCCCCGGCGGCCACGCCGCTGGTCTGAATGCCGATCGCGTTGAACGAGGCGTCGTCGGACCGGCCGGCGCCCTCGACGTTCTCCTCCGGCGCCAGGCCGGGGAAGTTCGTATCGTAGTACTGGCGCAGGACCTGACCGAGGCTCGAGCCGATCCGGTTGATGAAGTAGCCCCCGTTGATGGAGGCAACCATGTCGAAGTTGAAGTAGCCACGAAGGCGCGACCGCTCGGTGCTGGACAGGGTGTTGGCGTAGAACTGCGAGCCGTTGAGCCCTTGCTCCTCGTCCGTCCAGAAGGCGAACCGGGCGTGGTTGAGCATGGTGGGGTTGGTCCGGGCCAGCGTCAGCGCGAGCTCCAGGACGGTCGCGGAGCCGGAGCCGTTGTCGTTCGCGCCGGGACCGGCCGCCACGCTGTCCAGGTGGGCGCCGAACAGGTACACGTTGTTCACGTTGCCGCCGGGCCAGTCGGCGATGACGTTCGGGCCGGCGCCGGAGATGCAGCCGGAGGCGCAGGTCTGCCGGACCACGGTGAACCCGGCGGCCGACAGCTGGTTGAACACGTAGTTCACCGACGCGGTGTAGCCCGCGGTGTTCGACCGCCGGTTACCGCCGTTCGCGATGGCGATGTTGTGGAACTGCTGGATGTGCGCCCGGGTGTTGGCCAGCGAGATGTCCGGGGCGGCGAGCGCGACCACGTCGGGCGCGCGGGTCGCGGCGGCCGGGGCCGCGGCGGCGAGGACGACGCCGCCGGCCAGCGCGAGGGCCAGCAGGCCACGGAGCAACGAGAGGGGTCTCAACGCGGTTCTCCTTACGGTTGGGGTGCGCCGGGGTGACCGGCCGCCCGAAGGATACGGCCAATAAGAGATAGATGTGAATAGGTGAATACCCGCGCCGTGCCCCGGCGCCTCCGGTCGCTGATCTGGTACGCGACCGTGCAGCGGGACCGCGTGATCGGGGTACGAATGGCGATCACGAGCGCCCGCCGGCATCGTCAAGATCGAGTATTCGACCACTTTTGCTCGCCCGCGCAAAAGTTCATGCCACGGCGCGTTGAAGCTCTAGACAAGCCGAGCAGAAGGCCCCTACTGTGTCGGTCAACCGAGCCGGAGGTCAGTGCCCCGTGCGTACCGCCGATCCGCTTCACCTGCGGCTGCTCCGCGTCCTGCGGGATGCCGGTCCGGTGTCCCGGGCCGAGCTGGCCGACCAGCTCGACGTCCCGCGTCCGCGCCTCCTCGCGGAGCTGGAGCGGCTGGTCACGGCCGGGTACGTCTCCGAGGCGGGCATGGCCGCCTCCCGCGGCGGCCGGCGCTCGACGCTGGTCGAGCTGAACCCGGCGCTGCGCTTCGCCGCCGTCGACCTCGGCGCCAGCTCGATCGACGTCGAGGTGACGAACGGGCGGCTCGAACCGGTCGTCGCCTACACCGAATCGGCCGACATCCGGACCGGACCGAAGGCGATCCTCCACCGGGTCGACGAGCTGCTCGCCAAGGCGCGCGTCGAGGGGGCGTTCGACCGGCTGGCCGGGATCGGCATCGGCGTGCCGGGGCCGGTGAGTTTCCGGGACGGGGTACCGGTCTCGCCGCCGATCATGCCGGGCTGGGACCGGTTCCCGGTCCGCGAGTTCCTCGCCCGCGAGCACGGCTGCCCGGCCGTGGTCGACAACGACGTGAACATCATGGCCATCGGAGAGCGGCACGGCGGGGTCGCGCACTCGGTCGACGACTTCCTGTACGTGAAGATCGGCACCGGCATCGGGTGCGGGATCATCCTCGCCGGTGAGGTGTACCGAGGAACCGACGGGTGCGCCGGCGACATCGGGCACATCCAGGTCGACTCGCACGGGCCGGTCTGCTCGTGCGGGAACGTCGGCTGCCTGGAGGCGCTGTTCAGCGGGGCTGCGCTGGCCAAGGAGGCGGCCGCCGCGGCTCGCTCCAACGCCTCACCGGCGCTCGCCGAGCGGGCCTCGGCAGGTATCGAGCTGACCGCGCGCGAGGTGGCCGAGGGAGCCACCGAAGGGGACGTCACCTGCATCCGGCTTATCCGCGATGGCGGCCGGCAGGTCGGCGGCGTGCTCGCCACCCTGGTCAGCTTCGCCAACCCGTCGATGATCGTCATCGGGGGCGGGTTGGCGCAGCTCGGCCACATCCTGCTCGCCGAGATCCGCAGCGTGGTCTACCGCCGCTCGCTCCCGCTCGCCACCGGCAACCTGCCGGTCGTCCTGTCCGAGCTGGGCCCGCGGGCCGGTGTCACCGGCGCCGCCGTCCTCGCCAGCGGCCTCGCCTTCGAGCAGGCGTCATGACCGCCGGGGACGCGACCCTGCTCCGCCTGACCGATGTGGTGAAGACCTTTCCGGGGGTACGCGCGCTCGACGGCGTCTCGCTCGAGGTCCGCGCCGGTGAGGTGCACTGCCTGCTGGGCCAGAACGGCGCCGGCAAGTCCACGCTCATCAAGGTGCTCTCCGGTGTGTACAAAAGGGACGCCGGTGAGATCGAGTGGCTCGGCGAGAAGGTGAACTTCGCCAGCCCGCAGGCCGCGATGAAGGCCGGGATCGCCACGATCTACCAGGAGCTGGACCTGGTCGAGGAGATGACCGTGGCGGAGAACATCCTGCTGGGACACGAGCCGCGCCGGGCCGGATTCGTCCAACGTGGACAGATGCGGCGCGCCGCGCGGGGCGTACTGGCCCGGCTCGGGCATCCGGAGATCCCGGTGTCGCGGGTGGTGAACCGCCTGCCGGCCGCCGCGAAGCAGATCGTCAGCATGGGCCGGGCGCTGTCCCGCGAGGCGCGGGTGCTCATCATGGACGAGCCGAGCGCGGTGCTGGCGCACGACGAGGTCGCCAACCTGTTCCGGATGATCCGGGAACTGACCGCCTCCGGCATCGCGGTCATCTACATCTCGCACCGGCTGGAGGAGATCCGCGAGATCGGCGACCGGGTCACCGTGCTCAAGGACGGGCGGGCCGCGGCGACCAACCTGCCCGCCCGGACCACCCCCAACCGGCAGCTGGTCAGCCTGATGACCGGCCGCACGATCGAGTACGTCTTCCCGGAGCGGCCGGCGACCCGGCCGGCGCAGCGCGAGCCGCTGCTCACCGTCCAGGGCCTGGGCCGTACCGGCGAGTTCGCCGACGTTTCGCTGACCGTCCACAGTGGCGAGATCGTCGGCATCGCCGGGCTCGTCGGCTCGGGGCGCTCGGAGCTGCTGGAGACGATCTACGGAGCCCGCCGCCCGGACGCCGGCGCGGTGGAGATCGGCGGGCGGCGGCTGCGCGCCGGCTCGGTGGGTGCGGCGGTGCGCTCCGGCATCGGCATGGCACCCGAGGAGCGCAAGAGCCAGGCGCTGCTGCTCGGCGAGCCGGTGTACCGCAACATCACGCTGGCCACGTTCGCCCGGTACGCACACGCCGGGCTGACCCGGATGGACCGGGAGCGGGCCGCGGCGGCCGCGGTCGCGGCAGATCTCGAGCTGCGCCCGCGGGACGTCCGCCGGGTCGTCAGCACGCTCTCCGGGGGAAACCAGCAGAAGGTGGTCGTCGGCCGGTGGCTGCTCGGCCGGACCCGGCTGCTGTTGCTGGACGAGCCGACCCGTGGCGTCGATGT
>Ga0075418_10001035_pt1 | contig 30752 bp, 27 predicted proteins | sample SoiMetdeltSBSDD2_FD_81776 | JGI IMG/M metagenome (GOLD analysis project Ga0075418, IMG submission 81776) | Bulk soil microbial communities from a Populus tree surrounding site in Tennessee, USA - Soil MetaG P. deltoides SBSDD2 | ecosystem: Environmental > Terrestrial > Soil > Tree plantation... | reverse complement strand
GACAGGCCAGTTATTGTTCCTAGGGCAACGAAGAACAGAATCGCGAGGGTGAGCATGGGGCGAAATGCCATTCAATCAGCAAGTAGCATTCAGCAATCAGAATTACAGTTTCCATCCCTCCCGATACTCACGAATAAGGAACTGGTTCGCGGCCGCGTTGTTGGTGACCCTCATGTTGGCCGGGTCGTAATACAGCTTGGAGTTGGCGCGCAATGAAGCAATCCCGAGCAGCATCGTCTCGGTGAGCTTCGCGGCGTAGTCGAATGGACACGAGATCTGATCTTTCCCCTTAATCGTATTGACCCAGTTCATCTCGTGCGCTTCGTGTGCGACGCGGGTCAATCGTTCTTTCGGCGGACCGTACGAGTTGTGGCGCGCGACCGGAAGCAATCGCGGAGGATTGACGCTCTCCTGAAGCAGTTTGCCTTTCTTGCCGATGTAGAGAATGCCGCCGCCGGGATTCAGTTTGGCGCCTTCGAGCTCGGGCGGATCTGACGGCATCAGACCACCGTCGTACCACGTCAGCGTCACAGGCGGCATGTTCCCACGCTTCGGGAACTCGTAGTGGGTTGTGGTCGCGTCGGGATAGGTCGCCCCATTGAATGGCGTCGACTCGGTCTCGATAACGGTGGGCAGACCGAGATTCAATGCCCACATCGGAAAGTCGATCAGATGTGCGCCCATGTCGCCGAGCGCTCCCTGTCCCCAGTCGACCCATCCCCGCCAGTTGAACGGGTGATAAATAGGGTGGTAGTCCACCGTTGGGGCGACGCCGAGGAAGAGATCCCAGTTGAGGCCGGAGGGGACTGAATAGTCTCCTTTCATCGCTGCCGCCAGCCGCTCGGCGACCGCGCGATTGTCCCATCCGAGCTGCGCCGTGTTGACCGGACCCGAAGCCGGACGAGGGATCCCCTGCGGCCAGTAGCCCCACGGGCGGTTGGTCCAGACGTGCACTTCTCGCACCTCGCCGATCGCGCCGTCGAGGACATACTCGACGCCGCGCCTCTGCTCGTCCTGCGAGTGTCGCTGGTTGCCCATCTGCGTGACGAGCTTCGGCATCGCCGCCGCTTTTTTGGAAAGATGCCGCGCCTCGTGCACCGACCAGCACAGCGGTTTTTGCACGTAGACGTGCTTGCCGGCATCCATCGACGCCGACGCGATGATCGCGTGCATGTGATCCGGCGTGGCGACGATGACGCCGTCGATGTCCTTTTGCTGGTCGAGCATCTCGCGATAGTCCTGGTACTTCTTCAATCGCGGGATCTGTTCCTTGACGAATTTCTGCAGGCGGTCGTACGGATCGTCAACCGGCCAGCGTTCATCGGCGGCGACCTGTGCCTTCGACCGCGGCCATACCTTGAACGTTTCGGTGCCCGGCGGCGGGCCCTGAGGACGTGGAGTTGGGCGCTGTGCCTTCGACCATTGTGCGAGCTTTCGATCGAGCAGGCCGAGGTCACAGTCGCAGATCGCGACGATGTTCTGGCCCATCACCGCTTGAGCGTTTTCCGCGCCCATGCCATTGATGCCGGCGACGGCAATGTTGACGGTATCGCTTGGCGCCTGAAACCCGCGGCCGAGCACGCGGCGCGGCACGATCAGGAAGGCCGCGCCGGCCCCAGCAACCGTGTTGACGAACTCGCGTCGCGTGACGCCGGCAGTTGCGGGGGTTGTCGTGCCTTCGCTATCTTGCCTTGTCTTGTAATCGTTCATGGGGCGGCTATCCTAGTGCAGCACAATTCTAAAGCCTGTTAGCAAGACGCGAGCGTGTAAGGGAGTCCGAGGGGCGAAGCCCCTCGGCCTGAATTGGAGGACTGATGAAGCCATCGACCGTTTTCCTCGGCGAAATGACGAATCCCGAAGTCGAGGCCTTTCTGAAAACGCATCATACGGTGATCGTTCCGACCGGTGCAACGGAGCAGCACGGGCCGCACGCGCCGCTCCTCACCGACGTGATCATCCCAAACGAGATTGCGCGCCGCATTGCTCCCAAGATCGGCGCGGTCGTGGCGCCGGCCATCAACTACGCGCTGTCATACCCGCACGTCGGGTTCACCGGCCTGGTGCACATCCGCATTCCGACGTTCATGGCACTCATCGAAGACCTGTGCGTCGCGTTCGCAAACTCCGGGTTCAAGCGGATCATTTTTCTCAACGGGCATTACGACAACACCTACGCGATTGCCTATGCATGCGCCAATGCGGCCGACAAGATCGGCAAGGACGTGAAGGCATTTCCGGTCAATTATTGGGACGCGTTGACGGCGGAAGAGATCGACGAGTTCTCCGGGCTCAAGAATGGGCTCCACGCCAATCTCGCCGAGACCTCCGCGGTCATGGCGATCGATCCAAACCTCGTGGACCTGGAAAAAGCGAATGCCGAATTCCCGCCATTTCCGAAGTACACGATTCCGACGGGGCCCGTCCACACCGCCTTCTTCTTCACTGCTCCCGGTTCGGTGTACTGGGCGACGAAATCCGGCACTTGGGGCGACCCGCGCAAATCGACGGCCGAGACGGGGGAGCGCTATCTCGAAGCGGGAGTTCGATCGACGCTGGCGGTGCTGGAGAACATCGAGAACACGTTCAAGGCGATGCCACCGCGATAAGAATGATACGTTCAATGTACGACCTGACCACCATCCCGCAAACCAACCCTGTCGCCCTCTATCGCGTTCGCGATGCGATGTACGCGCCCGACATGCTCATCGCCGCACTCGTGCACCTCGACTTCTTTACGTGGCTCGCCGAGCACCCGTCGACGAAAGAGGAGATTTGCCGCGGCCTCGAGATCACCGATCGGCCAACCGACGTGATGCTGACGCTTTTTGCCACGATGGGGCTGGTCGAAGAACGGCAGCGCGTCTTTCATCTGACGACGCTCGCCCGCGAGCATCTTGTGAAAGGGTCGCCCTGGCACCTGGAGCCATACTTCGCTTCAGTCAAGAATCGTCCCGTCACACTCGACTTGCTCAAAGTGTTGCGCACGGGGAAGCCTGCGAACTGGGGCAGCCAGGAGACAGACAAAGACTGGCACAAGTCAATGGAGACCGAAGCGTTCGCGACGCAATTCACCGCGGCGATGGATTGCCGCGGTGTTTATCTGGCACAGGCGGTCGCCAAGTCGATCGACCTCTCCGGATACCGACATCTTCTCGACATTGCCGGCGGCTCGGGCATTTATGCGTGCTCGATGGTGACGCACTCCCCGCAGCTGGCAGCGACCGTTTTAGAAAAGCCCCCCGTCGACCGGATCGCGGCCGGCGCGATCGCCAACCGAGGCTGTGCGGAGAAAGTGCGCGTGGTTTCCCGCGACATGCTCACCATGCCACTGCCGGCGGATGCCGACGTCCATCTCTTTTCCAACGTGCTCCATGATTGGGACGAACCCGTCGTCCGCGAGCTGCTGCAGAAGTCGTTCGATGCTCTGCTCGGGGGGGGTCTCGTGATGGTGCACGACGCGTTCCTCAATGCTGAGAAAAACGGACCTCTTCACGTCGCCGAGTACTCGGTCCTGCTGATGCACTCGTCTGAAGGGCGGTGTTATTCGGTCGCGGAGATGGAGCAGTACCTGCGCGAGGCTGGCTTTCGCGATGTGACCTACGTCGCAGGAGCCGCGGCGCGCGGAATCATGACGGCGAGAAAGCGATCGTGAATCATTACAACCGGTGGACGGCGAGGCAAGGCAGGGCGGAGGAAGACGCGAGCAAGCGTAGCGACGCGAGTCACGCGAGCGGAGCGGGGCATTTGGGGCCCCGCGAGGGAGCGTGTCGGGGAGTCCGAGGGGCGCAGCCCCTCGGAGTAATCATGAACCGCCGCCAATTCATCGGGACCGCCGCGGTGCCCATCATCGCGGGTGCCATGTCGTCAGCGGCCTCCGCCCAGCGTCCGCGCATGAGACTCATCCTCCTCGGCTCAGGCGGTGGTCCGACACCCAAGAAATCCGTCTCCGCCGCCGCGCAGGTCATCCTCGTCAATGATTCTGCCTATGTCGTCGACTGCGGCGACGGCGTCGCGCGTCAACTGGTTCTCGCCGACGTACCATTGAAGAGCCTGCGGCACATCTTCATCACGCATCATCATTCAGATCACAACGCGGACTACGGCAACCTTCTGCTGCTGTCCTGGGCGTCCGGTCTTGCCACTCGGGTCGACACCTGGGGCGCGCCGCCGCTGACCAAAATGACGGAGCTCTTTCTGGCAATGAATGCGTACGACATCGAGGTCCGCATTCGCGACGAGGGCCGGGTCCCGCTCGCCCCGCTCATTCTTCCGCATGAGCTGACGCAAGGCGGCGTGGTGATGCAGGACGACAACGTCAAAGTCACCGCGACGCTGGTTGACCACCCGCTCGTCGCGCCCGCGTTCGCGTATCGATTCGACGGAGCCGATCGATCGATCGTGATCTCTGGCGACACGGCGCGCTCGGACAACCTCGTGACGCTCGCGCGTGGTGCCGATGTGCTGGTGCATGAGGCATTGTGGTTGCCCGCTGTCGATCGGATCCTCGCGCGCGATCTGAATGCGTCACGGCTCAAGGAGCACCTGCTGGCCAGCCACACGGCGGTCGAGGACTGCGGCCGGGTGGCCGAAGCGGCGGGCGTGAAGACACTGGTCCTCTCTCACCTCGTGCCAGGTGGCGACGCGACGATCACCGACGAGATGTGGAGCAACGCTGCCCGCAAGCACTTCAAAGGGCGCGTCATCGTCGGCAAGGACCTGATGGAGATTTGACCGGCAGCCCCCGGAGTGATTATGACTGAGAAGGACTTTCGCCGAATTGCGCTGGGGATGAAGGATGCGATCGAGAGTGCCCATATGGGGCATCCCGACTTCCGCGTGCACAACCGGATCTTCGCGACCCTTCACGCCGATCTCAAATACGGAATGGTGAACCTGACGCCGGAGCAGCAGGCGCGCTTCGTGGCCGATGCGCCGGACGCCTTCAAACCTGAGAGCGGTGCATGGGGTGTGCAAGGATCTACGGCGGTGCGGCTGGATCGCGTCGAAGAAGACATGCTTGGCGAAGCGATGACGCTGGCGTGGCGAAACACGAGCGAGAAGGCCACAGCACGTCGGAAAGCCACACGAACACCACGATCGGGCGCGAAGTGATCCGGAGACACCACCAGGGAGACAGGGCGCGTGACTTCACCGGCCGAGATGCAGCTCGTTTGGCCCGCTCGCGAGTATCTGCCCAGTTACGTTGCCGCGCTTCAGCGCGGCTGGTCGCCCGACAACATGCGTCAAGAAGCGGGGAGTGAGGAGCTCGCGCGGATCGCCGTGAACGCCGAAGCGTTTCTCGCAAGCCTCGTCGACAGAGCGGCGAAGGGTGCTCCGGTGACGTTGCCTGACGGTTCGGTGGTGCGGCGACTACCCGGCTACAGCCGGTGGATGTGGGACGGAGAGTTTTGCGGCCGCATCCAGTTGCGCTGGCAGCCTGGCACCGAGGCGCTTCCACCGTATTGTCTTGGACACATCGGCTATTCCGTCGTTCCATGGAAGCAAGGGCGAGGGTATGCGACGCGTGCGCTCGGCGACGTGCTGCACGAGGCGGCTGCAGAGGGACTTCTCTACGTCGAGATCACTACTGATCCCGATAACGTGCCATCTCAGCGTGTGATCGAGCGCAACGGCGGCGTGCTTGTCGAGGAGTTTGTCGCTCCAGAGGCACTGGGAAATGGCCGCAAGCTCCGGTATCGGGTGCAGATTTCGCCGAAACCTTTATGGTAGTGGACGCGACTGTTCGTCGGCCATGGGTTCTGACCGCGATCCTCGCGGCCATCGTGTACTGCGCCGTCGGGGTCGTCTTCCAGGGACCATTCGCCTGGCGTCTCGCAGCGTGGCTGGTCAGCGCTGTCGCGTACGCCGTCCATCTTGCGGACGAACACTTCCGATTGCGCAACTCGCCCCGGATCGCGGCGCTTCACGCCGCCGCTGCAGTCGCGCTCGGGATCTTCGGTCTCGCGCTTGCGGCGACGCTTCATCGGGCGTTCTCTGCCGTGTCCGGCGCCGACTTCTGGCGCTACGCGATTGCACTCGTGGCGTGGCCGATTCTCACCGCACTGCCCGCGTTTGTCGTTGGGCTCATCATCTCGTCTGTGATCGCACGGTTCGAGACGAACGCGTAAATCCCAGATCGGATAGGATGACGCTTGGCTGGTGCGACGGACGACGCGAGCGAGCGCAGCGCAGCGAGCCAGGCGAACGGAGCGAGCCGACGAAGCGGCTCGCGAGAGCGCCTGTAGGGGAGTCCGAGGGGCGTAGCCCCTCGGAGTAAACATGATTGATCTCTACAACGCCGAAACGAATCAGCTGCTCGGCAGCATTACCCAGGCTGACCTCCAGGTCCTGATTGATGCACTCGAGGAAGAGTCCTCCGAGGATCAGGACTACTACATCGACAAAGCAACGATCGAGTTCATGGCCGACGGCCGTCCATCAGATCATCTGCTCGGCCTTCTTCGGAACGCACTCGGGGACAAAGACGGCCTCGAGATTCGCTGGCAGCGACGCTAGCCGCGAATGACGACGCGAGCGAGCGTAGCGAAGCGAGCCAGGCGAACGGAGCGAGCCGACGAAGCGGCTCGTGAGAGAGCCTGTAGGGGAGTCCGAGGGGCGAAGCCCCTCGGTACGTAATGAACATTGATGCGATCGCTACCGAATTGCTCGAAGCGCTCGAGCATCGATCGATCATCGAACCCCTCACCCGCCGCGATCCCGCCTTTGACAATCAGGCCGCCTACGAGGTCAGTGCCGAGATTCTGCATCGTCGACGTCAGCGCGGCGAGAAACCGATCGGCCGCAAGATCGGCTTCACCAATCGATTGATCTGGGACGAATACGCGGTGTCCGCGCCGATGTGGGGCCACGTCTACGACACCACCGTGACGTTCTTGCGCGAAGCGTCCGGGCGTCTCGCGATTTCGCACTTGTCGCAGCCGCGAATCGAGCCAGAAATCATGCTGCATTTTTGCGAGTCACCTGCACTGGCGCGCGACGATGATGAACTGCTTGCGACGATCGACTGGATTGCGCACGGTTTCGAAATCGTACAGACCCATTTTCTCGATTGGAAGTTCGGTCTGGCTGATACGATTGCCGACTTTGGCCTGCACGGAGCGCTGATGGTCGGACCGCCGCAGCCGGTCGAACGATTTGACGATCTCGTGAGTACGCTTCGAACATTTACTATTGCACTCGCAAAGAACGGATCCATTGCCGCCCGCGGCGCCGGCGCGAATGTGCTCGACGGGCCGCTTCCTGCCGCGTTGTTCTTGTTGCGTGTGTTGCGAGATCAAACCGTGTTCGACCCCGTTCGCGCCGGTGAGATCGTGACGACCGGTACTCTCACGCCCGCTCTGCCCATCGCTCCCGGCGAGATCTGGACGACGAGCCTGGCCGGGATCGATGTGCCGGGCGTCACAGTGCAGGTCGACTGAGTACAATTGCCGTTCCGGATGCTGACCGCTCTCGAAGCCCTCTCGCGCCTTCAGCAGGGCAACCGCCGATTCGTCGCCAACCAGACAAACCCGGAGTCGGTCGATCACGCGCGACGGGCGGCGCTCGCGGCGGGACAGGAACCGTTCGCGATTATCCTCGGATGTTCCGACTCACGCGTTCCGGCGGAACTGGTCTTCGATCAGGGCTTCGGTGATCTCTTTGTCATTCGCGTGGCCGGCAATATCGTGGCGCCTTCGCAAGTGGGAAGCGTTGAATTTGCGGCGTCACGGTTTGGTACGCGCCTCGTGGTTGTCTTGGGACACTCCGGATGCGGCGCGATCACCGCTACGCTCGAGGAGATTACCGGTCGCGCCACCAGTCAATCGCGGAACCTCCGCTCGATCGTCAATCGCGTGCGGCCATCGGTGGAGACTTTGTTGACGTCGCGCCATGACGACGACGAGGATGGGCTGCTTCGTGATGCGGTGCGCGCGAACGTGCGTGCGTCTGTGAACCACCTCAGGCATGGCTCCGAACTGCTCGAACGTTTGAGCCTGGACGATGGACTGTTGGTCGTGGGAGCTGAGTATTCGTTGGAGACAGGTGTGGTGACCTTCCTCGATGACATCCGAGAGGAACGCGATCTGTGATTACGGTTGCCCCGATTACGCTCGAAGGGAACGGCCTGCGCCTGGAGCCGCTGTCGCCCGACCATACTGCAGCGCTACAAGTAGCCGTCGAGGACGGCCGTCTGTGGGAATTGTGGTACACGCGAGTGCCCGAGCCGAAAGAAGTCGCGGAGTATATCGCGGCGGCGCTCGCCGGTCAGGAGGCAGGACACATGCTGCCCTGGGCTGTCCGCGAGCTCACAACGGGAACCATCATTGGGAGTACCCGCTATCACGACATTGTCCCCGACATCGATCGTGTGGAGATCGGGTATACGTTCTACGCGCAACGCTGGCAGCGCACGCGTGTGAATACGGTGTGCAAACTCTTGCTCTTTGCACACGCGTTCGAGGCGCTTGGCTGTCGCGTCGTTGGGCTCCGCACCGACAATTTCAACTTCAGGTCACAACGAGCGATCGAACGGCTCGGCGCAAAGAAGGACGGTGTTATTAGACATTACGGCGCTCGCCGCGACGGGTCGGTGCGGGACACCGTCATTTACAGCGTGCTGGCACAGGAATGGCCAGACGTCAGGCGACATCTCGAGCTCAAACTCAGGCGGACAGCGGGCTCGGCGTCCGCCGACGCTGAGGTGCGATGACCGATGTGCGCGCGGCGACTGCCTCGGTAGCGGCGGAGCGAACCTCCGAATAGCCAATTCATGAAAACTCATCGAGTAGCGTTGTATCCCGGCGACGGGATTGGTCCGGAAGTGACCGATGCCGCGGTGGCGGTCTTGACGGCGGTCCAGAAGAAGTCAAAGACATTCGATCTCGCGTTCGAACGCTTCGATTGGGGCATGCCCCATTTCGAGCGCCACGGTCGCGTCGCTCCGGAAGACTTTCTCGCGACACTTCGTGGCTTCGATGCCGTGTTTCTCGGCGCCGTCGGCTGGCCGGCGCGGTTGCCGGATCACATCACGCTGACGCCGCTGATTCGGTTGCGTCAGGCGTTCGATCTTTATGCCTGCGTACGCCCGGCGAGAACATTCAAGGGTGTGCACGGCCCGCTCCGTAGCGAGGAGCCAATCGATCTAGTGGTCGTTCGCGAGAATTCCGAAGGAGAGTACGTCGACAACGGTGGCGCCCTCGCCGTCAATACGCCGAATGAGGTGGCGTTGCAGACGGCCGTTCATACACGGCGCGGCGTTGAACGCATCCTGCGTTTCTCCTTCGAGCTTGCACGCACGCGAAGGCGGCGCCTTGCGATGATCACGAAGTCGAACGCGCAGCGCTACGCCTATGTGTTGTGGGACCGACTGCTCGTCGAAATCGCGGCCGAGTTCGAAGACATTGCGGTGGAGAAGCTGCACATCGACGCGGCGACGCTGGAACTGGTCCGCCGGCCGCACACGTTCGACGTCGTCGTCGGATCGAATCTTTTTGGCGACATCCTCAGCGATCTGACTGGTGGCATCACCGGCAGCCTCGGCTTGAACCCGTCAGCGAACCTGAACCCCGAACGCCGGTTTCCATCGCTGTTTGAACCAGTGCACGGATCGGCGCCGGATATTGCGGGGAAGGGGATCGCGAATCCGACCGCCGCGGTCTTGAGTGCGGCGATGATGCTCGACTGGTTGGGTGAGGCAAGCACCGCGACCCTCGTTCGAACCGCAGTTGATCGCGCCCTCGCCGCGGGCAACCTCACGCCAGATGTCGGCGGCACGTTGACAACGACCCAGATGACGGACGCGATCGTGCAGCAGTTCGAATGACAAGAGGCTATTTCAAACCGAGTACGAAAGCGGCGAACGAGCGCGCGAGTGAGCCCACGCGAGCGGAGCGGGGATCGCGGGGCCCCGCGAGCGAGCGTGTGGGGGAGTCCGAGGGGCGCAGCCCCTCGGAGTGATGATGACGGACGCGATCGTGCAGCAGATCGAATGATTGGCGACGTGCCAGATCAGCGTAGTGTCTCCGCTCGCCGCCGGACGCCCATGTGGCGCATCGCCACACCCGTCATCGTCGGCTCGGTGCTCGCGTTTCTGCCGGCGCCTCCGGGGCTCGCGCCGTTTGCCTGGCACTACCTGGCGCTGTTTGTCGCGACTATCCTCGCGCTGATCACGGAGCCCTTCCCACCAGCGTCGATCGGCTTCATTGCCGTCACGATCGGCGGCGCGTTCGGCCTTGTGTTCTCGCCGTCGCAATTTGCTGATCCGGCGTTCAAGTTCCCAGCCGAGGCGCTGAAGTGGGCGCTGTCAGGATTCACCAACAGTACGGTGTGGCTGATCTTCGGCGCGTTTGTCTTCTCAATGGGATACGAGAAGACCGGACTGGGCAGACGCATCGCGCTGGTGCTCGTGAGATTACTCGGCGGCAACACGCTCGGACTCGGCTACGCGATCGCTGCCTCCGATCTCGTGCTTGCTCCATTTACACCCTCGAACACCGCGCGAAGCGCCGGCACAATTTTTCCGATTATCAACAGGATTCCTGAGCTGTACGGATCCGGACCCGGCGAATCGTCGCGCCGAATCGGCTCGTACTTGATGTGGGTTGCGTTCTCGACCACCTGCCTGACGAGTTCGATGTTCCTGACGGCGCTTGCGCCAAATCTCTTTGCGGTCGAACTCGCGCGCAAGGCTGCCGGCATTGATCTTACATGGACTGACTGGCTGGTCGGATTTCTGCCGATTGGTCTACCGCTCTTTCTCGCGCTGCCCTGGCTGGTTTTCAAAATCTATCCGCCGCAGATTCGAAGCAGTGTCGAAGTGCCGCGATGGGCGGCGCAGGAACTGTCCACGCTCGGTGCGATTACGATGCACGAGATCATCATGGCGGCCCTCGTCGTCGCCGCGCTGGCCCTTTGGATCGGCGGTGGCAGCGTGATCGATCCGGCGATGGTGGCGCTTGGCGGGATTTCGCTGATGGTTGTTCTCTCCCTGGTGTCATGGGACGACATCGTCGGCAATCGGACCGCCTGGAACGTATTGGTCACGTTTGCAACGATGCTGGCGATGGCCGAAGGGCTGGCGAAGACGGGCGTCATCGATTGGATTGGCCGCACCGTGTCCGGGGTTCTGGCAGGCCATGCGCCGCTCATCGTGATGAGTCTGCTTGTGGCGCTCTTCTTCGGGGTGCACTACATGTTCGCGAGCCTCACGGCACACGCGACTGCACTGCTGCCGGCGATGCTCGCGACCGGCATCGCTGTCCCGGGCGTTCCCGCTCGCACGTTTGCGATGTTGATGGTCTTTTCGCTCGGTCTGATGGGTGTATTGACGCCGTACGCGACCGGCCCCGCGCCCGTGTATTTCGGCAGCGGCTACATTCCTCGCCGTGACTTCTGGCGGCTCGGTCTTATTTTCGGTGTGATCTTTCTGGCGGCATTGCTCCTACTCGGCGTCGTGGCGCTGCCGCGGATCTGATCCATCCGCGACCGCGTCTAACCAAACAGCATGTCTCTACCTCTCCCTGTCTCTGACGAAAGACTTCTGGATGATTATTCGCGCTCGGTCACGCGGGCGGTGGACATTGTTGCACCTTCGGTCGTCAGCATTGAGGTCTCGAAGAAAGACGAAGCACGGCGAGGCCGATCGGACCAGCCGACGGCGGGTGGGTCGGGGTTCGTGTTCGCGTCAGATGGACTGATCCTCACCAACAGCCACGTCGTCGAGGGAAGCACGAAGGTGCAGGTGGCGCTTCCCGACGGCCGCGATTACGTCGCTGATGTGCTGGGTCAGGATCCGGATACGGACATTGCGGTGCTCAAGATCACGGCACCAGACCTCGTTCACGTGACGTTCGGGGATTCACGCGCGCTCCGCGCAGGCCAACTTGTAATTGCGATTGGCAACCCCTACGGCTTCCATCACACCGTCACCGCAGGGGTGGTCAGCGCGCTGGGGCGCTCACTTCGATCGCGGTCCGGCCGGTTGATCGACCAGGTGATTCAGACCGATGCCGCGCTCAATCCGGGTAATTCAGGCGGTCCGCTCGTGACCAGCGACGGCGCCGTCGTGGGTGTGAATACCGCGATCATCGCGGGAGGCCAGGGTCTCAGTTTTGCCGTTCCGATTAGCGCAGTCGTCGCGATTCTTCCTGCGCTCCTGCGCGAGGGACGAATCCGGCGAGGCTATCTCGGCATCGCTGGTCAGAACGTCCCGCTGTTACGCCGCGTGACCAGGTTTCATCGGCTCGACCAGGCCTCTGCTGTTCTGGTGATTTCGCTGGAGCCCGACGGCCCGGCAGTCGCGGCGGGGCTTCGTGACGGCGACCTCATCGTTTCGTTTGATGGTATGGCGGTGGAAAACCTCGATGATCTCCATCGGTTGTTGACGGAGGCACGGATCGGGACCCGAACACGAATTGGCGTCCTGCGGGGCACCGCTCGGCTCGACCTTGAGGTCCCCGTACGCGAGCGGAGCTGATTTCACGAAACGGTGTCTGACACCTTTTCGTGAATTGTCCAGGCAACCGACTGGGGGTTCGGACCGTCCAAGCCTCCATGACATCTTGGTCCGATCTCCGTCTGGCTCTTCGCAGCCTCCGCCGAAGTCCCCTGTTTGCCACCGTCGCCATCCTCTCGCTCGCCCTTGGGATTGGCGCCAACACAGCAATTTTCACCCTTATCGATCAAATCCTCCTCCGCCAGTTGCCGGTCAAGTCTCCTGAACAGCTCGTCATGCTGTTCCAGCGCGGTCCCCACAACGGCAGCAACATGGGCTCGCGGATGCACTCGTATCCGATTTACCAGGACTACCAGCAGAAGGCCGAGCCTCTGGCCGAGGTGCTGTCCCGTCGCCTCGTGGCGGCGTCAGTGAGCATCGACAACCAGACCGAACGGATCATCGCCGAGATGGTGTCGGGGAACTATTTTTCGATGCTCGGTGTGTCCCCGGCAATCGGCCGCGTCTTCAACTCCAAGGAAGACGACCAAGTGTTCATGGGACACCCTGTCGTGGTGCTTGGCTACGACTACTGGACTACGCGGTTCGCGCGCGACCCGTCGGTCGTCGGCAAGAAGATTCTCGTGAACAACTACCCGATGCAGATCGTGGGAGTTTCGGCCAGAGGTTTTGCCGGCCTCGACCCGGCGGAGTCGCCACAGATTCGCGTACCGATCCTGATGAAAGAGGCGATGGTTCCCGACTGGGGCTGGGTCCACATGGACGACCGCCGCACACGATTTGTGCAGGTCTTCGGCAGATTGAAACCGGGCTACACCGTTGAATCGGCGAAGGCACCGTTGCAGGGTCTCTTCATGCAAATTCGCGCCTACGAGTCGACGCTGCCGGCGGCGAAGGGCTGGTCGCAGTATGCGCGCGATCAGTTCATGAAGGGGCAGCTCGTGGTCGAGAGCGCGGCGATGGGCTATTCGAGTCTTCGCAACGATTTCTCGACGCCGCTGATCGTGCTGATGTGCATGGTCGGCCTGGTGCTGCTGATTGCCTGCGCGAACGTGGCGAATCTGCTGATCGCGCGCGCATTCATGCGTCAGAAAGAGATCGCCGTCCGTCTCTCGCTCGGGGCGTCGCGCGGCCGCCTGGTGCGACAGCTTCTCGTCGAGAGCCTGACGTTGTCTTTCGCCGGAGGCATCGTCGGCCTCTTTCTCGCGTTTGTGCTCACCCGGGGGCTGCTTGCGCTGATACCCAACGGCACTCAACCGCTGCTGGTGTCGCCGCGTCCGGACGGCAGGATTCTCGCCTTCACTGTTGCGCTCACGTTCGTCACCGGCATCGTCTTCGGGTTGTTGCCGGCGCTGCGCGCAAGCCGGCCTGATCCCTGGACAACATTGAAGGACACCATGGGATCGATCGCGGGTGCGGGCGGCTCGCTGTTCCTGCGCAAAGGACTCGTGACCGCGCAAGTCGCACTCAGTTTTCTGCTGTTATTCGGCGCAGGGCTTTTCGTCAAGAGCCTGCAGAACCTGAAGACGACGGATACGGGCGTCGCTCTCGACAATCTGGTCACGTTCCAGGTCGCACCCGCGCTCAGTGGTTACGACAACGAGAAGGCCGTGCAATTCAATCGCGACCTGCTCGAGCACCTGCGGACGGCTGCAGGCGTGAAATCAGCGGCGATCGCGTCCGTGCCGATCCTCGCTGGGAACGAGTGGGACAGTTCGACCGCCGTCGAAGGCCACACGTTTGCGGATGGCGAGGATCAGCAGGCGTTCATGAACGCGTTCTCACCAGGCTATTTCGAAACCATGCGGATTCCTCTTCTCGAAGGTCGCGACTTCCGCCAGAGCGACATCGTCGAAACCCCGACGGTGGCCATCGTCAACCGCAAGTTTGCCGAGCACTTCTTTCCGGGCAAGAGCGCGATTGGCAAGAGGCTGGGACGTGGTGGTGGCAACAACGCGAAGCTGACAATCGAGATCATCGGCGTGGTCGGCGACTCGCTCTACGAAGGACCGCGCGAAGGCGTCCACCGGCAGGTATTCCTGCCGGCATGGGGGAAGGGGAGCGTCACGTATTACGTCCGTACGAACATCGCGTCGTCGAGCGTGTTCAACGTGGTCCGTAATGAAGTGAAGCAGCTCGATGCGACGATGCCGATATACGAGATGAAGACGGTGGAGGGACAGCTCGACGAGACGCTGCTCACCGATCGCCTGGTCGCACTCCTGTCCGCGGGATTCGGCCTCCTGGCGACCATCCTTGCGTCGATCGGCCTGTACGGCGTGATGGCCTTCGTCGTGGCACGGCGACGCAAGGAGCTGGGTATTCGCTTGGCTCTCGGCGCGCAACCCGCCGTCCTCATCTGGATGGTCATGCGCGAGGTGCTGATGCTGCTCGCGATCGGACTCGCCGTCGGCATTCCCTCAGCGATGGCACTCGGACGGTATGTCTCGACCGTCCTTTACGGCATCAAGCCGAGCGATCCGTGGATGGCGACGTCGACGATGGTGCTGCTGACGCTCGTGTCGGTGGCGGCCGGCCTGATTCCGGCGCGCCGCGCGAGCCGGATCGACCCGATTCTTGCGCTGAGATATGAATAGGAAAGCAAAGGGAAATCATTTGTAGTTCTTCCGGATTTCGTCCAAGCGTTTCTTCAGGTACTCCTCGTATTCTTTCTTCAGCGCCGGGTCCTTGGGTGTGCCATAGATCTCGCTCGATTTGTATTTTCCTTCATCGAACTTCTTGCGCGTCCACTCGTCGTGAATGTGGATGATGTCGGCATTGTCCACGACCTGTTGCACCAGCGCCGGCGGGATGAAATAGACACCCTCGGAGTCGCCGAACACGAGATCGCCCGGCATCACTGTCGCGTTGCCGATGCGGACCGGAATGTTGATGCCGCTGATCATGACGTTGCCAATGGCGCTCGGATGGCTGCGGCGAAAGTACGCCGGCATGTCCATCTCGGAGATCCCGTCGAGGTCCCGGATCGCGCCGTCAACGACCAGTCCGCCGGATTTGGTCGCCTTCATGATGTAGTAGAAGAGGTTGTCGCCGACGATCGTGCCGTTCTCTCCCTGCCCGAAGAGATCCACCACGAGCACGTCTCCCGGCTGCAGCATATCGATCGCGGTCTGGTTGTTCATGCGATCGAAGCCCGCAGCTTTGGCCCGGGCATTGATGACGCCGTCCAGATCCGGCCGCACCGGCATGAACTGCACTGTGAACGCGCGGCCGACGAGCCGCTTGTTCGGGTGCAGGATCTGAAATCCGTCGGCGTACTGATTGCGGAAGTTCTTTCCGGGAAGGATCGCGAACACCTCCTCCGCGGAAAGCCCCTTCGCGCGTTCAATCAGGCCGTCAGGGACTTTGGGCCGGCCGTCCGGAAAGCGCTCGAACGGGTTCTGCGCCGTCAGCTCGATCATTTGATCTTTCGTGAGCGTGAACAGCTGCGCGGGCGAGAGTACGGGTGTCAGCAGCGCCGCGAGAGCTGCCACGACTGTCAGGTGTCTCCGATATGTCATATGCGACCCCATTAAGACCACTGTCGATCCGATGTCCGGTCCGTGTTCCATTCAGGCGTGGGGAGAAAATAGCCCGGTTCGAGCAAGTGCTGTTTCACCGCTGCTTCATTCAGTGTGATCCCCAGGCCCGGCTTGTCAGGAACTGTAATAAATCCTTTATTGACGATTGGTTTTTCGATGCCGTCCACGAGGTCCCCCCACCAGGGCACATCAACCGAGTGATTTTCCAGCGCGAGGAAATTCTCCGTCGCCGCGGCGCAGTGAACGTTGGCCATACACGAGACCGGTGTGCCCGCGAAGTGCATGGCCATTGGCACACCATATTCCTGCGCAGCGTCGCCGATCTTCTTCGTCTCCAGGATGCCGCCGGATGTGGCGAGATCGGGGTGAATGATGTCGACCGCGTGTGTGCGACACAGTTCGATGAACGGCTCCTTCAGGTAGATGTCCTCGCCAGTGAGGATCGGGATGTCGACCGCATCGGTGATCTTCCTTAGCAAGTCCGTGTAGGGCCACGGGACCATGTCCTCGAGCCACGCGAGATTGTATTTTTCGAGTCCTTTACCAAGACGGATGCAGCTGTTGACGCCGATGTGGCCGAAATGATCGGCGCAGAGTGGAATATCCATTCCGACGATCTCGCGGATGGCAGCGACATAGTCGCACATCAATGCGACGCCCTTGTCGGTGATCTCGGTGCCGGTCAACATCCCGACGGTCGGATCGCCGTACGCGAGGCTCGTTCCCGCCGGCATCGTCAACGCTCCGGGAACGTCGGCGACGAGATCGATGCCGAGATCCATCTTGAGCCACGTGAACCCCTGATCGCGCCGCGCTTTCAGCCGCTGACCGTAGACCTTGGGATCGTGCGACTCGGTCGTGTCGGCGTAGCACCGGACCTTGTCCCGGAACTTCCCGCCGAGCATCTGATAGACCGGCACGTTGTAGGCTTTGCCGGCGAGATCCCACAGCGCCATTTCCACGCCACACACGCCGCCGCCCTGGCGTGAATGCGATCCAAATTGCTTTACCTTGCGAAAGAGCTTGTCGACGCTGCAGGGATTCTGGCCGAGCAGGCGGCTCTTCAACATCAGCGCATAGTTCTTGCTCGCGCCGTCGCGCACTTCGCCAAGGCCGTAGATCCCCTGATTGGTGTCGATGCGAACAATCGGACAGGTCATCGGCGCGCCGCCAATCACGGCGACTCGCAAGTCGGTGATCTTCAGATCCGATGGCTTCGAATTGGTATTGATGTTCTGTCCGAGCGCTTCTACTGGATCAGGCGTCGCAGCGCGCGAGCTTTTTGCGAGCGAGCCAACGCCGAGCGCCGCGATGGTGCTCTTGAGAAACGATCGTCTTGCGTCAACGGGTGCGTGTGATGATGTCATGCCTACCCCCGTCTTTTATGGCTTGAAGCCGTTGGCCTTTCCCTTGTCCCTTTTCCCTTTTCCCTTTTCCCTTTTCCCTTTTCCCTTTACCCTTTATGACGCAAGAGCCGCCTGCATCATTGCCCGCGTGTATCCGACATTGAACGCGTAGCCGGCGTAGCCGCCGCCTGGATACTGAGGTTTGAAGTTCGGGCGTTCCCGGTCGTAATCGATGCCGCGCGGATGTTCCGGATAGATCAAGCGTGTGTATTTCTGCCGGATCAATTCCTTCATCACCGAAAACATGTCGTTCTCGCCTTCGTCGATGAAGACCTCCGTATAGCGTTCGTTTGGCTTCTGGACTTTCACGTTGCGGAAGTGAACATGGTTAATCCGATCGCGCGTGCCGAACCAGCGGCACACTTCCACCGGATCGCCGCCCATCTCGCGCGTGACGCCACAGTCGAACGTGATTCCATTCGATGGCGAGTTCACGATGCCGACGAGCTTCTTCCATCCGTCGATGGTCGCCATGATCTGCTGTGAGCCGCGACTGATTGGCGCGGGCGGGTCGTTGGGATGCAACGCGAGGCGCACGCCAGCCTTCTCGGCTTCCGGCACGACCGCCTTCAGGAAGTAGGTGATGTTGGTCCACATCTCATCGAGTGTGTGCGCACCTTCTTCATCGAGCGGTGGCAGCCCCTTCATCCGTTCGTAGTCGAATCCAGTCCAGCCCGCACCGGCGCGGCCGGTCTCTTCGAAATACCCTTCCATCGCGCGATGCGCATACCAGTTGTATTCAACGACCGGTAATCCAACGCGGCCCGCTGCTTTGATCGACTGGATCACTTTCTCGATATCCGCGTCGCGATTGGGCCGGTTGTAGATCGCGTTGGGGAAGCCGGAGATCATGAGGTTGGCAAGCGTGAGGCCGTTCGCTTTCAGCCGATCCATCATTTCCTTGAGCCTCGGTTCCTCCCAGGGAATGCGCGGTCCGCCGGAGATGACATGGTCGACGCCGAGCTGCCGGATGCGCCGTCCCGCCGCCGCTGCCGCTTCCTCCGGAGTCGCCCCAGCCGGCGCCCCAAGATTCGCTTCCAGGCAAATCTTCGGCGTGTCCTTTCCTTCGAAGTGCGGACGCGCCTGCGCCGCCGACGCAACCGGAGACGGGCCATAGGCGGCCCGCATTCCTAACGCCGCCGCACCGGCCGTTTTCAACAATGTTCGTCGAGTGGGTTTGCTCGTCATAAGCGCCTTAATACAGTCGCTGTCGCGACATGTGTCAAGCGGAAACGGCACTTGGCACGCAATGCACCACTCCAGGCACCCCTGGCACCCGTGCTACAGTCGCGCCTCATGAGTTCGTCCGCGTCACTCACCCGCCGCTTCGGCCTGCTGCAGGCGACCGCGCTCAACATGACCAACATGATGGGCGTCGGACCGTTCATCACCATCCCGCTTCTCATGACCGCGTTAGGCGGACCACAGGCGATGCTCGGCTGGCTCGTTGCGCTGATGATTGTCGTTCCCGACGGGATGGTGTGGAGCGAGTTGGGATCGGCGATGCCCGGATCCGGGGGCAGCTATGTCTATCTCCGCGAAGGGTTCGGTCGCGAGACGTGGGGCCGGCTGGCTGCGTTTCTCTTCATCTGGCAATTCATCCTGAGCGGCCCGCTCGAGATCGCGTCCGGCTACATCGGGTTCTCGCAATATCTCGGCTACCTGTGGCCTTCATTGACGCGGATCCAGTTTGCGCTGATTGCCGCGGCCGTTGGTGTGTTGAATCTCGCGTTGCTGTATCGACCGATTGGATCGCTGGGCGCGCTGACAGTGACCTTGTGGGTAGGCAGCCTCCTGACAACGGCGGCCGTCATTGTCACGGGGATGACTCAGTTCGACGCCAGAGTCGCATTCGACTTTCCGCCCGGCGCGTTCAACTTTTCGCTCGGGTTTCTTGTCGGACTCGGTGCCGCTTCACGGGTCGGCATTTACGACTATCTCGGCTACTACGACATCTGCTACATCGGCGACGAAGTGAAAGACCCGGCTCGTGTCATCCCACGCTCAATTTTGATCAGCATCGTCCTCGTGGCAATCATCTACATCCTGATAAACCTTTCGATCATCGGTGTTGTCCCCTGGCGGGAGTTTGTGCCTGCCACCGCTCATCCGCAATCCGGATTCATCGTTTCGGTGTTCATGGAGAAGATTTACGGCCGGCACGTGGCGACGTTGTTTACTGCTGCCATCCTCTGGACCGCCCTCGGCTCCGTGTTCGCGCTGCTGCTCGGATACTCGAGGATTCCTTATGCGGCTGCCAACGACGGCTACTTCTTCAAGGCGTTTGGCCGTCTCCATCCGACCAAAGCATTTCCCTACATTTCGCTGCTCGTCGTCGGCGCCGCGTCGATCGTCTGCAGCTTCTTCTCGCTTGATGTCGTGATTAGTGCGCTCATCACGACGCGAATTCTCGTGCAGTTCATCGGTCAGATTGGTGCACTCACGTTGCTGCGGAGGCGCGGGGTCAAGCGCCCGGGCACGTATCGGATGTGGCTCTACCCGTTGCCCAGTCTCGTCGCTCTTGCTGGATGGATTTTCGTCTTTGTTACGTCGGATGTTCGCGTGATCCTGTTCGGGCTGATGACGCTGGTTCTCGGCATTTTCGTCTTTGGCGTGTGGTCCTGGCGCGCCCAGCGCTGGCCTTTTTCTGTGGTCACGACGTAGATGCGCCACACCTTCCTGGCGTGTGTTGCTCTGTCGGTCATGCTCGCTCCGAGCCGACCGTCGTTCGATCGGGGCGCTTCACTCGCCCATGCCGAAGCGTCGCGCATGTCGATGGCCTGCCTGTACGCCATTGACGCATACGCGAAAACCGACCAGCACACGCTTCGCAACATCCTTGAGTCAGCGCTCAATGAAGTCGATCGAATCGATCGGCTGATGAGTCACTACAAACCGGAGAGTCCGCTATTACGAATCAATCGCGAGGCGGCACGTCATCCGGTCGTCGTCGACCCCGAGCTGTTCGAGTTCATCAAACGATCGCTGAAGTACAGCGGCGAAACCGACGGTGCATTCGACATCACCGTCGGGCCGTTGATGAAAGCGTGGGGATTCTTTCGCGGCGAAGGCCACCTGGCAACCGACCCGGATCTTGCAACTGCACGGGAACGTGTCGGATTTCGTCACGTAGTGGTTGACGAAAGCAAGCACACGATCGGCTTCGACGTGACAGGTGTCGAGCTCGATCTTGGCGGAATTGCCAAAGGATATGCCGTCGATCGCGTTGTTGCGATTCTTCGGGCACACGGTGTCGACGCCGCGCTGGTCAGCGCAGGCGGCAGCACCATCTATGCGCTCGGCGCGCCGCCAGGACAGACTGGCTGGACGGTCTCCATCCAGGACCCGATTGACGCGAGCAAGGCCGCGCGCGAGGTCACGCTCATCAATCGTGCGCTGTCGGTGGCGGGTAGTTCCGAGAAATCATTCGAAGCCAACGGCACGCGCTATTCGCACATCATGGACCCGCGCACCGGACGGCCCGTGCAGGGAGTGCTGAGCGTTGCCGTGCTGACCGACGATGGGACGGACGGCGATGCGCTGGACGACGCGCTGTTTGTCCTGGGGCCAACCAAGAGCGCGGAGTATCTGAATCGTTATCCATCCGTGGAGGCATTCTTCTTTGTTCCTGACAGTTCACGTGGGTGGACGCTGGTGAATTCGCAGCGACAGAATGCCGATCTCGAAGTGTTGCCATTTGCGCCGCGGCAGTACATCGCCTTTCACGTCCCGTCCCCGATCACGATCGACGGTAAGTTGGACGATCCCTCGTGGAAGGGTGCGCCATGGACGGACACCTTCGTCGATATCGAAGGCGATCGGCGTCCGCAGCCTCGCTTCCGCACGCGCGCGAAAATGTTGTGGGATGACGACTGGTTCTACATCGCCGCCGAGATGGAGGAGCCCGACGTCTGGGGCACTTTGACGGAACGCGACTCGGTCATCTTCCGCGACAACGATTTCGAAGTCTTTATCGATCCCGACGGTGATAGTCACGCATATTACGAACTGGAAGTGAACGCCCTGAGCACTCCGTGGGATTTGATGCTGATCAAGCCGTACCGCGATGGCGGACCGGCGATCCATGGCTGGGACATTGCCGGGCTGCAGGCGCGCGTGGATGTGAGGGGCACCCTCAATCGCCCGGGCGATCGCGACGAGGGCTGGACGATTGAGGTGGCGTTGCCGTGGAAGATCCTGAAAGAAGCCGCCCCCGGCGGGCGACGGCCGGCGCCGGGTGATCGATGGCGAATCAATTTTTCACGTGTGGAATGGCAGATAGACGTCCGTGATCGAAAGTATGTGAAGCGGAACAAACCGGGAAGCGCGGACCCGCTACCGGAGGATAACTGGGTCTGGAGTCCGCAGGGCGCGATCAATATGCACATGCCGGAACGCTGGGGATACGTGCAGTTCGGCGAGGCTCCCGGCAGTCCGTCCGCGTCGTTCGTCGACGAGCGGAATGAACACGTCAAATGGGCGCTGCGCCGCCTGTACTATCGCCAGCGCAGCTATCGCGCCGCACACGGCACGTATGCCTCGACGCTCGACGCGCTAAACGTGTCAGACATTCGCGTCGAGGGGATCGAATTCAAACCCACGATGCAGACGACTGCTTCGACCTACGAAATCACCACGGCTGGATCTGACGGAGCGACCGTTCACATTACCCACGACGGTCGCGTGTGGGTGACGCGGTGATACTCGGTTCGCAGACATTCCTTGCCGCACGTCAGTTCGAGCCCATCTACAGTTCTGAGAAAATCTAACCACTCCTCTTGACAAACTAGATAAGTAGGCGCATCTTCTCATCTAGTTTGGCTAGATGAGAGGACGCAGCCATGGGTCGCAGTGACAAGCCGACAGAACTGGTGCAGGGCAAGCTGCACATGCTGATCCTCAAAACGTTGGCGCTGGAGCCGATGCATGGCTACGGCATCGGCGTTCGTCTTGAGCAGCTCAGCCATGGCGTGTTTCAGGTCAACGCGGGGTCGTTGTTCCCGGCGCTGCGCCGGCTCGAGCGGGATGGCCTGATCGCCGGGGAATGGCGAACTACAGAGAACAATCGGCGGGCGAAGTTCTATCGATTGACTCCCGAGGGGCGTGCCGAGTTCAAGCGCGAGGCGCGTGATTGGGAGACCCAGACGACAGCGATTTCAAATATCCTCAAAGCGTCACTGGGAGAACTGTGATGCGGCTGTTCAGTCGCACCCTCGATGGCGTCCGCCGCCTGTTTCAGAAGTCGCGCGTCGAGCGGGAACTCAATGACGAGCTGCGCGCGTACCTGGAAATCGCCGCGGAACAGAAGACAGCCGGCGGGATGAGCCAGTCCGACGCGATGCGCGCCGCACGTGTGGAAATCGGCAGTCTCGAAGCGGTAAAGGATCGCGTGCGCGACGTGGGCTGGGAATCCGCGGTCGAAAGTGTCGTGCGCGACGTGCGTTTCGCGTTCCGGCTCTTTCGCAAGCATCCAGGCTTTGCGCTGGCGGTGATTGCGACCGTTGCCATTGGCGTTGGCGGAACGACCGCCATCTTCAGCGTCGTCGACGGCCTCTTCCTTCGCCCGCCAGCTGGAGTCATAGACGGGTCGTCATTGCGGAAAGTGTTTATCAAGCGCAATGCCGGGAATGTTCAGACGCCGAGCGGTGGCCCTGGTTCATGGGTCGATTACTCGACGATACGCGACAACTCGCATGCGTTCGCCGGCATTGCCGCCTATTTGTCCCCGACGCTGGTCAATGTCGGCCGAGGCGCGCAGGCAGAGCAGGTCCGGGCCAGCGTCGTGTCGCACGAGTTCTTGCCGCTGCTGGGCATTCATCCCGCCGCCGGCCGATTGTTCTTGCCGGAGGAGGACGTGGTTCCGGGGGAACACCCGATCGCGCTCATCAGCCATTCACTGTGGCAGGCACGCTTCGGTGGTATGGGCGATGCGGTCGGCCGTGTGCTTCTGCTCAACGGTGTGCCGACAGAGATAGTTGGCGTGACGCAGAAAGGCTTTACCGGGATTGACGCCGATCCAGTGGGAGTCTGGCTGCCGTCCGCGATGGCCGACCGCCTCCATATCTATGACTCGTCGGGCGCCGACTGGCGTCTCAACGCGCTAATGATTGCCGTGCATTACGTCGCACGAGTCACACAGGGCGTGGACGACCGCGAAGCGGTTCGACGCGCTGATGCGAGCCTGGCACACCGGGCTGAATCGGAGCCGGAACTCGACCCGTCACCAGAGGTGCTGCTGACTCCTCTGGTACAGGCGGCGACGCCGTATACCAATCCCGCCGCCGACTTGTCCCTCTGGCTGGCCCTGGTCGCGGCTCTCGTTCTGATCATCGGTTGCGCGAACGTTGCGAACCTCCTGCTCGCGCGAGCGATCGGACGCCGGCGGGAGTTGGCGATCCGGCTGTCCCTTGGCGCCGGCCGATGGCGGGTCGCGCGTCAACATCTCACCGAGAGCATGGTCCTTGCGGTTCTTGGTGGTATGGCTGGTATCGGGCTCGCGGATCTCGGCATGAAGACCGTGAGTCAGTTTCCGCTGCCGCCGTCGGCAGGGCAGATTGATGCGCGCTTGCTCGGATTTGCCTTTCTGACTTCCGTGCTCACCGGGATCCTCTTCGGTGCAGTACCGGCGATGCGCGCCGTGCAGGTTGACCCCGTGCACGCGTTGAAGGAGTCCGGTACCGGTGCCTCGAGACGGAACTTCACGCGAAGTGCACTGGTCGTCGTCCAGATTGCACTGTCCCTGGCTTTGTTAGTCGGTGCCAATCTGTTCGTGCGTTCCCTGTTCAATGTGCATCACATCGACACCGGTGTCGACGTCGACCGGCTGTTGGTGGCGAAGGTCGATTTGCGGACGGCCGGTTACACGCCGGTTGCCCGTGAGGCTTTCTTCGAGCTGGCGCTGTCCCGGCTGCAATCGCTGCCGCAGGTTGAGCGTGCGGCGATCGTTCACTTCGAGCCCTTTTACGGTGCGACGTACGGCGTGCCGTGGTACGTGGCAGGTCGGGACAGGCAGGCGAGAGAAGGCGCAACGATGAACCTGGCAGGAGCCGGCTACTTCGAAACGGTCGGGGCGCGCATCCTTCGTGGGCGTGGAATCAGTGGGATCGATCGTACGGGCAACGAGCGCGTCGCCGTGGCCGACGAGCGCCTTGCGCGATTGCTGGCAGACGATGGGAACGCCGTCGGGTTGTGTGTCGCGTTTCGGGGGCAGGAGAACACTGGCGACTGCACTCGCATCGTGGGCGTCGTCGAACGGCAGCGTCGATGGTTATTTGAATCCGAATCCCAGTCTCTGCCGGCCGTGTTCTTCGCGCGCTCGCAGGGTCCAGATGACATCTCGTTTGGTGTTCCGGCCTTGCTCATTCGAACGGGCGGCGTAGCAGCCCAACACACGGACGCGATCCACGCAGTCCTCCAGACGGTCCAAGCCGATTTGCCCTACGTCATGGTGACGCCGTTGGCGGAGAGCATTCGAAGCGCGGTTTTGCCGTTCCGAATCGGCGCGACGTTATTCAGCATGTTCAGCGCGGTGGCGCTGGTGCTCGCCTGCGTGGGATTGTGCGGCGTGCTCGGCTACTTCGTCACGGAACGGACTCCGGAGATTGGTATCCGTCGCTCGCTCGGCGCGCCGATGGGAAGCGTCGTGCTCTTGGTCGTACGGCAGGGGATCGTCCCGGTTGGTATCGGCGTCGCTCTCGGTTGTCTCACCGCAATTGCGGGCACGCGATACATCCAGTCGTTGCTGTATGGCACCGATGCGAGGGATGTTGCTTCGTTTGGCACAGCGTCCATCGTTCTCGTCGCTGTTGCCGTGCTTGCGATTGCGGTGCCCGCTTACCGCGCCGCTCGCATCGATCCATTGGTGGCTTTGCGCAGCGAATAGGCTGGCCTGCTGCGCATGACTTGAGATAGTCGTCAATCTTCAAGAAAAAGGAGTAGATGAAATGTCGAGAATCTCGCTCGCAGTTGCCGCGGTCGCTGTAATTCTCACAGCGATGTGTGCGTCATCGCTCGGCGTTCGGGCCCAAGGGAGCCAACGGTTCGAGTACGTCCGAGTCACGCCGTACCTCGCGCGGATTCCAGTGGGGAATGGTGTGCAGGAGCGCATCGGCTATCGAGCATGCCTTGCGCGAGTAAATGAATGGGCATGTCAGGAATTTACGCCAACAGAACCGTCAACCGAACCGCTCCGGAATGCGTTGGTCAACCTCGGGAATGACGGATGGGAGTTGGTTTCGGCAGTGGAAGAGTACCCCAATTTCGGCACTCAGTTTGGCGCGAATGGGTTGACGTACTTATTCAAGCGTCAGATGCGATAACGATAAAAAGTCGCCACGAATGGACACGGACAAAAGTCGTGAAGCTCAATTCCGCGCGGCGGTGGCGAACATGTCAAATGGCACGACCGAGAATGTCACGACCACCGCGGCGTGGACATCATCGAACCCCAGTATCGCCACCGTTTCCACGAGCGGTCTCGTCACCGCGATCGCGCAAGGTACGGTCTCGATTAGCGCCACGTTCGACAACGTGACCGGCTCGGCCCAGGCTGCCGTTGCGCCCGCCGCCAGTGAATAGGTCACGACACACCCTGCCCTGAGCGAGCGCACGACCCGCGCGAGTCGAAGGGTTGACAAGCAGTGGCCCAACTGTCATACTGTCCTATGACAGATGGGTCACTGACGTGCGCTTTCAGCTCAATTTCAAATCCGGTAAGCCCGTATATCTCCAGCTGGTCGACCAGGTGAAGTCCGCCGCGGCCTCCGGCGCGGTCCAGCCTGGCGACCCGCTACCGTCGATTCGGCCGCTCGCCGAGGAACTCCGTGTGAACCGCAACACGGTGGCGAAGGCCTACGCGGAGCTCGAAAACCAGCGCGTCATCGAAACCATCGCGGGGAAGGGCTGTTTCGTTCGTGCCAGCAGCTCGCCTTTCAGGAAGGACGTTCGTCTCAAGCTTGTCGCCGAAACGATGGACGACGCGGTCGTGCAGGCGCATCACCTGCAAGTCGGCAAAGCGGAGTTTGTCCGGCTGGCCGAGGAACGGTTCGATGCTTTTGAAGACAAACGAGCCCGTGCGGTACACGAGTGACACTTATGACTAGTCCAACAAGCGTGATCGAGATCAATCAGCTCGTCCGGCGTTACGGCCGAACCGATGCGGTTAACGGACTCGACCTGCAGGTGGAGCCTGGCCGCTGTTACGGCTTCTTCGGCCGCAACGGGGCCGGGAAGACCACGACCATCAAGTGTCTGTTGAATCTGCTGCGGCCGACCGGCGGCGAGGTCAGCGTCTTCGGGATGAACCCGGCCCGCAACGAAGTGGCGGTGAAGTCGCGGCTCGCGTACGTGCCCGACTACGTGGCGTTCTATCCGTGGATGACGGTGCGCGACACGCTGGACTATTTCGCGTCCTTTCGCGCCCGTTGGAATCGAGACACCGAGCGCGCGCTCATCGACCAGTTCCGCCTCGCTCCGGCGCAGAAGACGAGTCATCTATCCAAGGGGCAGCGCACGCAGGTCGCGTTGGTTGCGGCGGTGTGCGCGGAACCGGATCTCCTCGTGCTTGACGAACCAACGTCCGGCCTCGATCCGATCGTGCGCCGTGAGTTCATCCAGACAGTGATCGGAGCGTACCAGGATGCCGATCCCGGCCAGCGCACGGTGTTTGTCTCGACTCATCTGATTTCGGAGTTCGAAGGACTCATCGACGAGTTCACGATCATCGAGAACGGACGGAATGTGCTGACCTTGTCGGCCGATGTTGCGCGGGAGCGCTATCGGAAAATTCACGCGCGATTTGCCGTCGAACCGGACAGGCTCGAATTCGGCGGCGCGCGGGTATTGCGTCAGCGCGGGCGGGAAATCGAGCTGGTGGTCAATGGCAACACCGACGACGTGATGAATCGGCTGCGTGCTGGATCACTGGAATCGGTCACCACCGAATCGTTGAGTCTGGAGGAGATCTTCGTCGCCACGTTGCAACCCGGAGGCGCAGTCGCATGAGCAGCGGCCAGCTGATTCCAGCGGATCTCTCGAAAGAGCTTCGTGCGCTCCTGCCGCTGTGGGCGGGATGCGTAGTAATGGCGTGGGCCGGAGGGATGAGTGATCCGTTCCTGTTCCGCGCCGGGTTCATTGCCTACTTGCTCGGATCCGCAGCACTCGGCGCTCTCTCGATGGGTCATGAGTACACCAACCGCACGCTGTCGCTATTGCTGACAGCGCCGATTAGCCGTCCCCGGATATTTGCGGTGAAGGCAGCGGTGCTGCTTCCGATGCTGATCACCCTCGGCGCGATTGCGTTGATTAGATTACCAGCAGCGCCCGCGGGGCGCGAGATGAGCGACACAGCGCTCGTCGGCCTTCTGTCCCTACTGAGCAGCGCCTTCCTGGCGCCGTGGCTGACGATGGTATGCAGGAACGTGATCGCGGGAGCTGTGTTTGCGCTCTCGATACCGGCCGCAGTGCTCCTGGGCAGCGAGTTGCTGACATTCGTGATGACAGGAGAGGTTGATTCGCCGGCGTCGCAGTCGTTCAGGATGCAGGTTTTGTGGGCTGTGACGGTGCTGCTGTCAGCGATCGGTGCGGTTTCGAGCTGGCGCTGGTTCATGACGCTCGAGGTCAACGAGGGACCACGATCGGAGTTCCGGTTACCGCGCTTGGTCAGTCGCGCCCTACCAAAGGCGTCAGCGCGCGAGGGATTTCATCGCATTCATCCCGTGTGGAGTCTCATCCGAAAGGAGCTTCACCTCCAGCAACTGACGTTCGTGACGTCTGCGCTCTACGTCTTCGGCTGGATTGCAACACTGGTTGGCCGGCGTTTGACCGGGATCGGCGATGTGGAGGATGCCCTGTTGATTCTGACTGTCGTCCACGGCGCGATCGTCGCTCTACTCACTGGATCGCTTGCCAGTGCGGAGGAGCGACACCTGGGTGTGTTGGGGTCTCAACTACTGATGCCGATGTCGACGGTGCGACAGTGGACGATCAAGGTCGCGACCGTGTTCGCACTGTGTGTGATCCTGGCGATGGTATTGCCCGCGGTGTTGATATTGGTCTTCGGGTTCGCACAGTCCGTCAACGTCAATGTGTCGTTTGCAGCGTCGGTGGTTATGTTGGCCGCCGTGTCACTGTATGTTTCATCGCTGAGCAGTAGCGGCGTGCAGGCGTTGTTAATATCGGGCCCGGTCGCCCTCTCACTCGTCGTGTTGATCCCAGTGCTCGGAACGATTGTGTTCCGGGCGGGTCGACTCGGAGGCATGGCATCAAGCCATGACGTTTTTGGACCCGCAGTGATCGGGGCGATTGGGGTGTTGGGCTGCAGTCTCCTCGTCGCATTTGCGCACACAAATCACCGAACCGGCGATCGGTCATCAATCCGAATCTGGCGCCATGTTCTCTGGTTCTCCGCATCGGTCGTCTGCGTCATGCTGATCGCGCTGATCGCTCGATGAGATCCGTGTTCCAGAGTTTGCCACCAAGCGACGTATAGAACCCCCACGCGCCAAAAACGACGACGATTGCGACGAGCAAGAGAAGGTTGCCGAAATACCAGGCCGAGGTATCGAGGCTTGGCGGCAGGATCAGCACAATGGCGGTGATGAAGTGGGCAGTGGCGAATGAGAGGAGACCCCATCGCAGGACGACGATGGCGCCGCTGCCGAAATACGAGAGCCCCATCATGGCGCCAAGCCAGGCGGATTCTTCATGGCTGACCGCGTTCAGTAATGTGAACATCCCAACGAACGCGAGCGCGGCCGCCCATTGATTGCGCAGCAGCACACGAAGGACAAAAAGGAGGAAGAAGTAAAGCAGCACGTTGCGGATCGCGTAAGGAGCCTGCTGCAATGCCACGCCAAGCGTGCTCCGCAGACCCGAGAGAGGTTCAAGCGCTCCCGGAAAATCCCCGAGCGACTGGCCGCCACTTGCCAGATCGAGTCCACGAATCATGATCGCCCAGGCGACGCCCAGCGCCACGCCGAACAGCACGTCTCGTCCCACCACGGGGTCACGCAGGCGGCCGGTCAACACAGTCGTCCACGACACCAGAACCTGCGGCCAATGTCGACGGACGAACGGTTCGAGCGCCAGATAGATCGTCCACAAAAGCACGCCGTTGAATACCGACGTGCACACGGCGATCAGCAACATGCCGAGCAGGCCGAGCGATGCCGCCAGATGCACCTGACACACCCATAACGCGAGCAGCACGGTCGACATGCAGATCGCGAGGCGTGCGGCGCCGTTCCGGTCGCCACGGCCGGATCGGAGGTTTCTGAATGCCAGCAGTCCGGCGCCAGCAAGAATCGAGATCGCCAGCACGAACAGTGCGACGACGGTTGCGTTGACGCGTGCCGGCGACGGCGGCGGCATCCGTCCCGGTTTCGCCCACGGACCCACGAGCATGAACGCCACGGGTCGTCCGCCAAGCGCGGCCGCCTCGACGCGCAGCGGCCGGCCACTGTCCGGCCACTGACCCGTCCATGCCATGCGCGTGTCTGAACCGGCGAGCCAGTTCCACAGCGGTTCCGTCGCTTGAAACTTGGAGAGATCAAGCCCGGCCGATCCAAACAGCGGTTTCCAATCGACCGGCGCCGCATGCGTTGGCACGTTCTCGCGTTGCGGCGGAATCGTCTCGAAAAACGTCAGACGTCCTCGATGATCGAGTTCGACCTGCGTCATGCCCGACAAAAGTGGCGGCGGATCGTCGCGATCGACGATGCCGGGGATCAGGAGATCGGTATGGAACGCCAATGCCGTCAACGGAAAAGGGCTCTGTCGATACCAGAAATTCAGCGGCGACGGTGATTGCGAGAGGACTTCGTTCCACTTCGGCGACGGCTTGTCGGTCTCTTGGATGTACTTCGTCAGATCCTCGTTCCACGTAAACTCGTACGCCTGATCGTGTCCTCGCGAAGACAAGCCGAGCTGAGTCACGATGTCTCTCGCCTTCTGCGCGAGGACCTCGCTGCTGTACTCCGGCCGCATCCGATCGAGCGGGCTGGTTCGCAGAGCCATGGCGAACGCCGCAACCGTCCCGATCAGGATCGCGGCAAACACCGGCCCTGCCACGCTCGGGCGCAGCCCGATTCCTTCGCCGGCGGCCGCGACCATTTCTGGCGACGGTGTTTCACCCGCCGCCAGCGCGGCGGCCAATGGATCGCCGCCCGGTAGCGCCGCCGACACAGACAGTGCCGACGCCGCGCGTCGTTCAGGATCCGGTTCGAGGCAGCGAAGAATCGCCCGTTCGATTGCCGGATCCATCGCGCTCACGATCGTCGACGGTGGCGGCGTCGATCGGTCCTGATGCTGCATTTGCAGTTCTGCGATCGTCGTCGCGGTGAACGCTCGTCG
>Ga0075418_10001034_pt1 | contig 30763 bp, 25 predicted proteins | sample SoiMetdeltSBSDD2_FD_81776 | JGI IMG/M metagenome (GOLD analysis project Ga0075418, IMG submission 81776) | Bulk soil microbial communities from a Populus tree surrounding site in Tennessee, USA - Soil MetaG P. deltoides SBSDD2 | ecosystem: Environmental > Terrestrial > Soil > Tree plantation... | reverse complement strand
ATGACCGATGATCGAGCTGAGTTGCTCGGTAAACAGATCAGTTTCCTGCGGCGTCAGCTCGAGCCTGCTGAGCTCGGCAATCCGTTCAACATCCTTCTTGGTGATAGACATGCTGTCTCCAGTAGAACCTTTTCTATTTTCTATTTTCTATTTTCTATTTCTACAAGAAGTAATTCAGTCGATCACGAAACGTCAAACAAATAGCAAATAGAAAACAACAAATAGAAAATAGCAAATAACCCCTTCCTCACGCTATAATCCCACCTCTTATCTTTAAGAACGACATTAAAAAGTGAGGAGAATATGACGCCTTTGGTCGGTTTGATAATGGGTTCAAAGTCGGACTGGGACACGATGTCTAACGCCGCGCAGACTCTCGAGACTCTTGGAGTACCATTCGAAGTCCGCGTTTTATCCGCTCATCGCACCCCCGATCAGCTCTTCGAATACGTCGAATCCGCGGAAGGTCGAGGCCTCGAAGTCATAGTAGCGGCGGCTGGCGGCGCCGCCCATCTGGCGGGCGTGGCCGCCGCAAAAACGCTGCTGCCGGTGCTCGGCGTTCCAATGGAATCGAAGTCGCTCAAGGGACTGGACTCGTTGCTGTCGATGGTTCAAATGCCTGCTGGGATACCGGTCGCCACCCTTGCGATTGGCCGCGCAGGCGCAGTTAATGCCGCCTTATTCGCCGCCGCGATTCTGGGAATAAAGCGTCCGGAAGTCCGCGAGGAGATAAGGAAATATCGCGAGACGCAGGCCAAGGCAATCCTTGCGCATCCGGATCCGCGGGAGTAGCCCGTAGTCAGTAGTCCGTAGCTGGGACTGCCGATCGCACCGACTTCGTTAACTGCCTACGGACTACTGACCACGAACTACGGACTACGGACCTGCCGCGATCATTTTTCTTGCTTTGATTGACCGAACGCTTGAGTAAAGAAACCTTTCAGGCTGGTTTTGATCCCCGCAGGCATTTCGCCGCCGCGAACCACCAGCACCGGACACTCTGCGCGGTTTACGATCTCGCGCGTTATGTTACCCATTATGTAGCTTCGTAAATTACCACCTTCGGGCGACGAACCCGTTACCACCAGATCGTAGTCACCGCGACGAATCTCCTTGAACACCTCGCTGATCACCAGCCCGTGGCGCAATCGAACTTCGGTCGAGACACCCATCATTTCAAGCGATTCTTTTTCCCGCCGGAGATTTTGTCCCAGCCCCGAGCTCGAGTGAAGCAACAGATTGACATCCTCTTCCATCCTGATTAGATCGGTGTAGACGGCGGGAGGTTCCGCCATTACGTGGAAAAGCGTGATTGATGCGCCTGCCGCCTTAGCCAGGGCGCCCGAGAACTCGACGGCGCGGTCGATATATTTCTCTCCGCCGCTACAAACCAGTATTCGTTTCATGGTCTCGCGATTACCGATGACCGCGAGCACCGGAGGCGCAACCGATTTTATTATCTTGTACGCCTTTGCCGACATGAGGAACGGCCCTCGGGACCCCTTCCTCACAGCGCCAATCACCACCAGATCGTAGCCAGTCTCTTCGGTACGCTTTACGATTTCTTCGATAGGCTCGCCAGTTTTGGTGATCACTTCAGCGCTAACGCCACGCTCCTTGAGGAGCTGTTGAGCGCGCCGCAGCGAGTCGAAGGCCGCGTCCTCTTCGCCAGGCTTCTCTGTTATTCCTAGAATGGTGGTCTCGGCTTGACCCTTCTCGGCGATGATTCCGCCAAAACGGACAGCGTTCTCAGCCTGAGCCGACCCATCTGTGCAGATTAAGAGTTTCATAGCCAGTCTCAGTTAATCGTCTGAATCGAAGGTGATGTTCCCTCGACGATGCGGGGTATTCCATTGTCTGTGCCACGGTTCGCTTCCCCGCTGGAATCATATCTTACGCTACCGCTATTCATGAAGCTGCTGGGCGAACGCGGGCGCTACACGAATCATCCAAGTTCGGTGCCTTAGCTTGTTAAAACTGACCCGTGAACAGTAGAATTCATTCAATAACAATGGGAGATGTAAGGATGAAGTTAAGAATAATACTTATTGGCTTGACTCTAATAGTCGCGTACTCATCTGCTTTCGCTCAACAGACCAAGCCTGCGCAAAAGGTTGAGCCTGGGATTGATGAAGTCATACGTCGATTTGCAGCCGCGGAGACGGAAAACAGGATCGCCAGGAACAACTACACGTTCACCCAGGACTTCGATCTTAAGACGATCGGAGAGGCAGGCTCGGTGACCGGGCGGTTTAAGAGAGTCTCCGACATAGTCTTCGACGACCGGAGCAACCGCATTGAGAGGATAACCTTTTTCCCGCCGTCAACCCTGGTCGCGCTTCAAATCACAACCGAGGATATGCAGGATCTGGCCGGTGTTCAGCCATTTGCACTTGCAACCGAGGACCTTCCGAAGTATCAGATTGACTACTTCGGCAGGGAGAAGATTGACGAGCTGAATACTTACGTCTTCGACGTAAAACCAAAGAAAATAGTAAAAGGCGAGCGCTACTTCCAGGGACGGATCTGGGTCGACGATGAAGACTTGCAGATAGTCAAAGCGCAAGGTCAGGCGGTTCCTGAAGTTGGCGAGCAGAAGTTTCCGCGGTTTGAAAGCTATCGAGAAAACATCGACGGCAAATACTGGTTCCCTACCTACATTTATGTTGATGACGTGCTTGAGTTCAAGCGGGGACCGGTCCACATGAAGATGGTGGTGCGGTTTACAAACTATAAGAAGTTCGGCGGCAGAATTCGAATAGCTGACGAAGGCGAGACGGCGACCGAAGATGATGTCAAGGCAGCCGAGAAATCGAAAGCAGGAACACCGGCCACGAAGCCGCCTGATCCTCAGGCCAAGCCCGACCCCAAAAAGCCAAAGAAACCTTGATGCATGATGCTCGACATTGCTCGGACGATCGTCGCATCCCTGTTAATCGCGGCGGCCGCCTGGCCGCCGCCAGTATTGCGGGCCTATCAAAGACCCTCCCCTTCTGAAATACTTTTGGCCGCAGCAGAGCGCGGTAAAGCACTGCTGGCAGCGCTACAAGACTACAGTTGTTACGCTGAGCTCACGATCGAAACTGTCAGCCAGGCCGACACGATTACCGGAAAGTACTACCGGTTCTCTCACATTTCATTCGACCGCCACGGCAATCGTCAGGAAAGAGTGCTCGAGAATACTTCGACTCTGCCGGCTGATGTTCCGATCGGAACTCAAACAGCCAATAACTTAACCCGCGTTTACCAATTTATTGTTAGCCCCGAAACCCTAAATCAATATGAGCTGAATTACGTCGGCCGGGAGCGCATCGACGAGCTCGATACCCTGGTTTTCGACGTTAAGCCAAAGATAAAATTGCCTGACCCCGACAAGAGCGATGATCGGTATCTAAATGGGCGAGTCTGGATTGATGAACAAGACCTTTGCGTTGTCAAAGTCTCCGGTTACGCGCTGCCCCAACCGAGCGCGCGTCGAACTCCGAAATTCGAGACGTATTTCCAGAATTACGATCGGTATTGGTTTCCCGCATACACGTCGGCCGACGACACCATTAAAGTAGGGCGTTATCTGACCCGCGTAGTGGTTAACGTCCGGTTTACCGGGTACAAGAAAGCGAGTACGAGGTGATGAATGACACATCAGTCGTATTCAACCGAGCCTTCCTATTCCGGACTCGTGTCGCATGGGCACTGCTTGTATTTGTCGCTTCTCTTCTGGTGTATGGGCGTACTCTCGCCCCTACTGTCGCGTTCGTAGACAGCGGCGAATTGACCGTAGCCGCAAGCTCGCTTGGCGTAGCACACCCGCCCGGCTTCCCGCTTTATGTTGCGCTCGCCCACCTGGCTACGCTGGTTCCTATAGGCAATGTGGCGGTCAGGGTCAACTTCGCATCGGCAGTTTTCGCGGCCCTTGCTTCGTCGGTCGTCTGTCTGGTCGTGTTTGAGGCCATGCTGACTTCGCACGTCCCGCGCTTCATCGCCAGAGTTCAAAGAAAAGCAGGTCGCAAGAAATCAAAAAAGACCGGCGCTTCGGCGCAACCTCTAAAGGAAGGGGCGCCTCGAAGCCTGGTCAGTTTGGTGGCTTCGTGTCTGATTTCGGGCGTTTTGCTGGCCTTCTCGCGCACGCTATGGGCCTATGCCACGATAGCCGAGGTCTACACGCTGACCTCGCTCCTAATCCTCGTCGTTTTCCTGTTGATGTTCCGGTGGCGCCGTCGATTCATTGAAGGGCGCCGACCGGCTTCATCGCGGAACGAGGACGGCGACGATGTCTTGAACGCTGGCGCGACTGGCTCCGCGGTAAATAGGTCCTCGCCTTCGCAGCCGGTCGGCACTGCTTACGGTACTCTTTATGCCGCTGCGTTTGTATTTGGGCTAGCGCTCGGCGTTCATCACGTGAGCGTCGGGCTGATGTTACCCGCATTGGCGGTTCTGGTGTTCACTACGGCGCGAGCCGGGTTTTTCGCAAGCAGGCGATTCTTATTCGCCGCGCTGTTTGCCATCGCGGGACTCGTGGTGGTCTATGCTTATCTCCCGATCGCTGCGTCTCGATCGCCGATAATGAACTGGGGTGATCCGAGAACCTTAGAGCGATTCTGGTGGCAGATAACCGGTAGACAATATCAAGTATTCTTTTCATATTCGCTGTCGACTGCCGCTAGCCAGTTCGGTGGTTTTGTAAAACTTCTTGCGCGCGAGTTCGGTCCGTGGTGGTTTCCCGCTGCGCCCGCGTTGATGCTGGCCGGATTTGTTGCTGTTTTTAGACGTGACAAACCGCTGTTCTGGTTTCTAGTCCTGGTAATCGCCGCCGATCTTGCTTATGCGCTCGGCTATGACATCGCTGAAGACAAAGACGCGTATTATTTGCCTGCTTTGATCGCGATGACAATCTCGGCGGGTTTTGGCGCCAAGTGGTTAATCAACAAAGCCACATCGGCGGCTGCCGCGTTTAAGGGCCGGCAATTCATCGCGGCTGCTGTGGTATTGATCGTGATGATTGCCGCACTTGGGGGAAACTGGTCGTACAATAACCGAAGCCGCTACTTCCTTGCGCAGGATTATTTCGACAACATCCTTGCGACGGTTGAGCCGGGCGGGATGTTGCTCACGCGCGATTGGCAGGTCTATTCGCCTTCGTTGTACTTTCAGAAGATCGAACACCGGCGCGAGGACGCCGTTGTGATCGACGTGAATCAGCTCCGGCGATCGTGGTACTTCGACTATCTGCGTAAGGCCTACCCGACACCGATGGAGCTGGCCAGGAATCAAATTGAACCGTTTCTGGAAGACCTCCGGCATTGGGAGCACGATCCGGACCTGTATCAGCGTGACTTGACTCTCAATCAGCGAATCAATTCACGATTCTACGAAATGATTCTCGCCTTCGTGACAAACCACATTCGATCGGCGCCGGTTTACCTGACCCTGGATATCGCAGGTGATCGAGAAGGACAGGATGCGGAGTTGACCAAATCGCTTGCGGCTTTGTATCAGTTTGTTCCAAAAGGCCTTGTCTTTGAGATAACTACGGGCCGCGAGTTCAGGCAGCTTTCGGATCATCAGCTCTCTACACGTGGCTTGGCCGACGGCACAATCGAGTTTGAAGACAACGACGTGGTCACACAAAAGGTGATTCCAGTCTATGTCAATATGTTGTACAACCGCGGCCGGTATTTATCGGTTTACGGCCATCACGAACAGGCTGTTGAAGCTTTCAAGCAATCCTTATCACTGAACCCGAGGTTCACACCTGCGCAGCAGGCTATGAACGAAAGTCTGAATGCGCTTCGTAAGGGGATTTCGAACAGTCCGCCTTGATCACCGGCGAGTGTTGCCGCGCACTTCTCAACAAAGCCCCGGATATCTATAATGCCATCGGATCCAGCTAATGCCGAATGCCGAACCAGGAGAGAATCTTCCGGGACGCTCGCTGAGCGCGGGGGAAATATTTGTCGAAATGAAGCGACGCCTCGAGCAGGGCGCGAGCGCCGCTATGGCCACGGTAGTCAAGACGCGCGGATCGACTCCGCAGCAGACCGGGGCCAAGATGGTGATATTCGATGACGGTTCATTTATTGGGACCGTGGGTGGCGGATGTGTGGAAGCGGACATATGGGCCGAAGCCCGCGATGTGCTCAGGACAGGAAAGACCGACATCTATCACTTCAATCTGAACGACGAATATGCGGAAGCCGAAGGGATGGTGTGCGGCGGCCAGATGGATGTGCTGATCGAGCGATGGGTCTACGACGACGATTAATAAGGATCGACAGGACAATCGGCGAAAGATTCTCAAAGCAGTTGCGAAAGGACCGCGGACCTCACCCGCCTATTACGTTTCATATTGTTCCTTTGTGCTAGACTCTCGATATGTCGGACCAGCGTGTGCTCATAGTGGACGATGAAGAACCGGCGCGCCAGGGTCTCAGCGAAGTGGTGGCCGGCTGGGGCTATCTCACCGAGACTGCTGGAGACGGCCGTGAAGCCATCGAACGCGTTGAGAGCTTTGCCCCGCATGTCGTGATCACCGATGTCGTGATGCCAAAACTCGACGGCTTCAAGCTCCTTGCGCATCTCAGAACCGAACAGCCCGAAGTCTCTGTGGTTCTGCTCACCGGTCAGGGATCGGTGGATGCGGCAATCCGCTCAGTCAAAGACGAGGGCGCGTTCTACTACTTTGAGAAGCCGATCGACATGCGCAGGCTCCAGCTTGTGCTGCGGAAGGCGGCAGAATACAGCAGCGCACGGCGCGAGAACGAACTCCTTCGCCGGCAGCTTCGCCAGTACGGCGCATTTGGGGATATGGTCGGCGCGTCCGACGCCATGCGAGAAGTCTATACGGTTGTCGAGCAGGTTGCTCCAAGCGCGGTATCCGTTTTGGTCACCGGAGAATCGGGCACCGGAAAGGAAATGGTGGCGCGCACGATTCACAAGCTCAGTCCGCGCGCAAACCAGCCGTTTATCGCGATTAACTGCGCTGCCGTGCCCGAAACTTTGATGGAGTCAGAATTGTTCGGTCACGAAAAGGGCGCGTTCACAGGCGCGGCAAACAGGCGGATTGGCTGCTTCGAGCTTGCGAACAACGGCACGCTGCTGCTGGACGAGATTGCGGAGATGCCGATCCTACTGCAGGCGAAGCTGCTGCGGGTGCTGGAAGACGGAAAGCTGTGGCGGCTCGGTTCGACCAAGGAGACCTCAGTCGACGTCCGGGTGATCGCAGCGACCAACAAGGACCCTCTGAAGGCTGTGCAACAGGGAGCGTTGAGAGAAGACTTGCTGTACCGTTTGAACGTTATTACGATCAAGCTTCCGGCGTTGCGTGATCACCGCGACGACATCCCTCTGCTGGTTCAACACATGATCGATGAGTTGAGCAGGCGCCACAATAAGACGGCGCGCCTCATATCGCCGGACGCGATGGAAGCTCTCATGGGCTGGCATTGGCCCGGGAATGTACGCGAGCTCAGGAACGTTGTCGAACGCGCGGTGGTCATCTGCGAAGGAGAGCAAATAGAGCGACGCCATCTGCCTTTTAACATCACCGGCCAGGAACCCTCACTCACCGCGGACGCTGTGATGATACCGATCGGAATGCCCCTGGAAGAGGTCGAGCGACGAGTGATACTGAGCACGCTCGCCCGGACCGAACACAACAAAACCCGAACCGCCGAGACTCTGCATATCAGCCTCAAAACGCTTCATAACAAACTGAAAGCGTACAGAGAAGCGGGATTGGTTAAAGAGGAGGGGTAACCTCCCGGTGTGGGAATCGCGTGACGTGGCCAAGCGATAACTCTAGCTTGTCGGGATCGATATGGCGACGACGGTAACCGCAAGAGAACATCTTCAGCAAGCCGGCGAAGCGGATGTGTTGCGCGACGAGCAGGCTGCCGCTTCGACGTGGTTAAGGCTTGGTGTTCGTGCGCGACAGATTGCTTTAATAACTCTCCTTGTGGCCCTGGTTGTCGTAGTTACTACCGCGGTAAACATCGCGAATCTCACCGCTGTAATAATAAACAGGACCGCGAATGAAGCCAGCCAGGTATCGCGCCAGATTAACTATGCCGTTAACCAGGAGCTCGCGGATGCCAGTACCACTGCCGATCACCCCGACGCCTACTCCGCTTTGGTAAGCGAGCACTCTGGAGTGCGCGGGCTCATGGATTCAACGCTCGTTACTTCGAATACAATCGCATATCTGTACTTGGCCAACGTCAGTGGGCAGATTATCACCGACTCGGCGGGGCGACTCGAGCTGGCAGCTAACCGGCATATGATCGGCGACGTGCCGGCCGACCGGCCGAACCTCGACCAGCTTGCTGATCAGAACGGCTACGTGCAACTCGCGCGAGTGCTATTCGGGCCGAAGATCTACGAGTATCAAAAACGCCTGGAGAGCGATGGTTCGTTTGCCGCCGAGCTTCATATCGGCGTGTCCGCATCAGCCGTCGGGAAAGAGCTGCTTGGCCCAATTGCCACAAACTTGATCATCGGGCTGGTGGCGATCGTGGCCGCTGCGGCGGTGGCTATTGGGTCCGCTAACTTAGTGTTGAGGCCGTTGGAACAAATATCGACCAGTATCGATCAACTTGGTCTGCCAGTCGATGCCCAAACGACCGGCGATCTGTCGCAGGACCAAATGGTAACCGGCGTAACGGCGCGATTGAGACAACTGGGCGAACGCCTCGCGGGCGAGCGAAGCGAGCTTGAAATAATGCGCGGACGTTTGCGCCAGGTAGTTAGCCATCTGGAAGAACGGTTGCTTCTCATAAACCGGGAAGGCCGGGTAATTCTTGCGAGTCCGGACGCCGAACAGATCCTTGGGATCAATGATGTTGAGATCAGCGGGCTGCCCATCGATGAGACATTGGGCAGCGACCACCCGCTTGTCATAACCGTCGAACGCGCATTCAGAGAGAGGCGATCCATCGCTCGCACTACGCTGGATCTTCTCGGCAGACCACATCCGCGACAGCTCATTGCTTCGGTTCAGTACATCGAGGACGCCGGGGAGCCCGTAGGCGCCCTGGTCCTCATGCGCGACTATGAGTCGTTTCAAAAATTCGAATCGCAATGGGATTTATCAAAAAAGCTCGCCGATCTTGGACGCATCACATCGGGCATTGCCCACGAAGTCAAAAACCCGCTAAATGCAATGGTGATCCACCTGGAGATTCTTCGCTCCAAGCTCGAATCGGGCAACTCGGATCCGCGTCCGCAACTCGAAATACTCGACTCCGAGATTAAACGCCTGGATCGAGTCGTTCAGACTTTCCTCAATTTCACATGGCCGGTTGAGGTACACCTTCAGCCAATCGACCTGAACACTATAGTCACCCAGGTAACTGCGCTGGCTTCTACCGAGGCGCAAGAACGCGGCGTGACTATCAACAAGCACCTGGACCCGGGTTCTCCGGTAATCAAAGGCGATTCGGATCTTCTTAAACAAACGCTCCTCAACGTCATCATCAACGGATGTCAGGCGATGCCCGAGGGCGGGCCTCTCACGGTGGCCACGTCCCAGGGCGAGGACGGTTCGGCGAGGATTACCATCACAGATCGCGGTGTTGGGATCGCCGACGAGGATCAAGAGAGAATATTCAATCTGTACTACACCACGAAAAAGGGTGGAACCGGAATCGGGTTAGCACAGGCGTTCCGGGCAGTGCAGCTTCACGGCGGAATGATCCGCTTCGACAGTCAGATAGGTGTCGGAACTACCTTCGAGATCATCCTTCCCGCGGCGGTCTGAGCCGAATTTCATCTGCAAAAGAAATCCAACATTTATCAGCGCACGCGACGGGCGCGGGGCTCATCAGATTGCCTGAGTCTTGTTTTGCGAATGGGTGCTCACGGAGGCAGTTAGTGTTCTCGCAATCATTCAAGCAGGTTTTGGCCGCCGTGGCCTCAACTTTTTTGTTTTCAGCGACTTTCATAGCTCAAGATCGAGATACTCTTCTAAGAACAACGCGGCCGGCGATCGCGCAGGAGCAACGACAACGGACAACCAACATTGTGACAGTCAAGAGTCTACCCGATGAGCGCAGATCAAACCCTTTGTTGATGCAATAACTTTTTCGTGGTCGCCGCGCGCGAATCGAGGTACAATTCAAGCCGGATTCTTGACACGGAATCCAGGCTATGGTTGAATCGGCCCCGGTTGGCGGATTTATCTGACGGCCTCCACTGTTTGTTTTCACCCCCCGAAAGATACGGTTGTCGGACATGGAATTGAGCGCGCTTTTGTAGCGCAGCGTATCGAACCGGATACAGGTTCTACGAACCGTACATAGAAGTTGAAAGGTTGCAGGATATGAAGCAGTTTTGCTGGACCATTTCCGCCCTTTTTGCATTCGCTCTCATAGTTGTCATCGCCCAGCCGGCTAATGCGACCACCGCAATAATGCTGTCGGACAGCGAGATGATCGTGCATTCGCGTGTCATCGTGAGCGGCAGTGTTCGGTCGGTGATGAGCAATTCGGACAGTTCAGGGATGGTGTGGACTTATGTGGAGGTGCACGCCGATCGTGTGCTCAAGGGAGACCTGCGTGAAGAGACGATCGTGCTCAAGCAGATGGGCGGAACGCTCGGCGAATCGGGCGTACGCATCGTCGGGCAAGCCGAATTCACGCGCGGTGAGCGCATCCTTCTGTATCTGAACACCGGAGTCGATGGCACTCTCCACGCCGCACACGGGTTCATGGGCAAGTTCTCGGTTGTAGAAGATAGTTCGGGCGTGGAGTTTGTAGAGCGCTCAAACCATGCGGACGAAGTCGAATTCCTGGCGCGTACGAGCCCCGGCGAGGTGACCAACCGTGCGCGCCTGGACTCCTACATCAGCAAGATCAAACGCACGCTGAGACGAGAGTCGGCGCTCATTGCGGAGATTGATGCCGCAAGAAGCGGAGAGCTTCTGGTCGCCGTGCCGCACGAGTTCTCGCGCAGCAAGAAACAACCCGGCGGGTTCAGCCCGGAGTTCACGTTTTTCGCCGGTCAGGTACGCTGGATGGAAGCAGATGCAGGTCAGCCCATTCGCTATTTTCTAAACCCAAATGGGCCTGTTTCTGGCGGAGGCAGTACCGAGATTGGACGGGCGATGGCGGCGTGGACAAATCAAAGCGGGGCGTCGATCACCCTCCAGGTGGCTGGCCAGACAAACAGTTGCGGAATAACCTTTGACAATCAAAACACAATCTCATTCGGAGACTGCTTGAACCAGTTGGATCCTCCAATCGGATGCGCAGGTGTTGTCGCGTTGACCGCTATCAGTTACATCCAGGAGCAGAGAGTGATTGGCGGAATCACCTTCAACAAGCTGCTTGAAGCAGATACTGTGTTCAATGACGGGATGAATTGCTTTTTAGCAAACTCGGCCAATCTAGCCGAGGTGGCCTGCCACGAATTGGGTCACTCAATCGGACTCGGTCACTCAGCCGATCTCGCGGCACTGATGTGGCCCACGGCGCACGGCGGAGGGCGCGATGCTAATCTGGGGACAGATGACAAGAATGGAATTCTTGCAATGTATCCGTCGTCGTCTGGAGGAGGCGGCGGTCCCGGCCCTGTCCCGGTTGTCCCGGTAAGTATCTCGACATTCAACGTAAGCGACGCCGTGGTGGGCAGGTTTTATTCGTTGACGCTGACGGCGACCGGCGGAACTCAGCCATATCGATGGTCGGTGATCGGAGGTTCACTACCGTCCGGGCTTAGCCTATCCGTTAATGGCACAATTGAGGGCGTCCCAAATTTTGTGGGTTCATCGGCGTTTGTGGCACAGGTGATCGACTCCGGGAATCCGCTTCGTTTTGACTCCAAGTGGTTCAGCATAACGGTTCGTGAAAACATTGGAAGTCCGCCCGGTTTTCCGAACATCACCCGCGTGAAGCTGAAGGGATCCAAGAAACTCTGGGTTTTCGGCGAGAACTTCCGGGCGGGTGCCAGGATCGTCATAAACGGCCGGCTATTCGAGCCCGTACAGTTCGTGCAAGAAGGGTCGCAGTTTCAGCTTCTGGCAAAAGGGAAACTCAACCTCGGCGCGCAAGGAACAAACGTAGTGGTGGTCTCCAATACGGATAACAGTTCCGTGCCGTTCATCTTCTAGGTGGACGGAAGGCATCAGCGAGATGTCCTCTGCGCCCTGAATCTATGTTGTCAGGCACAGTGTTGGTTGGGCCGGCGCAGACACTTTTAGATTCAGACCGCGCGAATCCTACTTCGCCTAACTCGGTGGTTCATCGAGCCAAGGCGAACTCCCATCTAAAACAGATTTAGTCGAGACTATGTCGGCAAACGTCCGGCGATGGTGGAAATGTGCGAATGCATCTGCTAATCTCTTTCCCCTCAACGGGCGCTTAGCTCAGTTGGTAGAGCACTGTGTTCACACCGCAGGGGTCACTGGTTCGAGTCCAGTAGCGCCCATTTTGACCCGTGTGATTCAAGGTATGAGTTATTAGTTATGATGAGACGGCCTAGTAAGGTAATCAGCAGAAAGACGGACTCGGTTCGCATCATAAAGATCACCGGGCGTCTTGACCCCGGTGATGGTCCAGATCAACTCTTCCAGATGGTTCAGGATTTTGTTGAGGAAGATGAGGTTAGTTTTCTGTTGGATCTACGGAGCGTGACTTACATCAGCAGCACCGGAGTCGGTAGTCTGATAAAGGCCTACCGCTCGGTGTTAAAAAAGAAAGGCCAGTTAAAGTTACTTTCGCCTTCACAGTCGGTGCGAAACATTCTGGCGATTTCGAAGCTCGATGGAGTGTTTGAAATCTTTTCCGATGAGAGCGAAGCCCTCGCCAGCTTCAAGGAAAACGAGGCTTGAGGGGTATCAGGGTTTTCGCTCTCTCTTCGGAGGAGGTTCCTTTGGTTTTTCCTGGCTACCTTTGTCCTTTATGACCGGCGGGCCCGGGGGATTCTTCTTTTCGTCCTTACCCCTTTTTTGCGCCAACGCAACCGAGCCATTTGGAGGAGCCGAGACCATGGTGGTCACGCCAAATACCGAGAGTGTAATTATGAGAACTACTTTCTTCATTTCATCGCTTCCAACTTCGTTAGGATAGCACCTTTGGAGCCGGTGCCAAACACCTTTTTAATCATCTCGATCGGGCTCGTCCTTCGTACGCCTTACATGTTCCGCAACAACCATTCCAAATATGCCGTTCTGCCAAATGCTGGGATATCAGGGTTTAGGGTGCCTGCTGGCATCTTCGCTCTGGCAACATCAAACCTTTCAGTTTAGTCGCGCACCTTTTAGTGCATTAATCGGATGCCCGGATCAGTGGAACGCGTTGGCAGGTCCCTTGAGTTTTAGCGGGCGGTGGAGGGCAACGGTCGGGTGAAATTACGTCGAGGTGCTACCAAGCTACTTCTTTCTTTTAACCACGGCTTCCTTTAATTGTTTTCCTGCGCTGAACCTCACGGCCCTGGTTGCGGGTATCTTTATTCGCTCTGCGGTGTGAGGATTGTGCCCGCGCCGCGCTCTTCGGTGAGACACTGCAAACGTACCAAATCCGACCAGGGTTACCTTGTCGTTCTTTCGCAGGCTGTCGGCGATCGCCTCCTTCACCGCGTTGATCGCTCTCTCCGCCTCGGCCTTACTGATCGAGGCCCGCTTCGCCACCTTCTCGATCAAATCCCCCTGATTCATCGCGCCTCCTAAATGTCGTAGGGTGCCTACCCTTTGGCCCAATATATAGTAGCCGTTTCGCCGGGTTTATAACATTCGGTCTTCGCCCTGTCAATAAGTTTCTTTGTGGCGATCCCCTGAAACCGGTTCTGGCAGCCCGATTCAAGGCTGCTCGTGCTTCGCGGTGCTCCCGGCGTCACTCCATCTGTAAGACGACCTTTAAACACTGCGGCGCCGCGGCTTCTTCGAATGCACGCAAACCTTCTTCCAGCGCCAGTCGTTGGGATATGAGAGCGCTTAAATCGATGGGGTTGCTGACGAGAAGATCCAACGCGGATCGAAAGCGCCCACAACGCGAGCCGACAATCGTCACCTCGTTAACAACAATCTGAGACAGCTCAACAGGAGTGGTTTGATGATGAGTCGATTTCAGAACTACCCTACCTCTTGGCTTTACAACAGATAGCGCAGTCGCCAACCCGGACGGCGATCCACTAGCTTCGATCACCACATCAAAACTCGCTGAACACTCGCTCAGCAGCGAGGGCTCGTCCAACAACACGCGATGAGCACCAAAGCTTTGCGCCAGCTCAAGCTTCTCCCGGTGCCGTCCGATTACCGTCAACAAACTCGTTCGAGCAAGCGCGATGACGACTAGTTGGGCAAGTTTGCCATCCCCTATGACAGCAACCGCGTCGGCGCTTGTGATCTCGACTTGTTCAAGAATGTTGCACGCAGCCGCCAGAGGCTCGACAAACAGTGCAGCGTCGTCACTCACTGAACTCGGCACTTCGATCAGGTTTCGAGTGGGGAGTGAAAGGAACTCCGCAAAAGCGCCGTCCCGTCCCTTGATCCCAAGCACAGTTCTGTCAGCACAGTGTCTCGGATCGCCAAGCAAGCAAAGTTCACAACGGCCGCATCCGGCATTTATCTCGCCTACAACTCGCTTCTCCATTAACAACGGATCCGGAGACTCAACCACGCGACCCACGAATTCATGACCAGGTATTCCATGAAAACCGGCGTAGCCTTTCACGATTTCGAGGTCTGTATTACAGATACCAGCGCAGATCACCTGCACCAGGGCTTCATCTTCCCGCCGAGGAACAGAGGCATTGCGTTCGAACCTAAGATCGCCGCTAAAGGTGAGAGCTTTCACAATTGAGTTTGATTAGCGAGTAGAGACGCTGACGTTGCTCACCGAAACTCGCCGCCGTTCGTTGAGCGCTAAAGAATCTGTTTCGCAAACCAGCTACTCAAGTCGTCTAATGCGTCGAGCAAACCGATTCTTCCACACCCGATAAGGCGGCGCAAGCGGAGCTTCGGCATAACTTTCCAAAGGGATTTACCGCCGTTATACTCAAACTCAATCGATTAGAAGGAGAACTTCTGGAGAAGAAACACTACCATCTTGTAGGTATCTGTGGGACAGCGATGGCGTCGCTCGCCGGAATGCTCATCGAACAAGGGCACAAAGTTACCGGTTCAGACGAAAACGTCTACCCACCAATGTCGGTCGAACTGCAGCGGCTCGGGATTCCGGTGCGCCAAGGGTTTAGCCCGGACAACCTTGCCGAGCAGCCGGACGTCGTCGTCGTCGGCAATGCAATTACTCGCGGCAACCCTGAGCTCGAGCATTTGCTAAACCAAAAAATTCATTACACTTCAATGGCCGCGGTTGTTAAAGACAACTTCATTCGTAGCCATCATTCGATTGTAGTTGCCGGCACACACGGTAAGACCACCACCACTTCGCTGATGGCCTGGGCAATGGAATGCGCCGGCGCAAACCCATCTTTTCTGATCGGTGGCGTCGCGGAGAACTTTAAATCGTCGTTTCGCGTAACCGGCGGGCCTTTCTTTGTCATCGAAGGCGACGAATACGACACGGCCTACTTCGACAAAGGGCCGAAGTTCATGCACTACCTGCCCGACACGGTCATTTTGAATAACGTTGAGTTCGATCACGCTGATATCTATCGCGACATAGATGCAGTAAAGTTTGCATTCAGCCGGCTGATCAATCTCATTCCCAGCAAAGGTCGATTGATCGCCGGGTGGGATTCAGACCTGGTGAGAGAGCTCTCAGCGCGAGCCTTCTGTCCCGTAGAGAGCTTTGGCCTGGGTGACGGAGCTCGATGGCGCGCTGATGACGTGAATGTTTCATCCGAAATTACCACCTTCACCGTGCGGTTCGAAGGAGGAGTGTTCGGGCGTTATGAGACCCCGCTCGCCGGCCTGTTTAATGTGCGCAATTGTCTTGGCGTTATAGCGGCATGCGATGCGCTTGGCTTCGATCGGGCGGCCGTCGCCGATGCACTGGCTGCCTTCAAGAGCGTCAAGCGCCGTTTGGAAGTGCGAGGTCAGGTCCGCGGCGTGACTGTGATCGATGACTTCGCGCATCATCCGACAGCCGTTCGTGAAACTCTTCAGGCCGCGCGGGCCAGGTATCCCGGGCGCCGAATTGTGGCGATCTTCGAGCCTCGATCCTACACGGCGCAGATAAAGTTGTTCCAGCAGCAGTTCGAGGATGCGCTTGCGGAAGCGGACGAGATAATAGTCGCGAGGCTGTTTCACCCCGAGCGGTATACTGCGGACACCGCAATATCTCCGGAGGAGATGCTTGAGAACCTTCGCGCTCGGGGTCGTGAAGCTCACCACATCGCGGAGCCCGACGACATTGTTGCGAGACTTGCCCCGCGTCTCACGGCCAACGAAGTCGTGGTGATAATGTCTAACGGATCATTCGGCGGGATTCACGACAAGATGCTCAAGGCGCTTAGGGACGCCGAGACGATCGCGCAATTTGATAAGAGTTAGCTACTTGGTGGCAGCGGGCGCGTCGGCAATGACGCTAAGACGCCCCTTGGGCTCAATCCGTCCGCGCAAAACGTTCTTGATCGGATTAGGCAGGAAGAACTCAGCAATTCTCACAATGCTGTCGACCAACTCCTTAATATCTCGCTGTCCCTTCCAGTGATCCATAACAACCCGATGGTCAGCACGGTTGAACAGCCTCAGTATTGAGATTGCCAGCAAGTAAGAATCATCCACCTGGCCGATAAACGGGATAAAGTCCGGAATAATGTCGAGCGGAACGATGACATACATTATGATGCCCGCCAGGATTGCCTTATCGGCCTGAGAGACGCGCTCATCTCGCAACAAGCCGACCAGCAGCCCTACCAGGTTTGGGACGAAGAGCAGCAGTTCCCGCATTTTTCGTTTCATTTTGCGCTGTTCTAACATCCAATTCCTCCGGAGTGTGGGTTGAAGCTGCGACAAAGTACGTCTTGTATTCTAGGTACCGCGCTCATCTACGTCAATTTAGAGACTGAGTTATTCCCCACTCGGGTGCCCGGCAATTCGACCGCTCTAACACTTAATGACCGGCAACACAGTCCCTACTGCTGAAAAAGCCGTTTGGTTGACACGCATAAAATCGCTACGATAACATTTCTGCACTTGGACAGTTGGTTACTCACATTCATTCGATCATAACGCGTAGAATCCAGGAACAGGTAATTCATGAGCAAAAAGAAGCGCACCAGCCCTAAGACATTCGAGCGCCCTGTCGAACCGATTAAGATTCAGCGGGGCTGGATAATTGGACTAATACTCGGCGTTACGTTTCTCACGTTTGCCAATACTCTCAACAATGGTTTCGCCTACGACGACCAGACGTTCATCCTTCAAAATCAGATAGTGCAGAGCTCGAGTTTGAAAGAGGCGGTATCGAAACTTCCGGTCGTGCTGACAACCGAGCTGTGGTTCTATCGAGTGATGCAGGACAAGGATCCTAACAAGGACAACGCACCCACGACGCCTTACTATCGGCCGACATTCTCGATCTTCCACATGATTTGTTGGCAGCTCTTTCAAGCCAACCCGATAGGCTGGCATTTATTGAATATTCTCGTGCACATGTTGGCGGTGTATTTTGTGTTTCTGATTGTCGAGAGGCTTTCAAAGGATCTCAAACTGGCCACTATTGCTTCGGTGCTTTTTGCTATTCACCCGCTAAGAACTGAATCGGTTGCCTGGATTTGCGGCGTCTCCGATCCATTCCTTGCAATCTTCATGCTGCCGTCTTTTTATCTTTATGTTCGTTATCGTGATGAGGGCAGGACTTCGTTGCTGGTCGGTGCACTAGGGCTGTTTCTGTTTGCTGCATTCACAAAGGAACCAGCCGTAGCGCTGCCTTTGTTTATCGGGGCTTACGAGCTTTTCATCGTCAATCAGGACAAGCCCTTCCGTGACAGGCTGAAGCCCGCGATAACATACCCGTTGTATTTTCTTTTGGTGTCCGCTATCTACTTTGTGGCGAGGTTCTATGCTCTTGGGTTTGCGGTCAACAACAGCAACTTCAAAAGCTATCCCGTACTAGGCGTTCTTCTAACAATTCCGATTGTAATTTGGAAGTACATCCTCCTGCTGATTTGGCCCGTCGACCTCTCGGTGTTTCACGGCACTAAGATAATTAAGACTCCCCTCGATCTTGAGTTCATCGTGCCGTTTCTTGCTTTGATCGGATTGGCATTGGCGCTTTGGCGGCTGCGTAATTCGATGATCGCGAGGTTCGCCCTTCTGTGGTTTGCAATTAATTTGCTGCCCGTTCTGAACCTGAGCGCCTTTTCGGAGGACTTTCTAGTTCAGGAGCGTTATGTTTACATCCCGTCAATTGGGTTCTCCTTACTGATTGCTATAGCAATTGCCAAGGCTCCAATCGAGAGGTGGTTCCCGCTCAAAAATCGGTTGTTAGCCCAAACCGCACTCACAGGATTGCTGGTGATGATGCTTGCAGCCAAGAGCCTGGCTCAGAACACTACCTGGAAAGACGATCTGACTGTCTGGACCCATGGCGTCGCGGTCGCCTCCGAGCAATCGATGCCACACTACGTTCTTGCGCACAAGCTGATCAATGTCGGCGAGTTTGAGAAGGCTGCTTACCACTTAGAAGAATTTCTGAAGCTCTCTCCTGACAACCTAATAGCGACGAGTAATCTTGCTTCAACCAACGTAATAATGTACCAGAATGCGGCCGCGCAGAATCCCGGCGCTGCGGATCGAGCATTGCTCGAGCGCGCACTTGAGCTATGCGAGAAGGGTCTGGCCAAGCAGCGGGACTTCGCCCCGCTGTGGGACACGCTTGGGACGATTTATACTTTTGAAACCGGTTTCAAGAACTACGATCGCGCGATCGCATGCTTTCAACGCGGTCTTGGCTATAGCCCGGACAATGCGATGATAACCTTTCACCTCGGCGGAACGCTGACAAAGAAAGGGGATTTCGAGAACGGCGTACGTCACTTGCAGATTGCGCTTGAATTGGATCCCCGGCTTGCGGACGCGCACAAGTTCTTGGCGTATGCGTACCGAGGGCGAGGTCAGCTCCGGGAAGCTGTCGATGCGCTGAGCACCTATCTCAAGCTTCTGCCGAATGCACCTGATGCTTCCAAGGTGGCCAAAGACCTTCAAGATTTTCGCGCGCAGTTGAGTGCTTCTTCTCCCCAGAGCTAAGTTCCCGGGGAGCCAGTCGAGCAACAACAGTGTGCACTCACCGACCCTACGACTGCTTACGGGCTCCATCCTTAAGAGCGGCTTCTATAGCTGCTTTCAAGGATTCTTTTGTTCTATCACGAGCCCGTTTGCCGTTTATGAACACACTCGGGGTCGAATCTATGCCGATCCTCTCACCGTCGGCAAGATCTCTCTTCACCCTACTCGAAAATCGGCCCGAATCGAGCGCCGCATCAAACTTGGCGCGATCGAGTCCAAGCCGAGTCGCGTATTCTTTTAGCCTGGGAACCTCCAGCGCCTTCTGATTCGCGAATAGAAGCGCCGAGTACTCCCAGTACTTGCCCTGCTCACGCGCAGCCTCCGACGCTTCTGCCGCTTTGAACGCGCGGGAGTGTTGAGCGAGTGGAAAGTTGCGCACTACCAATTTCACTTTGTCGCCGAACTCTTTCGCAACCTCCTCAAGCACTGGCTGAGTCGCTCCGCAGCTTGGGCACTCATAATCGGTGAACTCCACAATCGTTACCGAAGCATTTGCCCCGCCCTTCCAGGGACGATCATCAATTGCGATCTCGAATACCAGAGGGTCCGGCATCTTTAGGAATACCTGGAGGTTTGCTCCCGTCCTCAATTGCACAGCGTACTCCTCGGCAGCTTTTTCCTGCGCCTGACCCTGCAGATATTGAATGACCTGGGGGCGCAGTTCGTCGAAGGTGCCCTGAACCGTCGCTTTGTTCACTTCATAGAGCTTACGAGCCTCTTCTTCGGTCACCGGCTTCACGCGCGGTCGTACTTCGGATTCGAACAAAGCCGCGGCAGTGACGTTTCTCCTTTTTGCTTCCGCTTCGAGCAACAGATCATTGATCTTCATATCAAGAGCTTGCTTGCGCAGTTCATAGACTTGTTCCTGAACGCTAAAGATCAGAGACTTCAGGGTATCCTCTATATCGCCCGAAGTTATGCGTTTTCCTTTAACGGTCGCAAATACTCGCGCACGGTCCGCATCAGTTTCGGGAGGCGTGGGGCTTTCAACCATCAACTTCACCGGTACGCGGACGCGGATTCGGTCTGCCAGCTTCTTGGCTTCCTGTTCGAGCCGCTGGCTTCGGATGTAGCTGATAATCTCTTCCTTAAGGTCTTTGAACTCTCCCTGAATGCGGCTCCTGTTTTGGTCGTAGAAAGCCTGGGCATCGGCGTCAGTAGGCTGCTTTACTTTTTGCGACACTTCGCGCTCGATCAAAGCCTCGGTTGTTATGCCCAGCCTCGCCGCTTCGGCCGCAAGCAGCCGGGCGTTGATCTCCACATCGAGCTGTCGCTTTCGCGCCTCGATCACCTGATTCTGAAGCGGTTGAACGCGATCCTTTATCACCTCGTCAACATCTTTGATCTCGATCTTCACGCCGTTCACAACTGCGAGTACATTCGACGGAACCTTTACCTCACACCCGCAATCGGCGTCCTTTTTGTCGGAGGGTTTTGACTGCGCAACGGTGTTCGATTGCGTTGGTCCCGCTTCTCCCGTCCTTGAGTGCTGCGGTTCTCCGTAAAATGCCGAATTCGATTTCGCTGTTATCGACGGAATCAGTGCTGCTATCGCGAGGAGTAGCAAAGTCCTTCTCATTGAACCCTCCCATAGATCTCGCTTGTTGGTGGTTGCCGGGGCCCAGGCGGTGCAGAGCCTTCAAGCACTCCCGGAAGTTCCACACTCCACAACCACCTGAGGTGGCGGTTTCGCGGTCTTAAAGTGTTACAGGTAAGATAGCCAGCTGGCAAGAGACAACTTATCGAGTTGTAGCGGTCACCGGCGCGGGTAACCATTACTTCGGGAAGGAGCGTCGCTGGAGGCAAGTGAGACAAATCCCGTCAAACACTCTTCTTCAAGAAAGGATCTCAACCATCTGTTAGAGTATCGCTCAATTGCGAGTCCAAAATCTTGTTCCGGAGTGAATGGAGGTTTGCCGAACGGAGAGTGAAGGTTCAGGGGACAGAGCGGGACATCTCCATCCCCCGTCACACGGTCGCGACCTCCGATAACCCGGAAACTCGAGGTCACCGTCATCTTCTAGCGGGGTCACCGTTAGTCCCCGCTATCGCAGTGTCCAACCTCTCCTCTCGAACTCTTTCGACGAGCACCTCAAAACTAGTTGGCCGATCGACCCCTTTTCATTGTTCAAAAAGCGAATCGAACGGATCGACTGCCTCGAACCGGCGGTCATTGCAAGCACGAGGAGGGGAAGTTGGTTACCACACATCGGACAAAACAGCGTAAGTCTCTCCCACATTGACTCACGCAACTTTCATAAAGGGCCCGGAGGTCGGCTCGGCACTGGTCGGAGATGTCCCTGGCGGGCGCTTCCCTAATGCCAGAAAACGCGACGAAGGAGATCATTAGCACACTCAAAAGCAGCACTTTTCTAGCTCTCATGTGACTATCCTCCTTGACTTGTCCCACGGGGTCTAAGCCGAGGCTCCGGCGGCCTAGCGGCCATGTGGAGCCTCATGTAGTGCGTTATCTCGCGCGATTAGTCAGCCGAGACTAGGCAAGTCAGTGTCGAACGTTGGGGATCGTGACGTCAGCCCTGCCACCCAAGCTTCGCTTCGTTCATCACAGGACCCAAGTGGTAGATCTTCCGTCAACCGGGTCCGCACTGAACCTATCGCCTCTCTTGAAGAACACAACTATAGAGGTATTTCTGGAACTCTTATACGGTCCCGAGACTGTACAGGTAGCACCCGTCTTACCGCTTGCGCTTATTTTGGTCGCAGTAGTTTCGCTCATTGCTGGTTTCTCCTTTGATGGTTAGAGGTTAGATTTCTAAGTACTGCTGATTCCATAGCGGCAGTACTAACGAACAAGCAAAAACTCAAGTATCAAGGGTCCTGTATGAGCGGTCGCCATACCCACGGATACATCGAGTTGTGACATGCAACGCCTCGTTCTTCTTCCTCACTATTCTTATGAGCTCCAACGATGATTGCTATTGAGTAAATTGAACAGTCGGCCGCCAGCCCCAGGGAAGCAGCCGGTCCGGCACATGCATTTCAATGTTGCGCTGCCTGATCGCCTTTATGTACTCAAGCGGACGCAGTGAGGGTTTGTATTTGGCATTGATTTCATCAATCGCGGCGCGATCGAGCTTCTGCAAGGTGACGTTTTGCCCGCAAGGCTCGAGCGTATTAGCCGCTTGTGTTATTAAATCCATCGCGTTGATGTAGGCGTCGACGGCCGGAAGCTTCCGATCCTTAAGAAGCTTGTCCCAGGCCTCGAATACTATATGTGTCTTCTTGAAGTCCCTGCCGGTTAGCTCAAAGCGTAAGACTACTGTTTCTTCTTTGGCCTGTGCTTTTTCTTCCTCGGTTTGCTCCCTGATCTGATCATAGATAGTCGTGGGGATGAGGCCGAAAACCGGGTGGCGACTTCCATCGTCGCCCGTCGCCAGATGAACGCCGAGGGGTTCAACTTTGGTCTCGCGCCCATCCATCATCGTCCACATTACGAATGCCGACTCGCCCTGCTGCTCTGGCCTTCTCCGTCCCACGAATGTGATGAAATACCTATGTGTTTGGACACGTTCCCATTGCAGTTCTTCACCGGATGCGATGTTGCGAGTTGAGAAGCTGTCCTCCTTGTATTCGAGTATGTTCAGCAGGGTTAGACCCGTAAGGAAGAAGTCATTCCCTTTCCCTGTGCTAAACTCGATCATCTTCGGTTTCGACGGGCTGTCCAGCTTATAATTCACCGAGTCCATTTGTTCGAAGTCCTGAGGCAGGGCGTTCGGCGCGTGGCCCATCAACATGACATAACCTTTCGGCGAAAAGTCGAAGAAGACAGGGTTTAATTGAGAGGTCGCGTTGGTTCGCCAAAATCCCGTTATATCGAAATCACAAACAGGCCGCTTCGGAGGCTGTCGTGCTTCTTGTCGGACGGATTGACTGAACACGAGCGAGCCGGCCGTCAGTAAGACGGCGACCACTGAATACAGCAGGACAGGTCGCTTCATTTTTCCAAACTCGTTTGGCAAAGCTACTCCGCTGCCACCGCGGCTTCTTTGAAGGAAGGCGGATCCGATGATGGGCAGCCTCGGATACCGGAATCCTTCGGGGATGGACTTGCGTCGGGAGAATGCGCGGGGGATAGCCACTACAGACTCCTATCCCCCGGACGCCTCTCCGCACGTTCTTCTATATCGCGTATATCGCGGTAGAAGAACCAGCCCCACGGAAGAAGTAGACATAGTTCACCGCTAATTATTTGGGGTCGCGAGTATCGCAGCTCCAGACTACTCACGTCAGGCCTCTCAGTGACCTGATTGCGGACTACCCGCACGGGTTGCCGCGTGGAATTTTTCGTCTCCGACGTGAAGCGACTCGTTCAACCGCTTCAGTTTTTGGAAATACAGGTACGGAATCCGCGTTGTTTCTGGCTTGTCCTGCGGCGAGTTTGAGATGTAATCCTGTATACTCCAATCGAGCTTGTACAGCTTGATTCGTTCCCCGCATTGATTGAGTGACTCGGTAACGCCCTTCGCCAGAAGAATATTGTCCATGGTAACGTCCGGGTACAGCAGGGCGCCCTCCCGGGCACGTCTATCCCAGGTCCGGACGATCTTCAACGCTCTCTCATACTGCACTCCAGTGATTTCAAGGCGGAACATCACTTCGGAATCGTTGTCGGTCTCCTTCATGAAATGACTGTAGACTTGCTCCGGAACCCTCCCGAAGTCCCAATAGCTGCCCCTGGGGAAGAGGCCCACCGCGTCGATCTCTGTCTTTCGCCCGTCGGTTTTGATCAGCATAGGGAACGAGGGCCCGCCGCCGTCATAAAACGTCCGGATACGTCCCGCCAGAACCATGAAATAGCGATTGGGATCCACTCTAGTCCAGCGGACGGCGTCTTGACCGAGTATCTTGACGGTAACCGACTTGTCATCGTACCCGGTTATATCCAGCGCTGCAGTGCCGAGTGGGAACTTCCCTCGGTCTGCGAGTTCCTTGAGCAAAACTACTTTCGGCGCCTTCGGATTATCAAGTACGTAATCGGCCGTGGCGATCTCTCGAAAATCTTCTCCGTTGGATCCAGACCGTGACAGCGCCGTCACCTTACCATCCTGGGTGAAGCGATAGAGAATCGGGTTGCTCTGATCGGCAGTTGACCAGGTTCCGACGATGTTCAGCTCACAGCCCCTCTGAGCAATAGCCGAGTGAGCTGACAACAAGCAAACAAGGATCAACCCCAAAAGCATCGCTGAACGTCTCACAGTACCCTCCTTGAACTCAGCCGCAACGAAAGGAGAAAGCCAGGCTTCTCCCATCAGGTTCACAGTGAATCCGGCTTCTTGGACGCAAGGAGCGTTGACCGCTCCTTGCGTCTAAACTATTCCTTCACGCATCCTTCCGATAGCCCCAGAGCTTTTTTTCCTTGTTTATTTTCTCCTGTAGCTTCTTGTTTGCCTCGAGCTTTTCGGCAAACGACTTGGGAGGGTCGGCCCAGGAGATTTTCCTGAGTATCGTTGAAAAGCTGGCCATCGGATCAACGTGCAACCAACGGTTGGTGCCGTCGTTGATGATCTTCAGCGTCGACGTGTGCGCGTAGATGTCCAAATCGATCGCTATGTGGTCCATCCTGAAAAGATTGAACCGGATGGTCTCCATGTCGTAGGGATCACCAGTCAGGAAAGTCCAGCCTGGCAGCCCGTAAGCCCTGTGCATTTCTGCATAGTTCTTCAACGCTGCCGGGTCGTCATCCTCCGGTTTGACGGTCATCGAGTACAGGAAAAGATTCTTACCCATCCGATCCTTCAACTCCGAATAGACCTTCAATAGTCGTTCGGTAACCACTGGACATGCCCCGTGGCAGTCGGCATACATCAAGTTAATCAGCACATGCCTGCCCCTGATCAGGTCATCGTAAAAGCGGACCTGTTTGTTTTCATGCGTGCGGAGCAAAGCATTCGTGAAGATTGTCGGCCCGGGCGAGCCACGGGCCGGCTTAAACTGTTCGTCGGGTGGTTTCCCTACGAAGCTGGTAAAGAACGCCCTTCGCTTCATTAGCCCAAGTCCTCCTTCCGGTACAGCGGCGTGTCACCCCGGGCCACGCGCTCGGCGTTGATCTGCTCTCTGGTCCTACGCAGTGTAGCCAGGTCTTCGACCACGTCCCATCGCACCATCATGAACGCGTCCTCGTGGCCCATGTTGTGACAATGGATCAGGTAACGCCCCACAAAATCCCTGAACTTCAACCTGATTACGAACCTTTCCTGGCCCTGCGTGGGATACACATCCCTGCGGGCGTTGTTGCCGTCCTCCCAGGGAGGCATCGCAACAGGAGTCCGATTTGCCGGATTGCATCCATCCGCGTTGGGAACGCTGCAAATCGTCTTCTCGATTATTCGGCCCTCTTCCAGGTGAATGTGCACGGGATGGAGCCAGTTCCCCAGCATCGTGTCATTCCTGATTGCCCATGTTTCCGACGAGCCTTTCAAGACGACATGGTCAATGCGGAATGGATCGAACGGCAAGAACGTGGCATCGTGATTTGCGTCATTCTCCGGTATAGCCGAGTGAGTGACTCGGAAGTTCCCGGGTGGATTATTCCCTGCAATGTTCCGGAAACCCCACTCAAAATAGGTGCCTGCAGGCGGGATTGGCGGCAATTCGACCAGAGTGCTCGGAATCGCCGGCGTGTCGGGAATTGTGGCGTCCCCGATAATGTCGAACCGCATCAGGAGGGCTCCGATGGGGGTCCCGTCAGAGAGAGGCGGCGGCGCTGGGCTGCTTACAAACTGTGGCGTGGTTGTTATCTCTTTAAGGTAAGCGACCTGTCCAACCGCGAACTGGCTGAAGTCGATAATCACGTCAAACCGCGACGCCACGTGTATGTCAAGTTGGGGGAAACCGCTGGTGGCGCTAACGACGCCCGGCGTGTGTAGGAAATTGCCGTCTGCGGCGACGACCGTCATCGGCTTCTGCGCGCCGTTCCCATCAACCAAGGCAACCGACATCAGTGCCGCCACCCCTGTATTGAGCATCCGGAAACGATACTTGCGCCTCCTGACGGACAGTTTTGGCTGGAGCTTTCCATTGACCGCAACCTTGTCCGTCCCCGGTGCTGCCGCGCCAACAACCTGGAACTTCTCCGTGCGCCCGGTCGTGGGATTAGTCGGACAGAATCTTTGACGGAGGAACACCACCGGGAAATCGGTTACGCCGTAGTAGGCTGGAAGCCGAAGAGAACCAGGCGTATTGAACTCCCACGGCGGGTCAGTCTGGTCGTACGCGATGTACATGCCGTTCATGCCGAGATAGTTGTTGTTTTGGGTCTCCGCCATGAGGTGGTCGTGATACCAGAAGGTGTGCATCGCTTCGCGCGGGTCGCCTTTAGGGAATCCTCCAAAGTCGTCGATTCCGGCGTAAGCGTTCGCATAATGGTTGTCCTTGAAGAGTCCCGAATCGAAGAAGTCGCCGGCAAAGCCGTCACTCTCCGACGCAGTGTGCCCGTTATGCAAGTGGACCGTCGTCTGCGGAGTGCCAAAGCTCTGCGTTGGATCCGGCAGACTATTCTTGAACCGCACCAGCGACGGAACGCCGTACGCATTGAGAACTGTCGGTCCAGGGTACAGCCCGTTGAAACCCCAGCCGTAACTCGGCAGGTAGTCCCTATGAAATTGATGCGTCCCCGCCCTGGCCTCCAACTGGTACGTAACGGCCGGAGTGAACTCCTCCCACCGCTGATGATCGTCGCGGGCGGCCTCGCCATTGTCTGTGTTGGCTGCCTTCGTCGGCGTAGGACTCAGCAACTGCGGTAGCGCCGGCGAAGGTACTGGAAGGTCGTCGACAAATGGGGTATGCGGGGGGCTCTGCGGTACCGGTGTTGCCGGGCACAATTCCGGCTCGGGGACCGTGCCCTGAGCATATACGGTCGATTTCCTGGATGTCAGGATCATTGGAGACAACACGGTGCCGGCTCCGGCCGCAGCCGTCAGTTTCAGCATTTTCCTTCGACTCATCCTACTCAATTCGAAGTACTTCTCCTTTTCGCTCTTTGACGCTTCCGGCCTTTTCTTCTTGTCACGGGGTCCAGACATTGGAGATCCTCCTTTTTTGGAAAGCTACTTTTGTACGGGCGCTGTCAAAGCCCCCGCCGACAAACACACCAGCCCTACCCACCCAGCCTTTAGAGTCTGGCCTCGGTGTCACTAATGCGCTGAACCGAACTGAGCGGACACAACTCCACTCAGCCCACTGATCTTTGCTGTTCGGGTTGAATGCAGCCCCGCTAAAAGGCAGACTCCCGCCGTGTCAATCCACCTAGCGCCTCTAACTTAATACCGTGGCTGGAGGTTGCTGATGGATATCGCGTAACAAATTAGCGAACCGAACACGACAAGAAGCTCGGGGTTACAACAGATAACTATCCTAGGGCAAGTACCTAACGAGTATGGCCCGAAGCAAATGTATCGGGGACAACAAGTACCCTTAGGCCATTGAGTGACTTTTTGTGATTTAAGACGCGGGCCGGAAAGTATCATATCATCCATAACGTGTCAAGCACTTTAATGTTGCGAATGTATTGCGTCTCACATTCAAATTGTGTGCTCTACCACATTACTTGTGCGCCGGCTCGTGCTTAGCCTGCAAACGCTTGTCTTCAGATTGTCGGGGTTGGTTCTCTGATGTCCCGATAGATTGATTCGCGCCTGCGATTCAAGGGGGGGGGTGACCTTTCGGTTGATCCGCCGCCAAAGCCAGATTGTGTTTGTTGAAGCGGGTAAATAGAAGCTACATATTGCGATAGTTTGGTCCGCCTCCGCCTTCGGGAGGCACCCAGTTGATTATCTGGTACGGATCCATAATGTCACATGTCTTGCAGTGCACGCAGTTCGAAAAATTAATCTGAAGGCGCTTTCTATCTTCCCCAGCGTCGACCATTTCGTACACATTCGCCGGGCAAAAGTTTTGACAGGGATTGCCGTACTCACGTACGCATCGATCGATGCATACGTTCATATCAAGAACCTTCAAGTGGGCAGGCTGGTCCTCGTCGTGATGAGTGCTTGAGTGGTATACATCGGTGAGTTTATCGATTGTGAGCTGATTGTCGTACCTCAAATCTGCGTAGCGGTCCTCGCGGACGCCATCTTTCTGCGGCTGCATGTGCTCGTGGCCCGCCTTAATCGGAAGCCTCGACGGAATTCGCCCTCCGGTGATAATGGAAATCCCTCCAATCATAAGCCCGAACATTCTTCCTCGGTCAAACGCTTGATGAAAGTTGCGAGATTTGTAAAGCTCGCGTCCGACGTAGCTCTCTTTGAGCTTCTTATCGAACGCGCCGAGCGTGCTTTGAGTGAAGTCATTCTTGATCAGAGCATCAAGAATCGCCTCCGCGGCCAGAATGCCGGCTTTGATGGCGATGTGAATACCTTTCAGCCGCTCGCCGTTGAGCATCCCGGCGGTGTCTCCGATCATCATCACGCCGTCCGAGGTCAGCTGCGGCATCGTATACCATCCGCCGACGGGCATCGCTTTAGCGCCGTAGCGGACCAACTTGCCATCTTTGAGCAAGTCTCGAATCAATGGATGGGTTTTGAAGAGCTGAAACTCATGATGCGGATCGATGCGCGGATCGCGATAGTCGAGACCGACGGCAAGACCTATGTCTATAATCCGGTCGCGCATCCCGTAAACCCACGATCCTCCAAAAGTGTGAGAATCAAGTGGCCAGCCCATCGTGTGAATCACCGATCCAGGCGCTAACCGATCGTCGGGCACCTCCCAGAGCTCCTTGATACCCACTGAATAAACCTGCGGGTCAGAATCGCGGTCGAGTTTCAGACGATTGATCATCTGCTTGGCCAGAGACCCGCGCACTCCCTCACCCAGCACCGTTACTTTCGCTACAATATCGACTCCGGGTTCGAAATTTGGCTTTTGTTTGCCGGTTTTGTCGATGCCCTTGTCGCCGGTGCGAACTCCTATGACTGCATCGCCCTCGTAGAGCATCTCGGCGCCCGGGAATTCCGGAAAGATATTGATCCCCGCTTGCTCGCATTTCTCTCCAAGCCAGCGCACGAGCTTGTTCAGCGAAACGACGTAGTTGCCGTGATTGCGAAGCGGAGGCGGCAGTATGGGCATCGGAATCTTTCCGCGCTCGGAAAGAAAATAGACCTTCTCGTCACCTACCGGCGCCTCCAGAGGCGCTCCTTCATTCTCAAAATCCGGGATGATCTCCCGCAGACTGATTGGATCGAGAACCGCTCCGGAGAGCTGATGCGCTCCGATCTCAGATGCTTTTTCAATAACCGCGATGTTGATTTCCTCAAGCGGCTTAGCTCCGGATTGCTTGGCGCGCTGGTTATGAGCGGCGATCAATTTACTGAGTTGAAGAGCACACGCCAGGTTGGCCGGTCCCGCCCCCACGAGCAGAACGTCCATTTCAAGAGTCTCTCTCTCGATGCTCATAACCTTTTCGCTTCAGAAGGGATATGAAATCAGAACTTGAAAATTGAAAATTGAAGCAACTGCCACCGCTCTCAATCGATTTGCAATTTACGAGTTTCAATTTGCAATTTTCAATTCTCCGCTTTCACTCTCCACTCTTTACCCTGGTGATCTCAGCTGTAAGCGCCGGCACTATCTCAAAGAGATCACCGACAATGCCATAGTCTGCAATGTCGAATATCGGCGCCTCGGCGTCTTTGTTGATGGCGACGATTGTCTGCGCGTTCTTCATCCCGACAACATGTTGAATCGCCCCCGAGATACCGACTGCCAAATACAATTTTGGCGAAACTGTTTGGCCGGAACTGCCGATCTGGCGGTCCATGGGTAACCACTCGTTGTCGCAAATTGGCCTCGACGCCGCGATTTCCGCTCCCATAGCCTCCGCAAGCTTTTGGACGATCTCGATGTTTTCCTGGGATTTAATGCCCCGGCCGACCGCGACGATAAGCGGCGCCTGGCTCAGATCGACAGCTTGTTTTGCTTCCTGGAACTTTTCCTCAGCCTGGGTCCTAATCTGGACATTAGACAGGTCTATTTCGAGCGGCGTCACCGGCGCCGCCGTCTCGCCGGCTTCAACTTTGTCTGCGCGATAGGATCCAGCTTGAAACGAAGCGAAAATCGGAGGTGTTCCGGTCACTCGCACATCGGTGTTGATCTTTCCCTGAAAGATCTGGCGAGTAAACACGACATCGTCTCCCTCCCCGCGAAAGCCTACACAGTCGGTGACAAACGTCTTTCCAAAAGCTGCGGCAAGCTTCGGCGCAAAGTCGCGAACTTGATAAGTGTGGCTCAGAATGACAAACCGGGGCGCGAGGTTTTCAATCACCTGTTTCGAGGCAGCGACGTAACCGTCAGAAGTATATTCGGCAAGCTTATCATCCTCGACCGTATGAACGGCTTCGAGCTTCTTCGCGGCCACTTCAGATGCGACCCCAGCTATGGACTTCCCGAGCACCACAGCTGACAGCTTCTCGCCCGTGGCTGAGGCGATTCCTTGCGCCGCGACCATTGCCTCGTACGAAGTGCGATTGAGCACCCCATCCCGTTGCTCTATAAAAAGAAGTATTCCCTGACTCATCATTTCCCCCAAAACAATTTCCGATTTCCGATTTCCGATTT
>Ga0075418_10001033_pt1 | contig 30779 bp, 33 predicted proteins | sample SoiMetdeltSBSDD2_FD_81776 | JGI IMG/M metagenome (GOLD analysis project Ga0075418, IMG submission 81776) | Bulk soil microbial communities from a Populus tree surrounding site in Tennessee, USA - Soil MetaG P. deltoides SBSDD2 | ecosystem: Environmental > Terrestrial > Soil > Tree plantation... | reverse complement strand
GCGTAATAACCGCGCGAAGAGGAGTCTCAGCGTGCGATCCTTGCGCTGGAGCTCCTTCAAAACCATGATGCTTCGATCAGGATCGTCCTCCATAGGATGAGCCATCGAAATGACGTTCTGCATTTCGCGCTCTACGTCTTGGATGGTGCGCTCGAGCGTATCGAGTTGTTGTCGGGTCACCTTCAAGAGTGGAGTTGTTTTGGGCTGGAGTTGTCGTTCGAGCAGGGGAGCGAAGTCGTCTTGGGGGTGAGCATTCGCACTCACCGCCGACTCTCCAGGGCACTCCAGTTCTCCGCTGGAATCCGATTCTTCCGCGAACTCAGTCGCTGTTTCTGCCAGCACGGCTTCGATGCATCGGTGAGGCGGCGCCTCCCAGCCAAGGACTCGGCGTGCCATTTCCATAGCATGCTCCCAAGCCACAGCTGCCGAAACGGGAGCGGCAAACGTAACTCGCCGGCCCGGAGGTTCGGCGCCGCCAGACTCACCGGCCGACTCATCCAGCAAGTCGGTTTCGACCGACTCCTCTGCTAAATGATTCGCCACGAGTGTTTCGAGCTCTCGCACCGTGCAGTCTTCAGCAATCGCGATCCAAGATGCGAGATCGGGAGCAGTGCGAAGACGCGAAAGAGTCAGGACCCGGCAAGGGGTCAGCCGTCCAGCGTCGAGGGCAAGAGCCAGATCAGCGCTTTCGTTACACACGCGGCTCAACGCAACGCGCCGCTTAGCCGTGCGAGGCGAGAGCTGTAGCCGCTCGATCACGAAATCCTTGAAAGAACCAAAACCAAGGTACGCATACCAGCGTTTGCGGAGCAGGAGCTCGAGATGGGCGCCCTCGAGGCGTGCGAGCTGCGCATGCGCACGAAACAAGGTGCGAATAGCTATCCATGCCCGGGCTGCGATGATGTGCGGCGGCTCAGGCTCGGCCGGCGAAAGCTTGTGACCACGTTCCAAAACGGCGACCGGAGGCGAGTCATCTGAACGATGCATCGCAACCTCCTAAGTGCAAGCTATTGGACGGGTTGAGCAGTAATATAGCAACGCATGGATAGTATGGCAAGAAAAATCTTTAGAAATTTTTTGGGAGAGACCATTCAGGTCGTTGGCGAGGATCAACCCGGCAAGACGTCCTCGAAGATGCTCGCCCTCGCGGCGAAGTACGACCGAATGTTTCGCGAGGCCCGGCGTGATTTCCGAAATCCGATTCGTCACCACGCTTTTGTGAGCGCGGTATGCTCGTTCGCGCTCGTCATAAGTATCACGCTAACCGTATTCAATCGGATGGATCCCAAGGTGAGTCCGGTCCATACTCCGTGTAGCATTGAGCACAACAAACGGGGCGCAGTAGTGGTCTGTTCGTGTTGTCGCCGGGGGAGTGCATCATGATAGGGCCATCGCTCCCGGCGAGGGATAATCCGTACGTGAGTGTTACAGACTGATGAGTCAAATGGCGGGGGTCAAAGAGCATGAACGTCTCTCCATGACAGTTTTCCGCGCTGCAGAAAAGCTTCCACTCGGGAGCCTCTCCCCGAGCGAACCTATTCAAACCGTGCGGCGTTTCCATGATTCCTCCCTTGCCATTCGGCCATTCAGAAAGGCAGCCTATTGGCTGCTTGCTGATCCTCTAATTTACACGATGATCGCGCAATCCAGACCGAGGATCTTTCGCCGGGATCGACCACTGCCGACCATGGGAGGGCGCACTGTTCGTGCTAGCCGCCGGAAGAGAGCTCGGGAAGACGCGCGCGGACCGACCATCGGTTACTCGTGCTCGAACGTCGCCAGCTCTGCGAGATGATCCGCTGACACTCGCAGTGCATGACCGGAGAGTGCCTCCACTAACCGGCGCGTCCGCGGACCGAGGTCCGGGCGCTCCACGTACTTCCGCGACATGGCCTGCCCCAGTGCAAGGACGGCCAGTCCAAAGGTGAGATTTGCGATGAGCCACGCGAGGTCGATGCGGGCGAGAGCATCCACACCGGTCACGGCCTCGAACAGGATCAAGGCGGCAGGGAGCCAGGCGACTACGCCTCCAAGCACCGCCCACTTCAACGCGCGATACTCAACGATCCTGATGTGCTCGAGTTCGCGCTGCATCGCGGTCACGGGTCCATCGAAATCAAACTTGATGCTTTTCACCAAGAGGTAGGTCGACAGCGCCGTGATCCCGGCGGTGAACACGGCCAGCGCTCCGCCCACGACGACGTAGAGCGGCTCACGGATGTGGTCGGTGAGGACTGACATCACGCCAACCAGCGCCGCGATACCGAGCGCCACCTCCAGGCCTCTCCACAAGACGTAAGGGGCCATGGCGAAGCGGACCTTGCGAAGCAGCATCTCGCGCAGAAGCCGCGTGTCAATGGCAAGGCTTCGCTCCAGCTTGTTGCCGTGAGCGGCCCACGCTTCCTTCAGATCATCGAACTGCATGTGATCCTCCGCTTTCATTCGCTCGCTCGCGCTGCTCGAACGCGAGCCGCAACTTGTTCTTGAGGCGCAATAGCTTCGTGCCTACGTTGGACACGGAAATCCCGAGCACGGCCGCGATCGACGCGTGGTCGATCCCGTCGAGGTAGAGCAGGACAAGAGCCTTGTCGAGCGCGCCCAGATCGTCGATGCAGCACAAGAGGAGTTCGACGCGTTCGCCGGGCCCCGCGGACTCTGCCGCGATGGTGATCGCGTGGGGGTCGATGGACAGGCGCCCCTCCCGATGCCGGCGCTCACGGCGATAGAACGAGATCGCTACGTTGAGCGCGATGCGATAGATCCACGTCGTCTCCTTGTAGCGCTGGTCGTACCGGTGGCGGGAGCGCCAAAGCTGCAGCGCAACTTCCTGAATAACATCCTCTCGATCCGTCGCGTCACGGCAGTAGGCATAGGCGATCTTGTGAATCAGCCCGGCGTGCCGCTGGACCAGCTTGGTGAACTCCTGAGCATCCATCAGGACATTATTCGCAGGCGGCTTGGGCGAAATCACAGGGCGGGCTCACATTTTCAGGGCATCGCCGGTGGCGGGGCCACGCGCAGGAATACTCGTTGGCATTCTAGCTCGGGTCGGCGAGCCGGCCGAGGAATAGGATCATGCCGCTTCGCCGGTCGCGGATGGCGAAGAGGAACGGATGATCCGCGCGAAAGACCGGGATGGGGCGTGGCGGGCCATCGAAGAATGGCGTGGACGCATACATCGTCAAAGCTGTTGCCGCAGCCGCCTCGGTGCCTTCCTCATTTACTTCCACGAATGCTTTGTGGAGCACCATTGATACCATCAGGGCCTTAGGATCGGGCGGGCAACAACCATTGATTCCCGAGAAGTCTGCCTGCGGGCCAAACGGAAGCGTCATACCCAGGGACTTGAGATCGCCGGAAAGCTCAGCGCTTCCCCAAACAACTTTGAAGCGGGGGACCAGGACGTTGACTTTGGTAACTGTCATTCGAGCGATGCAGTCTTGGAGACTCTTCACGGATAGTTTCTGTTCTAGTTCAGTAAGTCCGTCCTTCTGATCGGGAAGAAGTATGAGCATGGAGAGGTCGTCGCCTTTGTAGCCGAGGTCCACCGCCTGAAATCCATTTCCCTTGGCATAAGGGAATGATTCGGATTGGCACATGAGGGGAGCGGTGACTTGTCCATGATCGGTAAAGAACGGCTGATCGAACGTTATCTCCTTCATGAAGGGCGAGGCCCAGTTTCCTTTGAAGTAGACTGCATTCACGAGTACGAGACGAGTAAGGGCGGTCAGATCCCTTGGGGAGAGAAGATCCTTGATCTTCTCTTGGGTTTTGCCTTCAACCCACGCGTTAATGCGGTGTCGTGTCGCCTCGGCGGCGTTAACGAAGTCGACCGACGCACACTCGCCGTCATAGCTCTGGGCAATGAGATCGAGGAAGTCCGCACGGAGAGCCGAGCCTTGTTGCGCCCAAATCGAGTTGGCCACCGCCAGTTCGTAGTTTCCGCTTCCCGTGCTATTCAAGCTCTGGATGATTTCGGGAAGCGTTCTGTGAATACTCTCCGGAAAACCAAGCACCTCGCCTATTTGGGCGGCCGTCTCACCCTTGGCTCCGGCGTGGAGCATGGCAAAGGCGATGCGCACACTGAATGGCGAGAAGAAGACGTTTCCAGGCCGGCGGCTCAATTCACCATAAAGCCGAAGTGAGAACTCGTTATCGTACCTGGTAATGTCCGAGACGTGAGGCATGGCTATCCCTCCGAGGGCGACCGTGCTGGCTTCATGTCGATGACAGGCGTGCCATCCACGGCTTCTAAAGGACCGACGCGAAGGCGATTTGGCGATTCTATCTCCAAGATGCGCACTCGATGTAATCCGATCGGATTCGGCCGGTCGGGGGAGCGGGTGGCAAAGACCCCGGTGAGCGGGTTCTCGAGATCGCCGCGCGGATGCACCTTGAGCACGTCGCGGCGACTCAGATGAAGCCACGTCAGGAGGACCACCTGGTCTCCCTCGGCAATGCCGTCCAGCGCATCGACAAAGGATGGATCTATTTCTATCCAGGCCTCGGGCGCCCCTTCAGATCCTTGTTTCGGAGCCGTCTCCCTGGTCGTGAGCGGGGAGCGTACGGTGCCGATCGGACGGAGTACGAACGTATCTTGGCTCACGAGTCGTGTTCCTCGTTGGCTTAGGCGGGTTGAGGCACCTCTGGCGCCTTTGCGCCCTTCAAGAGAAGCCAGAAAACCATCGGCACCTCTCCGAAATAGAGCGGCGTCATCACGCGGGTTAGGGCGCCTCTTTGGTCGGGAAAGACAATGGCGGCGACGCTGCTGACCACATAGGCGACGCCGGCGATGATCTGCAAAACGCCCAGGATCCGAGGGAAGTACCTCGACTTGATGGTGAGGAGACCAAACGGGAAAAGCCAAAGCCCCCAAAATCCCAAAGGAATCGAGGATAGGCGTCCGTGAAGTCTGAGAAAGCCCAGCGTCATGGCGTCGAGTTGTTGCTGGGTGAATACGGACAAGTAGTCGGCGCCGCTTAGGATGACCAGAGGACCGAACTTATTCACCAGATTGGCTAGGGCGACGGCCACGCCAATGCACACGAGGAGCACCATGAGCATGGCCAGGCTCTAGTCGACGTCTTTGAACAGCTTGTACAAGATCACGACGAGGACAATGAAGAAAAGGTGGGTAACAAATCCGGTCAGGATACTGAGGCGATAGGCGGTCACGGCCGAGGCGATATTATGCGCCGTGGCCGCGGCGTCACCGGGGACGAGGAAGGTGGGGAACATGAACTCCCCGATGACCGCAATGATTGAAAACACGAGATACACGAAGCCGGCGCGGTGGGCGGTGGCTTTCATTGAGTTCATGCCGTGCCTCCAGGGGGTTGGCTTCCGGGGGCCTCTATCCTACGGCGGGGCAAGCTATTCTTGATACCGCTGCCAGTCCTGGCCCGAATCATCCACTAACCTGCCGGGGGGAGAATTGGAAGACGCAACGGACTCAAAATCCGAATGAAGCACGAAAAACCAATCACTTAGCCCGAACAGGAAGCGATTGGGTCTTCTCAAGTTACAAGCGAGATCTTGTTTTCTAATTTAAAGTGCGTAGGGAACTTGCTTGGCTTAGTCTGCGTCGGCATGGCACGGAGTGGTTTTTGTTCAGTGCTGAAGTTGGGCCATGAATTGGGCCACCTGCTAGAATCGGCTCCTGGGAGTTCCCCACTCCCGACTTGTCCAGGACGGGAGGCCGCCATGTCTAGACTGCTTGCTCTTGGGTTGCTTCTTTGTGCTCTTCTTCCAAGTTCCCCGGCTAAGGCAGGTATTGATCCTCCTCCAGCGTCAAACGTTCTCTACGGGTTCTACTTCAGCAATATCACCCTTACGGCTGCCGCGCCCGGGCCGAATTATTACGTGATCGGGGACGTATTCATTCAGCCCGGCGTAACGCTCACCATCGAGCCAGGGGTAACCGTTTACTTCGCGGCCAATCACGATACACTCAATGGAGGAGAGTTCTTCAACGACTCAGAGATTTTGTGCGATGGCGGCAACTTGATTGCAATCGGTAGCGAGGCAGACAGTGTTCACTTCAAGAGCACCGCAACCACTCCGGGGAAGGGGGATTGGGGCCAAATTAGTTTGGCAAATGGAAGTCAAGGCATTTTCAGGTACTGCTCTTTTTCATTCGGAAATAGAGGCATCCTATCGACCTCTTCAGGTGCCCTGACGATTGAGAATTGCCGCATTTCTCATATTCAGAGTCAGGGACTGAATGTTACGAACAGTCCTCTGCTCGTAAGAGATTGTGTGTTCGACGATCTCAACAGCGCTGCGATAGCTGTGGCAAGCCTTTCAGCAACTATCAGTCGAAACACAATTACGAACACTCCTGATTGGGGCTTCACAGCAAGCTTCCTTCAGCAATCAAACATTGATTCTAACAACATCCACGATGCAGGTGGAGCTATTAGACTGCTCCAGCCCTCGGCTGCCAGCAGCATTCGATGGAATAAATTGACAAATATCGTCACAACCGGGGTTCAAATCTCAGGAGGCTCATCTCCGCAAACTGTGATGTCGGATACAGTCTCGTATGCTGAGAAGGGGATTGAGATAGTGAATGGCGCTTCACCGGATACGGTGCGGTTTTGTAATGTGAGTCATTGCAATTATGGCATCTACTTGGGCTTGCCTAAGGGCGTCACTATCCAAAACTGTCTGGTGTACAGGTCACTCCAGGGCGGGCTTTATGCTTACAGCACCAACAACGGACCTTGTTCGTACAGCGTATTCTATTCGACGTTCACGACCAACGGAGGTAATGGCCTTCACAGCTTTGCCTCCTTTTCGGGCAGCCCAATCAGTCCGGTAATAAAGAATTGCATCGTCGTCAATAGTGCACAGTATGGGATCCTGAGCGACGGCTATTCTTTTCCAGATATCAGATACGTTGACGTGTGGAATAATGCTTATGGGGGATACTTGGGCATGAGTTGTACCCAAGCATGTTATTCTATTAACCCACTATTTGTGAATTCGGGTACTGATGATTATCACCTGCTTCCCAACTCCCCACTCAAAGTACTCGGGGAGGGTGGCACACAGATGGGTCGCTACGGGCCGGAGCAGGGGGTGGTGAGTGGAGTGGATGAGGATTTTGCGGAAATCTCTCCTGCCTACGCCCTACCGAACAGCCCGAATCCATTCAGTCGTTCAACTGCCATCACTGTAATGGCGAAAGAGTCAGTAATGGCTGCCCTGGAGGTCTTTTCCCTTAATGGCCAAGTGGTAAGGCGGGTTGGAAGCATTCCGCTTCAACAAGGGGCGAACGTGGTGCCCTTTGAGCGAGAGGGGCTTGGGCCAGGCGTGTATTTCTACAGGATCTCAGGCCCCGGCTTCAAGCAGACGCGGAAATTCGTGGTTACGAATTGAGGAAGACGAAACCTGACCGCGAATATGCTCCGAGTTTTTGCAGCACAAGGCGAAAAGGCGTGCGAAAGATTGGTTGCTCTGGCAAAAAGGCGTCGGAGTGACCGCATGTCTGCCAAAGCCCAAGCCAAAGCCCAAGCCCTCCTTGACACGGTTGGCACCGAAGGGAATGCTAGGAACCTGATCAGGCCGGTTTGGCGGCCTTCCCTATTCCAACGCTGCGGGAGGAGAGGTCATTCAGGATCGTGTGATGATCCCTAAGCCCAACCTTCTGAAAGTAATCCTCGATTACAATCAGAAGTGCGCTTCAAACATGGTTGTATCTCCTGCATGTTTGCTTGCGGCGTCATTGATTGGCGCTTTCTTCCTTCACCAGGCTTCGTTTCTTCAGTGGTTCCTCATCGGAACTTCCGTTGTTCTCGCCATTGGGGGAACCGCCTCAGGCTACAGGTGGTATGGCCCAGGCTCTGAAATGCTCACGTGCAAAATTGCGGAATGGTATCAAGAGCGAAGAACAACTAGCCCTCATAGCCCGAATCAGGGTGTCTCGACGAAAGATGGGTTCACTACATCAGTGAGAAACTATCTTGTGAGGGAATGCTCGAATAGCGGAGGCCACTTCCATAGCTTGAAGCCGTTAGCCGAACGAGGATACGGTAGGTGCCCGGGAGCATGGCCGTCGGCCCGCCAAGTCGGTGAACGCGTAACGATGGCCAAGTTGGCACAAGTATGGCCCGCGGCACGTTAGTTTTTTCCACCGCGATGACATAGAATGCGCCGCCGTGGCTTCTCTTCAGGAAGAAGGAGGTTGGGATGGTGCGGTGCTCCGGAGATCAGTTGAGGTTCTCAGCTGCTCTTACCTTTAGTTTGCTCTTGCTCCGCACGGGTCTTGGACTGGCTCAGCCCACCTCGATCATCGCGTGGGGACGGAATGACCTTGGCCAGTGCAACGTCCCACAGCCCAACGCCGGATTTGTTGCCGTAGTGGCGAACCAGCTTCAGTGTCTGGGTTTGAAGGAGGACGGATCCATAGTGGGCTGGGGGTGGTGGGCAAATCAATTGAACGTGCCTCCGCCGAATACAGAATTTGTGGCTGTAGCCTCCGGATTAGTTCACAGTCTTGGGCTGAAAGCTAACGGAAGTGTGATTGCGTGGGGGGATAACGCTTATGGCCAATGCAATATTCCAGCACCCAACACAGGATTCGTAGCCCTCGCGGCCGGGCAGAGCCACAGTCTCGGATTAAAGGCTGACGGCAGCATTGTGGCATGGGGGTGGAATACTTATGGCCAATGCAATGTTCCATCACCAAACACAGGATTTGTGGCTGTCGCGGCCGGATACTATCATAGTTTGGGGTTGAAAGCGGATGGATCGATTGTGGCGTGGGGCTATAACGACTTCCGTATCATAGTGCCGACGCCAAATACAGGCTTTGTTGCTGTTGCGGGAGGCGGGGCTCACAGCCTAGGACTGAAAAAAGATGGAAGAATTGTTGCGTGGGGAGTCAACGGTTCCGGCCAGTGCAACGTTCCAGCAGCTAACAGTAACTTTGTGGCTATTGCCGGTGGTTACAATCACAGCTTGGGGCTCAAGAACGACGGAAGCATCGTGGGGTGGGGGTACAACGGTTACGGGCAGTGTGATGTGCCGCAGCCGAACACTGGCTTCGTTGCTCTTGCCGCCGGGTTGGGTCACAGCGTGGGTCTTAAGGGGTCGCAGCCAATCGGACACTGGGGATTCGATGAATTCGGATCTGGATCAGGTGATGGCATCGCGTACGATTCCTCCCAGCAGGCGCACCATGGAGCCATCAATGGTGCTGTATACGAACCAGGGGTCGTCGGTTTAGGTGCGCTTCAATTTGACGGCGTAGGTGACTTCGTTGGCATTGCCGCGGCTGGGTCCAGTATCCAGCTGGTCAACAGTGATTATACGATTGCATGGTGGATCAAACCGAACGGTGCAACAGGTACGCGCCGAATGATCAATATGGATGATGGCTTAAATGCGAGCGGTGGGTACTCGTGTTTCTTGCAAAATGGATCGCTTGTTGCCACGCACAACAATGGAACAAATAACTCTCGGTCTTATCCCGTGTACCAATGTGGGTGGCAGCATCTTTCCGTGTCCTATCGGAAGACAACCGGCATGAGGGTGTTTTATCTGAACGGTGTGGCCGTTGATAGCGCCGTAGTCATTGGAGGACCATTGCTGAGTGATGGCGATGATCCTCTCTTTTTTGGAGTAGGCGGCGGTGGAAGCCAGTTTTTCAATGGCGCTCTGGATGACATTCAAGTATTTGATAAGACTCTGGCTCTAGGGGAAATACGGAGGTTAGTCCTGATGGGGACCCCCGGGCCTTGGCTGAAGATCGTTTCGGCCAAGGCATCAAACCGATCCAATTCGCTTGAGGTCACGTTTAATCAGTCACTCAGTGCTACTTCAGGAGAAGACGCCTCGAATTACTCCGTTTATCCTGTTGGAAATCCTACGGCGAGCATTCCTGTTGCCACTGTTGCTTTGGTCGATTCAGTGGCGACCCTGACTTTAGCGGCGGGGCTGACGCTTCCTACCGCCTACGAGGTGGCGGTAAGCGGTGTCTCCAACCAATGCGGAGTCCCGATACAGCCGGGATCGAAGGCGTTGGTCAGTATTTTGGATGTGGATCCCCCTACAATCCTGTTCGCCTGGGGGTTCGCAGGTGGTGATTCCTTGAGAGTGATTTTCTCGGAACCCGTGGGGGCCGGGGCATCCAATCCCGCGAATTACATCGTCCATGCCGAGGGGGATCCCGGCAACCCACTTGGGACGATAAGCGCAACTGTATCGGACAGCCTAGTAACTTTGGTGCTCGGAGCGCCCCTTCAAGGAGGGATTCGTTACGTTCTCCACATCAGTGGCGTGAGTGATCTTCACAACAATGTGGTCGATCCCAACACGAATGTCACCATCATTCCAGTCGTTCCTTTGCAGGGCAATTACGATTCTGATCTTACTCTCTACGCCGAACCACCCGGACCTAATTATCAAGTTATTGGCGACATACACATCGCACCCGGGGTCACCTTTACAGTAAGGCCTGGCGTGACACTCTCGTTAGCCGCCCTATCGGATGGAGTAAACCTCGGCGACTATCCAGACCGGGTAGAAATTCTCTGTGAGGGCTCACTTATTTTCACCGGAACCTCCGAGGACAACATTATTGTCCAGAGTCAAGGGCAGTCCCCAACTGCTGGAGATTGGGGACAAATCAAGATTTACGGGGCCGGAGAAGGTATCTTTCAGAATTGCGCAATACGCAATGCGCGAACCGGGGCGTTCATATCAACTAACAAGTCAGCTACGTTTTCCAATTGCACGATCGAAGGCATCTTGGAGGACGGCTTAAAGGTGGCGGGAGGGAACGTAACAGTTCAGACGTCGATGTTCCGACAGATAAATGGTCGGGGCATCGATGTGACAGCGGGACACGTGAATGTTTCCCACAGCCAATTCGAACAGATTGGGATGGAAGGGTACCAACAGAGTGGGGGGTCTGGGGTCGTCGACTTCAACCATATGAGTTCAGTTGGCTCATCTGGTAAGGACGCCATTCGTTCATCGAACAGCGTTACGAGAATCAGGTGGAACACGATCCAAGGCTCGGGTGGGAACGGGATCACCGTTGAGGGGAATGCGAGTGGCCGGGGACCCATAACCGGGAACAGCCTGAGTGCCGTGGGAAATGTAGGCATCTATCTTAAAGGATCATTAGCGGACTCAATAGAGTTCTGCGACATTGTGGACTGCGGGTCCTCAGGAATACTCCTCGAGAATACTGGGGTAGGTGAGCTCGTAGAAAACTGCTTAGTCGTCAGAGCTCAGGACGGGATCCTTACAGTTGGCGGACACGATCTGACGGTCCGATACACGACGATTGTCGCCGGACGGGGCCATGGGATCTATCATCAGGATCCGGGATCACCGAATGCCCTTACCCTCCGAAACGTGATCGTTGCCTCAAATCAAGGGTGGGGAATCCGCGATGAAGCCGCTCAGACCAACGAGGATATCCGGTTTATTGATGTTTGGAATAATGCGGCTGGTACGTATTTCGGGACGGTCTGTGATTCGGTTTGTCTTGCAAACAATCCACTCTTCGCATCTTCCCCTGTGGATGCCTACCAACTCCAGCCGAGTTCACCTGTCAGGATCATGGGAGAGGGTGCTACCCAGATGGGACGCTACGGCCCTGACCCCAACAATGTGGTTGGCATATCGGATGGGGGCGAAGCTGCGGCACCGACTATCCCCTTGGCGAACTTCCCCAACCCTTTTACCTCCTCAACAACGATAAGCTTTGTCTCCGAAATTGCTGGTACCGGTCGACTGCAGGTCTATAACGTCCAAGGCCGGCTGATCAGGGGCGAGAGCATTCAGGTCCGGGAAGGCCGCAATGAGGTTTACTTAGAAAGCAAAGGAGGGTTGACTGCTGGGATCTACTTCTACAGGGTTTCCGGGCCCGGCTTTTCCAGAACCAGCAAGATGATCGTGCTCTGGTAAGCCCTGGAGGGGAAAAGGCGTTCCGCTTGTTCAACTGCGCGTGGTTCAAATCGGACCTCATATGACAACCCTAGAAAACATCGAGCAAATTCTGGCACATGGGCGCTTTTCGGAACTTATTGGGGTTAAGGAAGACCTATGGTTTGAGGCAAAACAAATACATGAATTCAATGACCTCGCCAACAACCCGCGGCAGCGATTTGAATTGAGCAAGGACGTATCCGCAATGGCCAATAGTGAGGGTGGTTTTATCTTGTTCGGTCTCAGAACCGAACCTATCCTGGAAGAACGCACGGATCAGGTAATAGAATTAGACTTGTTTGGCACTGATGAGTTCAATGCTTCTCAGTTCATGGGTGTCACAACGGGACACATATTTCCAAGAATCAGGGGTCTTCGTATGGCTTGGGTCGAAAGCGCGGAATCCAATGGGAGAGGCATTGGTTGCATAAGCGTGCCGAGCCAAGATCCAGAAGACCTGCCTTTTCTATTGAACCAGGTGTACGAAGGTGATGACCAGCTCCATCGAATCGTCTTCGGTGTAGCAAGCCGCGTGGGAAGTTCTAATGTGCCGCTCACCATTGAAGGACTCCACCGTGCCGTGCGGCAAGGCAGGGCATCGGTGCCAGAGAGGCTTACCAGGATTGAGGAAAGACTTGCAGAGTTGGTTGGCCTTATTGGGCAGCCTACCCCAGGTGCGGAAAGACGGTTCCAGGCGGAGGAACTTCCTGAGAGAATCAGACGGGTTTTAGAAAATGGGTGAACTTCCTGTTTTTGTACTCTCCGCCATCCCGAGGGAAAGTACAGTCTTTCCGAATTTCTTTGCGAAGAGCGGGCCCAGCCGACTACTTGAGAATCCTGGGGAACTTCGGTATGCCGGTTGGGATATGAACACGGGCGATCAAGTAAGGATTGTGCGCGCTGAGTTTCTAGAAACAGGCAACCCCGACTGGAAACTGTTGCAGCTGTACGAAGACGGAACTCTCATCGCCAGAGTCCCTGCCGACGATAAGTTTCTTGCTTGGGCCTCCACGGAAGGCCGACCATTTTGGCAACATCCTAGATTGAATCCTTTAGCTCTTATTGAGTTCATCTACGCCTTCACCGAACTTTATGGCCGGATGTTGGGTCAACTTAGGCCCGAGCCACACCAGGCAAGATGGCGCGCTGACTTCACAAGCATGTTCGGCGGGGATTCGCGAGTATTTCTCTCTCCCTTTGGAGTTGATAGTCTAGAGTGGCAGCTAGAAAGAAAAAGATTCAATTCTCCCGATGCGAAAATGCAGTTAGAAGGTGACGTCAGCGCTGTCAAGTTTCGAGCGAGACCCGAGCGGGTTGCCTATGAGATCGTGGAGCGGATTTACGCATGGTTCGGCGCTGCATCGGATGTGATTCCATATGTCACGGGGCCTGAAGATGAACGGGTGATCGACGTTGAGAAGATTATGAATGCAGGCAAGCGGACGTAGGGGCTCAGGCCGGATACCAGATGTTGTTTTGTGAAACCCCGCTACAAAGCACATCCTCCTGGGCAACTACCGGTACCAGGGTCATTCCCGATGAAACTTTTACACGACTTTCTGCGCACTGGCATCTTGACCGTGAGGTGTCGCTGGAGTGCCCCAGTCCGCCGGCGACCCGAGGTAAGGTGAAAGTTCCTTGGCCCTACCAGTACTCAGTCTCGACGCGACCGGGCTCCCCGCCGTCGTTTCGAGCAATCCGGATGCCGAAAAGCTGGGCCTGGATTTAACAACCCACCGCTCCTAAGTTCGACGTTCCCCCGAGCCTTGGGCAGTGGGAGCGCATCAGGCGAATGGCCCAGTGGCTGACTGAGGAATTCGCCCAGCCGCGTGGCCTGCGAGGTAGAGAAGCTGGATGAGGACCCCGGAATGAAGCCAAGAGGCACTCTACGAAGAGGGGTAGACCCTCTCTTGCGCTCACTGTACTGTGGCGGCGTTGGAGAAGTTTGATCCTCTTCCGAGCTAAAATCTGGCAGCAGTGCCTACGCCCTTTCTTCACCTGAGAACGTTGGCACTGGATGGAAAGACGCTCGGAAACGCAACTTCGCCACGAAGGGACCCGGCTGAAGCTAGAAATAGAGGTCTATGCGGGGGAGTTTAATCAAATTCTCCCCTTAGGTACGCAAGAGAACCCAGTGTCTATGAAAGGTCATGTGGAAGCGTGAGCATCGAAGAGCGGTTCGACATACCCCTGATCGCTGGCATGGCACTTCGGGAAAAGCAGATTCAGCAGAACTACCGTCCCATCATCGCTGTGCATAAATGGTTTGCACGACGGCCGGGAACTCTATTTCGTGCGCTAGCCCTTGCGGAATTCGGAAACGCTCCGCTTGCCGACACTTATTTCACCGCAAATGACTTCCCAGGCCGCAAGGTGGCCGATCCCTTTATGGGTGGTGGTACGCCCTTGATCGAAGCCAACCGCGTTGGCTGCGATATCACAGGCTTCGACATAAATCCGATGGCGGCGTGGATCGTGCGGGAAGAGATAGAGCAGCTTGAGATCGATCACTATGAAAAGGAAGCTAGCCGCCTGCTCGGCAGGCTTCGCGCCGAAATTTGCAACTTTTATCTCACAGACTGCGCGCTCTATGGCGACACCGATGTGCCAGTGAAGTACTTCCTCTGGGTCAAGGTCATTGACTGCGACTCTTGCGCCAAACCGATTGACCTCTTCCCCGGCTATCTCCTCGCCGAAGACTCGCGCCATCCGTATAACGTGCTGGTCTGCCCGGACTGCGGCGAGCTGAATGAAGTCAAGGACCGGAAGAATCCAGGGGCGTGCGGGACGTGCGATGCTGGGTTACACATCGAGGGGTCCGCAGGCCGCAACCACTGTATTTGCCGGCAATGCGGCAAGGAGAACCGCTATCCCCGGTCCGAGGGTCCCTTGCGCCACCGGCTCTTTGCAATCGAGTATTTCAACCCGCGGCGCAAGGCTGACCACAAGGGTCGTTTTTTTAAAAAGCCGGACACAAAGGACCTAGCCCGAGTTGCTGATGCTGCGGCCCGCTGGAAGCGGACCCGTGCGCATTTCATCCCTGATCAGCAGATTATGCCCGGGGACGAGACTGACCGGCTACATCGCTGGGGCTACAGCCATTACCGGCAGATGTTCAATGATCGGCAGCTCCTTGGCCTGGAATTGAGTTGCCGTTTGATTCACAAGGTAAGGAACCAGCGTGTGCGCCATGCACTTGCCACCAATTTGTCCGACCTTCTGCGCTACCAGAACATGCTTTGTCGCTATGACACCTGGGCGCTGAAATCACTCGACATCTTTTCTGTACACGGCTTCCCAGTGGGCCTGGTGCAGTGCGAGTCCAACCTCCTGGGCATCACCAACGGCCAGGGCACGAATGTGGGGTCCGGCGGCTGGACGAACATCATCGACAAGTACACCAAGGCCAAGCGGTATTGCGATGCGCCATTCGAGGTGCAGCTGCGCGGCTCGCGCAAGGCGCAGGTTCCGATCGAGGGCGAGTGGATCGGCGAAGGACGCAAGGGATTTCGGGCGCGCAAAGTCGCCCTTCATTGCGCCGATGCGGCAGTAGTAAGACTGAAGCCGAACAGCCTGGATGCTGTTTTCACCGATCCACCATATTTTGGGAACGTACAGTACGGTGAGCTCATGGACTTTTGTTACGTGTGGTTGCGACGCCTTGTGAGTAGCGAGTCTGAGGGCTTTGATCGCGCCTCCACGCGACATGCCGAGGAACTGACTGGAAATGTCACGGAGTTGCGGGGTCTTGATCACTTCACGGAAGGCCTGGCCAGGGTCTATTCACTGATGGCAAAGGCGCTTAAGCCAGGCGCGCCACTTGCTTTCACCTATCACCACAACAAGCTCGAAGCATACTTCGCCGTCGGTGTTGCGATCCTTGATGCAGGTCTAACCTGCTCGGCATCCCTGCCCTGCCCCGCCGAGATGGGAGGCTCTATCCACATACACGGCACAGCCTCCTCCATTGTCGATACTGTCTTCATCTGCCGTGACAGGGGGCGGACCCCCCGGCAGTGGCTGTTTCAGTCCGCTGAGCAGCTTGCAGCTGTTGTCGCAGGCGACCTTGAACAGCTCAGGCAAGCGGGGTGGAACGCAACCCAAGGTGACACGCGCTGCATCATCTTCGGCCACTTAACGCGCATGGCAGTTTGGAACTTGAGAGAGCGTTGGGACCGAAACGTGCGAACCAAGGAGAAGCTGGAACGATTTGAGCGGGCCATAAGCAAGATTGCCGATCCCGAACACCTCCTCGAACATCTCGCATCCGGCATGCCGGTGTCTGCTCCATTGGGACCACTCTTTGTGGCGGCTGAGACCGAAGAGAGGATCCACGATGCCGTTTCCTTTTGAGGTCCCCTTCGAGGATGTTCAGCGGGATCTCGATGCCTATGTCGATGAGATTTTCTCCTGTCTGCAATCCGAATTCATGACGCTGCCCAAGGGACCCGGCTTTGTCGAGTACCCGGCTTTCGAGCGCGGATATGAAGCGTTAAAGCGAGCCACGGAAACCTTCCGCAACCTATCGCCCGAGCCGGTCATTGCGGCGGTGCGGGATGTGCCGATCGTACTGATCGTCCTGCGAACCATCTTGGGATTTACCCCTCCAGAGTGGGCTTATGTCACGTCCCAACGAACGGATGTGCAGGTCTCTCAAAGCGCCATCCGGGCCATCGACCGAAAGGTCCGAATGGCCCCAGACACACCGCTTCGGACCAACGGCAAGCTTACTAGCCAGCGAGTTCGAGCACTGGTGACCGCAGCGTGCGAAATACTGGCCGATGGGGCACCCGAGGGACGGCAAGATGTCCTGCACAGGCTCAACAAGGCCGACACGAGGAGCGGTCTGCGGAGTCTGCAGCCGCTCGCCGATCTTGGCGTTCCATACGCCATGCTGCTCTACGAACGGTTCCTCGGGAGGCCCTTCGCCGGGCATAGGGATTCGGTGAGCGAGCTAGTCGGCGATGTCCTTGAGACGGCCATTGAGCGAACCCTTCACAGCCACGGTATCAGCTACCGCAAGAGCAAGCGGGCAGAGCGGGTTGCGGGCTTCGACCAAGCACCAGATTTCATCATACCCGATGAGTTCAATCCGCAGGTCGTGATTGAAGCCAAGGTAACCGAAGATGATGGCACGGCACGTGACAAGGTAACCCGCGTTCAGCATCTGGGATCATTGGCGATGGCTGGACAATCTGGGGGTAAGGCGAGATTCGAAGTGGTCGCCTGCATCGCAGGGCGCGGGTTCGGTGTTCGGCGTGAAGATATGAAAAAGCTTTTGCGGGCGACCATGGGCAAAGTGTTCACGATCGCAAATCTCCCGCAACTGGTGGAGTGCACCCGGCTTTCCGAATTCACAACCCGAGGGCCGGCGGAGACAGTCCAGTGAGTGCGCTGGCTGGGCGTCAGCTAGCAGGGCAGTAGACTGACATGCCTTCAATAGCTTTGATCACCACCTACCACTTCAATTCAGGGAATCCTGACGCCTATGCTCGTCTTATTCGCGGTCTGAGGAGCTCCGCCAAACAGCTCGGCAAGGACGATAGACTAGTCCTTGTAGCCAACGGAAACGGCGATACGGTAGAAGACCCTGATCAGGTTCTTAAGGACGTTGATTCCTCACATCCTGATCGAATTATCCCGGTGGTAATGCAGAAGAATCGGGATATTGCTGGCGGGTTGAATGTTGGGATAGCAGCATCCCTTCGACTTAAGACAGACTTGATAGGTCAAGTGCAGTCGAGTGTGATCATTGGGGCCACCTGGCTGGAAACGATGCGCGATCAAGCTGCTCACCAGGACATCGCCGCTTTATATGGCCGCCTTGTATATGAGGATTTGCCAGATACCGTTTGGGCGGATGGTCATTACTTGATGGAGGGTCGCACTTTGGATTTAGGCCACAATCAGCCGGCGAGCAACCCAGTGGCCCCGGCAGAGCATTGGGGGTTTCCCTGCCTGAGCGCAGCAATATTCCCAAGAACGATTGTCGAGTTGGTTCAGGGAAAGTATGGCGATTTCGTAACCGAACGACTTTGCCGATATGGTGACTGTACCGACGTAGCGTTGCGATGTGCGAGAGTTAGTCGTTGGAAGTTCATTTACGTTCGAAAAGCACTGGGGACAAAACGTAGGCCCTTGCCTCAAAGAGCGGCCATAGCCTGTTCCCAACTTCTCGCGGCCCGGCGATATTACGCCGACCGGATTAAGGCAGCGGAGGATCGTCTTGAAGGTACGCGTTACGCCCGCTTCCTTGTTGATGCCTTGCATCGCTCTGCTGCCCTGAACTCAGGCGGGTATTCGCCAACCGGCGAGCCGCCACCTAAGGTCAGTAATAGTGAGGACCACGGATGGGGAACGCCAGTTTAACCTAATCATGAGCAAGAAGGTAGATCAGGAGCAGGCGGAGAACCCTTTCTTAATCTTTGCGTGTCTGCCTTCTCAATCGCCCGCCACCTTTCACGTCGGCTACTTCTGCTATCCCCTCTTCTACGCTCGAGCGAGCGAGCAGCTGTTCCGCGTGGTGGAAGCGGCGCTCTGCCATAAAGTCCAAAGCCACGGAGCTTCCGGCAGTGCAAACAAGGTTGTGAAGCAAGTGGACTGGCTGATCGAGGAGGGAGAGCTCACGGCTGAGGAGGGAAATCTTTCGCATACACTCCGCCAGTTGCGGAACAGCGCTTCCCACACAGTAGAGCACTATTCCACCTCAGGCACTCTCAATTCTTGGGCGGTCGGCCGAGATGGTGAGCCCGCTATTCAGTGAGTCAATCGCAGAACTATTGACATGCCAAGAGTGCAAGACTTTCGGCTCCGGTTGGCAGAGGCAGAATTGGCAGATTGGGCCAGCCTCTACCCTAAAGAATCAGACGCTGACGCGGAGCGAATTGGTATGGTCGTCCGCGCACGGGGTTACCTCCTCCAATCTGAATTACGGGGGCTCGCTCGTTGGAAAAGCCCAAGGATCGGGTCAAGAATCGACCGGAATGGAGAGGGGGTAGTTCTTGAGGTGACTCGCATGGCCCTCAGTACGAGCGACACCAGCCTCGCGATTCGATCTCTCCAGCTCCTTGAGGGCGTGGGCTGGCCCATGGCATCGGTAATCCTTCACTTTTGTGCTCCGGCCAAGTACCCGGTACTCGATGTTCGCGCACTCTGGACAGTTGGCTGTGACCGGCTGCCACCGTACTCAACGACGCTGTGGCTCAGATACACCTATTTTTGTCGGGAACTAGCGGATCGAACCGGTTTGAGCATGCGAGATGTGGATCGAGGGCTGTGGCAGTACTCGAAGGATCGAGGCAGGAGCGCGGGGTGAACCCCATTCATGCGGCCTCAGGTGAGTCTAGGGGGTAGCTTGGGTGCGATCACTCGAGCATACATTCGGTTCCGCCGGCAGAGGACTCTTGAGGAGCTGCCGTTGTTGTTGCATGCCGACAGAAGACCAGTGAAGAAGACTAGCTCAAGTACCGAAACGTCTCGTAAGTCCAGATCCTGGATCTTGGGATTTGCCCTGAGTCTCCGTGCAGCCGCTCGATGTAATCCATCGGAAGGAGCACCCACTCCTTGTCCGCCAGGGCCATGTCGAATGCCTTGTCATTTAGCTTGTATGCCGGCTTATCGCGGAGGAACTCGGCAACGTCGATAAGAAGAAGCGAATGGAGTTGCTTACCATTCATGCAATGCTCGCAGCCTCCAGAGGGGCCAAAGGCGCGCCAGAGATCGATATCATCCTGAAAATCCGGCTCCCGCAACGACTCATCGCACTCGTATTCCAACAGATAGAGGCCGACTCCATTGCTTGGCTTACGCCGCGAAACATCAATCTTGAAGACCACGGCCTCGTGATCTAATCGCCCGCTCTTGACCAAGGAGCGCCCATCGTGGCCACGGGGGTAACGCATAGCGCGGTCGTAATCCTCAGTAAACGAGGCAAAGGCGCTATGTTCCAGAAACCATTTCTGCTCCGGGGTGTCCGGGGCCACGTGGGCGCAGACTGCTTCCTGGAGCCCGACCGTAGTGACGTATGCTGGGTTGCCTCCATCCACGAGCTTTGTGCCGCAACTCCGAAAGTACCGGGTCGGATTTCGGATTCCAACCGTGCTTGCGCCACGCCAAAGAACATCGACCATAACGGCGAACGATACCAGAACGGCCAAGTCGATCGACTAGCCATGCCCCTTGGAATAATGGACGGACGGGGGAGCTGGAGAAACCGGACCGCTAGGCGGTCAAGGGGACGAGAAAGAGGCATCCGACTCAGCGAAAGTGCCACTTTTGCGGCATTCACCCCCGCGAAAATCCCCGTTTTGCGGCATCGTGGTTCCGGAAACAGCCCAAAAAGGGGCATCGAAATCCCGTCTCGAGAGCTGAATGCCCATTTCGGTGGACAAGCTCGAATCCAGAAACTACCTACAATTCAAACTCGAACGAAGTCCTGATTGTACTGGCGAGGCCGGTGTGAATTTCATCGGGCTGAGGATCTCCTGGTTACGCAGTGACTAACACAAACTCGACCTGGTTTGGTGATCCCAGAGCCCCACGGAATCCTCTCGGCACATGGCCGGCTGGTGGATTCCAACGCATTTCTCGGCAGACTCCAGAGAAGTGAGGGCAAGGCCCCATGGGCAGGCAGGATCGTGGCCAGAAGCGCGTTCTCTTGGCTGCTCATATCAAACCACAAGCTCTCTGCGCTGGGGCATCTGTGGTGTGTCGAGACATGATGAGGCGCTCACTTACGTCCAGGCTCCCACACATACCGCCTCCCACTCCTGCGAACGCCTTTGCGCGACAGAATGCTCATGAGCGATTGGCGCTTGATCCCAAGTCTTTTCGCGGCTGCGCTTAGCGGATCGGTGGAGTTTTGAATCTTGGGCTCGTTCATCAAGGCAACAAGCGCTTGCGGTTCGTGCCCGTGCCTGAATGTTGGTACCTCGCGATAATAACGCTGTGGTCCCCAGAATTTCCTTAGGGCAATCTTTACAGTCTGGGGAACTACTCCATTCTCTTTGGCGATACGTAGGATTCTGGTCTCAGGGGCACCACGACTTCGTTCGAAAGCTCGAGTATATCGCTCGGGCTTACTGGGACCAGCTTCCTGAAAAGCACGCAGCTGGACATACGGTCCGCGCACAATGGACCAACGGCTCATTCTTAGAGTCAATGAAGCTTTCGAAACTCTCAACTCTTTGGCAACGGCTGCTACGACCGCGCCCGATTTCCAGCGTCCATTTCGGTTCAGGAGTTTGACCAACCGCGCTCTTTCCTCGAAGGTGGCGGTGTCGAACTCGCGTCGATACCATTGGGCTCCGCATGAAGCTTCCAGTTTTGCGCGAACCTGTCGATCAGTAAGGCCGAAGCTCTTGGCGAGTCTCCTGACTTTGGATCTAGGATCACCGGTTAGCCCTGCGTAGCTCTTGAGCAGCTGGCCCCGCTTCGAGGCAAGGATTGCGCCGTGGCCTCGATCGTCAACGACGTACGGACCCCGGATAATTCCCCGATGCTTCATTCTGCCCTTCAGGGCGAAGCGTGATATCCCGAGTTCGGAACTCAGAATTTGGATCCGCAGAGGATCGCGCCAAATGCCGTTTTGGTTAAGGCGTTGAAGCAGAGTCTCCTTGTCAGATTTCATGAGACAACCCACAGCCAAGAACTTTCATAAGTGCCAGAATTATAAGGCATGAGCACCAAGAGGCGAGTTCTTGGACCTCCGTATTACCTGGGTTGCGTAAAGTACTCCTTAGATCGGTTTCCGAAAAATCATCAAAGTTTTCCGTTGACCGTTTGGCTTGCCAAGAATACGGTGAACCTGAGCTTCAGGCGGCTTGCTGAAGGAGCGGGGGCCATGATATTCGCTCCTGTGATCCAATCAGATCTGCAGTTCGCCTTAAGCTCGGGACAAATTTCGCCTGCAGCCAGCTACGGTCTTGTTTTCCCTCCAACTCGCGTTATTGAGAAAAAGGTGCTGAAAAGGCCATCTTTAAGGCCCTTGCGAGAGTTAGCCCAATACGGCTCGAACTAGCCTCGGAGCTGCCGAGTTCGCGTTTCTGGGCGGAAGGCGAACGGCATCGGTCGCTTCTCGGCTGGCATCGCCAAGGGTACGGGCCCTGGGCGCCCCAAGAGAGTGAAAAGCGTTCAGGCCCAATTGCCTCGCTCTGTGGGCCGCCGGCTAACAGCATCCATCAGCGCCGCGGAGACTCGAATTCCGGGGACCCGTGCGGCTTGAGTGCGTTGTCATTCGAATTCGTACTTCGGCTCCGCCTCCGGCTGATCCGCCCCAACCCGCCCCGCCCGGATATCGGCATAGAAGTACGCTTCTCCCTTGACTGGAGAACCTGCCATGCGACGGAGCATCGCAATCTGGCCTACGTGAGTGAAAGCGTCCGCGAAGGGTCCCTGGAACCATTGCTCCAATGAGACATCGATCGGGGCCGTCGATGCCAGGGCTTCATCGATCGATGCCAGCGCGGCATGGAAACGCGACACCTGACGCTCCCAAGTGTCCGGAGTTGCTTCCTTCCACTGGGCCGGTCCACGCAGGCGGGCCGCGGACACCTCGAGCAAATCGCCGATGTGCGTCAAGATCTCGAGAGGGGTCCGTGTGCTGGGTCCAGCCTTGAAGTTGGCAACCTCCGGAGACGCTCCCCGAAGCGTCTTGCCACCACGGTAGGCCAGGGTGGCCGTTGCATGCCTGAGGAACGAACGTGCATCGCTCATGGTTGCCTCCATCGAACCTTCTCGGCGGTAACCAGGTCGGCTCGGTTTTCGAATTCTTTGTTCACTGCGGCAATGATATCGGCTGCCGTGCGGCCGCCGCCATCGTACGTGCTGTGGCCATCGGAAACGAGCGTAACCTGGAGACCCCGGGAGAGCGCTCCTTGCGTCGTTTTTCGTATGCAGTAGTCGGACTGAAGGCCGGCGATCACAATCCTGGTGACGCCGTGAACCTCCAATTCTTCACCCAAGGCCGTGCTCGCGAATGTGTCGCAGGTGGTCTTATCTAGCACCAGATCGCCATCGGCAGGCTGCAGCGAAGGGTGGAGCTCCCACCCCGGCGTTCCGGGAGCGTCCGGGTCGCCTTGACCGCCACAGTTGCGAATGAAAACCACCGGAATGTGATCCGCATGGGCTTCTGCCACCAGTTTGATCAATCGATCGAGTAGACCCTCCGCGAACCGGACAGGGTTTGAGGGGTCGAACATGTTCACTTGGGCATCGATGACGACCAGCGCGGTTGGTGAATTCACGGCATCTTCTTTCCTGACCCCCGTTTCGGCCGGCGAACGACCCTCACCTTCCCGGTCTTCCCGCCTCCGCAGAAAAACTGATCGCCGCCATCGGACTCGAGCCCCGAAACATTCTCTCCCGGCAGCATTTCGAGACGCTCCAGAACCTCTCCCGTTTTGGGATCGACTCGCCGCAACTCGCTTTCGTCACCTTCCCAGGTGCCGTGCCACAGCTCTCCGTCGACCCAGGTGACTCCGGTCACGAAGCGGTCGGACGTGATCGTGCGCAGAATCGCCCCCGTTTCGGGATCGATTTGATGGATCTTTCGGTCCCGATGTTGCCCCACCCAGAGCGTGCCCTCGGCCCAGGTGAGCCCCGAGTCGCCGCCCTGGCCGGGCGCGGGGATGGTGGCAAGGACGCGACCCGTCTTGGGATCGATCTTCTGGATGCGATCCTCGGCGATCTGATACAGGTGCCGGCCGTCGAACGCCGTCCCGGCATGGGCGGGGACGGCGATTGTACGCACGAGTTTCCCGCTTGCTGGATCGATGGCGTTCAACGTGTCTCCGGCGGCAAACCAGATGTTCTGGCCGTCATAGCTGACACCGTGTATGTGGTCGATGCCGGGAAAGGGGCCATATTCGCGAATGACCTCGGCGTAGGACCGTTTCATGACGTCTATCCTAGTCAACGGGCAGGGGAGCGGGAAGTAACAAAGCCGTCGTGAATCCGGGCATGGGCGGGGTCATTCAATTTGTGACTCGACTCACCACGCTGCTTTCGAGGTCTCTAGGTCGATCAACATCGCTCTGTAGCGCCCTCCCGAGGCGACATTGAAATGAGGGCCTACCCGGCCAAAATGAGCATGGATATGGCCGTGGATATGGGCTCTCACATTGTTGTCTCTCACGAGATCCAGGATGGCCTGACTTCCGGCATGTTGATCGAGCACCCCTACATCAAGGATGCCATGCGCTGGACTATGGGTGATGAGAATCGTTTTGCTGTCGACCTGAGCGGCCAGCGCCGTGAGATCAGCCCGTATCTCGTCCTCGGGCTTCTCGTAAATGCCCCCCATGAAAGGCAGAGCGTACTGGTAGCCCACCAAGTTCCACGGACCGAAATCGATCCTTCGCTCATGGAGAGAGACGATGCCAGGGTGGCGCGAGTCCAGATCAACGAAATCGTCATTGCCCATGATGTAGTAAACGGGGGCGGGGGTATCGTGGAGGATGCTCGTGATGGTGGCTGCGTCGGCGCGGTGAGCGTCTTCGATGATGTCGTGGCCGTCCGGGAAGCCTAGGAGATCTCCAGCCAAAATGAGAGCATCGACACCGAGAGTACGAGCTTCGTGCACAAGCCATTCGTAAACGGCGTGATGTCCATGAATGTCGGAGGCGGCGAGAATCTTCATTCGGGCACCCGCGTGGTGGGCCGAGAATAGTCGGGTCGGGCTAGCCCCCCGTAATTTCCAAGAGAGAAAATCAAAGAGTCACCGCAATGGACTGATCTGGCGCGCGGAGCAGATGCTTCAAATTGTCTACCGAAACCTCCACCACGACTTGAACCGTAACGCCCCCCCATCCCCGATCGGACTCCAACCATCGACGAAGCTCATACGGTGCTTGTGGTTCGAGCCTCCCCAGTGCGCCTCCGCGCCACACGTCCTGGTCGAGGATTACCCAGATGCGAGTTTGGCTCAGTCCCGTTGGCAAGGGCTGCTGCGCCTCTTCGTATATCCGAACCTCCCCTGAGAAACCGGGTGGGGAAGGCGGTACTATGGGCATTCGGTCGAGGTAGAGGTGAGTTGAAAGATGAAGCTGTTCGCTGTCCAATTCGAGAACAGTCGGTGCGGCGAGCAATTCCGAAAGTGTAGGCTCGTCGACTTTGGGAGCGTCCGAATCGGAGCAAGCGAGAGGAGTCGCGAACACAAAGATTAAGGCCGGAAGCGTCCAGCGATTCATGGGCACACCTCAGAAAGCCCCTGTCGGGGAACAGTATACACCTAGCGCTTTAGTTGTTAACGCCCATGAGTCCATACAAGACCTCTATAACGCGGTGTCTGGCTCTTTCGTGCCTTCCATGCAATGCTGACTGTCCCGCTCAAGCGTGGATAGGGGGCCTTCAGCATGTCGAAATTCCTGCTGCTCCTTTTCGCACTCCTGATTCCTGGCACCGCCCCCGCGGAGCCTCGTGACCACATCAAAGACCTCACCAAGCTTTGCGACGTGTGGTCGTCGGTCAAATTCCTAGATCCCCAACTCATGTCGCATGAAGTGGAGTGGGACGGCGCGCTCGTTCGCGCGATTCCGCATGTCCGCGAGGCCCAAACCGAAGAACAGTTCACCAACGCAGTCGAGGGCATGCTGGCGGAACTTAAAGACCCGACCACACGTGTCTTGCTATTTGGCTCCCCCAAAGAGGCGCCCAAGGTTGATCTCTTCCGATGGGATGGGGATCTCCTCATCGTGAACCTGGGTGCGTATGCAAAGGATGCGAATGTCTTATATGCCGCGCGGGATTCCCTGGGTGCTGAGGTAGGCAAAGCCAAGCGTGTCGTCTTCGACATGCGCGCAAAAGAAGACAGCGATTGGGTTCTCAGCTATCTGCCTTTGGTCAGTGCCCGGCTTGCCCTTCCGTCCTTCCGGTACGTCTTTCACTCCGGATATGAGCCGCAAGTGGGCTCCACCTCGGGGAGTTATTACTCCGGGCTGCTACTCACCGCGACTCCAACGCTCGAGCCTCAGCCCAAGTTCAAACAGGTGCCATCGAGAATCGTGTTTGTGGTAGGCCAGGTCGTGCCTGCTCCGGTGGCCGCGCTTTGGTGGGCGGGGAAGGCAGCGGTCGTTTCGGAAACACCGTTGTCGGAGGCGAACCTGGCCATCACCAAGGACATCGACTTGGGCGGGGATTGGGCCGCCCAGATACGGGTGGGCGAATCGACGACGGGCGGCTTTTTAGCAGACGCAGTCGATGCCGATCCGATGAAAAAGGCACTCGCGATCGCTCGAAGCTCGAAGCCGTTCGCCACCCACCCGGCTCCTGACCTTCCGGCGACCATTGTCCCGCAGAAGGATGCCGCCTACGCAGAGATGAACTACCCCGATCTTCCATATCGCCTTCTGGCCTTGTTTCGGGCGTGGAGCATCATCGATCGCTTCTACCCTTATAAGCATCTGATCGGCGACTGGGATGCGGTGCTTGCTCAATTCATTCCTCGTTTCGAAAACGCGAAGGACGCGAAAGAGTACGCGGCTGCGGTCTTGGAGCTGGGCGCGCAGGTGGAAGATGGGCACACGAGAGTCTTCGGGCACCCGGAGATTTTCAACGTTTTGAGTAGCGGCCCGGCGTTCCTGCCGATCCAAATTCGGCTGGTCGAGGGCAAATATGTGGTCACCGGCAAGACAGCTGACAACAATGCCGTCGCGCTCGGGGATGAGGTGCTGAGCGTCGACGGAGAGCCGCTCATCGACCGGGTGAAGCGGTTATGGAAGTACCTTCCTGCATCCACGGAGGCGGCGCGCACGAATCGCATTCTGAACGCTTCCATGCGGGGGGAGAAAGGTTCCGTTGCGGAGTTGGTTGTGCGTGGAGCCGACGGTGATTCGCATACGGTAAAGATGCCACGTGTGGACGTACCGCCGACATTAACCAATGGAAAGCAGGTATGGGAGGTGCTGAGCGGCAACATTGGTTACACCGATCTCACCCGCCTCAACCTCGAGCAAGTCGATTCCATGTTCGATGCACTGAAGGACACGAAAGCCATTATTTTCGACATGCGCGGCTACCCGCGAGGTACTGCCTGGTCGATCGCTCCCCGGATTAATACGAAGAACGCGAAGGTGGGAGCGACCTTCCGCCGATCCGAGATTTCCCAGTTCTCCTCGGAAATGGCCACGAGCGGTTTCTATTTCGATCAAATGATTCCGGTGAGCGACAAACCGAAGTACACGCATCCGACGGTGATGCTCATCGACGATCGCGCAATCAGTCAATCCGAGCACAGCGGTCTCTTCTACGAAGCCGCGAACGGCACGAAGTTCATCGGTTCGAACAGCGCGGGAGCCAATGGTGATGTCACGAATTTCCTGCTACCCGGAGGCATCCAGTTCAGCTTTACCGGCCACGACGTGCGCCATGCGGATGGCCGTCAGCTGCAGCGGATCGGGTTGGTTCCGGACGTCAAAGTTGAGCCGACCATACACGGGATTCGAGAAGGAAAAGACGAAGTCCTCGATCGGGCAATCAAGTTTCTACGTAGCCAAAAGGAAGTAGGGCGGAGCTAGTCAAACTGCAGAGGATCGGGAAGTAACAACGCTGTCGTGAATCCGGGCATAGGCGCAGTCATCCAACGCTGAGATCGGCCGCGCCCTAACGAATGCACCTTGCCGGCCGACGCCAACGCATCCAAGGACCGCTGCACAGTGCGCTGACTCGTTCCAAGCGCCAGCGCCAAAGCCGAGCTTGACCACGATTCACCATCAGCGAGAAAGGCGAGCACGGTCGCTTTCTCGTCTTCCACGGGCGGGGCGATCACGACCACGTTGCGCGCGCGGCGTGGCGTCAGGCCAAAGCCTCGCTTGGTGGCGCTCACCTCCGCCAGCGGCCGTAGCACGGCACGAAGCCGTCCGACTTCGACTCGCAGCCGGGCTCGATGCGATTCGTTGGCGTGATTCACTCCAAAGGCTCGCGCAATGAGCGCGTCCCTTGGTGCGTCTCCCGGCCACGCTTCACCCAGCGCGCGGGCGAGGGAGAACAACACTGGGCGCCTTGCCAGCGCGACCCGTTTGAGGTCAAAACGCACCAAATGACGGCAGGCGTCCACAACCAGGACCTTCGTCGCCAGTAACTCTTCGACCTCCGCGAGCAGGAGGGGCCTTGTGTTGCCGTTCGCAATCAGGCGGGCAGCGGGCGTGTCCAACATGCGGTGTGCGCTCTCCACCTCCACCGTCAAGGCAGGGATGCCTGCCAGCTCTGCGGATCGCTTGGCCCGAGTAAGCGCTATCCGAGCTGGCGTTGTCTTCAGGCGTCGAATGGCGATCCCTGCCAGTAACAGCTCATAGCCGGCCCTGGATGCGGAAGACATCGGCCGGGGATCAAAGATATCCAGCGCGCGCTCGGCCTTGTCAACGCGCCCGATCAATAACAGCCGCCGAATTTCTAGGTACCGTGCGTGCGCGGCATTCGCCCTATCGTCGTGCTTCTTGAGCGTCGCTCCCGCGGCGGCGAGATCCTTCGCCGGCCAACCCAGGTCGCGAGAGGCAAGGGCGATCTCCGCCTCGGCCACGACACACCTGGCTTGGGACACCGCCTCGTTCGGACCAAACGCGCGCGCGGCACGTCGCAACAACGCTCTCGCCCGAACGAAATCGCCGAGCTGCGCCATGGCGATGCCTCGAAGGGCCAGGGCCGGGGCGTCGTTACGCAGGGCGACTCGCTTCAATGCCCCTAGGGGATCACCCGATGCTAAAGCACGCGCCGCGGCGGTGATCATTGAGTCCATGGGAATCCCGTCACACTTGTAACTCCCCGTGTTCGATGCTGAGCGCTAAGTTTATCCCAGGACTCAAAAGCCCACCCGAGGGAAGGAGAAGAGAGAAATGTCAAAGCACAAGACCGGGACACACAAAGAATGGCTCGACGCGCGGCTCGAGCTGCTCCAGGCGGAGAAGAAGCACACCCATCAGGCGGACGATCTGGCCCGGCGGCGGCAGGACCTTCCGTGGGTCCGAATCGACAAGAAGTATGAATTCGACACCGACGAGGGAAAGGGCTCGCTGGCCGATCTCTTCCGAGGGCGCTCGCAGCTCCTCGTCTATCACTTCATGTTCGGGCCCGACTACACGGCCGGATGTCCGTCCTGTTCGGCGATCGCGGATGGGTTCAACGGTTCCACCATCCACCTGGCCAACCACGATGTAATGCTCTGGGCGGTGTCGCGGGCGCCGCTCGCGAAACTGCAGGGGTACAAGAAGCGGATGGGGTGGACGTTCCCCTGGGCGTCTTCATTCGGGAGCGATTTCAACCCCGACTTCGGCGTCGCGATCACCGAGGAGCAACAACGGGAGGGCGGTTTCGAATACAACTACCAGAACGAGGAGTCGTTTCCCTCCAAAGGTTTCGGTGATGAGGTGGCCAAATTAGCCGCCAGCACGGGGACCGACCAACCCACGTACACGCGCGAGCGGCCAGGCATGAGCGCGTTCGCGCTCGAGGACGGCGTCGTCTATCACACCTACTCGGCCTATTCACGGGGCGTGGATGCTATCTGGGGCATGTACCCGTGGCTCGATCGCGCACCGAAAGGGCGTAACGAAGCAGGGATCTGGTGGCGCCGCCATGATGAGTACGAGAAGCGATGAGCGATGTTGCGGTTACCGAACGGGGGACTCCAGAACGCGTAGCTCCTTCGGAGCGCGCGTTCTTGGGTGTCTCCGCGTTCGTTTTCGTTCTCAGCACGGCGGTGACGATCGTATGGTGCGCATCCATGTCGGCGATGGGCGACATGCCCATGCCCGGCGGCTGGACGATGTCGATGGCGTGGATGCGCATGCCCGGTCAGACGTGGCTCGGCGCCGCGGCGACGTTCCTCGGCATGTGGGTGGTGATGATGGTGGCCATGATGCTGCCGTCGTTGGTGCCCATGCTCAGGCGCTATCGCCAGGCAGTCACCAGGACAGGGGAGACGCGCCTCGGTTGGCTCACCGCACTCGTGGGCTTGGGGTACTTCTTCGTGTGGACCCTGCTCGGTGTGGCGGTTTATCCGGTGGGCGTTTTGGTGTCAATGGTCGAAATGCGAGAACCGGCAGTCTCGCGTGCGGTTCCGCTAGCGATTGGCCTGGTCGTTTTGGTTGCCGGCTTGCTCCAGTTCACCGGGTGGAAGTCCCGCTGCCTGGCCTGTTGCCGGGAGGCGCCCGGGCGCGGCAGGGCGTTGCCGGCTGACGCAGGGACTGCCTGGAGGCACGGACTAAGCCTCGGGCTTCACTGCAGCCGCTGCTGCGCCGGTCTGATGACGATCCTGTTGGTCATCGGGGTTATGGATCTTCGCGCGATGGGGATTGTGGCGGCGCTCATCACCCTCGAACGCGTCCTACCCGCAGGTCATTGGGTTGCGCAAGAAATAGGTGGCGTCGTGGTAGCCGCGGGGTTATTTCTGACCGCTCGAGCGACCGGGCTTGTATGACGCCTGGCACGCCGCGACTGGCCGCCTGCTGCTCAACCAGCACTCAGAGCCAGCGCTTAACCGCCTCGGGAATATCGCTCGGCAACTGATTGAAGGCCAGTTTGGCTTGCGGTGCGCCCTCATGCACGACGTTGACCAACTTCTCAAACAGTATGAAATTGCTTGGGTTCACTCTTACGCCCGCCCCGATAAGGACACAATCGAACCGCTTCTGTTTGAGGTGGTTTTGAACAACTGCCTCGGCGGTTTCGCCAAAGTCGGTCAAGCATGTTTGCACGCTGTACCCGAGACGAGTTAATTTGTCTTCGGAGGACTTGATACCAGCCAGCACCTTCGTGGTGTTCATGCCCGGCGGGTAGCCCGGGTCTGAGAAATCAATCAGGGTTGGATCCAGGCCAACCACGAGTACACTTTTCTTATCTGT